>Ga0222653_1000623_pt1 | contig 20059 bp, 28 predicted proteins | sample AntAcemetagen419_FD_179856 | JGI IMG/M metagenome (GOLD analysis project Ga0222653, IMG submission 179856) | Saline water microbial communities from Ace Lake, Antarctica - #419 | ecosystem: Environmental > Aquatic > Non-marine Saline and Alkaline > Saline | place: Antarctica: Ace Lake...
CTCTGTTTCCGCCACCTCCACCTTCGAGGTAAGTGTTCTTAAGGTGAACATCTAAAAGCTCATCGTCTGCTTCAAATTGCCCAACCTGAAGAGGGGCTCTGTCATACTCGTGATCACCAATTGCTCCAAACATTAGAGCGGTATCAGGAACTCCAGCTTGAAGCAAAGTTCCCATCATAGTTGGCAATCCATCACGAATGAAGTTAACAGGAATGTGACCCATGCTTCCTGTAACATCCAAGTAAACCTGCAAAGGAATAGCGTTTGGATGATCAGCGTTGTCACGGCACTCTCTGAATGCGACCCCTCTAGGATCTAGATTTTGATGAATTTTTGTTTCCTTAAAAAGCTCTTTTGTTGGAGCATTTCTGTAGGTGTTACCGGTGTGTGAGTTTACAGCGTCACGGCTTAATATTGAATTTGATACTGAATACGATCCTCCTCCCATTACGAATTAGTTTTTATTGATTTATCTTCTACAGTCCCAAACAGGAATGTATAACGTTCTTGTGCAAGTTTGAGGCGAATCTCTTCTTCGCGAATCTTGATGCTATAATCAAGATCATTGTCGATGAAAGCTATCTCATCGAAATCTTTGGCCAAGATCAAACTTGTAGTGTTGTCTGGGCTAAGATCTAGTTGAGAATCTTGCTCTCTGCGCATGCGCTTAAGCTTCATCTCAATATCTTCCATTTTACGCTTGTACACCATTTCGGTGCTTTCAGCGATTGCCAACGCTCTTGCGCTACGGATCTGTTTTGACCCTCTTCTTAACGAGTCCGCTAAGGCACCTTCCATTCCTTCTAATTCTGTAGACATGATTGTAATTTACTGGGTTAATAATTTTATTGATTTGTACAATATGCTCAATTCGCCTGGAGTTAAATCACAAAGCCTTTTCTTTCCTGCAATTGCTTGGTATTTTTTAAGGTTTTTGTCCTTCCAATAAAGCAAGAAATAATAAACAACATCTTCAACTCCGTTCTTCATTAATCTAAGTTTTGGCAAACGGCTGTTTCAATTTCCTCCATCATTCCCAAGTCGTGGAAAAGCTCCAATACGTCGTGCCCTTCCATTCTTCTGTCAGTCCAAGTGATTCCTGTAACTTCAATGACGTCTGGGTCAGCAGGTGTAAAGGGATATGCTTCTTTTTGTCCAGGAGTGATGTCATAATCAACGTCTAACGTTAATGACTTTATTAGCACTTCCATTGGCGTGATTTAAAACGTTAATTGATTCTTCTTTCATTTTTATCAAGTTGAAAATCCCTATTAACGAGATTAGCAACAGAACAAGACTGATTGGCCAAATAGGCTTTGGTTTAGTTTTTAAATCTAATTGATTAATCATTTTCAAGTCCTTTAGCGTATTCTTTTTCTTCTTGCACATTTTCCCAACAAGCCTCTACGGCTAACGTTGCAAGCTCTCTTAGTAATGCAGCGTGTATGTACTTGGTAACTTCGCGTTTCAAAGGACCCATTGCCACCATATTGATTAAAAACTTAGGGTGATCATATTCACCAGTAACGATGTAAACGTCTTTATTTTTACTCGTTACCGTTACAGTCTTTTCAGTGTTTTTCATAATTTCTAGGTTTGATTTTAGGATGATTGTCGAACCACTCCTTGTAAACTGCTTCTCTATTATTTGTGTCTATTACTGTAAAAACCGAATCTCTGGTTCCGTCTTCAATGACACGTACTCCATCAGCAGAAACAGAGCTTTTGTCTCTTGCTGATAGCGTAACGTGAATAGCTCGCATATCTGTCATAAACGATAAACGTGTGGATCAAAAGTCTCTGTAGTTAAGTTTGGAATGCTATATAGCTCAGCATCCATTAAGTCAACTACCTTATTCATCCTTCTATCGTCACTACTCCAGAACTTTTCTTTAAGCTCCATCATTCTAGACTTGTCCTTGTAAAGGATTTTGCCAAGAACATTTTCCCTATCTACATTATGAAAACTAAGGATCCTACGTTTGTATGTTTCGGAAATCTCCGAGTACTTTCCTTCTTTAAACTTAATGAAGTCAGAAATGTGCTTTTCTGGCACCTTAAAAACGTAAAGAGTTGTCTTTTTGTCTGGGTCGTAATGCTTTACAAATATGTTTAGCTGTGTAAAGGCTTTCTCCATTTCAGAGAAACCTTTAATTCCGCTCCACCTATAAAGGAGCGCTACAACGTCTTCGTGTTCTGGCGTTGCAATAAACGCGTTTAACAATAAGTCGTCATAGTAATATCGATATTTCGCCCCTGGCAACATAGGGAGTATAAATAAAGAGGCTTTAGTTCTTAAAGCAATTTTCAATTCGTATACAGGAGGAACAATACCTTCCTTTAACACGATTTTGTTTACTCTAAAAGTTTGCTTAAACCTCCCAATAATCAATTTGTTGCCAAGCTTGACAGTGGGAACATCTGGTATCTCCAGACTGACGATCTCACCATTCTCGTCTTCTTCTTTCCTTACGTCTTGAGCATTAGATACTAAAACTGTTAAGGGATCTTTTACTGTAATAACCGGGTCATTGCTCATTGTATATGTCCTGGATGTCGAGAACTTTAGTATCAGGGATTTGAATGCCAAGTTTATTGGCCTCAGACTCATCATTCAGCATGTAAACTAAATCAAAAGTTTCCTTGAATCTATCAATAGCATTTTTTATGCTCTCTTTCTCTCCTCTTTTCTCAATGTACATTTGCAAAACACGTATAGGATAATCTTCTTTTCTTACTTTAAGAAAAGCTTTCTCCATTGTCTTTGCTCCTACTCCGTGAATTCCCGGTATTTGATCAACACTATCTCCAGTTGCTGCTTGCTCCCAAAGAAATTGCCAAGCTTCTTCTGAAGTAGTATTAACCCACTCTTTCTTAAAATAATTCCAGTGCCGACCTGGAGTCTGCTTGACTACATCTTTATCTGGACTACAAATGATAGTGTCAACACCTTCATTTCTAAGTCTAGTTTGATATATGCCCACGGCATCATCTGCTTCAATTCCCAATATGGGGTTGAATCCCCATTCTTGCTTTGCATAAGCTTCAACCGCGTAAAACATAGGCGGCGTTAATCTGCCAGATCTATTGCCTTTGTAAGGTTTTGTTTTTGCAATGCCTCTCCTAAAATGCATCCTTGGCGTAGTAAACGCGATGTACTTATTGACCTTTAACTTGTTCAATAAATTACACATGTCAGTGTCAAGCTTTAATATAGCGTCTTCATAGGTTGTGTTTTTAACCATAGACATATAAATCAAGCTATCAGCGTCTATCAAAGCAACAATTGGAGAGTCTCTCATAAACAGCGATCTGTCTATAAGATGTAACTGCCCTCTCTCTTGAATTGATAACATCTTCTTCTTTTTAAATAAATAGAAAAGGGTGTAAGATTTGACCCTTACACCCTTTAAAACCGTAATAGAACCTACTTATGAAGTAAGCGCTTTCAAGTTGTCTAAACCTTGCTCTGCTTTTTTAAGCTCTTCGTTTTTCAACAAAATAGCTTCAGAAAGCATTGATTTCCATTCAGCATCAGTTGTTGAAGCGTAATCTGAACTGTGGTAAATGCTTCCATTTACACCAGCAAGAGACCCATGTACAAAGTATTGCTTACAACGAAGCGCTCCTATTGAATCATCTGGAACAGCCCCAACATGCATTGGGTCAATAAATACGCTGTGGATTTCTCCACGGATACCATCAATGTAGTTCAAGCCTCCAACGTGAAGACCAGGAACACAGCTTTTGCTGTCATCAATGTTTACTTTGTCCCAGCTATCAAGAGCGTGAAGACAACCAACTTTGATGAAGTGTCCATCAGCAGGAAAACCGTGCTGACCAGAACAAGAAAACGCATCTCCAGACTGACCCTGAATAGCAGGCTCAAACAAACGTTCTTCAACGGTGTCAGGCAAACCTGTTCCAGTAATCTTCCCAGTGTTTACATCAAACGTACGTAAGTAACGATCAACTCTTTGAGGTTGACCATTTGAATCAGCTTCAAACTTGTGCATTACCTCACAAGATACTTTGTACCCGTTTAGCAACCCTTCCTTGGTGATTTTCATTTGATACATAGTCGCACGTTTAGAAGCAACTTCATCGTTAAAACCACCTTCTTCCATCAACTTAGCTTTCAACTCTGGGTTGACGTAAGTAATGTTAATGAAATTGAAAAATTTCTTTGCAAACTTCCCTCCCTTGTTTTTCTTTCTCAAGTTAGGGTTACGAAGAAAACGTACCCACATCTTAACAAGAGGAAGGAAAGGAAGATCTTTGTCTACAGATTCCAAAATTCGATCAACAAGCGCTTGAGGCATCGCAATGTCTGAAATAACCTTGTTGTACTTCAAGAAGTATTTGTGAGTCTTAGGATCAACAGTAATGAATTCACATTCTGTCTCAATCATGCCCTCGGTTACTTCCGCACAAAGTTGCTTAGCCTTGGCCAAAACTTTATTGTATTCCTCTGGAGTTGCGCATTTTGCCAACTCCTCCTCGAAACCATCAAGGGTATCGTATCGCTCTTTAGTGTAAGGAATTGAAAACCCCTCTTCACCAATACTGCCAACGATCATTTTATCAATAACATTTATCGTTATCATAGTCGTGTATTTGTTTGTTTATAATTTGTTTGTTTATAATTTTTTCTTACTCTGAAGGTACGGAATTTACAGGGTCGTCCCACTTCCAATTACTTCTGTCCGAGGCTTTTAAAAACCTTTGAATCTCTACAACAGCTAAGCTGTCAGTATAAACTTCATCTGGTAACATATTAAGTAATCCGGAAACTCCTTCCGCATAATCCATCAATTCTTTGTAAAGATTCAGGAATTCCATATCAACCACAATAGCTCCTTTCACATCGCAAAGAACAAAGTCTTGCATGCTTCTAATCTTGATCTCTTTCTCATCATGGAACATGCAAAATTGCTGAAATTGCCACAACTTGTCAAGCTCTTTTGTAAGGCTAGTGTCTTGCGTGATGCCCTTCCTGTCACGAAAAGGCTTCATGTAATTTTCTAGCTTAATGTATTTGTCATACATCTGCTTGTCAACTTGTTTAAAGTGAGCCATGAACTTTCCAAATTTGATAGCCCAATCTTCACCAATCATCCTAGCTGTGAAAGCATGTACTAGCATCGGGTGTGTCGTGTAAGCATCTTCCGGTGTTCTAGTTAGCGTGAAATCATCAATGTGCATCATTTCTGAAGCAGCAGGAATCTTCTTGACTAAATCTCTGCGTATCTGGATAAACTGAGGCTTATCTTTAAATGCATTAACATTAATCAACTGATCTTTAGAATTTCGATAATGAATCGAACTACTGATGCCAAACATCGATGGCTCTTTTCTCATATAGTTTCTATTATGACCGTAAACTTCAAGCGAAGTGGGCATCAAACCTTCAATCATTCGGCCTACATCAAATAGCCGCTCTTTGTCATCACTTGTAGCGTAGTAAAGCTCTTTGGTCGTGTAAAGCAAATCGATTCTTTTCGGTTCTACTTTATCCAGAACCCAAGGCTCATCTCTAACAGCTTTGACACTAGAATGCACCTTGCTTTGATCTAAACGTACAGTGTAGCCAACTTCTCGACTTTCTAATTTACGTCTTTCTGAAGGAGAAAGATTGTCAACTTCCTTTTCTTCAACGTCTTCAATCTCTTTCTCAATTGCTTCTTTAGCTTCTTTAGGAACTTCAATTTCAGCGTAACTTTTAAGGGCTTTGCTTTTCTTGATGTAAGACCAAATTTCTTTGGTTTTAGCTACTGCAGCTTCTTTCTCTTCCTCAGTGAAAAGATTAAGCTCGTTAAATTCAGCTTCATCCTCAGGATACACCGGCTTCACTGTGATAAAGGAACCTAAGCCTCTCGTTACACAAAGATAAATGTCTTTAGCTGGAGAGTAATTGGCGTCCTTCTCGTACAAGTTTGATAGCGAAGCTATTTCACCCCAAGAATCAACAACTGTTCTCTTTGGCTTTTTGCCGTGATACCCAGTAATCTTCTCGAATACAATCCCAGGAAACATCTTTGAAAAATGAGTGTATCGAATGAACTTACTTGTTCCAAACTTTGGCGATAATGACGTCAAGTCAATAATATTTGATAATCGTCCGAGGACTGAAGCATGACCTTTTCTTGAGAAGGTCTCGCGACACTTGTTTATCCACTCAAGGAAATCTGTCTCCGTAGACAACTCATTCTCAACTATGGCTGTGGCTTCAGTTCCGGCTAACTTAATTACCGTTTGAATAAACGCTTTTGTAGGATCATCCCATATTACTTTTTCCCTAGACGGAGTTACTGAAACTCCTTCTTGAACTACATGCTCAACTCCATCATCGTCTCTATAAGTCTGCCGCATTGGACATTTAAAACCAATAGAACCGAACATTTCCTGCATCTCCAATTCCTTGAAGTCAACAGGCCCATAATTGATACCGGCTTTATCAGTAGAGTTCTTAACTATAACGATGTGAGGCTTACTAAATACAGTGTCTTGGCTTAAGACCAATGACCTCGAATTGTACAGCGTAGGAACTTCAATCTTAGAACTTTCTTTAGATGGTGGGTTCTTCTCCGTGTCAATTTTGGTCAAGGTTACGCCAGGAATGTAAATTAATTGTTCCTCAATTGCCTCCTGAAAAGCGGTTCTGTTATGCCTTTTAACTCCAAAGCTTACAATTGTGTGATTCAATTCTGTGACGTCTTCATAAAAGAATTTTTCATCATCAATTAAGATGAATTTTCTTTCAGTTCCCGCGTGATCAAACTTTCCAACTTTAGACTTTGTAGTGTATGAAGAACACTCTATCAAAAACCTTTTTCCATTATAAACCGTGTCAACCGTGTAATAAGGAACGTTAGTTGACAAAGCAACTTTAGCTCCCAATCCAAAAGCACCAAAGCCTTCAGAAGTATTCCTCTTGGTTGAATAACCCAAAGAAATCATTCCTTCTAGCCTTTTAGGCCCTATACCAACGCCAAAATCTATGACTTTAAACGTGTCACAAAATCCAGTACCATGATTCTTAATGTATTGAATCTCAACATGATTTATGGTCTTGTCAAGCCAATTGAAATCATAGTACTCTTTATCGAAATTAGAAGACCTGTAAGCGTCTCCATCCCTCCGAATGTAATAGTCTTCTTCCTTTGCTTTACCGCTCAGGATATCAATTGCAATCTCTTTTTCACGTTGCGCATCGCAAGCGTTAGTCACTAGCTCCCTTACCGTTGAAGGTATAGGAGTAGAGTATTGTGACTTTTGAAGGATGTCGTAAATCATTTTCTCAGAACCTGAGTCAAGTCTTTTTGCTACACCTTTCACTTTTCCATCATGAGTATCAATTTGTTTTATGCTCATTTAAAATATTTCTGAATGTCAATAATTGCTTCTTTAGCTTCTTTTTCACTAGAAACTAAATAGACGGTTGTGTTCATCTCTCGCATTGTTAAGTGCCTGAGAAACAATTTCCATCTCATCATGAAGCTTGGAAATTTTCTTCCTTTAACTTCTATTACCCATTGTTCTGTCGGACAAACAAAATCCGGCTTGTAGGTAATCGGTTGGACTTTATTGAATCTACCTCTGTAAACCCCTTTCCATTTCGTCCACGTTTCAATACCAGATTTAAAACCCTGGATCAAAACGTAGGAATGCTTCTCATAATCAGCAGGAATCTTTGCTGCTTTCAAAGCGTGGTAAACGTAAACTTCTAATTTCGATTGAAATTGAATCCCATCAACTACAGTCTTAACTGCTTTTGTATGAGACTTTCCTTTCTTTTTGAATCCAATCATCCCCGTATGATTTTAGCAATAGACCTGAAAAACACTGACGAAATTTCAATCGTGGCGTAAATAAGGCCAAGACCAAGCGCAGAGGAAAAGCAGATAAATGCGAGTTTTATTTCTTCGCTAAAGCAGTGAAATTCTTGTATTAGTTCTATCATGATGTGTGGCTTCTTTTAGTTACCGCCTTCTTGTTGAGTGTGCATTACAATTGAAAGAGAATTCGAATAGCTCTTACTTTCTTCGCGTTAAAATGCTTGACAATCACTTCTCTAAAAACAGCAATTCGTTCTTTCTCAATTGGGTAATAACCAGTTATAGTTACTTGACCTTTTGAGTTGTACTCCATTCTTCCTTTAGCAATCTTGCGACCTAGCTTCTTGTAAAGCTGATCTTTCTTGCTGCAAAGAGCTATTCCAAGCTTAAGGCCTTCGTTGTTAAACTCTCCTGCAATCGTAAAAGCCCTGCCTTCTTGGGTTTTACCGTGAAAATATAATGTGTCTTTCATTTGAATAAATTATAGGCCACGTATGGGCCGTGAGTGAGTATTAAATCTGAAGGATCTTTTGATTGAAATCTTTCAGGTATTACTATGTTTCTAAGATTATACTTTTCGCATATCTTAAGAGCCATTGTTTGACCAGGATTCTTGTCCTTATCGTAATCGTTATCATACAAAACGACAACCTCTTTAAACTTCCTTTGAAGAAGCTTTATCGCTTTCGGGTGAGGCATCATCATCTCTGACTGTAGCGCACAAGCGTGGATAGTAGATTCCGATAAAGCCATTACATCTTTTAAGGAAGAGGTCAAAATAACTTTCGAACCCATCACTGGCAGCTCGTATAGGCCTTGAATGTCGTGTGTGTTTACGTTTGAAAACCATTTTCTATCGCTTAAAGGTTGATAAATCTTAATTCTGTTTCCGTATTCACAATAAGCGTAAGCCAACAGGTCTGCTTTAAATCTTTGACCATTAATCCAGAAGTAGCTAATAGGAACCACGTGATACATACTTAGCGTCTCTTTGGTGATATGGTATTGACCCCAAAACTCCATATCTAATCTTGTCAGGGGCCTAGCCTTTATCTGTATCACGGTCTTAATTTTAGGTACTTGTTTTGGCCTGCTTTCAACAAACCTTTTCTTCATCTGTACTGTTCCTTTCCCCAGACCAAGAGCAAAGTCATGATCTATGAGCTTAAGAACATCCATAAAGCCAAGATTAAACTTGTATTGCACGTAGCTAATTGAGTCAAATCTATGCTCAGAATATCCAAAATCTATGTACCTCAACTTTTCACCTCTTTGTGAGATCATCGCTGAAGGCTTAGGATCGTCTCTTAATTCAGAACTAAACTTCTTTCCTTCTTTTGAAAAAGGCACGCAATACTTTTTGAAAATATCAAAATCTGAAAGGTATAATCTGATTTGGCATAACGATAGGTTTACTGATTCGTTTCGGCTCTCTATCATCTTCTTTCGGTTTAATTGAATCCAGAGTTTTTTCTTCTGTAAAAGTTAATTTACGAACTCCGGCCGCTACTATTGAGATTACAAACTCCCATCTCATTTTGTCTCTGTAAGCTGTTAATGCAACCTTGTCAGCGTCCAGAACAAGTCTAATTGGAATCTCACAAATAACCCTAAAAACGACAACGCTACCAACTGCTATTGACATAATCATTTCTCTACGAGAGTTAATACCTAATCCAAACGCGTAACTTTCTAAATAAGTAATTTCTTCACCTGGCTTCTGTAAGGAAGCGTTTTTAAATATGTCTTCTGCTTGATCCTTTGTCATGATTTCTAATTAAAAAGGGGCGTTAAAATCAATTAACGCCCCTTTGTTTGTAAAACTAACCCCTCCTAGAAAGGAAGGTCATCATCGATGTCATCTGGATTGATCCCAGCAATTTCATCTCCTGCTTCTGCATCTTCATCGTCACCGTCTGCATTCATCCAACCGTTGTCTTCACCACTAGCAGATCCACCATCAGCCAGAGCATCTGGTGTGTGTACTCCCGCTTTAAACTCTTTCCACTCGATAGAATATTCTCCCTTAGGATCTCCATAGTCTGCGTTGATGGCTTTTGTGAAGCCAGCGTTGCTTTCTGGATTGATTCTACCAAAGTATCTTGTGTAAACAGTAGGATACTTCTCGTCTCTGATTGAGACAAGTACACGTACTCGGTTGTTTTTGAAGACACCAAGCATCTCTTTCAATTCAGCAACGTTGCCGTTAGAAATAGCTTCAACTGTGTCCAGTTCAACTATTCCATCAGTTGCAACATTTGCCCAAGCTTGAATAAACTTGATCAAGTCGTCAATACCTCTTGGGCACTGAAAGAAAGACTCTCTCTCTTTGTGCCATTCTTTGAAGTCATCAGGGTTAGGTTTTCCATTCGCTTGAACTTCAGACCACATGTCTTGACCAATTTTATTCATCCATTTCACTTTGTCGTTCTTCTTGGCCTTCCAGGCTCCAGGATTAACGAAAAGCTCCATAGGCACTTTTACGACATCGTTTCCGAGCCAAAAAGTAATCTTGTTTGCTTTCCCGTCTTTGAACGGGTCTTTGTAATTAGGCTCCTGTTGAAGCATAATTCCTTCCGCGTGTAACTGAGCCAACGTAGGGTTGACCAGTAGCACATGAAAAGGCGCAATTCCAGTGAAGTGTTTCACTCCAGCTTCGATTACGGCTTTGTCCGATGAATTGGCTTCAATAGCCATTACGAATTGATAACAATTGGTTCGTCTTCTGAATTATCAAAAGCTTCATCTTCTGAATCGTCAGAAGCTTCTTCATCTACTGGAAAATTAGGAAGAACATTCTCCTCTACCGACTGAACTTCTTCTTCAAGAAAAGTAGACTTGAACAAGAAAGGAAGAACCTTTCTTTTCGCAGCTGGACGCTTGTTTTTAAGCGCAGGATCTTTGAAAAGAATGTCAACCATCCATTTCTCAAATTCCTTCACTTCTCCTGATAAACGATCTTTGTAAGCATATTTCAGAGCAATCTCGTCTCTGGTTAATCCTTCACCAAGATCCGCAAGAATCATTCGGGTTGTCACTTCGCTTACTACCTCGCAGGTAGAAAGATCTCTCATTTTTACTTCTTTTGAACCGTTAAGTTCTTCTTGTCCTTCAATCATAGTCGTGTATGTTTGATACTGATTTATACTAATTCTGTTTCTGTTACAACTGTGTCATCGTTGTAATATGCATTCGCTGTGTTTATCACATAGTTAAGATCGTTTTCAATCTTAAGTTCTGGGAACATGCCACGAGGACTTTTGGCAGTATTGGTGCCGTCTGTCTGAGTCAGGAATGAATGACTGATAGTCTTGTTTGGTTCTACTTTCACTTCTGTAAAAAGAACTACGGTAAACATGCCTTCGATGTTGACCACATTGTCAACCAGCTTTCCAACCGTTTTGAACCTTGTAGTTGTTTTTCCATCAACGTCAGTAGATGTGTCAGCGTGACCTACCAAAATAAAGTTTATGTTTTCACGCATGGCCTTTCCGGTAGTAACCACCTTCCACATGTGAGAAGCAATATCAGTGAATTTCTGATACCCTTTTTCATTTGCTTTACGCATGAATTCATTCGCCATGATGTACTGTCCATCGTCAACAAGGAAGTTCTTGATTTCAGGGCGATTTTTGTCAACGTAAGCCATTGCATTACAAATCAATGAAGCATCGTCTGTCTCTAAATAGTTCCCTTTGGGGTTAGACTTGCTGAAATTGTTGTAATTCTTTTTCCATCCTTTAAACGGAAGCGGTTTCTTACCTACGTTGACAATAAAAGTCTCTTTAGGATTTAAATGCTCATAGCTTGTGGATTTTCCACTTCCTGAGTTGCCAATTACTAATACTTCGTTTGCCATTTGTCGTGTGTTTACTAGTTTATAATAGACAATGAACCCCGATACCTTTCTAGATACCGGGGTTATTTTGCCTCTTAAAGATACGATTATTTAACCGCTTTTGTTACTTTTTCCTTGGCTTTAGTTTTCACTACATCAGGAATACTGTTCAAGAAACTCATAAGCTTTCCTCCCATTGGAGTCTGCTCTAAGGCTTCAAGAACGCCATTCATTTGACTTCCTCCTTTTGAAGAAAGAATGTCTTGGAAACCGTTTAATCCAGTTTGAACATCTCCACTGTTTACTAAGACTTTAAGGTCTGCAGAAGCAAGCGCTATTCCTTTAGCTTCAGCTTCAGCAACGCCAACTATTTGGGTCACCTTCACTTCTTCTATTCGGATCAAATAGTCTTGATACTCCTTGTTCTCACCAATTTTCTGAGACAAAGTAATTTCTGCAGCAACTCTTGCAAGCCCTTGCTCTCTTGTAGAAACAGCAACAGCAAGACCATTAGCTTCAACAACAGAAGCTTCAGATCTACCAATAGACCGAATACCTTCAGCAGTAAGATTAGCCTCTTTAAGAGCGGCTTCTGCTCTAGTTTCAATATTGAATTTGTCAGCTTTAGCTTGAGTTTCAATATTGTACTTGTTTGCATCAGCATTAATCTCTAATTGCTTTCTTTCAAGATCTGCTTGAATTATAGCAGCTGCCCTGTCAATCTCTTTTTGACGAATCTGCGTAATTCTGATAACGGCCATTCTATTCTCTTCCGTGTCTGCGGCCGATTTAGCAATGGCTGATTCAGCTTCTTGATTAGCTACACCAGCTTTTTGATTTGCTGTTGCATTAGCTATACCAATAGCCTGATCAGACTCAGCTTTAGCTTCGCCTGCTTCTCTCTGAGCGGTTGCTTCTTTCACAGAGACTTCTTTTTTAGATTCAAGTTCTGCTTGTTCAGCTTCTTGATTGTTCTTAGCAACTTCTTTCCTAGAATCAGATTCAATAGCAGACATTCTTTTAGCTTGAATTTGCTCAATTACTTGTGATCCATGAGCGTCACGAACATCCATCAACTCAATGTTCTTGGTTGTAGAAACCCCCCAATTTGCAAGATCTTCCTTAACTGCGTCAGTAAACTGCTTACCAAACGTAGCTCTCTCTTCCATAATAGTTTCAATAGGAGCGTTAGCAAGAATTGATCTAATAGCGCCTTGAACGATAGTCTTGAGCTGTAATTTGAGCTGTCCAAAATCCTCAACTTTAGAAGAAGCAACGGTTGAATCTGAGATGTGAAAGAAAGATACAACGTCAGTTTCAAAAGGAACTTTGTCTTGATCATAAGCTTCATATCCACTAAGCGCAATGTCAAAATTCGAAACAGGCAACTTCCTTACTGCAACTCCCCAAATAGGCAACCAAGCAGGCAATTCGTAATAAACATTACTCTCTTTACCAACTCCGTAAGAAGTCGTACTCTTGCCTCTTTGAACGATGTGAACTTCGTTTGTAGGGACAATTCTTCTAAGGATTAAAATGTAAAAAAGGAAAACGCCTATTACGCCAAGTAATATCATTCCTCCAAAAGCTAAACCATACATCATGTTTTCAATTTTTAGTTATTATTTTCTTTCTTTTATTGTGAATGTTGAACCATCAAACTCAAAAGGAACCATTCCCAATCCTCCTTGCCTGTTCTTCTCAATGTGGCAAGCCAGCAACCCTTTTGGCTCCTGACCACAATACTTATCGGTAATGTTGTAGAGGTCGCCAGGTCTTTGCAACATCATTACTACTTGCGCATCTTGACCAACGCTATCCCCTCCGAAAAGGTCGGTAAGCATTGGTTGATACTGATTCTTGGCCCTATGTTCCTTCTCTATCTCTCTGTTAAGTTGAGACAAAAGGATGTTCAAGGTTCCAAGATTTGACTGCATTCTCATGCAGGTTTTTGACAGCGTGTTTAATCTTTCCATTTCAGACTTCTCCGCTTTCTGCGGAATTAATCTTGAGTGATCAAATAAGTTTATGATCACCGTCTTTGGAGAAGCAGCTGTGAGGTCAGTACAGATTCTCTCTATCTCTGAGGCCTCTTTTGTTCTGTTCATGAAATAAACCGGGTAACCAAATTTGGTTGCTACCGATTTCTTAAAAGCCTCGAATTGTTTTGCGTCTAACGCTTTGTCTACAGAGTATAAGCTCATCGTGTCTAGCCTGGTGTCTTTCGCTGCGTCCCTCAGGATCTGCTCATAACCAGGCATTTCAAATGACCAATACAATACGACAACATCTTTTCCGAGTGCTTTAACATGATCCAACATGTCAAACACCATTTGATTTGAGAATGCAGATTTACCAACGCCAGGCCTTCCAGCAATGATGTACAACTTACCAGGAATCAAACCTCCTAGTAGTTGACGATTTAGTCTGGGCCACTTAGTAGGAAAGAAAACCCTTCGACCTTGTCTAGCATCATCAACAACAGCTATAGCTTGCCTAGCTGCATTCTGCATGTTTTGAAACTTCTCTTGCCTCAGTATAGCTTCAAAAGACAGTTGTTCTGCGAGTGTCATCTATTTCTTCTTCAAAATCCATCCAATTATCCCACGTGGCTTTGTTTATCCAAACTTCTAAAAGCTGTAGGAAGTCCAATTTGCTTCTCTGCGCTTTGAGTTGGCTGTCTAAAGCCTTCATGATGAGAGCGTGTTTTTGGGGTTTCCCATCAACGATCTTCTTGTATCGCGCCTTTGAAATCTTGTTGCCTTGGGCGTCAGGATCTCTTGGGTGCAATGCACGGTAATTATGTACCGTACCCACTTTAGATGGATACGTCGAACACAACTCTGCAAACATCTTATCAAAGTCTCCTTCAATTAGGTCTGCAAACTTGGCTCGTACAACAGCTGTTTTCTTTCCGTCCATTTCGACGATTTTCAAATAGCCTCTTTCTTGAAGAGACAAAGCTGATTTGTATGGCATGTCCCAAGCACACTTTTCGTTTTTATGCAAATGCATTAGAAAAATGTACTCCATTGGAGACATACCAATGTTCTTGAGAAAGTTCGTGTTGATCTCAATAAGCATGTTAATTAAACTTCAATTTCAGGTAAGATAAGCACCTTTCCTTTCACTATGCAGGCTCCAATATTGGACTTAAACCATCTTTGTGCCGTTACGTAAATCTTAGGGTCATCTATCCATCTTACTATTGACGACTTACCTGTGTAGTAGTAAGAATCTTTATGATGGCTGTATATTAATTCTTGCCAAACGTAAAATTTCTTCTTCTTTACTGCGTTAATATAAAGGAGAGCAATATCACGTTTAGTGATAGACATGCTATCCAATAATTTCTTCCTGATAAGCTGAAGAAGTAACCTCTGAGGGTAAGTTAATCTAAGCTTCTTCTCCCCCGTTGAAGCTAGCACTAATGTTGGATTCTTCATATTCAAGTTGTTTTTGTTCGTACATGTGCAAAGCAGGGTGTTTCTCTTCTTCAAATAGGTATTCTGGGTCACGCTTGAGTTTTGACTCAAACACAACTACAATTCCAGACTCTTTACTAAGTTGAATTAAGGTTTTGGCTGCTTTGGACGTGGTTTCCGTTTCTTTTTTGAGTTTAAAGAATCCAGAAATTCTTTCGCGTCTGTCCATTTGATTCTTTTTGTTGAAACTGTTTTTAAAGCGTTCTCAAGCCATTTTTGCTCTTGTGAATTTTCCACATAGAGGATCTTGATTACGCCACATTTGTCAGGATTATTAGGATCAATCCTTACCAATCTTCCAATACGTTGAATCATTGTGTTTGTCTTACTCGTAAGACCGCATATTAAGCCCGTGTCAGCGTCTGGAACATCCAAACCTTGATTCAGAGCTTTTGTGCTACATAAGACCCAAGCTGAGCCATCACGAAACGCCTGAAGAGAACTTCTCCTGACTTTTACTCCAAGCTTTGAATGATAAACAACAGAACCAGGTAACTCCTTAGCTATCCTGTTTGTAAATTGATTGTCCCCTCCAAATACAAGCATGCGACCACCTTTCTTTTTGGTGATAGCCCCGTAAATTTTAGCCATTTGAATCTTATTGACTGCGTGATCAATCAAGCCTTTTCTTTGCTTAATAGCTCTAAAAAATCCTGCTGCAGCCCTGTATTGTTCTGCAGTAAACTGTCCTTTCTTTCCTACAATTTTATTTGCTTCAGAAAACGCGTCCACATAAACTGTAGCTTGAGGATTTAAAAGCTTTAATAACCCATCAGGCTCTTCAGTAGAACATTCAACCAGCTTACTTTTCCAATAGACAAAGTTCTTGTTGACTGTTTCGTATTGCTCGCGTTCTCCGTCAGTAAGGTTCAATGCTACACACTCAATTGTGTAAGAAGAAACAAATCCACGCTCAACGCATTCATCCAATGTGATAGTGAATCTGATTGGAGCCATATTGGTCATAATCATTCTCATTCTTCCATCTTCCGGAACTGTTGCAGTACAGAAAATCATCCGCACACCACCAGTCCTAGCTTTTTGATAAAAAGATTCACACTTTTCAGTTAAACCAAGGTGTATTTCGTCACAAATAATCCTGTTGTAGTCTAGTGGATCCAATTTTGGAATAGAAGCGTAGCATTGTAAGTCAATGAATTTTTTAACAAACAATCTTCCTTTACGTACACCTAAAATCTTGCAGAACTCGTCTTTAAATCTATCCTTTAAGTGGTCAAAGGGAACTAGAATCAGTATCTTATTTACTTTGATTTGCGTAACCATACGCAAGAGTGTTTTTACAATTACTCTACTCTTACCAAATCCAGTACCAGCTATAAAAGTTCCCCTGTATTGATCTTTTTCTAAAAGGTCAATAACATGCTCTTGAACTATATCTCTTTCGGTGAGTCCTTCAAGTTTCATTCTTATCTATATCTTTTCTCCCTTTAATCATAGCGTCTGCCATGCTGTAGCAAGAAACTGCTAAAAACTCACTAAAATCAACATGTGATTTAGTCAGCTTTTCAACTCCTTTGTGAAGGCCTTCAAGCTGTTTCATCATTGTATCATTAATCATAAAGCCAAGCATGGCTTGACCTGCAAAATGATCTCTTAATTTTTTATCGCTCATGGGTTTTTCTTTATGTCCGGGATTATGCTGAAAATGTTTGATTGATTTGGAAACTTCTTTCTATGCTCCTCAATTGTAGGATTAGGAATTAGTTTGTCTTTCTTCTTTACGGGTATCAATGGAACTGCTTTTTTTTGCTTTGCCATTATTACTTTGTCTTTAATAGAGTTGTCGGCAGTGAGAGAAACCTTTCCAGTTTCTACACACAAAACACGATGAAGCCACCTATTTTTAACTGACTTTTCAGTTCCAATTATTTTAAAGGTGTTTCCGTTTATTTTGAAAGGATTTAACCTTATGGTTTCTTCACTGTCGTACAACTCTGTGAATTTAATTTCGCTTGTAATGTCTTTTACAGGCTGCTTGAATTTTCTAGCCATAAAAACTATCTTCTTCTTTTTTTATTCTCCGCAGCATTGGCTTCTTTTAGTGTTCGAGCACCAAAAACTTCTGCTTGAGCATGCAACAAATTCAAATCTTTTAAGTATTGCTTTTGTTCTTCATCAAGAACTGTTTTCCCTGTGTTTTTATTGACGTACAAAGGATTCACATGAAACTTTAATGTTGGACAATTCTTATTGATTCCCATTCCATACTTAAAAGCAGCAAGAACCATTGAATTATAGTCTACAAAATGGTCTCCACCCCATATCTCAAGCAGCGTTACTTTTCCCCACATTGGGTGATTAATAGTTCCGATTGCTTTGCGATACTTGTCAAGCTCAATATCAGTTATGTGATGGTTGGCTTTAAAAGCCTTGCCCATAAAGCAACTTTTGTTTGATCTTGGGTCAAACGATTTAATCATCAAGCGAGGATCTCCAGTTCTTTTAGGGTAAGCCCTGTAAACTTCAAGTTCAGCTCTCAACGCTTTAACGAAAATAGGAGTCATCCTATCTAAGATTGCAGGCTCAATTATAGACTTAATGAAATCTATTTTTGGAAGCAAAGCTTCTATTTCAGCCAGTCTTTCAACTGTGTCCTCTGGACCAGAAAATGATACTTTCATATTGATAATTTTAATTTGTTAATTGTCTTCAAAATCAATCGACATAATTTCAAACATTTCTAATTCTTCTTCTTTTATGTAGATATGAAAGTCTTCTTTATTAAGATAAATTTCTGGAAATCTTCTTTCCCAAGATTTACAAAGCTGAGCTAATGTTTCAACCTTAGGCATAACACCTGCTTCTTCAGCCATAGCGAGACCTTGAAATATTCGAGCATGTTCTACATGACCAGTTATTCCATTGACTTGCGTTCCGTACACATCGTTTTTACTATGGAAGTAGTCATGATAAATCCAAAAAGGATCTGTTCCTTTATAATCTAAAACATACTTTCTTTTCTTCTTATGCAGCCAATTCATTAAAACAATCAAAGAGTCAGGATTATCCATTATGAAGTCAGATTTAAAATCAAGTCCATTGTTTAAATCTTCCTGATGATAGTGTGGAGGAACGTTTAATTCGTTCCACTTACACTCTTTGACAAAACGCTTAATCATGTTTTTAGGAATTTTAACAGAAGGCTCTCCTAAGAAATTAATGTCATCGTTTTCAGCATACCTGAATATCCAGGTTATATTCTCAATTACGATGACTTCCATTAGTCGTTTCTAAAACCGTGACACACTGGAAATCTAGGCAAGCCTTGATCAGTTTCTTCAAAGTATCTTATCTCAGCCAACTGGCCAATGTAGTTCTCTTTGTTTTTAAGCACTTCTCTTCTTTCCTTATGAGACATCGCTAAACTTGCTTTGAATAGCATATTGCTTTTCTCAGAGTAGCAAACAATCACTCCTTGTTCTGGTCTAGAGTCTGAAGGTTCTACATCAACAACCTTGTGTTGAGAGTCTAGAAACGTCTTAAGTTTCAGCAATGAAGAACTACGACCATTTAATTTGTAAGGGTCGTTACCGTGTCTTACAATCGTTCCTTCGTAACCTAGACCGATGTACTTCTGATGTAGCTCCATGATTTCTTCTTCACTGTGAACTTTAACAGTTGGAACAAGCTTAATTGAAGAAAATACTTGACTTGATTTAAGTGCTTTTTTCAAATACTCATATCTTTCTTCAAAACCATAAGGCTTAGAAGTAATACAGTCGTACAGATGGTAATTAACTTGTTGACTTTCTCCATCACGAAACTTCTTGATGATCTTCATGTTATTTTGAAAAGAACGACCGTGAGAGTACAATTCTCCATCAGGAATTGTATTAGGCATTATCATTCTCAAATAATTCAGTTGAACATAAAGATGATCGAGGTTCTCTATTTTATTCCCCAGACGAGATTCAAGATAGCTATCCTTGATGCCCAAACTTCTCATACCATCAAGCTTAGGTTGAACGAACACTCCTTCATCCCAATTGATTTTACTTGATTCTTTACCGTAAACTTTTGCAAGCATTGGAGCTATAACTAGGGTTTTTGTAGCGTATTCTCTTAAAGCAAAATAACCTTCATTAAGCTTCTTAATTAACTTGGCCTTTACTTCTTTACAAGCCTGTTGTTCTGCTGTTGTAGCGTTTGCCTTTCCTTCATTTTTAGGTTGACACTGACTTATATTTGTAACTTTTTTACCGTTTTCAAGTCCTGAAACTTGAACAATTTCTCCTCCGTTAGAGTAAATTTCAAGAGTTCGGATTTTTCCTTTTGAATCTTTCTTATAAATCATTTTTTGCGTGTTTGTTTTTGAAAACCTTTACCATATTACTTGGAAATCTCGCAGTGTATCTACCAGAATAACCGGGCTCACACAATCTAATCTTGACTTTTAAAGGAGTAAAATATTGAACTCTACCTAAAACAATTAAAGCGTTTCTTTTACCTCCTTTTACAAAGCCAACTAAATCGTTTCTTTTAAATTCGTTTCCTGCTGCGTCTTGCATTTCTTAAGTTGTTTTGAAAAAAAAAGAGGGTGGAAGAGCTCGTTGCCGACTCTATCTCCACCCTCTAATGATCACCATAATCTTACACAACGATTGCGCTTTAACATCCCTGTCGCCTGGACATTAGGACCTGTACAGGCCCACAAGTATTTTTCATTGGCGACTTACTTGATTCTTAATCTCCTACTTCGTCACTGATTTTATCAGTAACAACAACAACAGAAGAAGCATCTGGTTGCAATAGAACGTGTTCTACTGTATCCCCTTCATTTACTAACGCAACGTCAGTATTTGAAAAAATGTATTTTCCATTGTGCTTGATAAACTCACCTTCAGCTCCTTTGCGTTTTGCAGATGTTTGAAGGTTTT
>Ga0222653_1000625_pt1 | contig 20046 bp, 19 predicted proteins | sample AntAcemetagen419_FD_179856 | JGI IMG/M metagenome (GOLD analysis project Ga0222653, IMG submission 179856) | Saline water microbial communities from Ace Lake, Antarctica - #419 | ecosystem: Environmental > Aquatic > Non-marine Saline and Alkaline > Saline | place: Antarctica: Ace Lake...
CCTTCAGCAACTCATTCTGCATCGCCATCTCGGCGTACATCTTCTTGAGGCGGCGATTCTCATCGGCCATCGCCTTCATCTCCGAAAGCATCGCCGCATCCATCCCGCCATATTTGCTGCGCCAATTAATGGGATGGACGGCTCTCCCTCATTCTTGCGAGGCTGGCAGCCTCAACAGTGAAGGAGAGAGGATATGACTATTGCATTCATGGGAGTAGATTTGGCGAAAAATGTCTTTCAGCTACATGGCGAGAATGCTGACGGTGTCATTGTGTATCGCAAGCGACTTGGCCGAACCCGACTTCTCGAAGAAATTGCGAGAATACCTGCTTGCATCATCGGCATCGAAGCCTGCACCGGGGCTTTTTATTGGCAACGCGAGTTTGAAGCCCTCGGCCACACCGTCAAGATTATCGCGCCGCAATACGTGAAGCCGTTCGCACAGCATCAAAAAAATGACCGTAATGATGCAGAAGCAATTTGCACCGCGATGAAACAACCCAACATGCGATTTGTTCCGACAAAGTCGATCCAACAGCAGGATATCCAGGCCCTTCATCGCGGGCGCCAGCGACTCGTCAACCATCGTACCGCATTGGTTTCACAGATGCGCGGCTTGCTGCTCGACCGAGGTATCGCATTTGGGCTTTCGATTACGCGAGCACGGCGGGAGATTCCCCGCTTGTTGAACGAAGAGCGAGAAGAACTCGGCACCTTGTTTGCGGACCTACTCGAACAATTGTTCGAGATGTTGTTGGAACTCGACCGGCGCGTAAAATGGTTTGATCGCGAGATAGAGAAGATTTTCCGGCATGACGAAGCCTGTCAGCGTATTTCGCGTATCCGCGGCGTCGGTCCCAAAACAGCAACAGCCATGATTGCTGCGATAGGTGATGCTTCTGAGTTCAAGAACGGTCGCCATCTAGCTGCATGGCTTGGTCTTGTTCCCCGGCAACATTCCAGCGGAAATCGTCAGAGACTGTTTGGAATTTCAAAGCGAGGCGATAGGCACTTGCGCACCCTGCTCGTGCATGGTGCCAGGGCCGTTTTAAGAACCGCCCCAAAGAAAAATGATCCGCTCAGTAAGTGGGCTATTGATGTTCAGGATCGACGAGGTGCTGGAAAGGCAATTGTTGCTGTAGCGAACAAGAACGCGCGAATTATTTTTGCATTGCTGCGCAATGAAACGGAGTTTCGTGCTGGCTGATATTAGGCAGCACGGATCAGGAGGTGTAACGAGACGAGAAATGTGATCGGCCAGAACGGATCTGGTGCGTAGGGAACCTGATTTTTATAAAGGCTCAATGAAGCCGACCAGTTGTTGAGGCCTACGCCACGCGGATTTCCCATTTGGGCGCGCCAGCTCTGTCTGGTAACGCCGGATAGATGTTGGCACCCAGTTCAGGTCAAAACAGATCTCAAATCGCTTGCGCCGGGAGAGCCGTCCATAGATGTAAAAGGTCGCGTTGCTAATGCCGTGTTTCCGGCAGAGGTCTGCGACAGGCACCCCGCCTTCGCCCTGCTTCAGGATTGCGAGGATCTGCGCGTCAGTAAATCTCGATTTCTTCATGGTCGTCTCCGTGCTTTATCAAAGCCGGAAAAGTCCAGTTTTCAAGGCACTTAATTTCGGGGATGATTACCCTGTACCTTGCGGTCGTCATTGATCTGTATGGTCGCAAAGTTGTCGGCTCGTCGATGAACTCAGGCATGCACACATCACTTGTGCTGGACGCCCTACTGATGGCCGTCTGGCGGCGCAAACCAAAACGCAAGGTCATCATTCATTCAGATCAAGGATCGCAGTTCACCAGCCAGGAATGGCGCGACTTCCTGACGGGCCACAATCTGGAAGCCAGCATCAGCCGCCGCGGAAACTGTTACGACAACGCCGTCGCCGAAAGCTTCTTTGCTTCACTCAAGGCCGAGCGGATCAGGCGCAAGACCTGCAAAACGAGGCAAGAGGCCCGCAGCGACGTGTTCGAGTACATTGAACGGTTCTACAATCCAAAGCGAAGGCATGCTAAGAACGGGATGCTGTCACCGGCAGAGTTCGAAATGACAGCAAGATGAAGTCGTAGGGCGTCTACATTCTTGGGGGCACATCAATATGCCCGAAACTCAGATCGATTTACGCGCAAATCCTGTTAGTAAAGGCTCAAAATAGGCTGCGGATGCTGCCATAGGCTCGAGGGTGGGCTTCCAAGAAGATTGCAGCGGAGTAACGGCCAAACGCCACTGACTGGCTGCAAAGATTGAGCCCATTAGCAAGTTTTCTAGCGCGTCCAAATCGATGGTTCGTGCGGACCCATCGACCCTGGCGTTGGCTATTGTTTCAGAAAAAGAGGCCCTTAGGCGTTTGAACCGCGCTTCGATGGCTATGCGTGTTGCCGGCTCGACGGCGCCAAGAAGATTCATATTTAGGAGGGGGTTGTGATCTGTAATATGGCCTTCGAAGAGAATGCGCAAAGTTTGCTCGATGACTTCGAGCGAATCGAGATTACTACTACGCTTCGCATCATCCATGGCCTTCTCGATCGTCTCGCAACTACGCTCAAAACAGCCTTTCAGCAGGGCATCCTTGTCGGCGATATAGTAATAAAATGCGCCGCGCGTCACGCCGAGTTCGTTCGCCACATCATTTAGCGAAAGGTTGCGGAACCCGCGCTGATTTAAAAACCGCGTACCCGCCCGCAAAAAAGCATCCCTCTTGAGTTGATTGCGAACTGATCGATCAAAAATCGCGGGATAGTCTTCTGACTGAGACCGCAAAATGGAGCGGCTTGGCGGCCTATAAGGGGCAAGTGCAATGCCGTTTCGTAAGAGATCGCTTAATCCATCTATTGCACTCATATGCAGGGCATTAGGAATGCTGGCTAACCACTTTGGTAGCCAGTGCAAAATATTCATCAGGAAAAAGGTTGAGGCTTCGGGGGAGCGCACATCAATTGATTGATCGTCGATCCCTGAACTGATGAATGAGCAGACATGCTTAATTTGATCTTCAAATTGAATCTGCAAAGCGGGTTCGGAGATATCAGCTAAAGGTTTCACATCTGACAGCAACATGACGGGCGGCGCGCGACCCGACAATGCATCAACATGCAGTGCTGCGCGTCGGCGCACAAGATAGATAATGCGCTCAAGCCCGGTATCTTGTTTTTCTGCAGCGGCCAACTCCTTCTCCGTGAAGGCACAGGCAAGCGTGAAAACTTCTTTGTAGAGGGCTTCCTTGGAATGAAAGTAGTAACTGATACTTGTTTTCACTTTGCCAAGTTCATTGGCGATATCTTCTAGCCGAGTGTCATGAAAGCCCCTCTCATTGAAGAGACGAACGGCGCTTGAGAGGATTTGGTCACGCTTTTGAGACTCTCTTTTTTTCGGTGAGGCATCAGTCATTTAATCTTGGACCATCTTTTCTGGCTTGGACTTGGCTGACCTGTGTCATTTTTGCATGCGCTTTACGAAACTGAACCAGACGTATGTTTTTTTATTGACCGGTAGAAGACAAAATATAGTGTACTTTCAACAAGAATAAAAATCGGGGAGTCAAAAATGCGAAATCAGATCAAATATTCACTCTTATCTTCTTCTGCCTTTGCCTTGATGGCGGCAACCTCGGCCTATGCTCAAACCGCGCCGAGCGAAGGTGTGGATGACGTCGTCACCATGGATGTCGTCATTACGACAGGGACCCATATTACCGGAGCGCGCGTTAATGAGGCGCTGCCGGTTACCGTTATCACAGCAGAGGAGCTGCAGAGTATCGGGACGCTTGACGGTGAAGACCTGATCCGCTCGCTCCCCTCCAACGGCGCGGTCAATTTTAACGGCTCAAACAATGTCAGCCCGAACAATGCCCGCGGCGATATTGCATCGATCAATCTGCGCTCGATCGGGTCCAGCGGCACATTGGTGCTGCTGAACGGTCGCCGCGTCGTAAATCATCCTGGCACACAAGCCGAGCTCTCCACGCCCGTGACGACTGTGAATACCAATGCGCTACCTGTTGGCGGCGTGCGGCGCATGGAAGTGTTGAACGACGGCGCCTCGGCTATTTACGGATCCGATGCCGTTGCCGGCGTGGTGAATATGATCCTCAAAGACAATTACGAAGGTTTGAGCGCTTCTGCGCGCACAGGGTTTGCAACCAACACGGACATGAGAGAACACAGCCTCACAGTCACGGGCGGCAAGGATTTTGAAGACGGTAAAACCAATATCTCCTTCTTTGCTGAATACTCTAACCGCAACGGCCAAATGGCGAAAGAACTGGACTATACCTCGGCTGCCGATTTGCGCCCGCGTCTAATCGGAACGAGCTTTGAAGGGGATACGTCATTCGATAATCGCACGACCGGGTCGCCATGGGGGCAATTCACACTCAATACCACGTCATCCACCCGCGTTCGTCAAAACGGCTCAATCATTACAACAAGCGGCGGAACCTTCCACATCCAGCCCGATACTTTTCCCGGATGCCGGGGAACAGCTACCGGCAATCTCGCTGATTTGGGCCTGTGCATAGATGACAGTTCGCTGGACCGGGACTTGCGGTTTAATGATGACTTCGAAAAGTCTATTGTGTCTGACCGCGACCGGTTAAACTTCTTCGCCTTTATGAACCGAGACTTGGATAACGGTGTTCGTCACTATAGCGAGCTGGGGTTCTATTACGCAGAGACTGACCCGATTAACTCAAGCACCTCTCCATTGGGCAGCGGAGATATCGTTATCCCGGCCAATTATTATTACAACCCATTTGGTCCTGTGACATTCTCTGATGGGTCTATCAACCCGAACCGTCTTCCGGGATTAACCGGTGTGCCGGATGAGGGGCTGCCCGTATTTGTTGATGGGGGACGCTTCCGCCTTGCAGACGTTGGCACAAGAAACGTCAATGTTGTCAATACATCTTTCCGGGCTTTGACCGGCTTTAAAGGTACATTTGGCGAGTCAAATTGGGATTGGGACACGGCGCTTCTTTGGAACCATGCAACAACCGATGACACGACATCAAACCGTGTGTCATCAAGCTTGTTCCAGCAAGCCTTGTTTAACGAAACGCCGAACGTCTACAACATCTTTAACGGCGGCAATATAGACAATCCGTCGTTCGGAGATGCGCCGGGCAATGCCCAAAGCCTGATTGATCCCTTCCTGATTTCAGTTGAGCGCCTGACGACATCGTCACTTTTGCTCGCTGACTTTAAGGCTTCCAATAATAGCATATTCTCCCTGCCGGGAGGTGATATCGGCCTGGCAACAGGCGGTGAAATTCGCCGTGAAAGCTATGATGAAGATCGAGACCCTCGCTTAGACGGCACAATTACGTTCACGGATGCTGTTACGGGGAATGTCGCCGACTCAGATGTTATGAATTCAACCGGGACTCCTGATTCCGATGGTTCGCGGGTCGTTCTCGCCGCGTTTGCTGAGGCCTTTGTGCCACTCGTCAGCCCCGAGATGAATATCCCGCTGATCAATACGCTCGATCTGCAACTTGCAGCCCGCTACGAGGATTATTCAGACTTTGGCAGCTCAGGCGTTAAGCCGCGGATCGCCGTCGCCTGGAAGCCCGTAGAAGCTCTGAAAATCCGAGGCGCTTGGTCGAAAGGCTTTCGCGCGCCGAATTTGCTGGTGATCAATCAGGCCGTTGGGCGCTCGAACTTTCGAGAGGATGCAGTATTCTGCCAGGCGGGCGTAGAGAACGGCACGTTCGCAGACTTTGGTGACTGCGATGGGTTTGGGCGCTCTACTTTGGAACGCCGCGAAGTTGCCGAAGGTATCGGCCCGGAAGAAGCCACTAATACGACCTTCGGCATGGTCTTTGAGCCGCGCGGCATCTCCGGCAATTTGAGTTTCTTAAACAATCTCACCGTCACCGCCGATGCATGGGAAATTGAACGTGAAAACGTGGTGGGTGTGTTTGGGGCCACAAATCAAATCAACCTTGATCTGGTTCAACGACTTGCCGGATCGTCAAATCCGAATGTTGTTCGCCTTGCACCGAATGAAGACGATATCGCCTATCTAGCCGGGACGTCCTTTGAGGCCAATCCGTTTGGCCCGATAGACTTTACGCTGGACACCTATGACAACAACGAGTCCCAAACAGTTAAGGGCATCGACTATGCAGTCTATTACGATTTAGACGATACGCGGTTTGGTGATTTCGGTTTCAAATTCAATGCAACGCAAATGACGGACTACTTCATCGGCTTGTCTCCCGGTTCTATCCTAATTCGTGACGCTGTTAGTGCGGGCATCATCTCTGATGACATCTCTATTTCCCAGGAAGGCGACATTGTCGGCATTAATGGACAACCTGAATGGCAAGCTAATGTTGGCGTGACATGGCGCCATGCAAACGGCTTCGGAGCGGGGGCCCGCTATACCTATGTCGGAGATTTCATTGACGAGGGGCCAGGCCTTGACCCTGATGGAAACCCGTTTGTGGTCGAAGACTACGGAACAACTAATTTCTATGCGGAGTATAGAGTAAGTGCAGACGGCCTGCTCGATGATGCGCGGTTTCGAATCGGTGTGAATAATGCGTTTGATGTGGAGCCACCACTCGCAGATGAGACATTTGGCTATTTCAGCGAGTACCATTCGTCTCGTGGACGATATGTTTATCTCGATATTAGCAAAAACTTTTAGGTCTCAGGGGCGGCATATCTGATGCGTGACGTCTTTCCATTGAGATATTTCACAACGAAATGCCGCCTTTTTTTCATTCTGCTATTGGGATTTCTGGCCCTCACATCTGCTGGCTCGGCCCATGCACAATCTGTACAGATTGGACAATTTGAGTTTTCCGAATGGAACGGCCCGCCACTCAATATATTTTATGCGGAAGCCAATGGCCTGAACGTAAACGCGCCAATTGTGATTGTCATGCACGGCGTCGACCGCAATGCAGATGATTACCGCGATAATTGGATCGAGCTGGCGAGAACTTTTGGATTCTTCGTTTATGCACCTGAATTTGACAAAGCGCGTTTTCCAAAATCAGCGAACTATAATTTGGGCGGACTGACGAAGAGTAGCGGCCGCGCGTTTGATGCGATGGAACCTTTGTTTGATGCGATTAAGGCGCGGCGTGGGGCGACGCAAACTGGGTATTATCTTTTTGGTCATTCTGCTGGCGGGCAATTTGTGCACCGCTATGTATTTTTTGGAAAACCTAAGCGCATGAAGCTCGCGCTTGCGGCCAATTCGGGCTGGTACACGTTGCCAACGCGCGCAGCAAAATGGCCTTATGGTTTGGCCGGGCTAAAGAGAAGTCTCTACGACGTTGATGCGTTACTAAAAGCGCCGCTCACAATACTCTTAGGAGATCAAGACATAGACCCTTATGCCGAGAATTTGCGCCATACGCCTGAAGCAGATGCGCAGGGCATGAATAGATATGACCGCGGCATTTATTTCCTCAAACGCTCAAATACTATTGCTGAACAAAGGCAGATAAGATCTGCTTGGAGCTACCATGTGGTGCCCGGGGTCGCCCATGACAATGCGGCTATGGCTGTCGCAGCTGCGGCGCTAGTGGATCAGCATGCCAAAGAAAACTAGGGGGCAATCGTGGCGACAGACACATCCGTATCGCGGGGACTACATCAGAATATAGGTCTTTTTGCAGGACCAATCGCTGCTATTGTCCTCTTTGTTTTTTTTCGTCCTGACGATCTCTCACCCGCCGGGACCGCGACAGCCGCCTTTGCGGCATGGATGGCGATATGGTGGTCGACCGAAGCCATACCCGTCGCCGCAACAGCTTTTCTGCCGCTTGTTTTTTTTCCGGTTTTTGACATCGGGACAATGGCGGTCACGGCGTCTTCTTATTCTCATCCGATTATTTATCTTTTCTTGGGCGGCTTTGTTATTGCCATTGCGATTGAGCGCTCCGGCCTTCATCTGAGGGCTGCGCTATCGGTGTTTCGCATGGCGGGACTGAACGGAAAGTCCCTCGTGGCAGGATTTATGGCAGCGGCAGCGCTGATCAGTATGTGGATTTCAAACACATCGACCGCGCTGATGTTGCTGCCAATCGCGGCATCCGTCACGCTCGTTATCCGCGATACAATGTCGTCAGTCTTATCCGATAAAGAGATTTCAAATTTTGAGGTCTCCATGCTGCTGGGACTGGCCTATGCCGCGACCCTTGGCGGCATGGCCACACTGGTCGGCACGCCGCCCAATACATTCATGGTCGGCTTCATGGCCGATAGCTATGACATAGATATCGACTTTACCCGCTGGATGATGGTGGGCGTGCCGCTCGCGCTCGTGATGCTCCCGATCGTCTGGGTCGTTCTGACAAAGTTCCTCTACCCAGTTAATTTCAGAGCGACCCGGCAAGTCAAATCTTATATTGATAATATGCATTCCGGTCTTGGGAAAATGAGCCGTGGTGAGCGGCGCACAATGTATCTCTTTATCGCTTTAGTGCTGGGTTGGGTTTTAAGAAAACAGATTATCGCCGCAACAGGGTTTGCAGGTCTGACAGATTCCGGCGTGGCCATGGCGGCGGCCATTGCGGCCTTCATTATTCCGAGCGGGAAAAAAGGTGAGAGCCTAATAATTTGGGACGACATGAAGAAACTCCCGTGGGGCGTGCTTATTCTTTTCGGAGGCGGGCTGGCATTGGCGGGGGGAATGACCGCGACAGGGCTGACCTTGTGGCTGGGCAAGCAATTGGCCCCGCTGGGTGAAATCAATATCGCTATACTCGTGGTCGCCTCAGCCTTGCTTGTGATTTTCCTCACTGAGCTGACAAGTAACCTTGCGACCACAGCGACCATCTTGCCCGTCATGGCCGCGATAGCCATTGAGACGGGGCAGGACCCGCTGATCTTCGTTATCCCCGTCACCTTGGCCGCGAGCTGCGCTTTCATGTTGCCTGTAGCAACGCCGCCTAACGCTATTGTCTTTAGCTCTGGCCGCGTGTCTATTCCGAAAATGCTGCGGGCTGGGTTTGTTCTAAATTTGTGCGGCGTCGTCGTGCTTTCTCTCGTGGCGCTCTATCTCGTGCCCCTTGTTTTTGGATAATTGGATGCGGCTCACTCTTCCTCTTGCATCTCTTGGTTTCCTGCTTTGCGCCTGCGCATCGATATCTACGCCGCGCCCTGATCTGAGCGGCGTGACGATCAGCGATGATTTTGAAGCCGGAAATGTGGAAAGTGTCACGCAGGACGGGCAGGGGTTTCGTATCGCACTCTCACCTGAAGACACACCGATTAACAACAGCCCTTGGTATGCGTTCGAGATAAACGGCGCGGCAGGTAAAGCGGTGCCTATAACGCTGGCTTATACTGGCGGTACACATCGCTACAGTCCAAAAATACAGTTGACGGATGGAAGCTGGCTCGAGCTGGAGAGCCAGGTAGATGTATCCGAAGACAAATCTACGGCGAGGTTCACGATTACGCCGTCAAGCGACACCGTGCGTATCGCCGCCCAAGCGATCATGGACACTCAGGATCATTTAGAATGGGCGCAGGAGATGGCCGTGCTCGATTTTGTGAGCTTTGAGACCATAGGCAGCTCAGTCGAAAATCGTCCGATTCATAAGCTTGAAGAAATCGACAATCCAAATGTCGACAAACCCTACATTGTACTCATAGGCCGCCAACACCCGCCCGAAGTAACAGGCGCGCAATCGCTTCAGCCCTTTGTGGAAACCATTTGGGGCGATAGTAAACTTGCCAAGTCGTTTAGGGAAGAATTTAATGTCATTGTCGTCCCCTTAATGAGTCCTGACGGTGTGGCGCGCGGATATTGGCGGCATAATGCAAATGGGGTTGATTTGAACCGCGATTGGGGCCCCTTTACTCAGCCTGAAACGCAAGCAATCGAAGCTGAACTAAACCGTTTTAAAACGGGCGATGATCAGATGGTGCTGTTTTTGGATTTTCATTCGACTTGGCGAAACCTCATCTACACGCAGACAGACGAAGAGCCTACTACCCCCGCCTTTTTTACCCGCGACTGGATTGCAAATGTGAAAGCGGCTTTGCCTGACGGGGTGTACAGTTTTAGCCGCGAAGCCAATGTCACATCAGATAAAGCAATGTCAAAAAATTACATCTACAGCACATATGGCATTCCTGCACTTACCTTTGAGGTCGGTGACAAAACCTCCTTAGAAGAAACCGAGGCTGCCAGTGAAATTTTCGCGAAAGAGATGATGGCATTGCTTCTGGAGCGGGCGAATTGAGCGCGCGGTTCTTTTTGAAAATTGGCATATCTGCAGCCGTAGTTGCTTGGCTTAGTGGCTGCGCGGGGGCGCAATTGCCGCCTGATATGTCGCTCTCTGAAATGGCGCACGCCCAAGCAGTACAGCAAGCACCTAAATCTATTGAAGCCTTATTTGAGCCCAGTAACCGTAATCAACGCATTATGGATATTGAATCGGCCATCGCACAGGCGCAAGCAGCGAACGGTATCATCCCGCAATCTGCCGCCGACCATATCAAGGCGATGGCGGATGTGCGCTATATCCCGCTGGAAGACCTTGCGACCGAGTATGAGAAAACGAACCACCGCATGGTGGCGCTACTCGATGTCTGGCGCACGCATCTAGATGCAGAGGCATCAAACTATCTTCACTACGGCGTCACCACGGTGGACATTTACGACACTGTGCTCGTGTTGCAGGTGAGGGACACGCTTTTGATTTTGATTGGGGATATGCGCGAAATTGAAACGGCACTTTTAGATTTGGCGGATGAACATCGCGATACGGTGATGATTGGCCGCACCATCGGCCAACATGCTTTGCCAATTACTTTTGGCAAGAAAGTGTCTGTTTGGGCGGCGCAAAACAGACGTAATATCGAACGCGCCAAAGAGCTGCTTGAGCGGGTCGAGAGCCGCGGTGTTTTAAAAGGGGCGGTTGGTACGCATTTGGGCTTAGGGCCAAAGGGCAGGGAGATTGAAAAGGATGTATCCAAAGCCTTGGGGCTGTCCGATCCTGAACCGGCCGATTGGCATGGCTCGCGCGATGTCTTTGCCGAATACGGACAAGTCCTGGCGCTTACATCCAAATCCTATGGCGCCATGGGCGAAGAACTATTTCGCCTTATGGGCACTGATATTGGCGAGCTTTCAGAGCGCCAAGCCGCGAGTAATGTCGGCAGCAGCACTATGCCCCATAAACGTAATCCGCGGATGCCAGAACGTGTCGTCGCTCATAGCCGCAAAATCCCGCGCCTTGCCGAAATTCTTCTCGATGATGTGGCCAATTCATTTGAACGCGATAATACGTCTGCGCCGAACCGTGTGGTTGAGGAGATAAGCCTTGAGGCCTCGCAGATGATGCGCGATACGCTAAGAATGTTGCGCGTTATTGACGTTGATAAAAAGAGGATGTTGGAAAATGTGAACCGCACAGATGGCATGGTTTTGGCGCAGCGCATTGTGCTGTTTCTAGGCGGCTACATCGATAAAGCTGAGGCAGAGGAGCGCGTGCGCGAGGCGGCAAAAAACGCGCTTGATGAAAACATTTCGTTTAAAGAAGCATTGATGGATGATCCTTTGCTTGCGCCTCATCTGCGGGAAGATTTGGACACTCTTTTAGACCCGAACGGTTACTTAGGACTATCTGCTGAGCAAGTTGACGAGACAAAATCATATATCATGCAATCACGCGATATGGACCGATAATCATCCCATTTCTAAGCGGCTTGGTTCCTCGACTGAACGGGAGGCCCAATGCCTTGGATGTTCGTCTCTTGATTGCTATTTCCTTGCTAGGGGCCGAAGAACTCTGCCGTTTTCGGCGACGTTTATCCCAATCCCTATGTTATCATTGAAGAAAACTGGTGCCGCGAGGGAGAATTGAACTCCCGACCTCGTCATTACCAATGACGCGCTCTACCACTGAGCTACCGCGGCGTTGCCGTTTGCAAGACGCGGCTTTAGCTTATGACTTGCCAGATGAAAAGACCGTTTAGCCGCGAAAAGCTGTTCGAAATGTCCCACACGCCAAAAGACCCCGCAAAAGCCACCCGCCGTGCCGAGGCCCTGCGGGCCAATCTGAAGCGCCGCAAGGCCGCTTCGCGCAAGGCGAAGGACGATTCGCCGCCCCTGGCAGGCGACAAAGGCGAGTGAACCGGCCGGACCTGTCCTCGCAAGCTTTCAAGCGCTCACCCCATGCAACGCTGGCGCGACTGGTTGAGCAGGGACCGGTCTGCGAAATCAAGCTGCCTCTCTTTGGGCCAATGCTGTGCACGACCCACTACGTAACGACACAGGCCCTGCTAAAAGATACTGACCATTTTGCCGTGGATGCTCGCAATGCAGGTCACAAGTCAGCGTTTGGCATGCCGTTCCTGCCCCGGGTTTTTCGTATGCTGGCAAACAATGTTCTCTCGCTCGACGACCCGGACCACCGGCGGCTGAGGCAACTGGCGGACGGCCCGTTCCGGCGGACCAGCATTGAGGCGATGCGGCCACAGATCCGGCATCAGGTCGACCGGCTGCTAGATGAACACGTTGCCATTGGCGATCCCGACCTAGTGGCCGGATTTTGCCGCAAGCTGCCTTTGCAGGTGATCTATACGGTGCTGGGCATGAGCGAAGCGACGCGGGCCCGGTTTGACGTGGCAATGGGCGCATTCAGTGGGGGAGAATCGCCCCTGATTCTGCTGCGCGCGGTGTTTGCTCTCGGCCCCTTGCTGAAGGCTCTGCGCACGGAAATCGTGGAGGTGCGTCGCAATCCGCGTCCCGGCTTGATCAGCGATCTCGTGCATGCCGAACAGCAAGGCGACCAGATGAGCGAGGACGAGTTGGTTGCCATGGTGTTCGTCCTGTTTGTTGCGGGCCATGAAACGACGACGCACCTGCTCTCGACCAGCATTTTCACGTTGCTGACCGAGCCTGGCGCGCGCGAGGTCTTTATAGGTCTCAAGGGAGACGCGATATCGGTCGCCGTCGACGAGCTGATGCGATTCACCGGCCCTGTGCAGATGACGAAGCCGCGTTTCGTGCGCGAGGACATGGAATTCGAGGGCCAGGCGCTGAAGAAGGGCGAGAAAATCATGGCCTTGCTGGCCGCCGGCAATGTCGACCCGGACGTGTTCGACGATCCACTGGCGCTGGACCTTGCGCGCCGCCCCAACCACCACCTGGGGTGGGGTAGCGGCCCGCACCTGTGCCTGGGGCTGCACCTTGCCAAGACAGAAGCTGAGATTGCGCTAGCCGAGCTGTTTCGGCGGGCGCCGAACATGGCGCTGAAGATGCCGGCGGACACGCTCAAATGGATCAAACGGTCGGGTTTGCGCGGGCTCCAGACGCTGCCGGTCAGCCTGTCTTGAGGCCCGGCGGCTCCGAACGGGCTGCTATTGCGGCTCAAGGTTCCACAATCACGCCTTTCCCGCGCCGTGAACCACACTATAAGTGCGCGCCATGGATAGATTGAACATCATTGGCGGCGCTCAGCTGAATGGCCGCATTCCCGTCTCCGGCGCCAAGAACTCGGCGCTGAAGCTCATGGTCGCCTGCCTGCTGACCGACGAGCCGATTACGCTGACCAACATGCCGAGCCTCGCGGACACGCGGTTCCTTGCACAATTGCTCGAAACACTGGGGGTCGAGGTTTACTGGCCGAAGGGCGAGTCGACCTGCCACCTGAACGCAGCCGAACTGAAAAGCACGATCGCGCCATATGAACAGGTGCGGAAAATGCGCGCCAGTTTCAACGTTCTCGGTCCGCTGATCGCCCGGTCGGGACATGCGACCGTGTCGCTTCCTGGCGGCTGCGCCATCGGCGCGCGCCCGGTCGACCTGCACCTGCAGGCGCTGGAAGCGATGGGCGCAGACCTGAAAGTCGAGAGCGGATATGTCAAAGCCGCCGCGATCCAGGGTCTGAAGGGGGCGCATATCGTCTTCGCCATGCCGAGCGTCGGCGCCACCGAGCACGCCATGCTGACCGCCACACTCGCGAAGGGCGAGACCATTCTCGAGAACGCGGCGCGCGAGCCCGAGATAGAAGACCTGGCCGTCTGCCTCAACAGCATGGGCGCGAAGGTGAGCGGCGCAGGCACTTCGACCATCCGCATCACCGGTGTCGAGAAGCTGCACGGCACGACGCACGCGGTGATGCCCGACCGGATCGAGGCCGGAACCTATGCGATGGCGGCAGCCGCTGCGGGTGGTGACGTCACGCTGGACGGCTGCCCGGTCGAAGCCCTTGGCGCGATGATCGCCAAGCTGCGCGAAGCGGGCGTCACAGTCGACGCCGATGAGGCCGCGTCCACCTTGCGCATTCGCCGCAATGGCACGCGCCTCAAGGCCGTCAGTGTCTCCACACAGCCGCACCCCGGCTTCCCGACCGATCTTCAGGCCCAGTTCATGGCCCTGATGAGCCTGGCAGACGGCACCAGCATCATCCGCGAAACGATCTTTGAAAACCGCTTCATGCACGCACCTGAGTTGTCCCGCCTTGGCGCCGACATAAATGTGCGGGGGCAGGAGGCTGTGGTGAAAGGCGTGTCGCATTTGACAGGGGCACCGGTCATGGCGACAGACCTGCGCGCGTCGGTTTCCCTTGTCATTGCGGGGCTTGCCGCCGAAGGTGAGACCGTGGTGAACCGTATCTACCATCTGGACCGCGGCTTTGAGCGGCTGGAAGCAAAATTGAATGCCTGCGGCGCGAATATCAAGCGCCTGTCGGGCGAGGACGAGTAAGGGACTGGGATGTCTGAACCACAAGCGCTGCGTCTCCTGGCTGAAACAGCCGAGGACCTTCAGGTCATTGCGGCGGCCGTTCAGGACTCGGTCGTAAAAGCCGGCAGCCTGAAATACGAAGCCCGCAAGAACCGCTTTTCTCTGGAACTGAACCGCTTCCGCTGGGAAGCCGGACAGCCCCGGTCCGGAGAAGGCGCGCGCGTGCGCTCGCTGCTCGCTTTCGATGGCGTGCTCGGGGCGAAGACGCGGGCCGTCACCAAGGCCGATCCGGAACTGATCCTCTCCCTGCTCCAGGTGACATTCATACCGGCAAACGAGCCGCCTGGCGGCACGGTTACGCTGCTGTTTGCGGGCGATGGAGAAATCACGCTGGAGGTTGAAGTGCTCGACGCGACCCTGCTCGACAGCGACTATGTCTGGCCCACACGCAACCTTCCGAGTCACGAACAGAGGAGTCGATAAGTGTCGCGTCGTTTCGATTCTGCCGCGCCTGGATTCAAGGAGGCGTTGGCTACCTTCCTCGGTGAGGACCGGGGCACGGGGCATGACGTGGCCAGCATTGTCCGCAAGATTCTGGAAGACGTCGAAAACCATGGCGGCAAGGCTGTGGCCGATTACACGGCGAAATATGACGAGCTGCAGATCGATCCGACCACGCTGGAGTCCGACAATGTGAACCTGCACGCGCTGGCGGGCGAATGCCCGGCAGACCTGCGCAAGGCCATCGATTTCGCACATGACCGTATCGCAGCCTATCATGCCGCGCAGCGTCCGGCAGATCATTCCTTTACCGACAGTGCAGGCATCGAGCTTGGCTGGCGCTGGACGGCGCTGGAAAGCGTGGGGGTCTATGTTCCGGGTGGACGCGCCAGTTATCCGTCGTCAGTCCTGATGAACACTGTGCCGGCAAAGATTGCCGGCGTTGACCGTATCGTCATGGTGGCACCCGCCCCGGTCGGGGAACTCGCCCCTGCCGTGGCCTATGCGGCCTTGAAAGCCGGCATCGACGAATTCTATCCGATCGGCGGCGCCCAGGCGATCGGCGCACTGGCCTTCGGGGCCGGGCGGCTCAAGCCCGTCGACAAGATTGTCGGCCCCGGCAATGCCTTTGTGGCAGAGGCCAAACGCCAGGTCTTCGGCTACGTTGGCATCGACACCATTGCGGGCCCCTCAGAGATCTTGATCATTGCAGACCATACCGCCAACCCGCAATGGATCGCCGCCGACCTGCTGTCCCAGGCCGAGCATGACCCATCCAGCCAGTCGATTCTGATTACTGTGGATCAGGCTGTGGGAGAAGCTGTGGAAATCTCTGTGGAAAACCAGTTGAAGGAATTGGCGACCGGCGAACGCGCCCGTGTTTCATGGGAGCGCCACGGCGCCATCATCACCGTGCCGGATCTCGACACGGCCGCAGCCATTGCCAACCAGATCGCGGCGGAGCACCTGGAACTTGCCATCGCGGATCCGGATGCCCTCCTGCCGAAGATCCGCCATGCCGGCGCAGTCTTCCTCGGCCACCTGACACCGGAAGCCCTGGGAGACTATGTCACCGGTTCAAACCATGTCTTGCCGACCAGTCGGGCGGCGCGTTTCGGTTCGGGCCTTGGCCTCTATGACTTCCTCAAACGGATGAGCGTCCAGCGCGTCAGTCCCGAAGGCTTCGCTGCGCTTGCGCCGGCCGCCATCAGGCTGGCTGAAGCTGAACGCCTGCCGGCCCACGCGCGCTCGGTATCGATCCGCACCAACCGGGGCGAGGGCAATGGGTGACAACCGGCTGATATCGGTCAGTATCGACGACGACACGCTGGGTGCGAGCAGCCCCGACGCCGAGCATGAGCGCCGCGTTGCCATTTTCGACCTGATCGAGGAAAACAGTTTCGCCCTGCTGGACCATGATCGTGGCCCCTATGCGCTCACCCTGTCCCAGGTCGAACGCAAGCTGGTCTTTGCGATCCGCGATGAGGCTGGGCAGGACGTGCACACGTTCATCCTGTCAATGGGGCCGTTCCGGGGCGTGATCCGCGACTATTTCATGATCTGCGACAGCTATTATGACGCGATCCGCAGCCAGACCCCGCACCAGATCGAGGCCATCGACATGGCGCGCCGCGGCATCCACAATGAAGGTTCAGAGCTTGTCGCCGAACGGCTGGAAGGCAAAGTCGCGGTCGATTTTGCGACCGCACGGCGCCTGTTCACTTTGATCTGTGCCTTGCATGCGGGGCAGACCCGCTAGATCCTTCGCTTGCGATGTTCCGCTCAGCTGCTGAACGCAGCTTTCGCTTTTTCGATATCATAGGCCCGTTCTGTCAGGTTTTCCGGATCCCATTCGCTGCGATGGATTCCGAAGAAATCGCCGCCATAGACGTGGATGGCCCCGGTGAGTTTCTGAATGGGGTTCGTAACGGAGTGAATCACGTCCTTGCCCAGCGGCGCGACATCGCCGGTCGACATCGCCTTTGCACCCGCGGCCTCGATGCGTCCCGTCGGGTCGTCCTTGACCCGGCGCCAGAAAATATTGTCCTCCCGGCCGCCATAGACGCCGATCACGGCCCACATTTCGTGATTGTGCGGCATCAGTGTCATGCCGGGCTTCCAGATCACGTTCAGGATCGTCAGATCGTCGGCCTGATAGAGTGGGATAATTCCCCCCGCGGTCGGCTCGCCGACCGCTGCGAGCACATCCGACGGATCGCTGAAGGCGCGCGCCACGACCTCATGAACGCCCCTGTGGGTCGGGTCTGCAGCCGCTGCGTCCCGGCAATCTTCGATGAACCGATCAAGATCAAGCATGGTGTCCTCCGAGGCTAACAGCCATAAGGCAGCAGCGCCTGGCGAACAAGCGCCAGCCCGGCTGACCTTCCAAGCTTGCCGGGATCTGTGCAAAGGGCTATGGCGCGGCTACATATGTTTCGGCGGCGCAACGGACCGCTCTGAATTTGGAGACTTCATGTCGAAAGAAGAACTGATTGAATTTGAAGGCACGGTCGTCGAGCTGCTGCCGAACGCGACGTTCCGCGTCAAACTCGAGAACGAACACGAGATCATTGCCCATACAGCGGGCAAGATGCGCAAGAACCGCATCCGCGTGCTGACCGGCGACAAGGTCATGGTAGAAATGACCCCCTACGACCTGACCAAGGGTCGCATCACCTACCGCTTCAAGTAAGACCCATGGCGAGCTTCGGACACGCGCCGCTCATCCTTGCGAGCGCCAGTCCGCGGCGGCGGGACCTGCTTGCCCAGATCGGCATTGTGCCGGCCCGAATCGCCCCCACCGACATTGACGAAACGCGCCGCAAGGACGAGTCTCCGCGTGCGTTGGCCGAGCGTCTCGCCCGCGAAAAGGCCGCTGCCTGCTCGGCAGACGGCTTTGTGCTGGCTGCTGACACCGTTGTCGCGTTGGGCACACGGAATCTGGAAAAGGCTGAGGACGCAGCTGAGGCAGAAGCCTTCCTGCGCCTGCTCTCAGGCCGGTCGCACCAATGCATCACCGGCATTGCTGTCAAAGCGCCTGACGGCCGCGTGCAGTCGCGCACGGTCCTCGCCCGGGTCAGGATGAAACGCCTTGCCGATGAAGAGATCGCCGCTTATGTGGCCAGCGGCGAATGGCAGGGCAAGGCGGGTGGCTATGGCATCCAGGGCATGGCCGGCGCCTTCATCAGCCATATCAATGGCAGCTATACCGCGATTGTCGGCCTGCCGCTCTATGAGACCAAATCCCTGCTGATCGGCATGGGTTGGCGAGCTTGAACCCCATCAAGCGCGTTCGGCTGCGTTTGGTTGGGAGTTCTGTGGGACGTCGCAATACTTTACGCTTTTCGTGAGGATGCGACCAAACGCGGACATAAGGCTTTCGTACTATGGGCTTTGATCCGCCGGAACCTTATTGGCAGCTTTGACGTCGGAAGCGAGACACGCCACAATCGCAACATAGGCATTGGTTACTCGTTCATGCCGAATGAAAGCTCAAAATGAGTGAACGTAAATTCCCCGATAATTTCATCCCTGCCGTCCCGCGCGCGGATAAGGGCACTCTGACAACCTCTGAAATCGTCGCTATGGCTTGGGATGACGACACCAGTTTTGATGACATAAAAACACAGTCGGGGCTGCTTGAAAAAGAGATCATAAAAATCATGCGAACCCATATGAAACCAAGCAGTTTTCGGATGTGGCGCAAACGCGTATCTGGCCGCGCCAGCAAGCACGAAATAAAAATGTAAGGGCGGGTCAAAGATCCATCTTGAGCCGCCCCACCTTGTTGCGAAGGTTTAAAGAACCTTTGGCTATCATGTTTGATCGCGCTGCACCCCAGACTGGCCCGTGCGCATACCACTCAGTGGCGGTAAGGTTGCGATCACAAATAGGCGGCAGGCATGATCGCCTGGACCGTTCGGGTAGGGGATCTATTTCAATCGGAGATACTATGAGCAAACAAAACCTAAGCGGAATTGCAGAAGAGCACTTGTTGTGAGGGTTCTGATTATCGGAGCGAGCCGAGGGATTGGGCTGGAAACCGTCAAACAAGCCCTCGAAGCCGGGCATAATGTGCGGGCCTTCGCCCGCTCTTCCGGCCAGGTTAACATCACGCATGCGAGGCTGGAAAAAATAGTCGGTGACGCGCTTGTTCCTAAAGACGTAGAAAGCGCTTTGAAAGACGTGGACGTTGTCATTCAGACCCTCGGCGTCGCTCTGAATGCCAAGATGATAATGGAAGCCGTGACTGTCTTTTCGGAAGCGACCCGTGTCTTGTTACCCGCCATGATCGATCAAGGCGTGTCGCGCCTGATTGCAGTGACAGGCTTTGGCGCAGGCGACAGTCAGCGGAGCATCAGTCCGCTCCAACGGCTCCCATTTCAGGCGATTTTCGGCCGCGCATACGGTGATAAGCATATTCAGGAAGACCTGATCCGCAACAGCGGTCTCAACTGGGTGATCGCCCGGCCCGGCGTGCTAACCAATGGTCGTCGAACAAAGAGCTACAAGGTGTTGACAGACCCGGGCACCTGGAAAAACGGCGTCATCTCGAGAGCCGACGTTGCGGACTTTCTGGTTCAACAGATTGATTCCGACGCGTACCTGAGCAAAACACCGGTCCTTCGCTACTAACAGGTATCCGACACGGCGTCTTGTTGACGCGAGTACGAATGAGGCGCGTTTGAAACTCTCTGTCTTTCGCCGAAGTCCGAGATGGTGCGACAAGCTGTCTGGAGCGCCGACCCATCCTGGACCTGTCACGCTTTCGTTCCGACCCTGAGTTTCATTTAAGCTGCCTTTCTTTCGAATGCCAAGGGACTTTTCCATCCGAGGGCTGAGTGCCTGCGACGTGGGTTATAGAAGCCGTTGATG
>Ga0222653_1000630_pt1 | contig 19976 bp, 19 predicted proteins | sample AntAcemetagen419_FD_179856 | JGI IMG/M metagenome (GOLD analysis project Ga0222653, IMG submission 179856) | Saline water microbial communities from Ace Lake, Antarctica - #419 | ecosystem: Environmental > Aquatic > Non-marine Saline and Alkaline > Saline | place: Antarctica: Ace Lake...
AAGAAGAGTTCCTCCGAGCCTTCCGTGATCCGCAGCAGTCCAGTCAGCCTGATGGATAACTCGGAGTGGCTTATGGAAAGGAATCATTTCGCCAGCTCTCTGGTCGAGGTAATCTCCAGCTCGTACAAGATCAAGAACTGCACCAAGAATAAGACTTGTTCCTATAAGAGTTAAGAAGACCTTTTTTATATTAAATCGATATCCGCAATCAGTCAGACAAATAAGCTTCTGAGCTGAGATCCAAAATATTCCAAGGCTTACAAACCAGAGATACGGAAGAATATGGATGAGATGTCCTGACGTTGAACCATAGGTAATTATTGAAAGATCTTGTCCAGAGTGCTTCATGGTATAGATAACCACAGCGAAAGCACTCGCGCCGAAAATAACCGCAATAATTCCGAACGTCCAAAACAAGAAATTATGCAGGACGAAATGCCACGAGTTTTTCGGTTCGACTTCTTTGAGCGCTCGCTCGATCGAATCAAAGAGTGTATTTTTTTGTTTTTTGTTTTTAGTCATTGAGAGATATATGAGCTTGTATACACTTCTTCTTAAGGAGATCTTTGGCACGTCGGAGTCTTGTAGCAACTGTGCCGGGAGGGATTTTGAGAATATCAGATATTTCTATATAGCTTTTGTGCTCGAGGAAACTCAAGAGAAGGATTTCTTTATACTTTTCGTTAAGGTCATCCAGAACTTTTTTCATCTGCTTAACCTCCATCATTAATGCCTGCTCCCCTCCGACATCATCAGTAGCGGCAAGTGTCGCTGCGAACTCCTCTGTGTCTTCGAGAGCAAACGTAGTCTTACGTACTTTCTTTTTTCTCATCAGAGTCATGGTTTCATTATGAGTAATACGATAAATCCAAGAAGAAAAAGAAAGTGTCGGATTGAACCCATTAATATTAATGTAGGCCTTCACAAAAATATCCTGCAAAAGGTCTTCGAGCTCCTCTAGCGTAAGCTGGGCGATTCGTCTCACATATCTAGTGAGCTTTTCTTCGTAACGCAAAACAATTTCTGCATAATAGTGCTTATCAGAAAGGACGAGTGTAATGATCTCTTCATCGGTTTTTTGGTCCAGATGATTCATGTATTTATTATAACGTGCCTAAAATACATTTGTTTCATTGACATTTTGATAAGATAGCGTAAACTACTATGTATCAAAAGAAGTGAAGGAGATTCGAGTGTGAATATCTAGAAGCTGTATTTTGAAGAGGTTGCACAACAACTTCCTCGAGTTATTCATATAAAAACTACCTATGCAAACAGGAACAATCGCACGACTAACGGACAAAGGATTTGGATTCATTACCCAAGAAGGAGCAGACAAAGATCTATTCTTCCACGCAAATGAAGTTGTAGAAGCTCGTTACGACGACCTACAAGAAGGAGACCTTGTTACTTTCGAAATTGGTGAAGGACCGAAAGGACCTCACGCTATCGAAGTTGCAATTTCTGAAGAAGGAGACGCTCCAGCACCAGCTGCTGATGAAGCTGACGATTCTACAGAAGAAGAAGCGTAAGCCTAGCTTTCGCCGAAAAGAAAAACCACTCATGGAAACGTGAGTGGTTTTTCTTTGTCTTAATTTTTCCTTCTCGATGAAGCGTCTTTTCGTTGTTGTTGTTTAGGGGTGAATTCACCCTACCCGATATTAAGATTCACCTCCCCGCTCATACGCCAAGTACACCTCCCCAGTCTCGCGGTCACTGACTGATCTCGTCAGGACCCAACCCTCATCACGAGTAAGGAGTTCGTAGTCGTGTTCGGTCATCTGGTCCTTTACGAAGAACTTCTGAGTGTCGTTCTGCATGCTCAGTCCTTGTTCGATAGCTTTAATCTTTACCTCATCCTTGGTGAGTTTTTTTGTTTCAATACTCTGATTCTTCCTGTCGTCTCGCTCAATCCCCAAGACATGCTCGGGTCCATCTTCTGTTATCTTGGAAACCTCTTTTGCTACGAATCCTCGCTCAATGTACGCCGCCGAAATAAAGTTAGCCCCGTCACATACTCCGTGAATAACATTCTCCTTTGCAGATTCATCGAGACCTCGAAGCATCATTTCTTCACCGAGTCTTGCGCCCTGATATGATGAATCAATATTAAAAGCCTTAAAGTCTACAACTCCTTCTGAAACCTGATCAAGTGCATACGAACCTCTCACCGTACCTCGATCTCGGAATACCTGGAACGTTACAGAATCCTTTGTAAGTAAATCCTCGAATCCTTGCAGAAGAACCGACTGAAGCTCCGGTGTACTCTGATAGTTCTCCTGATACATTTCGCGCATTGCTTCGAGGTCTTCTGGTGTCAGATCCTGAGAGGTTTGGGATTCGAAGGAAATGTTTTTGAGGGTTTCGAGATTGATGTTCTTGAGTCCTCGGACACTACTCGTAAGAAGAAGTCCATCTTCCTTCACCTTCTGAAGGTCGGCGGTGATTTGATCTTGGAACGAATTATCTGACTTTTCTTTCCCTTCTCGAACCTTGGTTGCTGAACGCTTAAGAATATCTTTACCCTTAACGAGAATATTCTCACGAACCTGTGCGAGGGATTCTCGGTCGATTTCTTCGGATCCGAGTTGGTCTTTGAGGTACGCCTCGGTCTTGTCTGCAATGTCGATGATTTCTGAGTACTTCTCAAAAACTTGTTGAGCAATATCTTCATCGAGGTTTTCGGAAAGGAAGATAATGTCGTCACCGGTTGAGGCGTCTTGTTCAAGTGAGAGGAAGGTACGGATTCCTAAGATACCAAAATCTTGAACAGCACTTTTGAGAGCTTGAGACTCTTTCATAGTAACTCTTTTCGAATATTCAAGAAGATTCTTTTGTTCTTTCAAAGATAGATCTTTAAGTTTAATATGAAGGCCTCTTTCAATAGTTTCGCGCATATCAGATTGCATCATGATAAGAAAATCTTTAGTTTGCTCTGATGTAAAATTATTTTTTTCAAGTCTTTCTTCGTAAGATTCACAATGTTCTCCTAAGAAAAATTCAATATCTGCATAAAGACCTTTTTCCAAAAAATCTTTTGCTTCTTTTTCATTAAGAATAAATTTATTTTCAAACCCGTCAAAAACCCACGTGTCTCGATCAATTTGAGAAATAAGATCATGTATATCAGTGTGACTTTTTTCAGGTGGAGTCAGCCAAGTTTTAAGATAGTTTCCCGCAAAGAAATTAGTATTATCTTTGAATTGTTCATCTGGAACACTTCTCATAAACTCACCATAGTCTGCCACCCTGTTCATGACGTGTATTGCCTTACGATGACCTCTTTTTTCTAGATCTTTTACTTCAGCTAGCACATGACTCAAGAAATTAATCACTCTGACTCCTCGAAAATCTGTAAGGTCAATTTCTTCCAAAACAAGGTCAATAGAATCAGGTGAAGCAAAAAGTAAGTCGATCATTCTACCTGTCTCAACACCATCATAGTCAAAATTATTCTCAGAATATTTATCAAGTACTTTATTAAGAATAGCTGTTGGACTTTCTGCATAAAGAATACTATTTTGATCCTCTTTTTTAGAGTGTACCTCCCCATCAACAAAGACCCCATCTTCTGTATAGAAATACGCACTCATGTCGTTTTCACTATTCTCAATTTGATCAACAAATTCTGGCTTTGATTCTTTCATGTGTTGATACATACGAGGATCAACATACTTAGAATCACCAGTCTGCACCCAATGTGTCATCCGCTCATGATCTGGAAGATGATCATAAGATTCTTCTTGAATAGTATTTTTATCTTCTTGAGGAAATCCTTCTTTCATACAGACAGTATATCATCTAATAAATTCCCTTCCCACTTCCCCTTCAACAAACATACGAGGAGAGAGAAATCTTGTACTCATACGCAAGGGTGCATATGTATGAGTAAATATGTTTATAAAGGGGGAAGTGGGCCCGAATTAACGTATCGGACGATTGGATTAACCACGAGTACACTTAGTACTATTCCTCAAGAATCTGCTTGAGGCGTAAATTTTTTTCGTCTGACTTCCGGTTTAGACCATCTGCTTTTTCTCGAATCTGATCATGTCCTACCCGAAAATCAGCTTTTGTGTTCTCCGAGTTTTCTTTCTGTTTTTTCCGGAAAGCTGCCGCCAGTACACGAGCTCGGATTTGGCCCGCGTATTTTTTCTTTTCATTCATTCTTCAAAATAGCCTTTCACCTTCTGCCCTGATTGTTACGCCGGGATCGCGGTTTTGGAAAACGTTTCCATGGAGTTTTACTTCCAGAAGCCCGCCACCGAGTGTGGTGAGCTTCATAAAAGTGGCAACCGTAACGTGGTTGTCAGTGCGTTTTCGCTCACCACCATGATGAATGAAAATTATTTGTTCACTTTAATCTGTGACCTCACCACCACGGTGAGGGTTTTCCTGATTTTGGAGAGGATCAGGAACCTCGTTATTTACAACCCAAGTCGACTGAAAGCGTCGCCAAGGGAGTTCGTGCCGATTCTCGAATCGTCATCCTCCTTCTCTTGGACCTCCTTTTCCTGTTGGAGTCGCTCGGCTTGGCGCTGTTGCTGCCGAATTTCTGCTTTTGCAGATTCATCAGCTTCACGAACGACGCGAGCTTTTTTTATCTCTTCGGTTCTGAAAACTTCGAGTTTGCACCAGAAGTTTTCTTTCTCTTCAGAGGTCGGCTCGTTTATGCCGTTTCCAAGTCCTCCGATGAGGGTCTGCACCGACGGCAGAACCTCTTCAATTTTGGACTTGTCGATATGAACGACAAGAGGACAGTCCCCGCGATAAATCGCGAAGACTTTTAGTCCCCGTCCAAATTCCCCAACCAAACCTAGGAGATCTTCCCAGAAATATCCAGGTGTCAGACCATACCCTTGAGGGTTATCGATCCGATTTCCATCCAATTCGGGTCTCCTGTGCGGTCCGCGGCGATCGATTGTCACCTCACGGATATTCCCAGAATTTCTACTGGCTGTCTCTTCAAGTTCCAACTGTTTACCCTCCACGACCTCCATCGTAGTAAGGGTAACTTCCTCTGCTGATTCACGGTCTTTGAACCACTTCGTCTCGAATCGCTCCGAGGTCCAGCGGCTTTTGGGAGTGTAAGACACCGCACCAAAAACAACTAGAGGTTCATCAGTTGCAACACATTCACCGTATTGATGTTCGCACACCTCAGGGATTTGTGTTTCTAGACTCACCTCTACAGGTACCTCAATCGCCGGCTTGTCCGACGATTGAGCGAAATCCTCCCACAACTTCTTGTTGAGACACTCGCGTGCCTTTTCAATAAATTGTGAGGACTCGGCCTCGAGGTAGTAACCGTATCCATCAACTGCGGAATACAAGGCTACCTCGCGACCTCCTGGCAATTTGACCCCTTCTTCTGGGAGATCTAACCATTTTCTGGCATCATCCCCGCGGAAATCGATTCGGATGAGAGGGCTTGCTTCAGCACCTCTATACTCGACAGATCTTGCCGAGCCCGAGATCTCAACCTCATTTGGATTATCCCTGAGGACTTTCTCTATGAGGTTTTGATCCAGAGTAGGAAGTCTGATCTTTTCAAAATCAACAACTTCTGCCAACCTCCGAACCCCGTTAAGGTGTTCGGTAACAAAGGTCACCAACTCCGAGAGTGAGTAGACCTTGAATAGATCTTCGCCTGCACGAGAGTTGAGACTCCGTGCTTTTTCTTGCCTCGCCTTATTACTGGCGAGGACTTCTTTTTGTATACTCATTGTCTTAATTCTGGTGCTCACGGGTGCACCTAGGTAAAACCCTTAGGATGCATCCAGAACACCGTGTTCAAGAAAGCAGGAGTGATACATCACCTATGTTAATGATATATTCTTCCTGCTTTCTTGAACCGATAATGAGGAGCTGACACTTTCGTCCTTTTGGACTCATCAGGCAGGATTACATCCTGCGAGTGTGCAGATTTTTTACCATGGTTATCTGCAACCATTTTTTGTGACAATGTCGTAGTCACCCTACGGTTTTCTCTATGAGATCTCTACTCATGTAAGTTTTGGACGGACTTTACTTACAACGTTCACTCTTTCTCTACTAGGCCATTTGGCTGGCCAACCACTCTGAGAGCTTCAATGAAGCCTCTTCGTGATCAGGAGTTGAGACTCTTTCTTCTTTGACCTGCTGGCCATTGAATCTAGTCTTCCTCACTGAAGTGCACACATCTTGCTCCGGTTCGTAGGCGGGACTGAATCCCTCCTCGACCGTAACCAGTTGTGGTGCAATCTCGACTAACCACGTTGGGTCGACCTTGGTCGCCATTTCAATCAAGTTGAGGACGAGTGGTCCTCTCCTCGTTTTGATCTGGAGATCGAAGGGTTTCCCCACGAGCCAAGCCGCATCACGTACGAGCGATGCAGTACCGAGCTCACGAGTGACCCCTCCGTTCCTGTAGGAACCGCAGTCCCCTCGGAACAGATGATCTACCATCCCGGCACAGGTTGCCTTGAGGATATCCTCGCGGTAACCTGTTGAATCAAGAGTGAAGGATCGCTTCACGGCTTGAGCCAAGTTCCGGCGAATCTCCTTGGCGCGATGGTAATTCCGCGCGGAAACTCCACACTCATACATGTCGCTTTTGGACATCCGACCTGCCATCTCCCAGACCTTGAGTTGGCCCATGATGTCTGATGATTTCTCACCTTGGACCATATGGCGCCAGTCTGGACGATCCGGCTGGTTACGACTCGGAGGAGGAACAACAATGCCCCCGACCTCCATGATTGCCGCAACCGTCAAGACATCATCAACCACATTCAGTCGACCTGCCTCAACGAGCATACGCCCGAATTGGACCGAAACCGGTAAGCGGTTGACCAATTTTCCGAGGTGAGTCACCTTGCCATCTCCCGTCATGCACCCGAGCCCAATAAGGGACTTGCGTGCATCGCGGACGTCCGCCTTGTTCGGCTGATGGAAGAACTCCATAGCCTCCATGTCAAATCCCGCAATCGCGAGACGGAGAACCGTCTGGTCCAGACGTTTTCGCATGATCTCGGCGACCGGGAAGTCGGGACGATCCACCTGACCACAATGGTCGATGTAGACCCCTTCTTTTGTCCGGCCAGCGCGACCCTTACGCTGGGTCGAATCGGCCAAGGAGATGGGCTTCAGGTAAAGACCTTCAACACCATCAACCAGCTCGATCCGACGCTCCATTCCGGAGTCGATCACTGCGTCGATGTCCGCAATTGTTACGCTGGTTTGCGCAACGTTGGTGGACACGACGCACTTAGGTCGTTCGTAGGATCGGAAGCAGGCTTTTTGGGCCTGCGAGGTCAACTGCCCGTGGAGAGGCAGGATCTCTGCGGGCAGTTCCATCCGCTTGAGAGCGGATATGGTGTCCTCGATTTCCTGCTTCCCTGGCTGGAAGACCAAGACGTTGCGTCCTTGCCGAAGCAAGTCTGCAGCGTCATCAAACAACCGTTGTCCGGCTGTCTTGACTTCAACCGGGAACATCCGGCCCGCAACGTTGATTACCGGTGCGTTGTTAAAAAACGCACTCAGCTTCTCGGCTTCGAGGGTGGCACTCATAAGCACCACCTTGAAGTCTTTTTTGCCCGCCTCGATCTGGGACTTTGTCCACGCGACGAGGACCTCCATGTTCTCGTTCCACTCATGGACCTCGTCCAGAACCAGAACGTCATGGTTGCCTGCTCCCATGAGCTCACGGACAAGCGCGAGACCATCGGTGCAGAAGAGGCACTGCGTCGCAGGAGACTCCTGCCGGTTCGCATCACCTTGACCGGCAACACGAAATCCAACAATATCTCCGAGCTCGGTTCCGAGCTCTTCCGCGACCCGCTCCGCGAGCGTTCGCGCAGCGAGTCGACGGGGCTGGGTGACCACCACATTGTACCCCTCTTCCAAAAGGAATTGGGGAACTTGTGTTGACTTCCCAGCTCCAGTTTCGGCAGTGATGATCGTGACCGGGAAGTCACGCACCGCCTCGTTGATTGCCGACCGAAAATCTTCGATTGGCAATTTATTTTGTATACTCATTGTCTTAATTCTGGTGCTCACGGGTGCACCTAGGTAAAACCCTTAGGATGCACCTCGAACCCAGTGTTCAAGAAAGCAGGAGTGATACATCATCTATGTAATGATATATTCTTCCTGCTTTCTTGAACCAACAATGAGTAGCTGACACTTTCGTCCTTTTAGAAAACGTTTCCATGGAGTTTTACTTCCAGAAGCTCAGCACCGTGTGTGGTGAGCTTCATAAAAGTGACAACCGTAACGTGGTTGTCAGTTCGTTTTCGCTCACCACCATGATGAATGAAAATTAATTGTTCACTTTAATCTGTGACCTCACCACCACGGTGAGGGTTTTTCTGATTTTGGAGAGGATCAGGAACCTCATAGTTTGAGCGCTAATTAAAGCGCTCCCGGAGAGCAGGCAGAACCTGCTCCTCCCAAACCTTCTCGCTCACGTGGAGCAAGAAGGTTGTGTTCGAGATCACCCCCGCCTCGGGGGAAGAGGTGAATCCCTCCTGCAGGAAATCCTGCAGGTTGACGCTTTCTTTTGCCTCGCGCGTCACCGCGAGGGAGATTTGGACACCTCCATGGTGGGCCGCGATGGGCCCGCTGTCCTTGCGGACAACGGTTATCGAAACCCCCTCCCCTTTCTCCATTCCCTGCGAGAGGGTTTGAAGGTCGAACTGGGCGCTGCCGACAGCGTCGGCAAGCACCACACCCGGAGCGACCGTAGTCACTCCCTTGAGGATTGTGCGAGCTGCCTCCACGGCAAGCTCGTATTTTACAACCCGGGCCTGCAAGCAGGCCATAGCTTCGGAGTCGCCTTGCACCGCAAGGCAGAATTCCTCGAAGAGGGTGCGTTTCGCCTCCTCGGCGACCTCCGGTCGCTTCGGGTTGAAGGGTGGCAGGGTCGAGAGACCCTTCGCCAGCAGGACTGCCACTGGCGAAAGATTCTCTTCGGTCTGGGCGGACCGAGGTCCGTCCAGGCATGCCGCATCCGAGTCCATTTCGGGGTATGTTACCCCGAGTGCCTTCAAGGCTCCAAGGAGCCCGTCGGCGTCGGGGTCCGCAACGATTAAATCGAAGTCGGCGAACTCGCCGACTTCGACCAATGTCGAGCACGCAGGGTGCTCGTCCCGCGTTTCGATTGTGGCCGCCTCCCCAAGGAGATTGCGGACAGCCTCGTTTGCGTCCGCAATCTCCTGTTCCCGGCTGTTGCCGGGATTAATAATGCCGTGATGATCCCGGAGGACCACCTGGACCCCCCGGCCCATAAGTTCTTCCACCAGGTCCCGGAGGACGCTGGTGGACGGGGTGTCCACGAAGAGTATCTTACTGGCACTCTTCTTTGCAACAGCCTCCATGACTTTCGTCATGTCGGTGGTGGAAAAGAATTTCGTGAACACTACCTTTTTTAAAAGATTCTTCATATTTTTTTCGGCTCCAGGGTTTCCTCCTTCTGTATTTCTAGCCCACAACTCGTGAGCGCATCCCCATTTCGGTGGATGATTTCGAAAGTACATTAGTTGTCCTGAGGCGCTTGCAATGAACACTTTTATTATTCACTGTAAGCGCTTCAGGATTCCGGGAAACTAAATATTATTATCCGTTCTTTTGCGGAACCCCTAACAATTAGCTAAGGGTTCCGATAAAAGTGACAACCGTAACGTGGTTGTCAGTGCGTTCTCTTTCACCACCATGATGAATGAAAATTATTTGTTCACTTTAATCTGTGACCTCACCACCACGGTGAGGATTTTTTCTGATTTTATTGAGGATCAGGAACCTCATACTTTCTTGCAGCATCCCATCCGGCTTTTACACCGTTTGGGAATGCTTTCTGGCAACCGTTCTGAAAACCAGCTTCCTTGCCGATTTTCAGGCCACCTATGAAAGTGGCTGCCAGGGAGATCAATGCAACCGCAACGATCTCCCAATTTTTCATATTCTTCATAAATTCTTTACACACTCATCCATACCACCTCCCGAAACATTCGAGGGGTGCAGTCTTTTTTTTGTTGACTGTCCCTGAAATTGGGAATACGCACAAGGTGCGAGATACTTCCGAACATTTAATAGTTCAGCTTCATCTCGCACCTGCCCAAAAGATTGAGCGTTGGTGCTTTTGATTCAATTGACAATGTTCTTTTCTTCGCTCGTTTCTCTCCTTGAACTGAGTACACAATAACACTTTTTATGTGTAATGTCAATGTCTCAAAGAACCTTCTCTATGAAGAAAATATTTTTGTTCTGTGATGTTCTTATTAAAATTACCCTCCAGAAGCCCGCCACCGAGTGTAGTGAGCTTCATAAAAGTGACAATATTAACGGTTTGTCAGTATCCGGTCATTTTAAGTGAAAATGACTAATCGTCTTTTTTGAGCTCGAAACGTAGGCCTTTCTCAACTCCAATCATACGTTCACCGTCGGAGCCGAACACCTTCCATCCTGCACCTGGTACTAATTGACGACCCTCTCCGAGTTCATCTAGTTCCTTCTTTAAGATCGGGATGAGAGCTTCTGTTTGTAACAAAAGTTCGTAGTCAAACGACCTCAAGAAGTCCTCCAAAACTCCCTCCTCGCTTATAACCTTGCCTTCTTCTTTCTTCACCTGTGTATTAGATGAAGTCACCAGAAGACCAGTTACATGACCCATGACAAATCCAATCCCTGAGAGGACAACCAACGTGCTAATTTTAAATTTCTTCTTCATACCGAATCAAACCTTTCATCTGTCGCCCTGATTGTTCCGCCGGGATCACGTTTAGGAAATGTTCCATGGAGTTTTACTTCCAGAAGCCCGCCACCGAGTGTGGTGAGCTTCATAAAAGTGGCAATCTTAACGCGATTACCAATTACGCTCGTTTGTTTCGCTTTGAGTTGCGACCTCACCACCACGGTGAGGGTTTTTCTGATTTTATTGAGGATTAAGAACCTCTTCTTTCCAGTCAGAAATGATTTTGCTCATTTCTGACTGGAACCCCTTCAAGGGGTAGCCTGAGTACCCCTCATATGGGGTACTCTGACAATATCCCAGTTCAACCCAGGGTGGAACTGGGAATTTCACCAACTCCTCGGAGAGGAGTTGGATTTTAAGGTCTTGGATGTTTTCAACACCCATGACCTTTGCCTCCTCTAAGGCTTTGCCTAAGAGGTGTAAACTAATTTCATCCAAATTCATTATTTTTTGCACACTCATCCATACCACTCACCCTACTCAACGGGTTCGTGCAGTCTTAATTCTAGTTAGACTGTCCTATAATTGGAATATGCACAAGGTGCGAGATAAAGCCGTGACTACAACAGCTTCATCTCGCACCTGCCCAAGATTTTAAAACCTGATTGGTTTTACCTTGTGCGCGTCCAGACTTTAGCCTGTGACACACCCTTTCTTGAGCGTTAGTGCTTTTTGATTCAATTGACAATGTTCTTTTCCTTATGCCCCAGGGCATCTTCTCGAATCTTTTCAAAGATTCTCTCCTTACCCAATCCCCTTCAGCCTATTCTCATAAGAATTCTCTCTCCTCATGTGAAGGCTTCGTGGGTAGTAAGGATATTCCTAACATCATGAGATGGTTAGTCTCTAATGTCAGCTGATATCCTCACTACACATTAAATGTGTAGTTCAGTGCAGTGTGAAGTGACCATCATTTGGATGTGCGATAGAGAGTTTACAGTCTCTATCAATCACTTCTGTAAACAAATTCTCCAGAGACTTACACTTCGTTCACTCTTCTTAAGCTCACTTACCGGCTGGAGTCACCGTCTCTTACGAGATCAGATCCAGAAGGAAGTCTATGGGGAATTTCTTGTGAAGGTACATTTCAGGGAAGTCATCAGCTTGTTCTCTTCTTGCTGTTGTTTCTCTCTCCTCTGAACTGTGAATATAATAACAGGGTTTGATTGTATTGTCAACAGTACAGAACACTTATTTACAGAATTGTTCTATACGTTGCAGTATATGCTATTTATCTGCTATTTATCAACATATTATTGTCACAGATACGTGACAATAATGTATTACTTTGATATACTCTCTGTATGGAACCATCAAAATACAACAAAAACCACCTCCAAACCCTCGAAAGTATCGGCCTTTCTCCCGAAGAAGCCCTTATTTATCAAGCTCTCCTTGAGAAAAGCCCCCTTCCCGCCCGGAAGATTTCCCAAGCGACTGATATCGGTCGGAGTATGACCTACAAAATGCTCGACGACCTTCTCGAGAAAAATCTCATTACCAAGATTGAGCTCGATGGGAAAGTGACCCAGTTCGGAGTGAACCATCCTCAGGAACTCAAAAAGTCCCTCAGCGAGAGTCAGGAAGCAATTCAGCAAGCATCAGTCAGTCTTGATGGGATCTTCGGAAGCCTTCTCTCTTCATACAACCTCCTTGAAGGAAAGCCGAATATTCAGTTCTTCGAGGGTGAAAAAGGTATGAAAGAAGTCCTTGATGATTCGCTTTACGCAAAAGAACCCCTTCTCGGAGTTATGGATATCGAATCTGTTCTAGAGCACATCCCTAAGATTAACGAGCAATACAGAAAAGATCGCGAGAAATACGGTGTAGAAAGAAAAGGAATCGTTCTCAAGACCCCTGGGAGTGTCAGTATCATGAAAGGATACTCTTCGGAACTTACCAAGGTTAGATTCCTTGATTGTACAAAAGAGCAATGTCAGCACCTCAATGGAGTTATGAATATCTACGACGGGAAAGTCAGTTATCTTACTCTATCCAAAGACAGTATGGTTGGAATCATCATCGAGGATAAGAGTATTTATAATCTACACAAGTTTCTTTTTTCTACGCTTTGGGAGAATGCGGAGGAGATTGGATAGATCACGCTAGACGTCACTCGAATCATCATGGAAAACTGTTTTGTACTTCTCTACCTCCTCTTTTTCGATTTGCTCATACGCTAGATATACCTCCCCGGTCTCACGATCACTGACTGATCTCGTCAGGACCCAACCTTCATCACGAGTAAGGAGTTCGTAGTCGTGCTCACTCATCTTACTCTTTATAAAATACAGCTTCGGGTTACGGTCTCGATCAGACACTTCGAACTTTTGTTCGAGGGCTTTCTTTTTTATATCGTCACGAGAAAGTTCCTTTGTCTCAAACTGGTGATTTTGAGATTCATTACGAACAATCTTAATAATGTGATCAAATTCGTCTTCTATAGAAAATACCTCCGTAGCAATGAACCCACGCTCAATATAAGTAGAAGAGATGAAATTATCACCAACACATTGTCCTTCAATTATTGAATGATCCGAAGCTTTGTCGACACCCTTGAGCATTAGCTCCTCCCCAAGTCTAACTCCAGTGTATGAGTGATCAAGATTGAGGGCTTTCCACGCCAGTCTCTTCTCACCCACTTCCTCCAGTGCGTAGAAGCCTTTTATATTATCTCCATCCTTGAATACCTGAAAGGTCACGCCATCTTTATTTAAGAGATCATCGAATCCTTCCAAGAGTTTCTTTTGAGTCCTAGGAGTTGTCGTGTAATTCTTCTCATAGAGCGATCGCATGAAGACCTTCTGGTCTGAAGGAATATTCTGAGGCGAAACCTCCTCGAATGAAGCACCGATCATGTCTTGGAGCTCTACCCCATCAAGACCCCTTACGGTCTGAGTGAAAAGAACCCCCTCTCGATTGATCCGATCAAGCTTCTCCAGAATCACTTCGGTAGGATTCTCCTCGATACCATCTTTTCGTATCTCTCCAGAGAATTGCTTCAGAAGATCTTTCCCTTGCCCCAAAATTGTATTCCGGACGCGCATTATTCCGTCTTGAGTAACACTCTCTGGAGACACATGGCTTTTGATATATTGTTCAACCTCGTCTGCCGTGTCCACAAGGTCAGAATACTTTTGGAAAAGAGCCTTCGCACCCTCCTCATCGAGCTGTTCGGAAAGATAGATGATGTCGTCGCCGGTAGTTTTGTCCTGTTCGAGTGAGAGGAAGCTACGGAGTGCAAGTTCTCCGTATCGCTGAGTCATATTACGAACCTGATCCATCTCTGCTGCAGGCTTGAGCTTGATGAAATTGAGGAATTGGAAGCGCTGCTTGAGGGGAATCTTCGTCAGGTCTATTTGGAGATCTTTCATTACAAAATCTTTTAGTATTTCATGAAAAAAAACAAAATCTCCAACTTCTTGCTCAGAAAATTCCACACCCTCATCAATGAAATTCTTGAGAGAGACATTCTTAATCGTGTCGCGATTCAAATCATCAGGTGGTGTTGTTTCACCGAAAGAAACATCAGGGTAAAACTGTCTCATTCTTTTTCTATGGACCTTCCTTGCTATATTTTTTCCGAGGAGACTCAAGAAATAACTCCCTTGTTCATCTTCCATAGCCTCCTCTAAATATCCCCCAATATCTTGAGTCACCACTTTGATTCGAAAAGTTTCATCAGGATTATCCAGGACCTGATTCAGAAAAATTAGTAGATTTCCGGTTTGACCAAACATTTCAGGATTAGAGAAATCAAGCTTTTTCCGTATAGTATCCTGAAAATCTGATCTCACAGGACGATCTGTATAGGCATCAGATTCAGGTGAATGAGCATAGTAGAAAATATCCCTCAAAGTCAACGATTTTTCACTTGTAGGATTCTTTATTATCGTTGAGGTAAGTGTATCCATGAAGATATCTGGATCAATAGAGTGAATGTCGTACATTAAATTCTTAAGAAGATACTCTGCTACACCAGGATTATGATCAAACTTCTCCACAAACTCCTGAAAGTACCGATCAAGTATTGTATTCTTAGCAGAACCTTTTATTGAACCTGACAATACGTCTAGGTCGCTAAAGGTAAGTCGAGCCCCCTCATTCAAAACCTTCTCAACCACTTTCGGGACTAAATCAGGAGAGTTATCGTACACCCACGTTTTGAAGGTATCATTATCCTCCATCATCCCAATTAAATAATCAATTGAAACTTTTTCAAAAATTGTCTTGCAAGTTTCTTGATCGACTGAAGGATCTTGATAATATTTATCAACTAACTCTTCTCCGTTTAAAGTATGATCTCTCCTATCATCTTCGAATTCATTTATTTCTTTTTCGGAAACGTGAAACACCTCCTCTTCAATACTTTTTTCACCTGAGAATCCTTCTTTCATATCAAGTAGTATATCATTTTATTGTAGAGATCTAACAAAAAAAGACCCTCAGCATACATGCTAAGGGTCTTTTATCATCAAGTTTTATCTTGATGACTAGAAGTTCAGAAGGTCTTTCAGCTTGTCTCCTGGGAGCCAGTTTCCGTCAACAGTGTTGTGAGGAATCCCCTTTACCTTAAGGGAGTCTGTGTACTGCCAGAAATGAGCGTAGTCGAGCACTTCATCTCTCCATTCTTCCGAATAGCCAGCGATCCACTTCGGGCAATCATCGAACGATCCCTTGAGATGCGTTTGGTAAAAGTGATGTCCAGAATAGATAATCGGTTTCACTCCATAGTTTCTCTCGATGATACTGATGAAGTTTCTTACTCCTTTCTTGAGACTCTCCATCGATTGTCGCTTTGGGAGATTCTCGATATCAATAATCGGTAGAAAGTCTTCTTTTTTCATTTTGAAGGTTCTGCAGAAAACCTCTGCTTGTTCTGCAGAATTCATGTCGGGGTTGTAGTAATGATACGCCCCTACAAGATATCCACACGCGCGGGCATCTCTGATATTCTGAGCAAACAATCGATCAGCCTTCGTTCCAAACGAAGACCTAATGATAATAAACTCAAAATCCGAAGACTTCTTCATCAATTCCCAATCGATCTTTCCTTGATAGTGTGAAATATCTGCTCCGTGAATAAGTTTCATTCTAGAGAGATGCTCCACCCTAGAGAGGATTTCAATCTTGGGACTCTTGCTAATTTTATAGAACTGAGAAGCAAACAGTGAGAGAAGTACAATAATTAAGCTGTACAGTGTTACGATAATTTTCTTCATTTAGAAAATATAGTACCACATATATTACTATATTACAAGTCCTTACAAAGGATCGCTCTCACGGGTCCACCTTCAACCCCGACATATTCTCACAAAAATCTAAACAAACCGGACTATCGCTCATTGATATCTACCACATTAGTCCGTATACTTGTCGCATGAACCAAGAGGATCAAAACCAAGAAATCGCACTCTTCGAGCATACGGAAATCCGTAAATCCTGGCACCAGGAACGGTGGTATTTTTCTGTGATTGATGTTGTCGCGATTTTATCTGAAAGCTCGAACTCGCGCCGATATTGGAGTGATCTAAAGAAAAAACTCACGGAAGATGGGTATAGTCAGTTGTACGAAAAAATCGTACAACTGAAATTAACCTCCTCTGATGGTAAAAAGTATGAGACTGATGTTGCTGACGTCGAGGGAATTCTCCGTATCATCCAGTCAATCCCCTCCCCCAAAGCCGAACCTTTCAAGCGATGGTTGGCAAAAGTCGGACGTGAACGCATTGAAGAAATTGCTGATCCAGAACGTGCGGTAGATCGAGCTAAGGAAACATACACGAAAAAGGGATATCAGAAAGACTGGATTGATAAGCGAATGCGCGGCATTGCAGTGAGGAATACTTTGACAGACGAATGGAAAAACCGGGATATCAAAGGTATTGAATATGGAATTTTGACGAACGAAATCTACAAAGGAACCTTCTCTGAAGATTACCAGTCGCTCATGAATATCAAAAACATCGACAAGAAGAACAAGGACAATCTCCGTGACCACATGGGCGATGTTGAGTTAATTTTGACCATGCTTGCAGAAGCCAGCTCGACAGAAATTACTCAGGCACGAGATTCACATGGATTTACTCATGTTACCGAAGATGTAAAAAAAGGAAGTAGCATTGCAGGAAATGCACGTAAAGAATTAGAAAATCAAACAGGCAAAAGAATCATCCCAGAAAAAACACCTGAAGGTCTTGATTAACTCAACAATCTTTTAACTTTTTACTACCTCACCAACACCGCTCTCACGGGTCCACCCTCTACCCCACCAAGCTTCATCGGCAGGCAAATAAGATCATAGATTCCTTCTTTGACTTCTTTCATATTGATCCCTTCGAGGATTGGGATATCAACTTGCAGCAGTGAGTCGTGTGGACGATGATCGCTTGAGCCTCGTTGCTTGATCGAGAAGTAATCAATTCCTACCAATGCAACTTCCTGGCTCGCTAAGTAATCCGCAAGATCTCCATCAACATATACGAAGTCGTCATAGAATTCATCAAATCCTCGATCCGAGTTCGATGTTTTGAAAAGCACTCTCGCACCCTTGAGATCTGCCTCGGTTTTTTCGAGTGCTTCAAGAGCTGCGGCGAGATCTTCAATCTGGGCGGCATCCCCTCCCGCTCGATGACTGGCATCAACCACAATACATTCACCGATGAAGTGATCGAGCGGAAGCTGGTCGAGGGTCTTCCCTCCAACCAAACAATGCTTGGGTGCATCAACGTGAGTTGCCGTGTGACTCCCCAAGGTTACTTTAGATAGGTGTGAGGAATCCTCGGGCATGTGATTATGAACTTCGATATTGACCGGAACATTCCCTGGATACACGACGGTATTATTATCGATCGTTAACGAGATATCGATTATTTCTTTGTTGGTGAAAATAGACATATACTTAGTCCTTATCAACCTTATGTCCCCCAAACTGATTCCGCAGTGCCGAAACCACCTGTCCAATATATGAAGGATTCCCTTCTGAATCTTTTCGGAATTGGAGTGAACCTTCGATAATCGGAAGGTTAATTCCTTCACGTTCTGCAGCATCGATCGTCCACTGCCCTTCTCCGCTATGAGAGATTTCTCCAGAGACTCGCTCAAGGTCTTCTCCATCATCTTCGTACGCATCACTGAGCCATTGGATCAGACTCGACTGGATCACACTTCCTTTATTATAAACCCGCGTAACTTCTGAAAGATCAATCTTGAATTCTCCAGACTTTCGCATCAGTCCGAAACCTTCTCCAATTGCCTGCATCATTCCGTACTCAATTCCATTGTGGACCATTTTTACATAATGACCCGTCCCGACAGCCCCCATATGTCCGTATCCTCCAGGAACAGAAAGGTCCTTGAGAAGGGTTTCATACTTCGTGTAAAGATCAGGTTCTCCTCCGACCATAAGACACGCTCCGTATCGCGCCCCTTCGGGACCTCCAGAAACTCCAACATCCATAAATCGTACCCCTTTCCCTGCAAGCTCTTCGCTTCGTCTGAGGGTTTCTTGGTAAGGAGAATTCCCCCCATCAATGACAATATCTCCTTCTTTGAGGTACTCAGTGAGCTCTTTAAGCGACGCATCAACGAACTTCCAAGGAATCATCAGCCAGATCGTAATCGGACTCTCAGGGTCCAATTCTCGAGTCTTGGTGACCAGAGCTTCGAGACTACTCACCCCAATAGCTCCCTTTTCTTCAATGTCACTTACCGCTTCATCGTTCGTGTCGTAGGCTACAACTTTGTGGCCTTTTTCAATAAGTCGCTCGGTCATGTTGTATCCCATTTTTCCTAATCCGATATATCCTAGATTCATATGTGTATGTTTTATTCTTATAAAATCTCCGGAAGTGTTCCCACTTCGTATGTTGGTAGTATAGCACCTCCTTCATCCTCCTTTCGCCACACCTCGAGAATCGGCATGATAACATCCCATTGAGCCATAACTTCATCAGTACTCGCAAACAATGTTTGATCTCCTCTAATCGCATCGAAGAGCACACGCTCATAGGCATCAGGCAATCGGTCATCTTGAGAATATTCAAATGATAGATCTTTCTCTTCTGTATCAAAACTAAACCCAGGTTTCTTAGCCCAGAACTTAGCAGTGATTCCTTCATCTGGCTGAATCTTGAATATAATCTGATTTGCTTTTTCTGTTTCACCTTCAGCACAAACGCAGCTCTCTCGCTCTTTGAAGTTAACCTTAATCTCTGTGTGCTTCTTAGAGAGTCCTTTCCCACTCTCAAGGATGAACGGAACTCCTTTCCATCGGTCATTATCGATGAGAAGTTCTATTCGGAAGAAGGTTTCTACATTCGAATCAAGAGCAACCCCTTCTGTCTCTCGATATCCTTGATACTGCGCACGCTTGGCAATTTGATTCCCTTCGGCGTCTTTTTTGATCATCAGTCTACTCAAAACCTCTGCTCGAGCCTCTCTAATCATATCTTGATCGAGCTTCTTGGGATCTTCCATTGCAATCAGTGCGAGCATTTGGAGGAGATGATTCTGTCCAATATCTCGAAGCGCCCCAATTCCATCATAGAAAGAACCGCGATCTACCGCAGTAACTGATTCGTGCATAAGGATTTCGACGCTTTCGATGTACTCAGAATTCCAGGCGGGGTCGAAGAACATATTAGCAAACCTGAATGTTAAGATATTCTGAACCGTCTCCTTCGCGAGATAATGATCAATTCGATATACTTGAGACTCATCAAAGATCTTCCCCAGCTTCGTATCAAGATACCGCGCCTCTTCTTGGTTAAATCCGAATGGCTTCTCCACCAGGACCCTCGACCACGAATCAACGTTATCTTCTGGATTCGCGCATGGTGTGGTAAGTCCAGAATTCTTGAGATGATCAAAAACATCATCGAACAAGCTTGGAGGGATCGCTAGGTAGAAAAGCTTGTTGCTACAAACACCAATTTCCGCATCACATGAGTTAAGAAATTCTCCGAGTGTTTCATAGCCCTCTTGCTTCATCATATCTCCCTGAACATATCTAATACGCTTAAGGAAATCCTGATCATCTATCTTCACCTCATCGATAACATATTGTCTAAAAGTTTCCTCACAAAAATCTTTCCGTGCGAAGGCAGCAATGTGAAAATCTTCGGGGAGCATCTTTCTTATGTAGAGATCATAGAGAGAAGGAAGGAGTTTTTGCTGTGCGAGATCTCCGGTTGCCCCAAAGAGCACGATAGTTGTAGCTTTTGATTGTGAATTCATCTGTCTA
>Ga0222653_1000631_pt1 | contig 19891 bp, 11 predicted proteins | sample AntAcemetagen419_FD_179856 | JGI IMG/M metagenome (GOLD analysis project Ga0222653, IMG submission 179856) | Saline water microbial communities from Ace Lake, Antarctica - #419 | ecosystem: Environmental > Aquatic > Non-marine Saline and Alkaline > Saline | place: Antarctica: Ace Lake...
ACCTTTTTAATGAACTGGCCATTCGCATCATACGCCAGAATTTCATAATCGATCTTTTCGCCTTGTGTTACAGCAACTTCAAAGGGGACTAACTGCAGCGAGGCGATTTTGTCCTGCTTCGGTTTTTCTGCTTTCAGAGCAGGAACTGTCCCACTGCTCGGCTTTTTGGCGGTATCACCAATGCAGATTGTTCTGTCACGTGTGACGAAATAGATTCGACCATCGGCGATTGCGGGAGAAGCATAAATCTCATCGAGTCCTTTATCCACGCGCGCCTGGAGTTGGATATGAGAAAGTTCTTCGCATTTTTCGCGACTGGGTTTCAGAATATGAATGTTACCATTCACTTCCATAATATACAGTTTTCCGTCTGCCCAGATGGGAGAACCTTTTCCAACAGTTCCCAGATTATAAGTCCAGAGTTCTTTCCCTGTTTTGCTGTCGTAAGCATACATCCGACCGGTGTCAGCGACGACATACAGAATTCCATCTTTGACGAGCACACTGGAATAACCGGCTTTGACGCCATCCACACGCCAGACGCTACCCGTTTCCGTGATATCACCACGGCCACTTCCATCAATACATTGAACGCGACCAAAGTCGACCGTATCGATATTGTCTTCCCCGTGAGTAATGTAAACAAAATTACCATCAGCAACGGGTGAGCAATTCAGACCGCGTTTGGACATATGAAAGCCCCAGAGTTTTTCCCCGGTGCGGGCATTCATGGAATAGCAACCACCATCGGCATTTCCGGCGATCAGCATCCGCGTGCCATCGATGACTGTCACGATTGGGACAGAAAAGTTGGTATCGAAGGGAGCGCCGCCGGGGGCTGCGGTCCACAGCAGTTTGCCGGTTTTCTTATCAAACGCGTAGTAAGTCTGTTTGGGAGGAGGAACAGCCGTCTTGCCCCAGTTGAGTTGCAGAAAGCTGACAATCACCCGGTTTTCATCAACGATCGGTGTTTGTGTTCGACCACCGTAACCAGAGATTTTTCCATAATCTTCCGCCAGCGAAGTTTCCCAGAGCACTTTACCTTCAGGTGAGTAGCAACGGAACAGACCGCTAACCGAGTGAACGTAAACGTTGCCGGATTCTGGATCGCCGGCCATGCTGGCCCAACCAACGCGAGGCGAGGGGATGTCGGTTTGGAAAACGTTGAATACATCTTTCCAGAGAACTTTGCCTGTCTTGGCATCCCAGCAGACAACCTGTTCCTGGGCATTGATTTTATCTTTGGGATCTGTCACATCATGGTGTGTGCGACAATTCAGATAGACGCGACCGTCTAATACAATCGGAGCCGAACGTCCGCCGATGTCTGATTTCCAGATTACATTTTTACCATCGAGAGACCAGTCATCGACAAGGTTGGTTTCACGGGAAATTCCATTATGCTCTGGGCCGCGCCAATGTGCCCAATCGCCTGCCGTCGCAAGAGAGGCGGTGAAAAACAGCATAACGGAGCCGACAAGCACCATGTTCATTCTTCGCATAGAAGATCCTCACTGTTCGTTTATAGAATGTGGTATCACTGATGAAGGACTACAAACCCTGTTAAAGGCCTGATATCTCAGCTCTTATAAGGTGGGAGGGTTCAGCCCCTACATATAATACAGTATTGAAGTTGTCCAGCTATTGCAATGGTTTGATCTGATCTCTCATCCAGATTTAAAAAGTGCATATTCCTTTATAATTAAGACTGTTTTAGCCATAATCAAGGTTTTGACGCGATTATTTCCATGCATACTGATGCATTTTGACTGACAAGGGTTTATTTCTTTATGTTTCCTCAAGTAAGAATGCGGCGAAATCGCCGAACAGATTGGGCTAGACGGTTGGTTTCTGAAAATCAACTTTCCGTAAACGACTTGATCTGGCCTGTCTTTATACAGGAAGGCACGAATCAGAAAACAGAGATTCCTTCGATGCCGGGCGTGCAGCGGCTTACCATTGATCATCTGATCGAAGCGGCCCGGTCTGCAGCGGCACTGAAAATTCCTGCGATGGCTTTGTTTCCCGCGACTGATCCTGCGAAGAAAACGGAGGGGGGCGAAGAGTCCTATAACCCTGAAAATCTAGTCTGTCGGGCTGTGCGAGCTTTGAAAGAGGCAAACTTGAATCTGGGGATACTCTGTGATGTAGCCCTCGATCCTTATACCACTCATGGGCAGGATGGACTGGTCAAAGACGACTACGTTGTGAATGATGAATCGCTGGAAGTATTGTGTCGGCAGTCCGTAGCTCAGGCGGAAGCCGGTTGTGATATTATCGCTCCATCCGACATGATGGATGGCCGCATTGGTGCGATTCGGGAAGCCCTGGATGAAGCGGGTTTTCAGCATGTACAGATTATGGCGTATGCTGCCAAATATGCGTCTGCCTTTTACGGTCCCTTTCGGGACGCCGTCGGTTCGGGAACAAACCTGGGAACAGGCGATAAACGCACCTACCAGATGGATCCCGCCAACAGCGACGAAGCGATGCGCGAGGTCGGCCTGGATATCAGCGAAGGTGCCGACATGGTGATGGTCAAACCGGGGATGCCTTACCTGGATATTGTCCGTCGCGTCAAAGCTGAGTTTGAAATTCCCACCTTTGCCTATCAGGTAAGTGGAGAATATGCCATGATTTCCGCAGCAGCTCAGAACGGGTGGCTGGACCGCGAACGCTGTATGCTGGAAAGCCTGCTCTGCTTCAAAAGAGCGGGCGCAGATGGCATTTTGACCTATTTTGCTAAAGATGTTGCGGAATTGCTGCAGGCTGAATAGATGAAAATTTGGTGAGGAATCGGATTCTTGCTCTGAGATTGATGCGGAAAATTGATGTTATTGCTATAATCCCGGGCTTCTTTTGGATGAGATTCCGCTCATCTCGATTTGTCTGAACGAGTGTGGTCTTCACGAGTTTGGAAAAGTTTGCTGCGATTTCGAACTTCCGTTCGCGAAATAGTGTCACAATTCTTTTCCGAGAGTCCGATAATCTATATTTACGGAATTTTTAAACTAAACGAGGTGCATCAGTGCAATTAACGGGAAATGCCAGCAGTCAGGAAACGATTGCTCTATTCGAGAAATATGTCATTCCCAATTACGGTCGCTATCCGATCAGTCTGGTGCGCGGCGAAGGCAGTTACGTCTGGGACGCCGAAGGCAAACGTTATCTCGATCTGTTTCCAGGCTGGGGCTGTAATATCCTCGGCTATAGTCCCGAGCCGGTCGTCGCTGCGATTCAGGATCAGGTATCCCGACTGATTCACGTTCCGAATACCTGGTACACCGAAGCGCAGGGACGGTTTGCGGAATTTCTTTGTACGCGCAGTTTTGGCAAGGCCTTTTTCTGTAACAGTGGCGCGGAAGCCGTCGAAGGGGCGCTGAAACTTGCCCGGTTACACTTTGATGGGAAACGCCCTAAAATTATCACCTGCGAAAATGGTTTTCACGGCCGAACGTTCGCCGCGGTAACAGCCACCGCGCAACCGAAATATCATGCGGGCTTGGGACCTCTGGTCGCCGGATTTCGGTATGCACCGTATAACGATCTGGAAGCGATTGCCAACCTGGTCGATGATGAAACCTGTGCCATCATGGTGGAGCCGATTCAGGGAGAAGGCGGCGTTAATATTCCCGAAGAAGGATATCTTGCCGGCTTGCGAAAGATTGCAGATGAAGCCAACTGTCTGCTGATTTTTGATGAAGTGCAAACCGGCATGGGACGCACCGGGACCTGGTTTGGCTATCAGCAATGGGGCGTACAACCCGATATTATGACCATGGCGAAAGGCATTGCCGCCGGAGTCGCCGCGGGCGCTGTGATCGCGACCGAAGAAGTCGCTCCCAGCTTACGCCCCGGAATGCACGCCAGCACGTTTGGCGGAAATCCACTCGCGATGGCAGCGGGCTTGGCCACCGGTCAGATGATTGAAGAACAGAACCTGCTGGAAAACTGTCAGACGATGGCGACTCAGTTTCAGCAGTTCTTTGAACAACTCCAGAATGAGCTCCCCATTATTCGTGAGGTGCGTGTGCGCGGGATGATGATCGGCGTCGATTTGAACATTCCCTCTGGCCCGGCGGTCGGAAAATGTATGGAGCGCGGACTGCTCATCAATTCCACGCATGATACGGTCGTCCGGTTACTGCCACCTTTGAATGTGACGTCGGAACAAGTCGAAGAAGGCTGCGAGATGATTGCCACCGTGTTGCGGGAAATGGCTGAGGAAGCATAACGCGTCAGGTCATTTCATTAAACAATGAGATCTATTCACACATTCCTGTTCGAATCTTAATTTAAGAAGCGAACAGGAATTCCTGTTTTTAACAAGTCATTGATTGAGATATCCAATGAGACATTTAGTCACTTTAAACGATTTGGAATCGTCTGAAATCCTAGAGATTTTTGCCCTGGTTCAGGAATTAAAAGACAAGCGAAATGCAGGCGAACGTCCCGCATTATTGCAGGGTCGGACGATGACTCAGGTGTTTGAAAAACCATCTCTGCGCACGCGACTCAGTTTTGAATCGGCCATGTGGGAACTGGGAGGCGGCGCCAGTTTCTTTAGTTGCAAAGAAGCGGGCCTGGATGGTCGCGAGTCCGTCGAGGATGTCGCACGGGTCATCGGCCGCTACTCGGATGTCGTAACTCTCAGAACGTTTTCACACGAATTGATTGAACAGTTCGCGAAAAACTCGTCTGCGACAGTGATCAATGCACTCTCGGATCTCAGCCATCCCTGTCAGGCATTAACGGATTTATTTACGATTCAGGAAATCGCCGGTGATCTGACTCAGCAGAAACTGGTTTACGTTGGCGATGGAAATAACGTGGCGTATTCACTTGCCAACTGTTGTGCGAAACTGGGAGTGCCGTTCGTCGTCTCTTCACCCAAAGGATTTGAGCTATCAGCGGATTTAGTGAATTCCTTAAAGGGAAATCATCCAGCCATCCAACTGGAACTGGAATCCGATCCGCAGAAAGCAGTCTCTGATGCCACGGTGATTTATACCGATGTCTGGGCCAGCATGGGGCAAGAAGCGGAAACGGAAAAACGCAAGAAAATCTTTGCGGATTATCAAGCCAATTCGCGTCTGCTGTCCGCTGCCGCCAGCAATTGCCGGTTCATGCACTGTCTGCCCGCTAAACGCGGCCTGGAAGTCACCGATGAAGTCCTCGACAGCAAACACAGTATTGTTTTTGAGCAAGCCGAAAACCGGAAGCATCTTGCCAAAGGTTTGCTGGTCTGGTTATTGCAGCAGCAATAAGGCAACGAATGAAAAAACACAATCTGCCCCGGTAAGACTTTACGAACTTGCCGGGGTTTTTTCATTGCCGTTTGTTGTTCCTCGTCTGTTGTTCGCTGCAGCCTTCGATTTCGCCACACTCAAACACGCTTGACAAACTTGCGCATTTGAAACCGCCGTTTCGTCCGTGAATTTATGTGTTTTAACTCGGGTTGACGTCACCACGCCTCCAGCGAAACTGCATTCTAAGCGTTGCGCGCGGAGAAAAAAACTTCAGAAAGCTGTATCGATATCCCCTGTTGATTCCAGCACTATAAAACACGCTGGTTTCACACTGTTTTTTCTGAAACCCGTTCGATTCGATTCCGAATGAGCACTCATTTGGCGGTCAAAAAGTGCCCTTTTATGACCACTGTTGGCCTCAATTTGTACTCGAAACGTATCAAAGCAGACCGTGCTTGCGACATTGCCGCGCACAACGTGTCAACGCGGTTCTCGAAGATCAGTATTCTACTCGATATCATTCAGGCGACATGACATGAAAATCCGGCAGCCATGAGAGTTCATGTACCGGTAGTATTCATGCACCGCCGTCTGCGGCAGCAGAGCGACTACTTGTTAAACACGTCATTCACGACGTCTTTATAGAAGACCGAGAACATCAGCCAGGCCATGAGCAGTGTCAGCAGCAGATTCAACGTTTGACCACATACATACAGGATCAGCGGCTTGCCCCCTTTGAGGAACTTCGCGAGTTCGCGGAAGTTGGTTTCCAGCCCAATACTGATAAATGCCAGGCAGAAGAACCAGCCTCGAAATACTTTGGACGATTCCTTCACCATGGTCGGAACAATGATTTCTCCGCCTTGCATGTAAACATACAGCAGTGAGAAAATGCCTGAAACAAGAATGAACCCCAGTACGAATTTGGGGAACCGATACCAGATTTCCCAGGCGTCCGGTTTGATATTCGTTTCTTTGGTCTCGACGAAACTGACCCAGTAGACAGCCACGCCAAATGCGGTGACCCCAATCAGAATATTTTGAATCATTTTAATGGTAACAGCGACCTGTTCTGCTTCTGGCCCCAGGATTGCACCCGAGGCAGCGACGGCACCTGTCGCATCAATCGTGCCTCCCATCCAGGCACCACCCAGAATCGGACCGATGCCCAATGCTTTGATCATCGCTGGCATCAGAATCATCATGAGAACCGTGAAACTTAACGAGAGGCCAATCGCAAATGACAGCTCTTCCTTTTTCGCTTTGCACGACGCGGCAGTTGCAATCGCTGCGGAAACACCACACACCGACATATCAGCTGAGATGACCATGTTAAGCGAACGCGATTCCATTTTCAGTACCTTCTGACCAAAAATATAGGTACTGATCAGCACAATCGGCGTGACCACCCACGCGACATAAATGCCCGGCAGTCCTAAAACCAACAAGCGGCTGAAGAGTACACTCGCGCCCATAATTACCAGCCCCGTTTTGATATACAGTTCGGTTTTCAAAGCCGGCCTCATCCAGTTCGGCGTGCCAATCGTATTGCTGATCAACAGACCGATCATCAGCGCCCACAGCGCATATTCCAGGTTATATCGTTTCACCACCACCTGTCCGGTCAGGATATACGCCAGCGTTGCCAGTAGAAACACGCCGATAAACCCAACTGCGAATTTCGCCATTGATTGCTGCATCGCTTTAATGCCAATAGAGAATACACACAGGCTGATCAAAAAGACCACGCCTAACGGGATCAGTAGATTACTTTTCTCCGGCGGAAAAATCGAATTCAGCGGGTTACTGGTCCAAGACCCCGGTTTCGCCAACCAGGATTTCAGCGGGCTATGCACGCTTACTTTTTCGCCAGTCTCTTTTGCATCTTGGATCTGTTCTGAGAAATCGGCCGGCAACGAGAAACACATCGCCAGAAAACAAATCAGCAACAGGCCTCCGCCAATCCAGACCGCCCACCAGTCTTCTGCCGTTTTCATCTCGGACCACGTCGAACGACGGGGCGCTGCAACAACAATATCACTCTCTTCAGGTTCAGGAGTCGGCGCGGTATCAGGCATTGATCGCAATACTTTCTGAGCGGAATGGCGCGAGCCACCGATTAACTGGGATCACAAAAACTCAAGGTGAGGAACACTGTGAGCTGCGTCTCTGTGAGTGGAATGGCGCTAGCTGCCGGTAAAACATTCGGAATATCGGCGGCTCGCGCCGTCCCGCTCATGCGATGCGTATTCAGAGACGACATAGCTCAGAAATATACCATACAAAAAAAACAAGGAATCGAAAAGTGTTGATGCGTTAGTTGTTCGCAAATTCAGCGCATCATTGAGCCAACCAATGTGTGGCTACGATTCTCTTGTTGCGGTTGGCAGGCTCAGTTTGAAGCAGGGGCGGGAGTGGATATCATTTTCTGTTTGTCATCTTTACCCGGTTTCGCCGGTTCTTCAACGGCCTCCTTCAGTGCCTCCAGCAATGTCGCCTGGGTATAGAGATCCGGAATGATTATCGGCTTGTTCGGACGGTTTGCCGGGAAAATTACAGTGAGGGGAATACTGACACTCTTAAATGTATCCAGCCACTCTTTAATGGTCGGCGAGTAGTCCGTATAGTCGGCATACATCGGCACGATATTGTGCTTCTTGATCATCTCCAGCGTTTCAGGGGTGTTGAGTGCGAATTTTTCATTCGTTTTACAAGTCAGACACCACTCTGCAGAAAAATCGATCAACACGGTCCGGTTATCATTGCGCAACTGCTTCAATTCCTGTGCGTTGAAAGGCACCCAAGGCAGATCATCGGTCGACTTCTGGCTCATCTCATATCCGAAAAAACAGATCCCCGCCGTTAATAACAGTGCGGACGTACGCACAATCATTTTCTGGCGGTATGAAGAATTATGCGAATACAGGCTGCCAATCATCCACAGACCTGTGGTGATTCCCAGCAGCATGATCAGTACAGGAATCGTCAGCGATTCGTCCAGAAAGGAAATGATAAAGATCACAGCACCCATCAGCACAATGCCGGAGAATTCTTTGAACCGTACCATCCACATGCCCGGCTTGGGAAGCCACGCAATCGCTTTGGGGAACACACTGAAAACCAGATAAGGCGACGCCATTCCCAGCCCCATGACCAGCCAGACCAGATACGTAATGTTCGGCGTCTGTTGGACCGACCAGGCAAGTACCGGCCCCAGGAACGGGCCACTACAGGGGGTTGCCAGTAATGTCGCCAGGATACCTGTCAGAAACGCGCCGGTTAAGCCTTCCTGCTGTTGACCGCCGGCTGCAGAACCGACCATGCCCGGCACGGGAATTTCAAAGACGCCTAACATGCTCAAGCCCATCGCATACACGATACAGGCCATCACGATATTGAATTTGGTGCTCTGGAATAAACCACCCCAGCCCAGCCCCGCGAAGACCGCCAGAGATGCCAGACTCAGGAAGACCGTTAACACGCCGAGAGAATAAAAGATATTCAACAGGAAGATCCGCATCCGGCTCTCGCCCGCCTGTTGCACAAAGCTCATGACTTTGATCGCGACTACCGGCAGTACGCAAGGCATCACATTCAGAATCAGTCCGCCCAGAAACGCGAAAAGCAGATACGAAGACAGCGTCCGGTTTTCCTCGTCGGAGCTGATGATAATTGTATCGTCAGCATCGTCGGCTGCTGTTAATTCTGCAATCGATGACAGCACCACCGGTGTCGCGTTCGTCAAACTTCCCAATTGAAAATCCACTGGCCACGGACGGCGGCAGCTTCCCTTATTACAAATCTGATAAGTCAGTTTGCCTTCGACGCCATATTCTTTCGCACCGGGGATTCGCTCAAAGGTACGCGTCCAGACGACTTTATCATAGTGGGTGCGTTGGGTGTACTCGTCATGCGTTTCCACTTTCGGTTCCGGGCTGGCAGCAAACTGCTTGGAAACCGGTTTCAAGCCTTCCAGTTTGAAAATTTCGATGTGTGTTGGCAGGCCCGCATTTTTCTTGTCCTGGTCCAGGGCAAACGTGTGAAACTCCTTGTCCAACGTCATCGTGATCGAAAGCGTCACCTGTTTTTCAGGAGCGGATACCGAGGGCTTTAAAGCAAACGTCAGTTCTACCGGGTCGGGAACTGAACGGCGTTCGGGGGTTGTCTTAAACGAGAGCGGCGCACTTTTCTGCTTGCCGGACAAAGTCGCGGTAAACGCATATTGGGAAGGCACACAGTTTTTCGCATCGCAGACCTGATACAGCATCTGCCCTTTGAGCAGGACGTCGGTTGGTTTTTTTACATCTGCATTGACTTTGAAGCGGCGGTTCCAAATGACATGTTTCGTATATTTTTCGATTTCCTTCCCGAACAGTGGTTTAAATACCGTCTTGGGAGGATGGTCGGCATTGAAATGCTGGTCGATCGAAGTCAGACCTCTGGATTCTTCAATCACAAACTTGGTCGCGCCGCCAAACGTCGGACTTGTTGAGTAGGTATAAGAGCCTTCCGGGATCATCATTGCCAGCGAAAGTGTGACGGTATCACCGGCTTTGGCATCTTGCGGCAGCAGGCTGACACTGATTTCCGCCTTGGCCTTCGCATTGCCGACAGCTGCTTTCTTTTGACCGAATAAATCCGGGAGTGAAGCCTTTTGCGCTTGCAGATCAAGCGTAGAGCAGACCAGAGCAGTAAAAATCGTTATCATAACGGCTAGGTAGCGAGGAGTTTTCAATTCAAGACCCTTCCAGAAAACTCAGAAATAAGACGAAACGGCCCGAGAGCCAACTTATTATTTATTATATCGGTGTGAGGACGCAATTCTTCTGTGAAGTAAGTCACAATTCCGGACGGATTCATACGGATTTTAGATTTTTAAGTCAATATTGACAACAGGTTACTAACCTTATGCAATATTACTATCTTTTAGTCCGAATTTGCTTTGTAATAGGGAGTGCCACGTTTCGAACTCCCCTGTTCTCACACCTGTTTTCCACCAAGAGTGACGGAACCCCTTGGTACGTGGAAGCTTATCAATGTTAACTCATCAATGAAATTTGATCAATTGTAGAGGTGACTCTATGACAAAACGTTTGTTTATACTCTGCATGCTGGCTGGCTACCTGTTGCCTCAGGTTTTCGCTCAAGAACCACTGATTGCCCGGAAACCAATTGAAACGGTGAAGGAGATTGAGTTTAGGGACCCCATTCCCTTTGGTTTAGCGCCCGTAGAATACGGAACGGGAAAACTCTCAGAACCCGTTTCCGCGATGGATCGTAAACTGAAAGATCGTACATTCAAACTGAAATATGATTCCGAATGGGGCTATTTGCGCGACGTCTTAAAATCGTTGAACATCCCGGAATCCTCTCAGTTGATGGTCTTTTCCAAAACGGCTCTCAATCCGCGGCTGATTAAACCCACCAATCCGCGGGTCGTTTATTTCAACGATGATGTCTACGTCGGCTGGGTTCCCGGAGCGCGGGCGATGGAATTGGCGTCCGTTGATCCTCTGCGAGGTTCCATCTTCTACGAACTGGAAGACAAAGCTGTCGAACAGCCGCGATTCGTGCGTTCGGAACGCTGCCTGTCCTGTCATGGAGGCAGTTCCAGTCTGCGCATTCCCGGTTTACTGGTGCGTTCTTTTTTAACCGATCTCCACGGTCGCCCGATTTCCGGCTATTCTCAAATCTCACATGACAAAATACTAAGTAAACGCTGGGGAGGCTGGTATGTCACAGGCACCCATGCAGACATGGTTCATCTCGGGAATCTGTTTGGCAAAGAGGTGATTGAGGAATCAAAAACGAATCCCGCCTATCGGGCCAACCTGGAACACATTGACCCTTTTGTTGATACTTCGAAATACCTGACCCCGCATTCCGATCTCGTGGCACATTTGATTTTGGATCACCAGGTTCACGGACATAATTTGATCACCCGTGTGAGTATGGAACAACAGCTAGGATTAAGATCTGATGTGGAAGCGCGACTGCTGCGTTATCTGCTATTTCTGGATGAGGCAGAACTGGCAGGTCCGCTGAAAGGAACCACTGACTACCAGACGTGGTTTGAAAAACAGGCGAAACGTGATTCCCACGGTCGCTCGCTGAAAGACTTCGATTTAAAAACCAGGCTGTTTCGTTTTCGGCTGAGCTACCTGATTTATACCGACAGTTTCAGCAAAATGCCGGCTGCTGCCCGTTCGCGGATTTTACGGGAAATCTATTCCTTCCTGAACGCGTCTGACGCCGAACTCAAACAGGCATGGGAAGTCAGACCAGCTGATTTTCCACTGCAGGAGCGTCAGGCGATTGTTCAAATCGTCGCTGAAACATTGGAAAACCTGCCAGATTTTTGGAAAATAAATAAAAATGAGGGATGAATCCTCTGTCTGGTCACTGACTGTTTTCTTCACGGACGCTCGAAGCGGGTATTGCCAGGAATCGTCATCAGGCACTATGATGTAAAAACGCCTTAAGTGATTTCCTAACCTGACATTGACTCATGTTCGGTACAGTGATCGGGATTTTTTCACACAGTTCAACCGAGTATGAGGTACGATGCTTTTTTTCAATAAAAGATGTCTTGAGAATCGCCTTTGGTTGCCATTGATTTGCTTCCTCTTTGGAGCAGTCGCTGTTTCCAGTTCCGCACAGGCCGCCGAAGAGTTTTCCGGACTCAAAGTCCCCGCAGGTTTCCGCGCGACCCTGTATGCCGACGATGATCTGGCACACGATATCTATTCCATGACCATCGATTCTCTGGGACGGGTTGTGGTTTCCGGTCCCGGATATGTCCGCATTCTGATTGATGCCGACGGAGATGGCGTCGCCGAATCTTTTCAGCAATATGCCGACGGTCCCGCGTCCGGCGCACAAGGCATGTATTTCCTGGGGCGTGATTTGCTCTGCACCGGAGATGCTGGCCTGATTCGCTATCGCGATCAGAACGCAGACGACCGCGCGGATGGGAAACCCGACGTCTTTTTACAAACGAAAACAGGTGGCGAACACAATACGCATTCGATCCAGAAAGGCCCGGATGGCTGGTGGTATCTGCTGCTGGGGAATACGGCTGGTATTAATGAGAAATACATCACCCGCAAGACGTCGCCCGTCAAGAAACCCTATGCCGGCACGCTGATGCGATTGAGCCCCGACTTAACCCAAGGCGAAGTCATCGCCGACGGTTTTCGTAACGCCTATGATTTTTCCTTCTCGCCGAACGGTGATATTTTCACGTATGACAGTGATGGTGAACGTGATATCTCGCTTCCCTGGTATCGGCCTACACGCGTCTTTCATGTTCTGCCCGGTTCAAATGCCGGTTGGCGCAGCCGCAGTTGGAAACGACCTGATCTATTTCTGGATATGCCACCGGTGGTCGCCGCCTTTCATCGTGGCTCGCCGACGGGGGTGACTGACTATCAACACCGTCAGTTCCCGGCAGCCTATCAGGGGGCGTTGTTCGTCGCCGATTGGACGTTCGGCCGCGTGCATGCGATTCCGCTCGAAGATTTCGAAGGCACGTATGCCAGTGAGCCGATTGACTTCATCACTGGAGTCGGGCAGTTCGGCTTTGCCCCCACCGATCTGGCTGTGGGCGTGGATGGCAGTCTGTTTGTCAGTGTTGGAGGACGCGGAACGCGCGGCAGTGTGTTTCGCATCGAATACACGGGACCGATTGAAGCACAGAAACCGGACTTGAATTCAGAGTCCACGGCGGACGAGGAAATTGTCGCAACGGAAGCAACGCCAACACTGGATGCCTGCTTGTCAGCGCCGCAGCCTCTCAGTAGCTGGTCACGGGAAACGTGGCTGCCTTTGGCAAAGACATTATCGCCTGAAGCATTCTATCGGGCAGCCCTTGATCGGAATCGGCCTGTCGCACAGCGCATTCGGGCAATTGAAATTGTCACGGAACTATTGGATGGATTCCCGGGACGTATCGTTGAACAACTGGTTCTGGACAAATCCGATCGGGTACGGGCACGACTCGCGTGGTCCTTAGGCTATCAAAGTCAGCCCGCGCAGATTGTCGAGCTGTTGAATGCACTGCTCAAGGATGAATCTCCTATGGTAGCTCGTTTTGCATTAGAGTCATTTCTGCAACTGGGAGATCAGATCGACCAGACAAAATGTCTTTCGGGTTTGCAGAAAACATTGGGAGCCCCTCAGCGGTATGTCAGACAGTCGGCGGCCCGCGCTGCGGCGATTTTGGATGCAGAGGATTTCAAGACGCTTTCCTCAGGCGTGACCGCTTCAGAAGGGGCAGCACTGATTACACTCGCGTATGCAAGTATTCTCAAGCAGGGAAGTGTCGTTCCTCTGGCTGTTCGTACGGGCGTTACGGTATTTGAAGGCGACTATCAAACCGATCTCAGGCTTGATGCACTACGCTTGATTCAGTTGGGACTCGGCGATTTAGGACCGCCCACAAAGATGGCAGCGGTTTTTGACGGATACGCGAACCGCGTAGATTTGACCGAATTCGAGCGTCACCTCGATCCGATTCGTATTCGGCTGATGGAAGCGTTCCCCAGCAGTCATGAAGTGCTGGATTATGAGTTGGCCCGTGTGCTTTCGATGCTCGCACCTTACAATCCGAAATTGCTGGACCAGATTCTCGCAAAAATTACAGATGATTCAGATCCGGTTTCTGATATCCATTATCTGATTGTCGCAGCTCGCATCCCCAGTGATCGCAGTACCGCGCAATCGGAAAAAATTGCGAAGTCCCTGGTTGAGATTGATGCAAAACTGCTGCGTCTCAAATTGCCACAGGATACAAACTGGGATGACCGCTTCAGGGAACTTTATTCACAGCTTGTTAAAATCGACGCGGATCTCCCGCGACAGATAGTCAAACAGCCTGGCTTCGGTCTGCCGGGACATGTGCTTTTCCTCAGTCAACTGCCTCCGCAGTTTCTGGGAACTGCGATTGAGGCCTTCGATCGAAAAATTAAAGCCGATTCAGATTTCCTCTGGAATAGTGATGTCGTGTTCGTGTTTGGCGAATCGAAGAATCCCGCGCATCGGGAAATGATACGTGAACTGTATGAAGATTTCGCACTGCAGGCAGCCGTGCTGGCTGTTTTAGCAGCCGCCCCCGAGGAACAGGACCGGGACAAATTTGTACGCGGCCTGGAATCTTCTCAAATTGAAGTCCTCGAAACTTGTGTGTCTGCGTTAGAAAAACTGGCATCTGGAACAAAGCCGGAAGAAACGGTTCGGCTCTTTGCGGCTCTGCGACGTATGGGCCGTGATAAACGAGAACAAAAACTTCAGGCACGGATTGTTGCGTTATTACAGAAGTGGACCGGTCAGCAACTGGGACTGCCGGGGGACGTAGCCGATCTGATGAAACAACGGGCGCTGATTCAAGCCTGGGAAGACTGGGTGGCGAAACAGTATCCGGAAGTGTTTGCCACTCTCTTGAAACAGGGCGGCCCGGAGACAGAAAAATTCTTCGAGTTGCTGGAAACCGTTGATTGGGATGCTGGCAACAGCGAACGAGGTGAGGCACTGTTTCGAAAGCGGGCCTGTGTGCAATGTCATGGAAACCGCAGCGCACTAGGGCCGGCATTAGCGGGGGCCGCCAAGCGGTTTTCGCGTAAGGATCTGTTTACCGCGATCGTGGCTCCGAACCGGGATGTTTCGCCTCGCTACCAGACTACCGTCGTTGGCACGGTGGATGGCAAAGTTTATACGGGGCTTGTCGTCTACCGTTCGGTGGATGGACTGACGCTCCGAAATTCGAATAATCAAACGACGCGGATCGAAGCAGCGGAGATTGATTTCGAAAATAAGAAAAGCACTTCTTTAATGCCTGAAGGATTGTTAAAAGATCTGTCGCCCCAAGACCTGGCCGATTTATACACCTATTTACAAGGTCTTAAGTAAATCGGATCGATAACATTCAAAAAAGGGTATCAAAAGTCGAATACTTAAGTAGAATGCTCACTCTGGAGTTGCAGAATGTGAATGGAGTTCAGATGACACTGTCTTAGTTTACTCATTTCTACGTTGCGAATCTTATTGTTCCAGCAGGAGGCTTCAAGCCGCGTGTCGACTTCTGAAGAATCACCAGCCAAGAAAAAACGCACCCGGAAAATGCCAGAGCCCTATAATGTGCTGGACGGCAAACGTTGGATTCAGAATTCGATCAGTGTCTGGAGTGATATCCGCAAGTCAACCGAAGAAGTGCGTTTGAAGCATCCAGCGATTTTTCCCGAAATGCTCGTCGAACGTTTAATTGAAACGTTCCTGCCGCTGCAGGGTGAGGTGATCCTCGATCCTTTTGCCGGTTCCGGTAGTACGATTGTGACCGCGGAAAAAATGGGGAAGACCGGTCTCGGCGTGGAACTGTCAGAGGAATATGCGGCGCTCGCCAATCAGCGGATAGCAGAAGTGAATCACCAGCCAGCCGCGCAGGAGGAGGCAGCGCTTGAGGTAGATCAGACAGAACACAAGTCGCGTGTGATTCACGGCTCCGCGCTGAAGTTAGCAGACCACGTTCCGCCGGACAGCGTTGATTTATGCATTACTTCGCCTCCGTACTGGAACGTGCTCAATCAGCGTCGGTCGGCGGACCATAAAGCGGTCAGGCATTATGGAAATCACGAGCAGGATTTGGGCGTGGTTGAAGATTACGAAGAATTTTTGACCGAGCTGACTCAGGTTTTCGAACAGGTTTTAGAGGCACTGCGTCCGGGGGGATACTGTTGCGTGATCGTGATGGATTTGAGAAAGAAAAGTCAATTCTTTCCTTTTCACAGTGATTTGGCAACAAAGCTGCAGCAGGTCGGTTTTCTATACGATGATCTGATTATCTGGAATCGGCAGTCGGAATATAACAATCTGAGGCCATTGGGATTTCCATCGGTGTTCCGGGTGAATAAGGTCCACGAATTTATTTTGTTGATGCAAAAGCGAAAGCATTAGATTGCAATTCGATGATCGTAGTCTATATAACTCATTTTTCGATTCAGAAAAATTTGTCAGGATCAGCTAGGAACAGATTATCATTCTTGTCATAATAGAAGATTGAAGCCTGAAAATTGCTAAAATCACTTAGAAGAGAGTAGTCTCATGCAAAGTCTCGATTCCATTTTAGTCGGCGTTGATTTGACTCACGCGGATCGCCTGGTTGCTGCCAATTTGAACGAACAAACTGCAGAAGCAGTCGAACGTGCGATCTGGCTGGCCAAGCTGTTTCATGCCAAGCTGGAATTCTTCGCCGCCATTGATTTGTCTGCCCACACCAAGCATCTGCTGGAAGAAGATCGTGATCATCTTACCACGAATGTGGAAGATGAAGCCCATAAAGTCATGAGTGGGTTAATCGAACAGGCGAAAGCGCAGGGCGTGGAAAGTACATCCAAAGTTGCTTTGGGCCCCAGTTGGCGTGAGATTATTCTCGAAGTCATCAAAAATAAACACGACTTAGTGCTGGTGGGAACGCGTCCGCACGGCTTTACCGGGCGCCTGTTTGGCGGCACGGTGATGAATCTGTTCCGTCAATGTCCGTGTCCGGTTTATGCCGTCAAGATAGATGAAGAACCTGACGTGCCCGAAATTGTGGTCGCCAGCGATATGAGTGAAGTCAGCAGCGACATTCTGAATTTCATCATCTCAGCGGCTCAGGTCGCCGACATGAAAATCCATCTGGTGCATGCGATCGATACACAACTTGATCAACGCCTCAAAGGCCTGGGAGTGGGTGAAGAAACGCTCAAAAAATGTGCCGAGGATATCATGGAAGAAGTCAAGAACGAACTCAACGAACAACTGGCTCAGACCGATTACCGCACGCTGTCTTACGGCGTGCAGGTGCATGTTCTGGAAGGTTCTCCCGACGTCGCCATTCCGGCCTTCATCTCGGAACATAAAATCAACCTGCTCGCGATGGGCACATTGGCCCGTTCAGGCATCAGCGGCTTCTTCATCGGCAACACCGCAGAACGCATGCTGGAAAAAGTCACCTGCTCCGTCCTGACCTTCAAACCGTCAGACTTTATCTCGTCTGTCGTGCCTGAGTGAGATCGTCTGCTACGAATTGAATTTATGAAATGCATCACTGAACATATTCAGCGATGCATTTTTTTATGGAACAGGCCAGGCTTCGTAAGAGATTCTCTGCCCACATTACTTCTTCTTCTGCGCCTGCTTTTTTTCCATTTCCTGGTGGGCGGATTCTGATTCAAACACGGCTTGTTTTTCCTTTTCCATTTCTTCTTTCACTGCGGGGGTGATTTCACCCGAATCTAACTTTTCCTCCTCGGAGCCACAGCCGGGAAGAATGCAAAATGCCAATAATAGTAGCGAACAAGACAGCAGTTTCACGAGATAATTCCTTGTATGTTGATTTGCAGTAAGATGATAAAATTCGGAATCGACGAGGCGCGAGAGCAGGGCACCTGACGCTTTCAAAAGAAAACGCCAAGTCCCCTGTGAATTCCCGCTCGAATTACTTGGAGAGCAGTTTAGAAATTGTGCGTGCTTAGAAATCTCCGATGGGCTCTCTGTCATCTCGCAGGCTAAGGCGACGCATGACCTTGTCATCAATGTTGTAGCTGATTAACCGCACCGCACCATCGGCCAGGCAGGCGTTCATGCCGCCTTGATGAGCCGAGCCGAAGAACGGATGCCAGTTGGTCCAGCTTCGCCCCCCTTTATCAGTGACAGCGATGGTATCTGTGGGGGCGTCTGTGTCGTACCGTGGGGGTAAACCGTATTCATCACCGGCACTATTGATGGCAGCACCATGACGGATCACACACTCGTCCCAGCCTGCGTTGTTCCAGGGTTCGTTGTCACCGCCGTCTGAGCCGTGACGATCCGGGTGTAATGCTTTTTCAGCCACCATGATCGTGTTGGAAGAGCCGTCTTTAATATCATTGATGCGTAGTTCTGCACGAGCCGTGTTTCGCACAAGGACTCCTTTTTGACCGTCACTCGGAGCAGCGGCAATGCCTCCCGTTCCACGTTCGCCACCGTTTCCAGCATAGTCACAACGATAATATCCGCTGCCATAAGCTGTGGGCGTGCGACGGCTCGGACAGTAATATCCCTTGACTCCATGTCGGGCGACAAGGGGATAGGTGCCATTGGGATCGTCTTCTTTTCCGATTTCGTAAAGATTGGACTGATCGAGATAAGGCAGGATTTGATAGCTCCAGCTCCAGCCGCGACGCTCCTGGGCATTGCAGCAGGCGTACGATGTTCCCGCACCATCGCGGGCTCCGGTGGGAAGGTGATCGTGTGCATCATGGAAGTTGTGGAATGCGAGGCCAATCTGCTTGAGGTTGTTTTTGCATTGTGTACGGCGTGCCGCTTCGCGTGCCTGTTGAACGGCGGGTAACAGTAAGGCAACCAGGATTGCGATAATCGCGATCACAACCAGCAATTCAATCAGTGTAAATCCGCGACGAGTGTTTGAGGGACGAGTCGATGCACCGGCAGCCGGGGAAGAAAATGGACGTAACGTCATCATTTTCCTATTCTCCTTAATTTGAGAAAGAAAAGAATTAATCGAGCTTTGGAAGATATCAAGGCGGGGTAGTGCCGGTTTGGGTCTTGTCTGACCATTTCAGGAACAAGGAGCGGGGTCCTTTCCTGATGCTGGGGAATCTTACCAGTGGATTGTTAACGATTTGTGAACAATCGATGAAAATACGATCTTACATCAACGGGTCCACAACTCTTTGGTTGCAGGCCTTTACCTGCTGCAGAGAAACGGCCTTGGGAACAACTCTGAATCTCAGACAAAAAAAGCCGTTCCGGTATTCATTAGCGAATACGAACATTTTCCTGCAGGCGGTCTTCAGATAATTGTCGCGACGGTAAAAATAGTCTCAAAACACCGCTTGACAAAATACTAAAGAATTAGTAAAAAGCGTTTCGTTCAATGGAATGACTCGCGACAAAAAGGATTTTGAATCATGCAACAGGGACCCATCGGCAGCTGCGTCAGTTCGCGCCGCCAGCACTTCAAGTGTGCTGGTCCTGATGGATTCAATACGTATGGCAATCAGCGTGCTTCGCGGCAGTCGCGTCACGGTTTCACGATTCTGGAATTACTGGTGACGTTTGGCGTGATCACCACCCTGGTGAGTCTGATCCTGCCTGCTGTGGGCTCTGCCCGCGAAGCGGCCCGACAATTACAGTGTAAAAACCAGCTTAAGCAAATTGGACTCGCCTTGCATTCCTATCACGAGACCAATGCTTGTCTACCCGCCGGCTGGCAATGGGAGGCATCGAAAAAGTCTGCCTATAGTTGGTCTGTCACGTTGCTGCCTTATTTGGAACAACGAGCCATCTATGATCAGGTTGATCGCAATCAGCTTCTCAGCCACCCATCCAATCTGTCTGCCCGCAGCACTTCAATCGTCAACTTCCTGTGTCCGTCAGATATCATTGATCCGACGTTTATGCTTTTTGAAGAGAACGAGTCAGGTAGTGCCAAAACTCCGACGTCCATTATCGAGCTTCCCACCACGAGTTATGTCGGAGTCTTCGGCACGATCGAGGCCGATGATGAAATTCCCGCGCCGCTGGGAGATGGAACGTTTCTGGATTCAAAGCCCGTCCGCTTCGTCCACCTGCAGCGTGGTTTAAGTAATACAATTATTGTCGGC
>Ga0222653_1000633_pt1 | contig 19883 bp, 17 predicted proteins | sample AntAcemetagen419_FD_179856 | JGI IMG/M metagenome (GOLD analysis project Ga0222653, IMG submission 179856) | Saline water microbial communities from Ace Lake, Antarctica - #419 | ecosystem: Environmental > Aquatic > Non-marine Saline and Alkaline > Saline | place: Antarctica: Ace Lake...
CAACCGAAAAACAGAGTCAATCATCGCTGACCGAAACTATCAGATAACCGGCTACGTGCTCACCTCGAAGTCAGGTAAGGAATCATGCGTCGTGGATAGATGCGCCGTCCGTTGGCTCACGAGCGCCGAATGGTGGGAGCTTATGCACCCCGCGAGCGACGACCCCGCGGCCTCCTAACCACAAAACAAATACGAAAATGAATGAAACTAACGAAATCGCAGCGCTGGCCGACGTTCCCTCGATTGGGTGGTTGGGCTGGATCGACTTAAACGACCGAAAGCCCGCAACCGGACGAAAGGTGCTGGTGTGCGGACACTGGGAAAATGGGAACCGATGGCGGACAATCGCGACGTGGCAACCGGCCGGGACAATCCACGCGGATATGTGGGATGACCCGCCCGAAGAATGGTGGGATGAGGCCGGGGATGTATGCACAAACCCAACGGACGAATGGTCCGAGGAACCGATCGAGGGGGAGCGATGCTACGCACTTTCGCAAGTCACGCACTGGATGTCGCTCCCCGCTATGCCCAACGATTTAGATCAGAGAAGAGGGTCCAGCAAATGAAGTCTCATACGCCAAAGTCAAGTCTCATACGCCAAAGTCGTGTGACTGGCCCGAATTCTCTGCATAATCATAATCTGGTTTCTTTATTTCGGAACCGGTTGATCTCCAGCGAGGGCACGACTCAAGGCGAGCAATACTATGAAGACAGGTGGTATATGCTCTCCGACGGGTGCGACACGATCCAGAATCTAGCCGATGACCTCGAAGAAATTATCGAGGAAAGTGAAAGGCGAAAGGACGCCCTCGAAATGTGCCTGCGCAAACTCAAAACCCATCACGCTACCAAGCGCGGAATCTCTGCGCTAATCAAAGCAACTGAAGCGATGACGAACTGTGGAAATCAGCCATGAGCGACGCCATCGAATACTGCCCCAAATGTGAGACGCATGTGATGTGCCACATGGAGCGATCATGCCAGATGCAACCTCGCTCATTGGATGCGGCGGTTGGTTTAGCCTATTCTCTGCGCCGCGTCAACGTCGCCGTCCCTCATCAACCGTCATGGAACGGAGTCTTGGTGGCCGAATCTGATGATGGGATTTGCTGGCCAGTGCGCCGCCCGGGTTGTCCCGAAAAATGTTATGTCCACAAAAACTATGTCACCCTCCTTTCTAACGTTAAAGATGAGCCATGCGCCCCGAAAAAGGACATTCTATGACTGCAAAACAAAACACAAAATCACGGACGGCTGGGCGCATTGGCTCAGGCGATTTGTTGGCCTCCGTTCAGCAACTCCTCGAACTGAAAACGAGAATCCGACACAAGATGAGATGCGAGTATCCCGTCGGTTCCCGAGTGATCTTCTGGCGATCATCGAATCAGCGGAAGGAATCGTTTGGGACCGTGGTATCGCACTCGATGTCGCACGGGCCGCAACTGCGGGTGAGATACGATAACAGCGATCATGTGGTCGGCCTGCATGTCGGGCATACCAAGTTTCATTCTATGGCCAACGACCAAGAGGAGCAACAGCCGAAATGAAGACAATACACACGAAAACCACGGTGAGCGTCCGCCCAACGAGTGCCGCATGCTCTCGTTGGCTCGATGGACTTGTTCCGGGTGCTCGCCTCATTGCGCCTTGGTATTTCGCAATCGCCGTCCTCGGCCAAACAGCAAACCCGATTGCCGCTCTTTCCACGTGGGCAATGGGGATGTTCCTACTCTCAACTTCACCGAACAATTCAGGTCAGATAACCCCGAAATAAAATGGCAAAATCTACTCAATCTCTCGCGCCCACTGCTGAGCAATCGTCGGGGTTATCTGCACCGGCTGGTTCGGTATCGCTGGCCCTCGCTGGTAAAATAATATCGGCAATAGAAGGCACGTATCGGGACTGGCTGAATCCTGCCGAGTATGCCGAAATTAAGCCAATCATCGCGCAGATAATCGAGCGCGAGCTAGGTGGGTGGACCGTGCAGGCCAGCGACTACGACAAGTTGGGCCAGTGCGCGGACGAACTGGCGAAGGTGCTCGATGTGCTCAGGCACCCGCTCGACGACACCGCGCTGCGTGCACTCCAATACCATCGCGAGCTTCGCCGCCAATCTTCACCGAACAACGCGGTCAGGGGCGAGAGCCGAGACAGCACAACAGAAAGCACTCAAACCTTATGAGCAATCCGACATCTACCAAAACCGCAACAGGCTCTCGTTCTCTGCACCATCTGGTTGGGGAATCTCTATTCGAGGCAAACACGCGATCATATCCCGATAAAGAGAAACACACAGTCGAATGCAAAAAGGGGCTATGGTCAGTGACGGCCCCAACCAAATCCCAAGCAGTCAGCGAAGCACTTCACTACTTCATGCAATACGCCGAAGATGGTGAGTATGCGAGCGGGCAAATAACCTACATTCGCGGCAAGACTAACGACCTCGCAATGGCGTTCGCGGCTACCCCCAACTGCAAGATCAGAGGCGGCGAGGACGGCGACCCTACGCAATGAGTGCCTGCCCGCCGTTCTCTGAATCGATTTGTTAGGGCTCTGATAATAAACCGAAAAAATATAATTAAGTGCTTGCAAACAATCAAATCACGAACAGAGTTAGAAGCATGGAAACAACCTCCTCCCTATCCACCCAGAACAGCAACGACCCGCAAGTCCTCACAGTTCCCTCGCACGACAAGTGCGATGGGGTCCAATCCACCTTCATGGTGGAAAAAGTCGCGGAGCTCCGCGACCGTGAAGGCGCCGCCGCCGCCCATCCGTCAGTCCCGGATGACCACTTTGTCGCCCACAATCCGGGATCAAACCACCAAGTTAGTGTGTGGGCGTTCGGCTCTACCGCAGTCGCCGCGCACAATGCGCTGGTGGAGCGGCTCGCCGCCCACCCGGCAAAGATTCGGCTCGTCGACGGCGGTGACCACCGGCATCATGCAGAGTGTCAAGCCGAATGGGAGGAGGCGATTCGTTGAGCGCCGGAGGGGAACGCAAGGGGGCTGGAAGGCCCCCTCTTTCTGCGGAAAATCGCCCCGTGGCGATCACCGTGAAGATACACCCCACGCTCGCCGCAAAGTGGGCAACCTACTGCAAAAAACGTGCGAAGTCTCAGGCCGTGACCTTCGCCGAATACGTGAAGCGCCTACGGCCCTAACAAGGTTATTGAGTCACCCCGCGAACCGTAAGCGTCCCTAATGCCCTAACCCAAGTCCGGTAAAGTGCCAAGCGCCGCCCGCTTCGTCGCGTCGTCAATCTTCGTATAGTGCTCACTGACCGCCTCGGAAGCGTGACCAACTAGATCCATTGCCACCACGCGGGAAACACCCGCAGATACGAGCAATGAAGTCGCTGAGTGCCGCAGCGAGTGAAAAGATAATTCATTCGATGCCCTTCGCTTGCCGTCCAGCACTCGTTTGGTGTGTTTCGGATGAGTCGCTAACCCCGCCTTGTAGAGCAGACGGCGGAACGCATTCGATACTTGATTGACCTTCCCCCCTTTCACCCGGCCGAACGCGGTCGGGAATAGTGGGCAATCTGGCTGCACGTCCTTGATTCGGCGCGTGAGTATTGGCGCGAGCTGATCCACCACCGGCAGAATGACCCATCGCCCTGTCTTCCCCGTCTTGAACTTCATCGTCTGTGCTTCGAGGTCAACGTGTGCCGGCGTCATCCGGCATATATCGCCGAGGCGCTGGCCGGCTGAATAGAGCCCGACATAAATTATATCTCGCCACTCCCCATCCGCTACGGCCAACACGGCCTTTATTTCGGCCATCGTGAATGCCCTGCGAGGCTTCCCTGTCTCGTCGCCCTCCTGCTTTTTTAATGCCGGAACGCTCCCAGCTGGATTGTCGGAGATTAGTCCGCTTTGCCACGCGCCCCGAAATATCCCCTTAACGAGTCTCATCATTGTGTTCACGGTCGACACGGCCCGAGTTTCGGCCAGGCGATTGCGAAGCTCGATCAATTCCACCCGCTCGATTCGATCAATCGGAGAATCGAACATTTCTGGAGAGACTTTCTTGGTCGCAGATATTACTTCGTCGATCCGGTCAAGTGTCGCCGTCTTGTATTCCTTTGTGACCTCTTTTCGCCATCGCTTTACCCACTCCCCAAACGTGAGGGAGGACAGCGCGTCGCCAAACATATCCTCGTGGATATCGGACATCACCCTACGCATCTGGGACGCTCGCTGACGTGTCCGGTAGGCCTCCTCGAACGCTTCCGCCATTCTGAGGGCGTCGCGCTTGTTCGTGGTTTTGGTGGATCGCTGACGCTGGATTCCTCCACCATCGGTGAAACACGCAAACCAAAATTTTGTTTCAGGTTTTCTTCTGATTGACGCCATTCTGCCAATCAAACTGACAATAACATATATAACAATGATAACATTTGTGCGTTTTCTAGCAAAACGTAGCCCGGTAGCCCGGTGATTCGAACATAAAAGTCGAACCGGGGGTTCGAATCCCCCTCTCTCCGCCAGCGCCGTAAAGGCATAAAAAACAGTCACTTACGGGATTGCTGGTTTCGCGGAATAGGCTAACTGACAATGAGCCTAACAAAGTGCCAACCACGCATTTAACGGCGGTGGGATGTCATTAACGATTTTGCTCTTCTGCAATTACCGCCCGCTCTTCGTTTGACTTGGCGTTTAGCAACTGACGTATCTCGGGAGAGACCTGCTTGTTTATCTTAACGTCGATCATTAACCCGGTAACGTAGTCTAGGAGGTATTCGTCTTCCCTCAATAGCTTGCTTTCGTTTTCCGTAAGCTCTTCAGGCACTTCCTGCGTTAGCTTCATAACAATGGATCGCCCTAAGAGTTGGGCCTGTGCACGGCGCTTACGGACAGGCTTTGCTAGCTTTTCCGTCTCGTCTGCGAGTCCTCGATTCGAAACCTTGATCCATCTGCCGAGGAGATTGGAAACGCCCGGAGATTGAAGGAATGACTCAACTCCCGTCGCCTCTGTGTTATAGACGTTATCCTCATTCATTCGGGTAATGAGACTTCCTCCCAATTGATTCCACGTCCAACGGGCCATGACGGGGAGCCCCTCGCCCGCGTCGAACTGCGTCTTAGGAATGACGTTTCTTCCTCGGAATGCGTCATTCGGGTTTCCCCCAGTCATGTAAGTAAACCAAGCCCGTGATGTCTGAATGATTGGATTCATGCCCGGCACTTGCCCTCCCGCGTAGCTCAGTATCCCATCTCCACCGTCGCCCGCGGTAAGGGACTTGCGAAGGACTCCGTTGAACATCCGCTCTCCCTCTTCTAGTGGCAGACGGATATAGAGCACCTTCTTGTTCGCTTCATCCGCCCACATGATCGGGATTATATGGTATGAGGTTTTGTCATATTCGGGGATGCTTTTAAACATTTCCTGATATTCATCGCCCAAGCCTTCGGGAAGTAGATCGGACATTAAGCCTCGCTCCAACATCCAAGAAATTACGGTCAGCGGAGCCGTATACATTGCCAGCCCGTGAATCATTTCGAACGGGTTGCGATTCCAAGCCCGCCACTCCGACCGCAGCCCCTCTTTCCACGGATTATAGAACAGAAAGAACATATCCAGCATAGGCCCGCCCCGCGGGCGTTGAAGGAAGTTCGGAGATCCCGCCGCCTCGTGGACTATCTCTTGCTTTTTCCCTTCTGGCATTTGCACGCCGATTTGGCCCGGAGCCAATTTCCCAAAGTGCTCATCTAGGTATAGCATCCCCGCAATTTTGACCATGCGTTCGTTGACTTGCCCTTGGTAGCGGTATCGACGCCATATTTCCGCGAGTTTATTCCCCGCCTCGATATTCTTCAGTCGGAAGGTTTCCGGCCGCATCCCGTAGCGAAGCAATAGGCGTTCGAATGAGTTCTCGGCCGCTCGATCCCCGCGAGGATCGGCCCGACTGATTACCATTTGTCGGGCGAGTGCTTCGTTTGCTAGTTCACTGGGAGTCCCTTTCAGGGATGCCCTCGCGGCCTTGCGGGCCTTCAACAAATATCGCGAAACGGCCCGGTCGCCTAGATACATCGAAGCGCCCGGCATCTTCCGAGCAAATCCGCGAATATCCCGCTTCGTTGCTACTGCCCAGAATCCATAATTGAGATCCGTATAGATCGATTTCACCCAACTAAGGGAATTATACAGATTCGCCATGATTCTCTGATCGATCGGATTCCCTCGCTCGAAAGCGTCATGGATAGTTCGCGGAACGTAGTATGCCTGGACCTTTCCCTTGTCCAAAAAGATCATGGTTCCGACTCTGGTATTTGTCACTACAACCGGCTCGCGCCTTTTCCCTGCGAGTCGGGTCGGTGCCTCTTGCACTAGTGGATCATTCGAATCCAATAGGAATTTCACAATTTCCCGCTTGGCCGTCTCGCGATGAACCATGCTCATCAGGGACATTGCCTTTTGTGCAGTGGCAGTGGCGGGGTTTACCACGTCGCCAAGGTATCCCTCTTGCTTATAGATCCGAGAGCTTACCGTGTCGCCGTATTGCCCGCGTAGCGCAGCCTCAAGGCTCTCCGGCGGGATGTCGCTAACCTTCGACACCTTTGACATGGTGGCGTAAAATGTCCGCTCCCGTAGAATGTCGATCATCCGTTTATCCAAGACCCCTGACTCGCGTAAAGGGTCGATAACTAACTGCTCATATACCGCTCGGTAATTCAGTTGCGCCTTAACCAGTCCCGTCCATCGGTCCAGCCCTAGTTCTGCCTCAAGTTCGTCCAATCGTTCCTGTGATGCCTTCGGATTCCACCCACGAGAACTAGCGATGTCGGCCCGATTCTCGATAATATGATTATGGAACATGAACTCGGCCAAATCCACCCAATCAAGATTTGATTCCGTCAGTGGTCCTAGAACTTCGAGATTCAATCGACGGAGGAAAAGTTCATTTGCCGTAGCCCGGTAGAGAAAACTTTCAATAGCCGCGGACGCCTTTTCGCCGCCCCCCTTCTGTTTGATTCGGCGATAGACGGGACCAAATACGCGGTCGAAAAACACGCGGGCATCGTCGAGCCGTTCCTGTAACGGTTCCCCCCTAGATAGCTTGTCGGACGCGACGCCTTCAACGTCGGCTTGCGCCCACGATTCACGCAACGAAAGAACACGCTCGCGATGAACGACTCCGCTCTTTATCGCGTCCTGAATCTCATCATATAGCTCCTTGAAATCCGGCTTGCTCTCAATGTAGTTGAAAAACGCTTCGTAGAATTTGGGCGCACGTTTCTTCAGCGCGGCCGGATTGTTGATCAGGATGCTAAACGCTTCCGCATACATTTCCGCCGACGGCTCGAAATACTTCTCCATCTTCTCAGTCCCGCGCCACCACGCGATTGCTTCACGTAATTCCCCCTTCATTTCTTCCAACTCGAAGAGCCGGCGCTTCTTGATTTCCTCAACCAGCAAATCTGCGTAAAATTCCTTTTCTGACTTGGTGAGGTTTGGCAGTTTGTTGCGCTTGAAGTCTACCCAGTCGGAGACCTTCCCGCGCATCGCCGCCTTAACCAGCTCTTTCTTTCGTGACGTATTGAGCTTGGCAACGTAGTCGTAAAATTCGGGGTTCTTGTCTCGCGCCGCCGTGTTGTTCCAAACGTCGAGAATCTCCTCGGGCGAAATCCCCGGATCCTCGTTCGGATCGATCCCGGCCCGCTCCAGCTCTTCGGCCGCTAGTTTGGATGCCAAATAGCGCAACCGGGACCGGTCCTTATTGGTCAACTCCCCCTTTGCTCCGGGGCGTTCTGCTAGAATTGATTTGGTGTATCCCTTGAGACTGGCAATCCGACCGAAGAGGTTGCCACGTCCGGAGATAATACGATCACCCAGCCAGTCAATCCAATGACCTATCTCGTGCGCCAATACCTTTGACGCGAGTTTGGGGTTTTTCTTCTTCGCCGCTTCGAACGCATCGGCAAAATCTTGCTGATACTTTTCCTCGGCAACGTCTTTCTCATTAAGGTCCGGATCAATCTCCTTCATCGCCCGTGCGTATTCGTTCGCAGCTTCGCGAAGTGCAATCCGTTCGGATTTTGAAACGAGTTGGAAGAGATCGGCCCGTAGCTCGATGCTTGGCATTCCCGTCCCTCCATGACGGAAGACGCCGGCCGCCCGGCCGCCTAGTGCCGCAATGCGCTGAACAATCTTGGGCATACGCCCGCCTGACAGGTCGCTCGCCAGTGTTACCATTTCAGGCAACTCGATGGGGAATGCGGTGAAATCGGGATCATCGGCCGTATCCTTTGCCGTGTTCGGTGGAACCGGGTCGCCTAGATCACCTCCGCCTGTTGATCCATCCGCCGCCTCTGCGCTCGCGTGAGAGGTTCCGCCTTTGCTCTTGGGCTTAGGGGGAAGTGGGTTTTTCTTCTCCCACTTAGCAAATTCGCGATTATTGGGAAGAGTTGAGTGCTGGCGGTCCCTTCCCTCGTGCCCATCCAAGCGTCTCCCGTCGTGGCCTACTGCGTGAACTGTTACGGTCCATTTCTGATCCGCCTCGCCTCTTTTGAATGAAACGACCCGGTCTTCGCCCATATACGATTTCACGATACGGCCGGGCTTAAAGTAGTTTTCAGCCCTATCGACTGCGCCCCGTGGTTTGGCTGGCTTACTCTTCTTCGCGGGCTTGGGTTCGGGGGTTCCGGTGATCGGCTCGCGTTCCCATTGAAGCCTGAACGATTCGGCTTGGCTCTCAAGAGTGATATTTGGCGCGGATGGAGGCAGCTTGCTCTGAGCAAATTCAATTAAAGTTCGCCCCCCTCGATTTTCGGGTGCTTTAGCTGGCTTTCCCGTCGCCGTATTCGAGTTCCCGTTTGCCTTGTCCAAGTCAGTCGGCGGAGTGCTCTTCGTTTCGTCCCCGAACATGGAAACGGTATTGTCGTCCTCGTTCGGCTTCGGCGCTTCTGGTTCTGCCTGATTTTCCCGGTCCAATTTGAATTCTTCTTTCTCGCCGAACAGGTCCGCTCCCTCATCCGCGGGCGGAGTGCTTGGCGCTTCCGGTTCTTCCGGGGGGCGGACATCCATAGGGGTAAGCCCTGCCTCACGCCGCAATTTCTCGAACATTTCTGGATCCGGATTCGCTAAGTCGACGTTCTCCTTGCGCAGACGTTCCAACTCCGCCGCGAGTTTCTTCGGGTTCTTTACCGGGAGTCCCATCTTCTTGGCCTGTTTCGGCCGGCGTGCTGCTCCCTCGGCTGCGAGAATCAATTCCTTGTTCTTGGTGATTCGCTCAAACTGGACTTTGGATACAGCTTCAGCCTCTTTCTCGAACGCATCGAAATCTTTGGATATTCCATCGAACCCCATTTGGTCCGCTTCCCCTGCCTGATCCGGAGAAATCCGGGAGAGGTTCCGCGCATACATTTCCAGCTCACCGGCCGTCTTAGTCTTGGCGACTCTGATTGCGCTTGCTTGTGCGGCTTCGTGACCGGGCGCTCCTCGTGCTATCGCGACGGCTTTTGCGTCGATAATCTGACCGTTTTGGTAGAGGGCAAATAGGTCATCGCTGGCATGGATGCCGACTTCCCAGCCCGCAACCCCTTTAGCGCGGCCGCGTAGTCCGGCCGTCCTTGCGTCTTCTTCGGAGAGGACTCCTCGGGTTTGTCTGAAGAATTGGGCATAGTCTTTTAAGTCTCCTTGTCCGTCGCGGATATTGGCAACGGCGTCAAAAATAAGCGCATGGTCGCGAGTAAAGCCATCTTCTTCTGAAACGACTTGGGTTGGGATTGTGCGCTCCCCCATCCGCGTTGCCAGTTCAAGCCGATGACGGCCGGTGATGATTTCAGTCTCTCCGCTCTTCTTCTTCCAGGCAACGATTGGCGCATTACCCAGCCGCACATACGGCCCGACAAGCGGTTCAACCACTCCGGTTTTCTTGTCACCATTGCCCTTGAATTGCGGGACATCCTTGTTGATTACGATGTCTTTGATTGGGAACTCTTGCGTTGGGTGGATATCCTCATCCAAGGCCGTCGTTAAATCCTGTTCCGGCGTAATGGTCGCTAATTCCTTGGGTGGATAAATCCATTCGCTGAGATTGTCCTCACGTTCTGAAGTGCCAGGCACTCCCCCTCCCGTATCAAAAAGGGAATACTCAATCGGTAATGGAGGCGGAGTATCGCGCGCGGGCGGTGGAGGCGGAGCTGCTTCGGGCGGTGCCTTGGGCTGTCCATCAAACTCTTGTGCTGCTTGGAATACGGCACCTGTTGGCCCGCCGATGAGTGCTCCGAGAAGCACGGCCTTTCCGACTCCCTCGGTCCGTCCCCGCTCCTTGTCGTAGCCGACTATGTCCTTGGCTATGACATTGGCCGAAAGTTGCTCAATGCCCTCCTGTGTTCCTTCACGGACGGTTGACCACCCCGCTTGCCCCGCGACCCGCGCCACGGGAGTAGACGATGCTTTCAAAACCTTGATCGACTTCAGCAATGCCGGAAATCCAAGAAAAAGCTCCGAGGCGATGCCGACCGCGATATTCAGCGTAAATGCGTCGTCCTTGATTTGCTGAATCTGTTTCTCGTCGGTTACTCCCTTCCCTCTGAGGATCTGATCCGCGTCATCTGCGCCACCCTGCCCGATCATTGCGCCATAAGCAATGCCACCGGCGATGGGAGACATTGCACTAGCCGCAAGGACGATAGGAAGCGACCCGGCGCCCTCCGCTACTTGCGCCCGCAAATCCTGATCCCGCGTTTCATCGAGGGTGTAAGATTCGTCTACCGCCGTTTCAATGAAAGATCCCAATGCCTGAAGTCCGTTAGGATCCCCAGCCGGTGCGACATTCACCCCTCCATTTCCATCGGATTCGGCCGTCAATCGCCGCTTAAACATATCGGATCCGGCCGTCAATCGCCGCTTAAACATATCGGATTCGGCCGTCAATCGCCGCTTAAACAGATCGGCCATAGATCCCAGCCCCCGCAAAACGACTGCGCCACTCTTTCCCGTCCCCTTCGCGAACCGCTTAATGTCATCGTAAAGATTCTCCCGGAAGTCCTTATCCCGAATTAGCGAGACTAGATCGCCGGTCTTCTCCTTGGGCGCGGAGAACTTGTCCGCCAATGATGGCTTTTCGGGCGCGGAGAAATTGTCCGCGAGGGATGGCTTTGGGGGAGCGGAAAACTTATCGCTGAGATTGGTGGGCATTTTACTTATTTGAGGTGAAACCTCGTTCTAATAGGATTTGGCCGGCGTCCTCCTCTGTCATTATCCCGTCATCGAGTGCTTGTTGGACTGTCTCTAATAGTTTTTCGTCGGAAAGCCCGGCAGGGATGAATACCTGATCGCCCTCAATCTGATAGAGCTTTTGGGGTTTCGGCTCTTCGGCCGGTGGCGGCGCTGGCTTTTCTCGTTCAGCCGGTGGCGTATTGTTTCCCGCGATTGAGTCCGCAATAGATTGGCGGAGAGGATCCACACTCCGAGTCGACTCCTTCTCAATCGCCGCCGCGTAAATGTCTGCCTTTGCGGTGTCCCCAGCCGCCCGCGCAGTCTCTTCAAGAAACATGAGGTTTTCGATTTTCTCCCGTCGTTGCGGAGTCACGTATGTCAGCTTGTTTATACGCGCTTCAAAGAAATCGGCGGATTCAGTATCCCCGCTTTCCTTGGCCCGGTTTAGCTCGCGCATCAAACTAAGGAATTCGTTTTTGGCCGGCGCGCTGGCCCGTGCCTCCGCCACGGCAATGGATCCCCTTGTCCGCTCGTTAATTTCTTCTTTATCGAGTCGGGATTTTTCCCCCAATTCACGGATCGCCCGCGCCTCTTGAATGATCTTCGCCGCGATTTCCTTTTTAGCTGCAAATTCTTCGGAGTATTCGGTGACGTTTTCCCACTGGCTACTTGTTGCCATCCATTCCAGCGCGAGCATTTCGCGATCATCCAAATTCCCCATGCTTAACATCGTGTCAAATGCCTCGCGGATTTCCGGCATTGCTTCGTGCACGACGCCCCTTGACCGCTCCGCCCGCTCCATGCCGTCAAGTCTCGTGGAAATCTCAATCAAATCAGACTCGGCCTTCGCCTTAGTGACCGGAGCCATCACTTGCCGCTCAATGTTCTGAAGCTCCTGTGTCTTCATGTCCTGACGAGTCGCCTTCCGGTTCAGCTCCTCGGACTTGAGCATCGACTCACGTTGCTTGCTCACCTCGTTACGGTCGCGGATAGATAGGCCAGTGCTAATGCCTGCGTTGAGTGCTCCGGAAATTGCTCCGGGAGCCTGACCGGGTTGGAATTGTGCGAATGGCATAGCGGTTTATTTAGATGGGTCTGCTTTAGGTTTCATTGCGCCCGACCTGATGCCGCCGACGTTCGCGATAATATCGCCCCACATACTCGCGTTATGGTTCGATGCCGCGGTCTTGGCGTTGTTTGCGGCCTGATCCGTGTTCTGCTTACCCGTGTTGTTGCTTCGGGCGTTGTCCATTTGTTGGCCTGGGCTAACGTAGAAAGACAACGGAGAGGCAGGATTGATCTTCGGAGACATCCCAACAATCGTTGAGAGAATACTTTGAGCCTGACCGATTCTAGCCGTCCCGTGCTCAAGACTGTTCACGCCGAAATCACGCAACATATCATATTGCTGCGCCTGCCCTCTGACTCCGGTTGAAATCCCACGTTCGGCCGCGAGTCGAGAAACATTCGCCTCAACTCCTTTCGGCACTCCGTAAGGATCCGACGCCGCTTCGCCTGCCAGTCCCATAAGCCGCTCAGATAATTTACCGTAACCCGGAACGGCTTTCTCCATGAGCCCCGTTGCCTGATCCTGCGAGAAGTCGTTGGCGCGAGAGACGAGACCTTCGATGCTGTCCGACTGCGCGAGATTGCCCGCGATCGATTTCCCCTGTTCCTCCTGTGCATCGACGGGTTTGAACGGAACCTTCTTTGGTGCCTTTTGTTTGCCTGCTACGCCGCCCGCTACGGCGGAACCCACGGTGACTGCTGCTGCTACCCAACTCATAATTGATCCCCCAGTAGTTCTTGGCGCAAACCTTCCAGTTCGCTCGTTGCGTGCTTATAGAAAGTGGTACTCTTTTCGATCAATTGCTCTTCTAGCTTAATCAGATCGGTCTCGTCGGTCGGATGGATTGTCGCCCAAATCATATCCTCATGGATGTAGAGGACTTTCCGAACAAACGCCGATGATTTGAAAGTGGATGGCGCAATGATTTCTTTTCGCTCTCCGTCGATGACAACAGATGCCCTCCCCGAGATAATCACATTGAGGTGTTCGGTTTTGTGGCAATGGCCGATAACCAAAGACCCTTTGGGCATTGCTACTTGTCGGTAATAAACGCCCGGGGCAAAGTGCTCCTCTAAGGGGATGTTTACTTGCTCCATTTGAAGCAAACGCCCCTCCATCCGCTCGATTGAGGCGAGAGAAGTTTCGGACGTATTTGAAACTGGATTTTCCATTATCACGTTATTCCTTCTTGATGCACCAAGTGAACAGGGTGGGTTGAATATTGGAGTGGGGCTTACCCTCTCCGATGGGATCTCCTGAAAGCGTTTTCTGTCCGCCTTGCGCTCCGGGAGCGCCTTCGATGTTCGACCCCGATTGGGTGTAGTTTGAAGACATTGTGAATTTCACCTTTGGCGTGAACGTCGGGATTTGCGCCAAGGTCAACGTCTCCTCTTCGGTCCCTACTTTTTCGAGGGGTTCCCGGTCGGTGAGTCCGCTTCCGGTTCCTGCCCCACCGATCACTCGCCCGCGGGCGTCCGCAAACTCGACCCATCCGGGGTTTTTGGCGATGGCCTCAACCAACGTGTCCGCGATCACAAATTTGATGTCGCCCGGCGATCCGGCAAACGTCCGCCACTTACTGCGCTCGAAGATCAGTGAGCATTTGATCGTTGTGTCAAAATACCCAGTTGCTTCCGCTGGGTTAAATGGTCGATCGACGGTAGCCCCTGACGCGATGGTAACTGCCGCTTTAGTCCACGCGGTCCCGTCCCACGAGAAAAGCCCAATAGGAGAACCGCCCGACGTGACTTTATACCAAGGCTTACTGCGTCCCTCGGCGGTCGGTGTCGTGGATCCGAAATTGATTCCAATGATCGTTTCGCCGCCTTCGACCGAAAGGTATTGGGCCAACAGGGCAAGAAGCCCTTGGACCGACCCGGGGAATTCCGTGCCGTCTGGAACCGTGAGAGCTGCAAGATTATGAGCGTTCATTTGCGGTAGATGATTGCGGTTAAGGTGATGTCACGAGCGCCGCCAGTGCCGCCAACGGACTTGATTTCAACGATGTATTTGGTTGTCGCCGTCTCATCGAAGAATTGTCGGGAAATGGGAAGCGTGTTCCCTTCCGGCAAAGTGTAACTGAGGGTCTTCACCTCGGATCCGTCCAGTCGGCGAAGGCGGATATGCCCATCCGTAGCGAACGGAGCGCCCGCTGACGTGGTATGCCCGAAACAAGCGGTTACGTGCGCGGTATCCCCCGCGTCCATTGCGACGGTAAGGTTTCCTACCTCATGCCAAGTGCCGTCCGCCTCAAGTGCGGTATTCGCGAAGTTTCCGCCATAGCGACGAGTCACCGCGTTTGCTTCAATCATTCCGCTTCGAACAACCAGCGACGGAACTTCGAGACCTTCGCCATCGAGCTTCCAGCCAGATACCCCCGTAACGAAGTTGTCGCTTCGCATGATCGCGCCGACCCCTGCCATAATAATTTCTTGGCCGGTGATACTTCCGCCGATGATCTTCGCCGCCGAAATCTGTCGGACGACCGCCTCCTTGATGTAGACCACGCCTCCGATGATTTCGAAGGGGACTTGCGCCGCCGCACCATCCCAAATCTGAAATTTATCAGCGATTAGAACGAACGCCTTGCCCGCTTCGCTCGCCCGAACCAGACCGGTGACATTACCGGCCGAGTCGAGTGAAAGCATAGGCTGAAACGAATCGACCCATGCCGAACCGTCCCACCGTTTTTGACGGTAGTCGTTATCCTCGTCCCACCAAACGTCATTGAGTAATCGATCAACCTCGGACGGAGCATTGTTTTGGAAAAAGTAAAGATTGCCAGGCGTTCCATCATCTCCGTCCAGCCCTGCTAGTCCGTTCTCTCCTCGGATTTGCGTCGGCGCAGACCAAGGCGCGAGAAATACAGAATCGTTTAGAGCTGACTCAATCCGCCAAACTGCATCTGTCCCTGTTCCGGGACTGACTACCCACGTTGGCCCCGGATCCGCGTCATTGGAATTTACGGCGGGAGCGGTCGCCCCCCGGAAGTATCGATATTGAAGCGCCACTACGGCCGGCCCCGAGGCGATCAATGTCCGCTCTTCTGCCGTTACCAATGAACCCGCCATGAGCGTTGTCATCTTCGCGGCAAGATCGGCCATCGTGTAGTAAACGTCAGCGCCGGTGGAAGTCTTCGTGCCTACTACGATGTCGTCATCCGCGGGCGCTGGCTCGTTTGCTTGTTCTGAAAATCGTTTGGGCATGATTAGGAATAGTTGTCGGCTGTATGGTCAGTATAGAGCACTTCGTCTTGATCTACATAGAATTCTTCGGTCTTAGCCATGATTGAGTAATCAACGGAGTTTCCGGCCGTCGTCATTTCAACACAATCGATCGGCAAGTCGGCCCGGTTCGCGGATACGGTCTCGGCGGTCTTGGATGCGTAAAGGATCAGCTTGTCCAGCGTAGCAAAGCCGGTCCAAGTCACGCGCAGTTGAAACCCGTATCCTACGTGCAAACGCTGTCTCGTGATCGGGCTTGTTTCATCATCCGGGATAGAAAGCAGATTCACCGACGAACGGAATTGTTTCGATAGATTCCGCAATGGGTGAGTCGCCCCGCCCTCGTCCGGGTCATCCATCTTGGCGCAAAACGTGAACTCATCCCACGGAGTCCATTGGGCATGATTATCCGTCCGGAAATGAACGGTTACGGTCCCCGCCCCTTCGAGGTCCGATAGGAAGATTTTGCAGGCTTCCAGTCGTTTCAAGCCAACGGCCAAGTTGAAGTTGAATTGCTTCGTCTCCAGACTGGAAACAATGGGGGATATGCCTTGCGGAGATACGTCAGCACGGGACTTTGTGAACTCCATGAGACGCAAGTCCCCGTTAGGGTCACAAGCTACCGCAAATGCCCTCTCCCGGCCGCCGAACGTGCCTCCTACCAGCTTAACGAAGTCGATACCATCCCACTCGCCGTCATAGACGGGAGGATTGCGGCCCTGCATCGAGTGCAGCGGGGTGAAGTCCAACGGGATGATGTCGCGGAACATCGTTTGACCACGCGGCCCGATGAACGGGCTTGCCGTCATCAAGAGTCGACTGTCGAAATAAATGCCGCTTGCCTGGTCGAGAAGGTGGTGACTTTCGAAGTCGATCAGTCGTGAAACCTCACGCGACAATGGAGCGTCGCCCGCCCCGCTAATCTCTGCACGGGCAGAGCGCAGGGAACGCAGATCGCCATCCTTACTCCGAAAAAACAAGTCCTGACTCACTGGAACGATACCGTCTTGAGAAAGTGATCCAATCTTTGGAAGCGTTGTCGTGATGAATCCGGGGATTTGGGCCCAGAGGTCGCGGGCGGTTACATCCGCTCGAAGTGATTGCGTTTTGTCCCCTGAGAATACGATCAATGAGCCCTTGCCGCTCGCCGTGTCTGCGATGGGTAAGCCTGCGATTCCCCGTAGCTTCGTCGGGAAGTAGAACGCGCCACCTCCGGTTAAGTAGCCCGTCTCCGTAAATATCAACTCTGTGCCGGCCGGTGAATCCTTGATGTTACCGGCGACAATTTCATGGTCGTTTACCACCACCCAAAGACGGCCGTTAATATACGCCATCATTCGACCCACCGGAACCTCGTTCTCCAGAGGATCCGAACGTCTTGCGCTGGCCCCGTCGTAGATGATCGCCGCCGATTCGCCGTCTTGGATAACCAAACTCCCGTCAGTCTCGCACATCCACGCGGACGGATTTACGGAAGAATTATTGAAACCGATCGGTATTGGGAGCACGTCGAACGTATTTCCGTTAGGCGTCATCCGGTATAGTTTCCCCGAAATCTGAGCGACGAACATGCCGCCACCGGCCGAAAAGTAGTCAATCCCTTGAAGTCTCCCCTTGGGCATCCGTCCGCGGCTCTCAAGTGCCGGGCGAGTGCTCGGCTTACCTCCTCGATGGGAAATATTCTTCCCCCAAGCGAACGTGTCTGAGGGCAGTTCTTCGGGCGCGAGTGCGGATGATACGCCCCCCCTCCCGTTGATAATCCCGTCTTTTAACCAGTGATCTTTCATGTCCCGGTGTTAGGTCTCGCCGCTATTATTAGTTTCGCAAGCGTCGGGTGTGCAGTTGGCGACCTGCTCCATTTTTATCAACGCGCGCAAGGTGGCGATAGACCCCGACTGGATGAGAGACCGCTGCTGGGACTCTCGCAATAACTGTTGAGCCTTTGAGACTTGTTCCTCCGCCTTCCCTATATTTCTTAGAATCTCGGCTTGGCCATTCTGGTGTAGGTGGAGTTGTTTTTCCAATTCTTCGGTAGTCATGATTATTCGTAGAGTTATGAGACGACGGCCAGTTTGCGCGTGGTGCCGCCCGAGTCTTTGATGGTGATAAAGCCTGTTACGGTTTCGGCTCCGATTGTGTCATGGCTTCCAAAGCTCACGACGCCCCCAGGTATGAGTTTCAGATCCAACGCCCCCGCCGTCACGATGCTGCAATCCCCGTCGGCAATAATGCGCAAATCGTAGTCATCGCTCGCCGGGGCTTTAAGGTCAATGAATCCGCCAGAGTCGCCTCCTACTTCGACGTAGCCGTAACCCGACCCATGGCCCAGTAATACCGATTCCCCCGCGCCGTTATTTACCTGAATTTCCGCCGCGCTCACGAACTTATCATCCGTCTTGAGCACATTCGCTTCCGAGCGATAGAGGCTTACGTCGAAAGAGGAACCGTCTCCCCAGAATATCGAATCTGCCGTGATGCTTATTCTCGCAATAACACCGCTCCCGTCCTCTTGCTTGAACGTCTCAAGATTCCCCCATTGTTGCGTGGGGTAAGTATCGGTTGATCCGGTTGAAATTGCGATCAACGGCTGGCTGTCTAGCCGCAGTGACATAGCGACACTGTTGCTGTAATCTTCATTGAAATTATAGTTGAAGTGATACCCCGAAGTATCGCCAAAAGTGATCCGGTCTGGATCTACCGCAAACTGAGTATTTCCGCTCCCTATTTCGATTTCGCCCGTCACCACCACCTCTGACATTCGCACTACACCGCCTGTCAACTCAAATGGTGCAATGGCATCGGTTCCGTTCCATATCCGAATTACTCCTGCGTCAAAATCTAGTGTGCTCTCGGTTTCGGAGGCATCGAGCTTGATTCGCCCAACCACGCGACCATTCCCGTCGACTTTCACGCCCCATTGCGCATGAATCGCCCCGTCCGCACCCGCCCGCGCCTCCGCTTCGATATACACCTTGGCGGTTGCATCGCCCGCCGACGCCGTGATCGCTTCAGCCTTTGCCGCCGACGCCGATCCGTCTGCATAGACCCGCGTTGCGTAGTTTGATGTGATGCTGGAATACGTCGCCTCTGATTGTGCGAGCCGTGCCGTAATTTTGGTTTGAGATGTCGCGAGCGCAGACAATTCCGCGACCGTTACCTTGTCCGTTTTCTCTATCCCCGCCTCAATTTCGTTCAACTTGGCCGCAAGCGTTTGATTCAGTTCTACGGTCGCCTCTGTGCCCGTCGCCATCGCGGTAAGCCTTTCGTAAAATGTCGCGTTGGCTGCGTCGAACTTCGCTTCAATCGCCGTCGTCTGTTCGACGAGGGACGTTAGTGAATTTGCGACCAATTCCAATTGTGATTCGAACGAAGCAAACCCCGCGTCTGACTCTGTGCGCAGTTTGGTTACTCCGCTGTCTTGTGGTGCCCACTTCTTGCCGGTCCACGTCGGGACTTGCCCGGGAGACGCCCCGCTCTTTTCCAGCGAGGAAATCGCCTGTGTATGCGCGGACGGCGGAAAAGTGTCTGGCTTCCCCTGCACGCCACGCCAAGGAGTTGTTACCGCAAAGTCACTCATCGAACGCTTGGGTAATTCCCCAGCCCGAACCCTTGGGTGAACGTGATTGCGGGAGTGCGCACTTTGCCGTGGTAAGATTTTGCTTCTCGGTTGAGTAGCTCAATCGCCGCCCCCTTCTTGGCAATGTATTCATTGAACTCGTCAGCTTCGCGGGCCTGAACCGCTTTCATCATCAATTCCATTGCGGCGAGATTCGAAAAGATCACCCAATCGTCATCGTTCACGACCGGCACAAATCGACGGCGGCATCGAGCAATGACCGGCTTAGCGTCGCCCGCTGGAATATGCGGGAAGTGGTAACGGCGATAAGACGGCCGCGTCTCCCTTGGCGAGTAAATCGCAACGATGGTCTCAATCGAAATATCACTGACCGCCCAAATCCGAATGTAACCGTTCGTGACTGGCTTAATGACGCTTTCGATGCTGCTCCACTTGGTCGGAGTCTGGATGTAATACGGCGCGGTATCTCCGTTGAGCTCAAACTCCTGCCCATCGACCCAAACCCCGTCAACCTGTGACCGCACCCACGCGCCGGTCTCGTCGTATCCGCGTAGAGTAATCTTCGGCCGAACCGCGTCGGTGCGCTCGTCGACTTCGCCGTATATGCGTAAGAGTTGGGCCGGCTGATCCTCTGGGATGTCCCGAAACGTCGCGACCTCTCCGCGATCCAATCCAAGGTCTAGTCCAGTCCATCCCTCTTGCGGGCCAGGTCCGGACTGATCGAATTCATACCACGGCGATCGCAGCTCCAATGCCTGACCGCTTACCGCTATGCCCATAAGCCGCTCCAAGTCCCCCGGCAAGGTGATGTTCCCATCGTATGCGTTGAACTTGTATCGGT
>Ga0222653_1000638_pt1 | contig 19788 bp, 12 predicted proteins | sample AntAcemetagen419_FD_179856 | JGI IMG/M metagenome (GOLD analysis project Ga0222653, IMG submission 179856) | Saline water microbial communities from Ace Lake, Antarctica - #419 | ecosystem: Environmental > Aquatic > Non-marine Saline and Alkaline > Saline | place: Antarctica: Ace Lake...
TGAGCACGATCCGACGAACCGTCCCGAGGTTCTTCGCCGCGTTACCTGTATTGGTCTGGTTGTGATCTTCTCGGAAGGCGGTGTCCAAAACCCAGTGGCATTGGTTCTCGATACTCCAGTGAAGACGGACTGCTCGCTGGACCTTGTCCGCATCGTCGGCACGACTGCCGATGTAATAGCGCCTCTCACGTTTGCGCCGCTTACCGGTAGGAGTCTCGATGGTCTCGGTTTCTACGACGCTCAGACTGGCGAGCTGTGGCCATCGGTCGCGGATTTCAAGATCCATCCAAGCTAGATTTGTCGTCGTCACGACCGTCCGAGTCGTGATGCGTCCATGCGCTTTTTCACGCTCCTGTGAGACACTCCACCCCTTGGCTTTTGCGAGGTCGAGTTGGCGCAAAGCAAAGTCGAAATGATCGATGGCCTCTTTGTGGAGGTTTCCCTGATTTCCCTTGAGGGCCAATAGATAATCGCCTCCCTTCGCGGTGATTTTTTCAGCTATATGGGTGTGGGTTCCCATCGCGTCGATGGTCACCAACTGGCCTTGGAGATCCAGCAATTCCAGTAAGCGCGGAATGGCTTCGATTTCATTACTTTTCTTCGCGACGAACTCCTGAGCTAACGTGATCCCGTTCTCTGCGGCCCAGGCACTGACAGCATGGATGGCTTCTCCACCTTTTAGGCTGTGACTACCTCGAAGCCTCTTGCCATCAAGGGCGATGATTTGATCCTTCAACACGGGTTGGAGTTTGCCGATGTGAGCGATCAGGCAGTCTCTGAATAGATCAGGATTGATAATCTGAAAGATGTTGGAAAGTGTCTGAGCGCGGGGGATTCCGTTGGGGAGTGAAATCCATTTCTGTAACCAATCGATTTGCTTTTTGCAAAAGTGTTCGATCTCGGCGAAACCGTTCATGCCGCAGAGCATTGCGGAAACGGACATGAAGAGAATTTCGCCAAAATGGTGACGAGTATTTCCTCCAGTTCGAGGGTCCTCGATGATTTCAAAAGCATCAAAGTGTTCTGGAAGTCCTCCAGAGTAGTCGGTTTTGTTGGGGTTTCTAGGCATCCAGAGAGCGTGACACTACCATATGTAGTAGTACAGCTTTTTATACTACTATATATTCCATACCCCTAACTTGATCGCCCTGGTGCAAAAGGACGCACGGAGTGATAGCTTCCCTTGGAAAGAATGATCTCGACGTTTAACTGTAGGAATCTACGTTAAAATTCGGATAAGTTACGAAACGTCATTCATAGCGTTTTTCAACACACGAACATAAAATGGACCGCCTCCTAACCTGTTTATTCCTCAGTGCTTTCAGTTCTCTTCTTCAAGCGGAGACTGTTTACTTCAACGGCAAGGATTTTAAAGGTGGCTATGTGGTTGTTCCGGACGAATTGCCAGAAGGTGACGCGAAGTTTTGGGTCGTGGTCGATACACACGGCGCGGGCGGATTGAGAAATGAAGGCATGGGGCACCGCCTGAAGAAAACACTGGAGCCGGAGCAGGTGATTTTCATCGTCCCCTCATTTACAAGCGGCTATCAGGGCGGTGATGGCAAGTGGGCTGAACAAATGGTCGACTATTTCAAGTTCGTGCAGGAACGATACCCGGTACACGACAAGATGTTCGTCCATGGTCACTCGGGTGGCGGCCAGTTCGCCCACCGATTCGCCTTTTCTGAACCGGACTACGTGATTGGTGTTTCCGCGCACTCATCCGGGTCCTGGGCATGCAGCGGTGGCTACGGCACCATCTCAACCAAGGCGAAAGGCATTCCTTTTGCCATCTCCTGTGGAGAAAATGATACCCAGCTTTCCGTGGCTGGTGCTCCATATAACCGTATCGAATGGTTCAAGCTATTCCACGAGGAAATGCGAAAGAAGGGCTTTGTTGTCGCCGGCACGACTTGGTCTGGTGCCGGCCATGGTGTTTCGACGAATCAATATGGACCTATGCTCAAGGAATGTTTCCTACTGGCAACCCAAGGAGTCATGCCGACCAGTGATTTATGGAGCGGAGAAGATCTCGAAAAAATTGCCAACGCTGCCCAAAAAAAATACGGAATCCGCTCTCCCCCAAAGCCGTATCTCAGCGCCTCAAGCCGGAAAACGATACAGGCAGCAAACGATCAGATTGTCGCGGGCAAGGCGCCCGATATTCCCGCCACCATGCGGTTTCTTTCGAGTTTCAACGCTTCACTCTGGGCCGCTGAAGAAAAATTCGCGCCACTCAAGACGCACTGTAGAACTGCGGCGGAAACCTATTTGAAAGAGAAACAGGATTCCGGAAACGCATTATCCGGACAGGCTCTGAAGCAATTCGAAAAAGCGACTGACGGCTTGGAAGTAGAACTCTAGGCGCCCTGTTCAACGCTTAAAATACCGACTATTGTCCTGGGCGCTTAGAACCAGTTTAAAATCTTCAAGATTTCCGTAATATTGAGGGATGAAAGCGAAGAATCTTCCAAGCCGCCGATTCCCAGATCGGAAAACGGACACCGCGAATGAACCTGAGAAGACTACCAAGTCTTGTCCGCTGCATCTTCACCGCATCCCCGTCCAGAAATGTTGCGGTGAAGCGCCTGGCCCGCCGACTGTGGCTGACGTTTTTTCCATGAGGCTTCTTAGCTGCTAATTTCGATTAAGGTTTGCATAGTGGATCGGAGCGACGGCTTTGATCAGCTCAATCAAATGAGCTGCGTTGTTCCTTGTTTCATCGACAAGGGAAGGATCGAGCCCCTTGCCAGTTGGGTGCGAAAAGTCGTTTGCGTATTTGTTCAACGCAGTCTTTTTGACCGGATCAAAGGTCAAATTTTGGAGTTTGTGATAGTCGCTGTCCGCCGTTGGACACATGAATTCCAAGAATTGCTCTAATACTTTTCTTATGATGTTCGGCATCGGGTAAGCGTTTTCAATCGTCCCGTCGCATGTATAGTCTCTAACCTGTTTGAATAAGAACACGTATTCGCTTCCATTCTTGGTCAGGGCGCTGTCCATTGCCTCGATCCATGATGTTCGGTCATTTCCCGCCGTTGCCTTTGCTTTAAGCATGAAAAACCCACGATCATTCCTCGCATGCGGATGATGCTTGATCCAATTAAGCAATAGCTTCAGAAAATCGAAATTGTGAGTCAGCAAAAAGACCTGTTTGGAGTCCTTTACCGCCTCTTTAAGAAAAGCGAACGCCTGATAGGTGGAACTGGCGTCCAAACTGGAAATTGGGTCGTCGACAACGACCACTCCCTTCATTTTGTCAAAATCCTGGTCTTCGAGCTGAACCGAAAAATAGACGAAAGCGATTGCTGTTTTCTCACCCTCGCTCAAGCCCTGCGCTGCTTCCGTCTTTCGGTAAATCCGGTATCCGTCGCCCTCCGGGTCGAATCGTAGTTCCTTGCGACCAAGAAAGACTTCGAGTTTTCGGGTCATGTCTTCTGCGGCTTTTTGCGTATTCGCAATGAGACCACGCTTCCGTCTGATCTCCGCTTGAAGTTCATCGAGCGAAAGCTGCCCTGAAACGGTATTACTTTCTCGAACGGCTTCCGTCTCCACACCTAGCTTCGCCAGCTCTTCGTCATATTTCTTGATCTCTGGCTGGATAGTGCTCAGGTAGTGCTTTTCAATCTGCTCCGAGGACGACGTTCTAGCCTCCTCGAAGCTAGAAGACTTCTTATTGTGCCGCCCGAGAATCTCATTGATTTTGGCGGCAGTTTCAGCCGAAGGGGTCGTATCGATTTCCACTCCGAAGGTCATTTCTTCGGTGCGGCTGCCAAGCTTCGCTTCGATCAGAGATTTACCATTAGCAATGGCTGTTCGCAGTCTCTCTACCTCCTCAAGAAGCGAGGATTTGAGTGTCTCAAATTCTTCCTGAAACTCGTCAAAAAGCTGCAATTTTGAGGGTAGAGAATGGCTCTGGAGGCTATTCGTAGCTTCGTCATACTCTGAGATAAGACTTTGCAACTGTTCCTTGAGTGCCCTGTCGGCATCATTGAAATGGGCTGTGAGAGACTTGAGCCGTTGCTCTGTCACAACGTTTCCGCAGAACTCACACTCGCTACCCTCCTCATGAAGATCGATACCACTCTCAACCCATTGGGAAATTTCTGGATTTTCTTTCAGCCGTGCTATCACGGCTGCTTCTACTGTTTCGAGCAATAACTTCGTCGATTCTCTGGTTAGCGTATTGATGTCGGATTCAATCGAACCCATTTTAATTTTGGCGATTTCGTCGAGCTTTTTTTGCTCGGCAGTGAGGCTGAGTTGTTCCAACTCCTCGTCACTACAAACCTTAAATTTCGTGATCGTCTTGTAGGCAGAATCCGCCTGAGGTTTTCTATAGGTTCTTGATGTAAGCCCCTTCGTTGCGAGACCGATTTGGCTAGCAATACTCGTGAACTCCTTGCCTCGCGCTTTTTCTTGAGCCTCTATATTGCCAGTCAGTTCCTTGAGCTTATCCTTGCGCTCTTCAAGTTCTTTTTCGTTGGCAGCGAGTTCGACTTGTAGCTCCTTTTGATCCTCTCCAATGATGAAAATCGGATTCAACGCACCCTCGATTTCACCGATGTTTAAGCGGACATAATCGGCATTGAACACCCGTATAGGAACGCTGCCAGTATCAGTTTCTTTTAGGGAGCCATTTTCTGTTTCAAGGGAATACTTAAGTTCAGAGAACTGTTCGCATTCACCCGTTGCGAAATGCGAAAAAAGCCGTGAAAGGGTCGTCTTGCCCGATCCATTCGAGCCATAGATAATATTGAACCGCTTGAATTCATTCAAAGTGTTTCCAGTCGGCCAGCGGTAGCCGTCGAAGACGCCCATATTACTGACGCTTTTGACTTTCTTAATCATGTGTAGACTTGGTTTGTTGGATCTAGAAGATTACTCAGTGTCATCAGACTGACTCAGCGTTCTAGCCTCCTCGAACTTTTCATTCATCGTGGGGTTTTTCCGCGTAAGCTTTTTCACTGTTACGTCTTGTGCCTTATCGTTTGCAAGTCGGAGATTGTTCTCCGACTTCAGAAGGGCGTCTCTCGTTTTCTGGAGGTGATTGATGGATTTATCGATTTCAGAAACTGCTGTTTGGAATTGTCTTGAGGCGAGATCATAGTTCCTGCCAAACGCGTTCTTGAATTGCTCCAAGTCGCTCTCGAAGTTCGTCACGTCGATATTCTGAGCCTTCACCAGTGCGAGTTCATTTTTGTAACTCAGGGAATTCATCGCTGCGTTTCTGAGCAGCATAATCATCGGGATGAAAAATTGAGGCCTAATGACATACGTCTTCTCATAGCGGTGAGAAACATCGACGATACCTGTATTGTAGAGTTCACTTTCAGGCTCCAGCAATGAGACCAGTATGGCGTATTCGCAGCCTTTCTCGTTCCGGTCTTTGTCCAGTTCCTTAAAGAAGTCTTCATTCTTCTTTTTGGTCGCCGTGGTATCATTTTCATTCTTCATCTCGAACATGATGGAAACGATCTCCGTTTTGTTTTCATCCATGTCCTTGAAAACGAAGTCACCTTTGCTGCCCGAGCTGGCATCGTTGTCCTTTTCAAAATACGCCCGGGGAAAGGCGGTTGCTCGGATGCGGTTAAACTCTGTCTCACAATGTTGCTCAAGGGTTTCACCCATCATCTTCGTCGAGAGTTTCGCTTTCAAATCCTTCAGCCGCTCAATGGCTTCATCCCGATCCTTCAGTTGAGTCTCATACTTTTCTTTGAGAGCTTTCTCGGCTACCTGCTTTTCGAGGGCAGCCTGGTCTAGACTGTGTTTGAGTGTATCCCGTTCTTTTTCTACAACACTCACCGCTTCGTTTATTGCCAGCTTTTGGCTGACGTCTTTGGATTCCAATCGATTTTTCAGTTCTTGGACAACCGCCTTCTGCTCCTGAATCTCAGTGCGCAAAGCGCTGCTGACCTTTTGTTCTGTCAGCTCGACGGCACTGGCCTTATCTTTCTCGGCTTGCTCTGTCGCCTTCTGAGTATCCAACTTGGCTTGCTTCAGTTGGTTCAGGAGGTCATTCCGCTCTTTTTCAACCGCCGAAACGGCACTGTTGACTGCCAGTTCCTTCTCAGTCTTGCCCGCGTTTAACTGCGCCTTCAGCTCATTGATAGTGGCTTCTTTTTGCTGAGTCTCTGCCTGTAGTTCACGGCCCAGCTTCTCTTTGGCAAGTTCCACTGCATTGAGTTTTTCCTTCTCCGCCAGCTCCAGCCTTTCGTGAAGCTGTGCGTCGAACTCCTTATCTCGGACTTGTTTTAGAATGGTGGCATAGCCAGCTTCATCTACCTTGAAGGCCTTCCCGCAATGGGGGCATGAAATTTCTGTCATCGTTTTAATACTTATAGAATTATAGTTAGATTGCGCACGTATCGGAGGAGTCAATCCTCGCCTTTTAACATTTTCAGACCTGATAGTTAGTGAGTGGCTGGAACAGCAGGAAGCTGTGTAAAGATTGAATTTACGTAATCTTGGAGCGCGAGAGTAAGCATCCTCGTCATTCAGGGAAAGCGCGGTTTCACGCTGAAATTTTCCTGATCCTCCAGTCCAGCCCCTCCGCACCCGGATGGAAAGGCGGATCTTTCGGGAGGAGGACGGATTTTCCGGCGAGTTCCAGCAGTTCCTTTTCGTCGTTGGAGCGGCGGAGATCGAGGATGAGGCGGCGGAAGGCGCTTCTGAAGAGGGAGTCAGGCGGTCCTGCAGTCGGCCACCCGCAGATCCGGCCACGCGGTCTGGATCGATTCCGTCAAATAGGTGACCCGCGCTCGGCACTGTCAAATTTCCCCGAATACTTGGCGTGGCCCGCCCTTGAGCCGAAACCGAAATTACTCTGCGAATTGCACGACCAAAAAATCCATGGCAAATCCCAAAACAGCAGCTTTAATTACTTCCATGAAATTCACAGCAATCCTCTGGGCTCTCTCCCTCACTTTCCTCTCCGCCCAAGAACCATTTGAGGTCGGCAACTTCACTTTCAAGCCCGGCAAAGCCTGGATCACCGCACCCACCGGCCCCATGGTCAAGGCCGCCCTCAACCACGGTGAAAAAGACGGCCCGCTTCTCAAATTCTATCACTTCGGCCAAGGCCAGGGCGGTGGCGTCAAAGCGAATCTCGATCGGTGGAAAGGACAGTTCAAAGACGGTGAGGCCAAGGTCACCCCGGAGGAAAAAACCTTCGGCGACCAAAAGCTCACTACCGTCACCATGACCGGCACCTACATGGTCGGCCCTCCCTTCGGTGGCAATAAGGTCGCCACTCCCGACCAAATGCTTCTCGGGGCCATCATCCCACACCCCACCGGAGACGTTTTTTTAAAAATGACCGGTGCGGAAGCCGACCTGAAAAAACTCAAAGCCGACTTCGACAGACTAGTCGCCAGCGCTTTCGAGAAAGCCGTCGAGTAAAGTAAAAAGTTACCAGGATTCGCATCGTGAATTTACCGTCATTCGGCATGTTGGTGGGGAGCTATCTGCGTTTTCTAACATTTTCAGAAGTGAGAGTTGGCAGATATGTGCGGAAAGGCAGGATTGTGTTTCCGAACGAGGAGGAAACGGGCGGTGAAGCGGTCGCGGAGATCCTGGCCCCATGGGATGCGGTCGGGTGAGGCTTTTCCCTCGTCGATCAGGTCAAGGGCGGCCAAGAGCAAGAGCGGCTTGTGGGGACGTTCGTGCGGTGCACCTGCCTGAACGGGCGTGGTTTGAGGTCGTAGAGGCGCTCGATGGCTTGGTGGAGGGTCATGAGGTGAGGGTGAGAAATGCCGAGTGATCAGTGGGGGGATTGGGGCGGCAGCAACCGGTTGTGCGCGGCTGGATTCAAAGAAAGAGGTTGATGAACTCCTGGACGGACTCGTAGGTCTGGCTGTGGTTGTCTTTCCCTAGTGTATGAACCCTGGGGAAACCGACGAGCGGCCGATATGTTATTACCTAATCGGTCGGTAATGGGCCCCCCATTCCCCCGGAGCTCTGCATGGCCGTTGTCGACTAGCTCGGTGAACTTGCCGCGCTGGACACTAGTGCTTTGCAATGCTGTTGAATGGTTGGACCGATTGTAAGGGTGCCACAATCGGGGCAAGATTTCATTCAAGCAGCTTGTTTGCTTGAATCTTGAAGCAATAGCATATTTTCTGGAGACATGAAAATGTCCGTGCGTGTTTTGTTGTTCCTTGGTTTGACTTTCTTGAGTGGCTGTGTGGTGGAAAGAACTGTGACTGATGGCAGTGGAGAGGTGATTTATCAGGACACCGAAGTTCACGCTCCGTTTGAGAGTGAGACAGAAAAGGACGATGAGGTGAGGGCAAAGGAAGAAGAGTTGGGTTGGTAGGTTTGAACTGCATCGTTGTTGAGAAGCGGACCTTATCCTCCTTAAGTTCTGCCACGAGATAGCAGCGGTAAGAGACAGGTCGCTCGGTCCCTCCCTCCCATATACAGCGCATGAACGGGCTTGACTTGACCAGAGTCAGCCTCCCTTGTTTCACCATGAAACGACTGCTGATTTCCTGCTGCGGGCTTCTGACGCTCAACACAACAGCGCTTGCTGAGCCGTCCTCGAAAAGCAAGCCTCTCAATATCATCCTGATTATGACTGACGACATGGGATGGATGGATCTGGCCTGCCAAGGAAACGACAAACTACATACCCCGAATATCGACAAGTTGGCCGAGCAAGGCGTTCGCTTCACCGATGCTTATGCCGCATCCCCGGTATGCTCGCCCACTCGTGCTGCCATGATGACCGGCTTGACGCCGGCGCGCGTACGCATCACTCAACACGGTGCCGACATCGCGAGTTTTTGGCCGGATGACCGCACCATACAGCCACCCGCAACCGACGATATCCTCGCGCTTGAACGGGTAACCCTGGCCGAACGGCTCAAGGAAGCCGGCTACGCCACAGGATTTTTCGGAAAGTGGCACCTCTCGGGTTCCGCCCCTGATGGAAGCGACCCGTCGACCGGGGGGCCGCAGTTTTATCCCGATAAACAGGGTTTCGAAGTCAACATCGGCGGCTGCGGCAGGGGTGGCCCCCCTACCTATTTCGATCCCTATCGCATCCCCACCCTACCACCGCGCAAAGAGGGCGAATATCTCAGCGACCGGCTCGCGGATGAGACAGTCAATTGGATGCGCGAAAACAAGGACAAACCAATGTTTGTAAATCTCTGGACCTACAATCCGCATTGGCCCTTCGAGGCACCCGCGGATCTCATCAAAAAATACGAGGGAAAGGAAGGCCCCGGGCTGATTAACCCGATCTACGGAGCCCAGATCGAAGCGACCGACATCGCAGTCGGGCGCGTGCTCGATGAAATCGAGGCGCTTGGTATCGCCGACCATACACTCGTGATTTTCACCAGCAACAACGGCGGCTGGAGCGGTGCCACAGACAACCGCCCGTTACGAAAGGGCAAAGGCTTCCTCTACGAAGGTGGAATCCGCGTCCCCCTCATCATCCGCTGGCCTGGTGTGACCGAGGCGGGCACAACCGACCCCACCCCGGTGATTTCGATGGACCTGACAACCACCATCATCGACGCAGCCGGACTTCCGACCTCGAATGACGAGACCTTCGACGGCTCGTCCCTGAAGCCGGTTCTCGAAGGAAAAAAACCTTCACGTGATCCACTCTTCTTCCACTATCCGCATTGGTCCTTTCACAAGGAAAACCGACCCGGCTCCGCCATCCGCGATGGTAAATACAAACTCATTCTCCGCTATGACGACGACTCGGTGGAGCTGTATGACCTCGAAGCCGATCTCAGTGAAAAAAACGATCTCGCTGCCAAACTCCCCGAGGTGGCCACGAAGCTCAGAAAAAAACTGGAGACCTGGCTGGTCGAAACCGGTGCGGGCCTGCCGACTCCGCACAAGTAGCCCTTGCCGGAGGTTTTTTTCACTCACATAAAATAATTGCCATGAACACCCGCCCGATGATCTTCGCCCTGCTTTCCACGATGATTGTGGCTTGTCTCGCCGTAGGAGCCGAGCGTCCGCCGAACATCATCGTGATACTGGCGGACGACCTCGGCTGCCGGGACCTGAAAAAGGATCTGAAGGAAACCACCAACATCGCAACCGAGAATCCTGGGATCACCAAGTCCATGCGGCATGCTATCGAGGGGTTCGGGAAGAATGTGGTTTCTGGTTCGTAGCGGGTGTGACAGGTGGCGGGGCACCAAGCCGCTCGGATAGCCAAACCATGCAACCGGTTTATCCTTTACGCAGATTTATGACGGGTATTCCCAGCGCGATGTTTGTCTGAAATTTATCTGGGAAATGAAACAAACGCCCAGAAGCTTAGGTAACGGTGTTATCCATTCCGATGGAAATCCAACCTATGAACGATACTACAGACGACGTACAAGCCGTGGCAAAACTCGGCGAAGCAAGGGACGAGGTGGTCAAGGAGCTGCGCAAGGCGATCATGGGCATGGAGGATGTGATCGACGAAATGTTGATCGCCATCTTCGCCCAGGGTCACTGCCTGCTGGTCGGTGTGCCCGGCCTGGCGAAGACGCTTTTGGTCAGCACGCTGGCGAAAACCCTCTCCCTTTCCTTCAAGCGGATCCAGTTCACCCCCGACCTGATGCCCTCCGATATCACTGGCACCGAGTTGCTCCAGGAAGATCCGGAAACGCACGTCCGCAAGTTCAAGTTCATGGAGGGTCCGGTCTTCACCAACCTTCTCCTTGCGGACGAGATCAACCGGACACCGCCCAAGACCCAGGCAGCCCTGCTTGAGGCGATGCAGGAAAAGCGCGTTTCCTCCGGCGGTGTGGACTACAAGCTCGACAAGCCGTTCTTCGTTCTGGCCACCCAAAACCCGATCGAGCAGGAAGGCACCTATCCACTCCCCGAGGCCCAGCTCGACCGCTTCCTTTTCAATATCTTGGTAAAATACCCGAGCCGCGACGAGGAACTCCAGATCATGCGCAGCGTGACCAGCGCAGACCAGCCGGAGATCAACAAGGTGCTCGACGGTGCCGCGATTCTCGAATTCCAGCAGCTCGTCCGCCGCATCCCGGTTGCCGATCACGTCTTCGACTATGCCGCCTCCCTTGTCCGTGCCACCCGTCCCGATGAGGACGATGCCCCGGAGTTCGTGAGAAAATTCATGGCATGGGGAGCCGGGCCGCGCGCCTCGCTGAACCTCATCCTCGCCGGCAAGTCACGCGCCGCCCTGCGCGGCCGCTGCCATGTTTCCATCGAGGACATACAGGCCGTATGCGTCCCCATCCTCAGGCACCGCATAATCCCGAACTTCGCCGCTCGCTCGGAAGGAATGACCTCGGACAGCCTTGTGCAAAAACTGCTCAAGGAGATCCCCGCCGGAGAGAAGAAATAGGAATCAGGGATCAGGAATCGGAGAATGACCGACCCCTAACTTCCAGCCCCTGCCCTCTTTCTTCCTGACCCCCGACTCCTGACTCCCTTCTTCATGTCCCAGCACCTTCCCGACCTCAACTACCTGACACCGGAGATTCTCCAGAAACTCGGTGATCTTGAGGTGATCGCACGCGAAGCCGTCGAAGGCCTTCGGGCGGGCGCGCATCGCAGCCCGCTGAAAGGTTTCAGCACGGAGTTCGCCCACCACCGGCAATACTCGCCGGGCGATCCGATCCGCGACCTCGACTGGCGGGTCTTCGGACGCACCGAACGCTACTACACGAAGCTCTACGAGGCGGAGACGAACTTCGACTGCCACATCCTGATGGATGCCAGCTCTTCGATGACATACGCCTCGGAGAAGGTCAGCAAGCTGGAATACTCCAAGTATCTCGCCGCCGCGCTGAGCTACCTGATCCTTTCGCAACGGGACTCCGTCGGCCTGAGCGTTTTCGATTCGGAAATGCGCGCGTATCTCCCGCCGCGCTCTGCGATGAGCGTCATTTTGCAGATTGAAAAGACCCTCAGGGAAATCACGCCTCAACCCAAGACCAGCATTGGCAAGCAGCTCAACGATATCGCGATGCAGATCAAGCGCCGCTCGTTCGTGATCCTGATCTCGGATCTTCTCGCCGATCCCGAGGACGTGATGCGCGGCCTTCAGCGCCTGCGTTTCGGCGGCCACAATGTGATCGTTTTCCACACCCTCGATTCCTACGAGCTGAACTTCCCTTTCAAGGGGATCTGGAAATTCGATGGGCTCGAGGGCGAGGACGATGTGACCACCCAACCCGAGCGGATCAGGAAAGACTACATGGAGAACCTCGGGAAATTCATCGAGGACATCAAGACGGGCTGCGTCAACAGCGGAGTCGATTATGCCTTGGTCGATACCTCGCAGCCGCTGGATCTCGTTCTCAGCGAATTTTTTGAAAACCGCTCATTGACTACAATGGGCCCATCCGCAGCTGCCAGATTATGAGTTTCTTCAATCCATGGATGCTGCTTGCAGGGCTGGGAATCGCCCTGCCCATCCTCGCCCACTTGCTCAACCGGCAGAAAGTCAGGACCACCGATTGGGCGGCGATGCAGTTCCTCAACAGGAACATCCAGGTGCGTTCCCGCCAGTTGCGGATCCGCGATATCCTGCTGCTGGTTCTCCGCTGCCTTGCCTTGCTTCTGCTGGTCTTCGCGCTGGCGAGGCCGGTTTGGAAAGACGGCGGCTTCGGCTTCATCCCCGGCGATTCAAGGGCCGGGGTGGTCATTGCCATCGATGCATCCTACAGCATGGAGCAAGGTGCAGAGGGTGCCACCCGCTTCGACCGTGCCCTGAAAATGGTCGACATCATCAGCGGGGAAATCCAACCCGGCGATCCGGTGTCCGTCGTCTTGCTGGGAGGCGAGGATCAGGTGCTGATCCGGAACATGGCGTTCGATCGCGGTCGTTTCACTGCCGCCATGGAAAAGGCGAAGGCCGCACCCGTCGGCCTGGACCTCGACCGCGTCCCCGCACTCCTCAAGGATCTCGCGATGGATCTCGAAGCCCCGCAGTCGGAGGTTTATCTCATCACTGACACGCAGGCACGGGACTGGCGGACATCCTCGGCCAGTTTCCAAAAGGCGCTCGCCGACCTGAAGCGGGAGTCGGAGGTATTCCTCGTTCCGGTTTCTGGCGATTCGGGAAATCTGGCGGTCACCGACCTCGCTCTGGTGTCTGGCGTTCTCAGAAAAGGAACCACCGCCCGCTATCAGGCCACGGTGAGAAACTTCGGCACCGAGCCGATGCCCGGTGTCGAGGTCCAGTGCCGGGTGGAGGGTGTGCAGATCGACAGCAAAATCATCCCGCTCATCGCACCAGGGGCTTCCGAGACGATTTCGCTCTTCGTCCCTTTCCACAATGCCGGCCCGACGCGGATCACCGCGGAGGTCACCGGGGATCTCCTTCCAACCGACAATGTCCGCCGGGTCGTGGCAGTCGTGAAAGACAAGGTTTCCGTGCTCTGCGTCGATGGTTCCGATGGCGATGCCGGACGCCTTCTCATGGCCGCGCTCCTGGCCCGGGCGGAAGGTTCGCAGGACGAGGACTACCAGGTGCGTTCCGTTCCATGGCTTTCGCTTCCGGCCGAGAACCTCTCCGAGGTCGATGTCATTGTGATGGCGGATGTGCCTGAAATCACCGCCGAGCAGGTCGAGCAGCTCTCCCGTCATGTTCGCCAGGGAAATGGACTTGTCTGGTTCGCCGGGCCGAACGTGAAAGCCACGGCGTGGAACGAGAGCTCCGCAAGCGGCGGGAACCCATTGCTTCCTGCGAAAATCGGCCAACCGATTGACTGCCGGAACAATGCAGGTGCCGGCAGCCCCCTCGATCCGGCGATGCCCGACCATACGGTTTGTCGACCGCTCCGCTCGCTTCCCGAAGACCTTTTCAGCGAAACGCAATTCTTCACCCGGCTGGAGGCCGAGCCGGAGCCTTCCAGCTTCGCGGTCCTGAGCCTGGCCGGTAGCGGCGCGCCCATACTCCTTGAGCATTCACTTGGACGCGGGCACGTCTTCCAGTTCACCACTTCTGCGGAAAGCGACTGGAACAACATGGCGCTGACGCCGGTTTTCCCGATGCTCATGCAGCAAATCGTGACCTACCTGACAGGGCGCGAGTTCGAGCGACCCCAGGTCGTCGGGGACTCGCTTTCGCTCTCCTATGTCGAGCAACCCGATGCGAACGACGCTGTTTTTGATACGCCTTCCGGGCAGACCGTGACCGTCCCGGTCCGCGAGCATCGTAGCCAGTTCGTAGCCATGCTTGAGAATGCCAACGAAGCGGGCTTTTACGAGGCGCGGGTCAGCGTCCAGGCGCCGGCCATGCCGGTGGCGGTGAATGTCGACACCCGCGAGTCGGAGGTCGCTTCGCTGACTGCAGCGGATCTCGGAAAGAACGTCGAAGGCCTCGGCCTTACCATCGCGGCCAATGAAACCGAACTCGCCGCCGCGATCGAGGATGCCCGGACGGGTCGCTCATCATGGCGCCAGTTCATGATTGCAGCCCTTGTATTTTTGCTGGTCGAAAGCCTCCTGGCCGACTGGCTCCGCAAGAGGAAAGCCTCCCGTGCCAAAAAGCCGGCCGTAGCGCCGGAGAACCCAGCCGTAACTTCCAATGTCTGAGCCCATCCTTTTCATCGCCGCGATCGAGCAGGTCTTCTGGGCGCGTCCGATCCCCACGGGAGCACTCGTCGGAGTGTTCGTGGCAATCCTGCTTCTGAGCATCTATCTCTACCGGCGGGCATGGGGCATGCCTTTGTGGCTGCGTGCCGCATTGGGTGTTTCAAGGTTTGTCGCACTCGCATTAGTGGTCGCCACCTTGCTGGAGCCGACTGCGGTCCTGACCGAAACACATACGCGTGTCCGCAGCCTGCCGGTGCTTCTCGATGTTTCCGAAAGCATGTCCGTGAAAGACCAGCTCAAGCGCTCCGAAGACGTGGCCGCTGCCGCCGCCGCGCTTGGAATGATCTCGCTTGATGTAAAGTCCGATGTCGACTCTCTCGTGATGGGCCTTGATTCCAACAAGCGCCAGGAAATTTCGAACTCCTCGCGCTTCGATCTCGCAAAAGCCATCCTGACGAAATCGGCCCGCCCGGTTCTTGATACCTTGGGTGACGGGGTCGATCTCAGCTACCATGCCTTCGGCCAGGCCTCGCGGTTGATCAGCGACGGGAATTCCGTCTCGGCCAAGGACCTGGGCAAACTGGAAGCCAAGGAACAGGGAACCTCCATCGCAGCATCGCTTGAAGCGGTCGCCAACTCGGGTGGCATCCCCCCCGCGGGCATCCTGCTTCTTTCCGACGGTATCGACAACACCACCTCCCAGCGCTCCGAGGCCGTGCTCCGCGATCTCGGCGCTCGTGGCATCCCCGTTTTCACCGTGCCCCTGGGCCTGCCTGATCCCGATGATGTCTCGATCCGCAACATCGTGATGCAGGAGGTCGCTTTCTCCGGGGATCAGGTGCCGGTGCGGGTCCACATCCAGTCGAAGGGCTACGAAAAACGGACCGCAAAGCTCACCATCAAACTCAACGACCGCCAGGTTTCTCAAAAGCGGGTCCTCCTCGAGGGCGGCCTGCAGTTCGAGGACATCGAATTCAATGTCGATCTCTACGAGAAAGGCGCGGCCCGGATCGAAGTGGCGATCGAGCCTTTCGAGGACGAGGTCTCGATGGCCAACAACCGCGTCGAGCGCAGCATCCGGGTGGTCAACGAGAAGGTCAACGTGCTCTACATCGAGGGCAACAACCGCTGGGAATTCCGCTACCTCACGGCCATCCTCAAGCGCGACCCTCGCCTCAACGCCACCTTTATCTCCTCCTCCGCCGGCCCCGAGTTCGCGCGCAACTCCCCGGAGCATATCGAGCGTTTCCCATCGAAGCGCGAGGAGGCCTTCAAATACGACCTCGTCATCCTCGGTGATGTCGACGCCGCATTCTTTTCCCCCGAGGAACTTATCCTATTGGAGGAATTGATCCGCGACCGTGGTGGCTCCCTGCTCGTGCTCTGCGGCCCGATGCACACACCCGCCTCCTATGCCGGCACTTCGGTTGAGACGATGTTGCCGGTGCGCTTCGATCCCGACAGCGAATGGGAACTCACCTCCGAGTCGGTCTATCCGGTGCTCACCCCCGAGGGACGCAGCAGTATGGTGATGGTGCTCGAAAACGAGGCCGAGGAGAACGACCGCATCTGGAGCCGCGTCGCGCCGCTCGATCATCTTCCGCCCCTGCTCGGCGCCAAGCCCGGCGCAACGGTGCTTGCCTCGCTTTCCGATGCCACCGAGGGCTCCCGGAGCTACCCGCTCGTCGCCTGGCAGCGCTACGGCACCGGCAAGTGCATGTCTCTCGCCAGCGACCGGCTGTGGCGCCTGCGTTTCAAAACCGGCGACAAATACCACTGGCGCGTCTGGTCGCAGTCCATCCAGTTCCTTACGCTCTCGCGCCTGATGGGCGAGCACAAGCGCATCCGCCTTGAGACCGACCGCTCGACCTATCGCGGCGGCGGGCAAGCACGGCTCTACGCCCACGTGCTCGACGAAGACTATGAGGCAGTGATCCAGCCATCTTTTGAAATCACGGTCTCGGGTGTGGACGGAAACGCCCTCCAGCAGCGCGTGAGCCTCCAGCCGGATCGCACCACCCCCGGCCTTTACGAAGGATTTTTCACCCCGACCCTTCCCGGCAGATACCGGCTCGAGGCCAACGAAGACGATCAGGAGGTTTCCAATACCACCGAGTTTCAGGTCGCGGATGTGAATCAGGAACTGACCGACACGGATGCGGATATCGACTACCTGAAGCGGATCGCCTCGCTCACGGGCGGAGCGAATCTCGGAATTCGCGAACTTTCCAAGCTTCCCTCTCTTTTGAATAACTCCCCGGTCGAGACGACCGTGCGTTCGGAGCGTCCGCTTTGGGATCACTGGATCATCATCCTGGTACTGATCGTATTGCTTGGGACGGAATGGATCATGAGAAGAAAACACGACCTGCCATGACTCAACCCACCCGAAACCCGGCTCTCGAATCCTGCGTCCAGGCGGTCTGGCGCCGTTCGCAGCGGAAACATCTGGTTTCCGGTCTGCTTGCGATATGCCGGTGGGGAATCCCGCTTTTTTTTCTGGGCATGCTCATCGACCGCTATGCCTATCTCCCCACCGCAGGGCGTGCGGCCATCCTGCTGATTCTTCTAACCGCCTCCCTCTATCAGGCATGGAAACATGGCTGGCGCAAACTCCGTTCCTTCGACTCCACGCGCACCGCAATGGCGATCGAGGAGCAGCAAAGCGGCCTCGACAGCCTGCTTACCACGGGGATCGAACTTGCCAAATCCGGCGCGCCAGCCGGCACCTCCCAATCGCTCTGCGAAGAAACCATCCGCAAAGCCGAAGTGGCCGCTGGTGGCTTGAAGCCCGAAAAAATCGTCAGCCTCGCCGTCCTCCGCATCCCGGCCCGGATCGCGATGGCGCTGGGTGTGGCGGTTCTGCTTTTCGCGGCTTTCAAAGGCCCGTTCCTTGCCGCCGGACTGGCCCGTATCTTCACCCCATGGGTGACGGTCGCCTATCCGACGAAAACCAAACTCGACCTCGGGAACGCGGATCTTGTGGTCAAGGAAGGCTCCAGCGCACAGATCCTGATCGGTCTGTCGGGAGTCGTTCCGGAGTCCGCCGAGCTGCTGCTGCAAACCGGCGACGGCAGCCCCCGTGAGTTGGAACTGCCGGTCAAAAACGAACAGGCAAAATACAAGATCGAATCCGCCTCGCGTGATTTCAGCTATCGGGTCAAGGCCGGCGACACCAGGAGCGAGTGGCACCAGGTCCGCGTGATTTCCGCCCCCCGGATCAAAAGCGTGGAAGTGGCCCTTGAATTCCCAAGCTACCTCGATCGTGAAACCGAAACGGTCGAAGCCATGACCCTGACGGTGCCGGAAGACACCAAGATCCACTGGGAGCTGGAACTCGACCAGCCGATCCGTAACGCAGTCCTCCATCGCGATGGCGAGGAGCCGATGAAACTGGATATCAGCGATGACGGGCGGCGGCTTGTCATTGATGAAGCCGCCGATGCCTCGCGAGGCTACAGCTTTGCCTGGGTTGAAAGAGATCACGAATTCGAATTCACCAGCCCACGCTATTATCTGCAAGTTGCCTCCGACCAGGAGCCGCGCGTCGAGTTGATGTCGCCCGAGATGAACCTGAATGCAATGCTCGGCCGACCGCTCGAACTCGCGGTGCGCGCGAGTGACGACCATGGTATCGGCACCACCACAATCACCTACCGGGTGAACCGCCGCCCGGAAAAAACCATCACCCTCCCCACCCCGGTGACCAGCGGTGGCGGCACTCAAAAACTCGACTGGGACTACCGCGAGGAACTTCCCGACCTTGAGATCGGTGACTCGGTTTCTTTCGTCGTCGAAGTGGCCGACAAATACCCCGGCGAAGCCGGACCGCATCGTGCGCGCACCGACCTGCGCCGCATCACTTTTCTTTCACGTGAGGAATACCTCGCCGCGATCACCAAGCAGATGGAGCGCCTGCTGACCCGCGTGCGCACGCTCTACCGACAGGAACGCGCCGCCCACGAGCTTCTCCTCTCCCTCGACCCCGCTGCCGATAGTTTCCTGCCAACCTGCCAGCTAGAGGTGATTCGCCAGGAAATGATGAGAGAGCAACTTGTCACGACCGCAGACGGGGTGAAGTCGTTGCTCGACGACCTTGCAATCAACCAGGTCAGCGATGCTGTCGAAAGCGAGTCACTCACCGCCATGCAGGATGCCCTGCGGACGATTGCCGCCGACCATGTCGCAGGTGCCTCGGAACTTCTGCGCAAACAGATCGGCGCGAAAACCCGTGACCCTCAGCCAGCCATCGCCGCAGTGAACGAAGCAGCCCGCGAACTCGGCGGCCTGGTCATGCAACGCGGCATCGATGCCGCCCGCGAGGTCTTCGCCCGCGAGACCCACATGCTCGCCCGCGAACTAGCAGGACTCCGCCTGCGCCTCCTCACCGCGACTCCAGACCAGGTCGAAGCTTTGGCGATGGGACATGAGGATGTCGCCAAATGGACGGAGCAGCTCCTCGACAGACTCACCAATGGCATGAGTTACGAAAAACGCCCGCTCGCAGTTCTCGGCCTCAACCGCCGTATCCACGACTTGCGCACCGCCGGGCTCGTTGACTCCATCCGGGAAACTGCAAAACTGACCCGCGAGGGAAAAACCGCCGAGGCCGCAGCACTTCAATACCCACTCATCCGCCCGCTTCTGGAAGGTGAGTTCACGATCAGATCCGGTTCCGAATTCGCACTGATCCGCGACCTCCGCGAAAAACTCACCAACCTAATTTCCAATCAACAGGATCTCCTCTCCACCTGCGAAGAACTCGACACCCTGGCTGGGAAAATACCCGAATTGGAAAAACGCCAGGCTGCATTACGCGATACTCTCGTCCTCGCCACACTTCCCTCCATCCCAGCCGCACATACCCGTCTTTTCGATCTGGTAATGCCGCCCGTTCCACCCACTGACGAGTTCCGCCTCCGCGCCGAAACTCTCATGTCCGAATCCCTTGCCAATATCGAGGCAGGCTCCAAGGACGATACTGTTGCGCGCCAACGGGAAGCGATAGCCGCCCTGCGCGAGTTCGAAGGCATCCTCAACCGCTGGTCGGTCGAACTGGCTCAAAAGTCTCTCGGTGTTTCCGCACTCGTCTCCGATGCCACCAACCGCGTCGGCGTGTTAGAACAATTTGAAACCCGCCAGATCGTCCTGCTTGAGCAAACCGAGGAAGCCGCACTCGACGAGCTGAACCCCAAAACTCTCGCCGAAGATCAGCAATCCCTCACGATGGAAATTCAAGAGTTTCGCAAA
>Ga0222653_1000640_pt1 | contig 19745 bp, 19 predicted proteins | sample AntAcemetagen419_FD_179856 | JGI IMG/M metagenome (GOLD analysis project Ga0222653, IMG submission 179856) | Saline water microbial communities from Ace Lake, Antarctica - #419 | ecosystem: Environmental > Aquatic > Non-marine Saline and Alkaline > Saline | place: Antarctica: Ace Lake...
ATGTCTACAAGAAAAAGGATTTACGAGTGATGATTCAAAGCGGAAAAGTTCTTAATGATTTTAATGATTTAATCAAGAAAAATATTAAGAAGTATATTCAAAGTTATGTACCAAGGTACGCTAGTTCGTTTCATAATTGTAAGTTGAACAACGAATACAAATTATATATTGGAATTAATGATTATAACGAAGTAACAGGTATACCTTACAACGGAAACTTAAAAAAATTTAGTTCTCATTTACAAGATCATATCGATAACATGTTAATTTCTAGAGTGGATAATAAATGTTGTGTTTCGGTATCATGTGAAATTAAGGAAGTGTTAATTGACGAAGACATTTTAGATGACGAATATTTAGAAAGCATATTGGGTTCGTATGAAGAAAAGAAGGAACAATATGATAAAGAATATTCTAAATATATAATTGATAAAAGAAAGTGGATACTTGATATTTATAAGTACAAAGGTAAGCTACAAGAAGTTATAAATGATGACGAAATAAAATTAGAATTCGTTAAATATTTAGAAGAGAAAAATTTATTGAAATGTTTTAAAGAAGTATTTTTAAAACATCACGAAATACCATCAGATTCTATAAAGTATGTTAAGAAGAGTCCAACTGAAATGGTTCATTGGTTGATTAAATTTAAAGATGAAAAAGTAAAAAGTTTATTAGATGTTAAACCTAAAGAACCATTTATACCAAAAATATTAAATATAGAATATTGTCTTTTAACTAAATTAAGTTGTTTGAGGAAAAGGTTTGTTAAAAATGGTGTGAGATATTATACAATTTTATTAAGATTTAAGTGTTGTAAAAATTGTAAAAATATTGTATCATTTAAAGATGAAAAAACTAATCAGTTTCGTAGAATAAAGAGATATATGTGTTCTTTGAAAAAAACACCACAATCTTATGATTTTTAATAAATATTAAATACAAATTTTTAAAATAAAATATATAAATAAATTTTTAAATAAAATATTAGATATATTTTTAAATAAAATATATAAATAAATTTTTAAATAAAATATATAAATAAATTTTTAAAATAAAATATATAAATAAATTTTTAAATAAAATATTAGATATATTTTTAAATAAAATATATAAATAAATTTTTAAATAAAATATTAGATATATTTTTAAATAAAATATATAAATAAATTTTTAAATAAAATATATAAATAAATTTTTAAAATAAAATATATAAATAAATTTTTAATCTTTTATGTCTACTACAACATCATTATAAATATTTTCGTCATCATTTTTATTGTTTGAAAAAATGTTTAAACGACCTAGTCGACTTTTAAACATTGGTTTATCTTCGTAAGAATGAGAAATTTCTTCTAAAGTATCTTCCAAATTATTTTTTTTTTTTTTTAAGTTTAAATGTTCTTGATTTGTGTATGAATCACAAAATGAATTTCTTACACTTTGTGATTTTTTAAATTCAGACAGAATATTTTTTCTTTCTTTATCTATTTTATCTTCAAAAACTTTTACTGCTCTCCATCTATAAAAATTTCTTATTTTTCTGAAAGTGTCTTCTTTTTCTTTCAAGTGTTTGTGTCTACCAAATATAGTTATTTTTTCAAATGAACTCGCTATTTCTGGTTTATTCTTCTTACATGGAAACTTTTTATTAAACTCTATAATAACGTGTTCAGGAATATTGGGTGCTTCGTTAACCAATCTATCAAATTCGTGTCTGTTTATATTTAAAGTATCTGCTGGATTCTTTCTTTGTGAAGGAGGTAAACTAAGTTCCAAGCATATGTTTCTTACTAAAATGTTATATTGTCTATAAAACATGTTATGTTTTTCGGTGAGTTCCGAAGTTTTAAGAAATTTTGTTAATGATGAAAGTAAAGCTGTGGAAATACTCATTGCCCCAATTACAAATGGAAATATTGTAGTTAAAAAGAAACTTGTTTTATGAGTACCCACTTGAGAGAAACTAGCTGATCCAGTTAATGTAGAAACAATGATAAGAGGCATTGTTAATGCGTTATTTAATCTTGAGTAGTCGTTACTAGCTTTATTGTGCATCCAAGCGTAGTATCTTCCTTTTTCCGCCCATTCCTTCAATAAATCTTCGTTTTCGTTCACCCATTCTACTTTAAATAACACTTTATCAGGTAGTTGTTCGACAGTAAGCGGTACTCGATTGACTGTTTTCCTTATTTCGGTATCGAGTTCTTTAAAATCTTTAAGTTCTTTATCAATTTCTAAATTAAACATAATTTTTATTATCTAAAGATTATTACTTGAATATATAGTATATTTAATTAAATTAAATAAAATCATGATTAGAAAATCTATTTTGGAGCAATATACAATAAATTTGAATGAAAAAGCTAAATTGAATCAAATAGATCCCGTTATTGGTCGTTCCAAAGAGTTGCGAAATATCTCTTCAATTCTTCTTAAGAGAACTAAAAATAATGCATTGTTACTGGGACTTCCTGGAGTCGGTAAAACCGCTATCGCTGAAGAGTTGGCTAGATCTATTGTCAATAAATCATGTCATTCGGATCTTTTCGATAAAGAGGTTCTTATTCTTGATATAGTTGGTATTATGGGAGGAACTAAAGAAAGAGGACAAATGGAAACACGGGTGACTGGTTTAATTAAAGAAATTATAGAGAAGGAGAATGTAATTTTGATGATTGATGAGATTCATATGATTGTTTCCAAAGGCGATGGTTCATCTAGAACAAATGCTAATTCGTTGGATATTGCCAATATGTTGAAACCTGGATTGGCTAGAGGTGCGTTTCATTGCATTGGTGCTACCACTTTTGACGAGTATGTAAAGTTCTTTAGTAGGGATAAAGCGTTAGATAGGCGTTTCCAGCAAGTGGTTATTAGAGAACCATCACCAGCAGATACTTTAGAAATATTAAAAGAGATCAAGTACAAATATGAAGAGTTTCATAAATGTGAAATTTCTTTGGAGTCACTTGAAAGTTGTGTGTTCTTAGCCGAGCGGTTTATATCTTATCGTAATTTCCCAGATAAGGCTATCGATTTACTTGACGAAGCGTGTTCTAAGTTGAATATTGACGAAAGAAAACATGTGAGAGATAATAGAGTTTTGAGTAAATCAGATGTCGAAGATATTGTGATCCAATTTATAAATGCGCCACTGAGATTGGATAATCAAGTAGACAAACTTATTACAGTTGAAAAAAAGTTAAAAAGTAAAATTGTAGGTCAAGACATGGTTATAGATTCTTTGATTAAAACTTTGAAACGCCATATTTGTGGGTTCTATCATTCGAATCGTCCTATTGCTTCAATGTTGTTATTAGGTCCTACTGGCACGGGAAAAACAGAAACAGTCAACTTGCTTGCAGAATATTATTTTGGAAGTAGAGAGAATATTATTAGATTTGATATGAGTGAGTTTATGGAAGAAAATACAATTTCTACTTTAATTGGTTCTCCACCTGGATACATTGGGTACGAAGATGGTGGTAAATTAACTAATGCTGTAAAAAGAAATCCATATAGCATTGTTTTATTTGATGAAATTGAAAAAGCCCATCCAAGAATTTATGATATCTTGTTACAAATTACTGAAGACGGTATATTGTCAGATAACTTTGGTAACACATTTTGCTTCAAGAATACTATTATTATCCTTACTTCAAATATTGGATTTACACATCGTAAAAAAGCTACTTTAGGATTTGATACTTTTTCAGATACCACAGTACAATGTACTTACAATATAAAGGATTTGATGGACGAACTTAAACATACTTTCAAACCAGAATTTCTTAATCGTTTAGATAATATTTTACCATTTGATTATTTGGACCCGGACCAAATCAAAATTATTTCGGATAAGATGATTGATGACTTTATTCAAACTATATTTAATGAAAGAAGAATTTATGTGTTGATTACGAATGAAACAAGACAAAACATATATACTACTGGATTGGATAGTAATTATGGTGCTAGACCATTGAGAACAGCTCTTATAAAAATTCTTATCAACCCGTTATCTGAAAAGATTCTTCGAGAAGGAATTTCACAAAATGAGTGGGTAATATTTTAAAATAAAAGTGTTAATATCATCAAACGCTTTAAGCTTTTGTGACTTTGTAATATCTAAAGTATCTAAAAAATGTTTTAATAAAGCACTTGTATATTTATTATTTTTGTAAAAAGTTTTTAGGTAAATTAAAACTTGTGGTTGTTTCTTAGAATAAAGAATGAGAGTATTTGAATCATTATTCAAATTTATCTTATAAACAAATTCATAACTTAATTTTTTATCAATTTCGCATCTAAATATTGTTTTATCTGCTAAATTTGTATGATATGTGATTGAACTTTCTGGATTCTTCAATTCTCTAAGTTCGTAGTACGCATTGACTTCTACATTATTTATTTTAACATTAATTCTATCATTTATTATTTTAAAGTTCCATTCGTCATTCATTTCAGAATATACATTTTTAAAAGTATTTGTATATGAGAAATTATTTAATTTATTTAATATGATTGCTTTGTCAAAGTAGAACGAAGTGTCAAATAGAATGTATCCGTCACTGTAAGGTGCTACTACTGCAGAATGACTTATTTCGTTGTAACCTTCTCTAGCGAAGTTGGGTGGTGGCTTAGCACCCACAATGTAACTTTTAATATTATTGATTCTTAAACACTCTTTCATATAGTAAGCGAAAGCCACACAATTACCTTCTTTAACTGTTTTAGACAATGTTTTTGAATTTTTGCGAGGAGTGTTGTAATAAGGAAATCTTGTAAATACCATATTAATACACCCTAATTTAGCTAATTTGTCTAATTTTGTTTTAATAGTTTTATTAAATGAATTATTTGTCATCTTTAATGATTTTCCAAAAATTAAAGGTTGGTGTTGTTTATTCATTTTTAATTAAATGAAATTTATTTTTAATAAAAATCTCTCATCATCATCATAATCATGAAAAATGAGTGAAGAATTAAGATTAAGTAAAAATGCTTTAAGATCCAGAAATAGTTACAATAACAACAAGATAAGGGTGTATAGAAGACGTATATTGAAAGCGATCGAGAACGGAAGATGTGTATTACAAAAAACTCTATATGACGAAAAGTATCAATGGACTTTTGAAGAAATGAAAATGTTAAAAAAATGTTTGGACTTGAGAAGAGAAAGATACTTGATTGAACCAGATAATATTAACTTTATTCGTGATCGCAGATTTCCAAAATTGTTTCCAAAGGATAATTACAAAGAATATCACAAAAAGGAGATGGAAGAACTGAATGTATTAGAAGACAAATTAAATAAAATTAAAAGTCTTTTAGAAAAGGTGGAACATCCTAACGTCAAAAGCATTTTCACAAAAGAAATTAAATTGATAGAAGATAAAATAGAAGTAAATCCAATAAGAACAGTATCAAAAACTGTAACAATACCAAATTCACAGAATAACAATGTTACACCCAATAGCAATTCACCCAATTCTGTAAATACGAGTATTAATTTGTTACATGATAATGTTGATGAAATAATAACAGAATATCAAGTAGTAGAAGTGCACAAATATTTGATAGAAGTAGATAGAATGTATGTTCGAAAAAATGATGAGTCTAAAAGGGCTGGTTTCGAGGAAACGAAAAGAATAATACGAAATTTATTTGCAAAGTTAGAAGCTCATAAGTATAGTACATCTAATTTATTAAATTTATACTTGTATCCGAAAAAGTACAAGAATATGACAAAAAATAACAAAAAGTTTCTTGGAATCATATACAGATTATATAAATTAAGTATAAACGAAGACAAGTTTTTAGAACCCGAACAACCTATTTCACAAAGTATAAGAAACATTTCAAAGCATAAAGCAGTAAAGAATATTGATATATTCAATGATCAACATAACATTTTAGTGTTCAAAGCTAAACAAGCCGAATTATACAGACAAAAGAATGCACCCTATTACAATTTGTTAGATATACAACGAATTCCTTTGAGTATTAAACCTAAACAAGAAGGGGGATTGTTGACACTTCAACAATTGAAAGATAAAATATTAATGACTATATATGCTTTTGAAAATGTGGTTCGAGACGATTTAGGATTGTTAGAAATAATTATGGATGAAAAGGATATACCTGATAGAGCCGATCGTACAAATTTTATATTAAATAAAGGAAATTATTTTAAAATATATTTGAATAACTTTAAAAATGTGGCATCTAAAAGTGATTACAAGTTCAATTTATCTTTAGAAACGTCTGCACTTATTTTTGAGTATATACAGCGAATGAATGCGTTCTTGTCAAACTCACATACTAAAACACCATCCAAGTATCCAATTGGAAAGTTAAAATATCTTTTTACGAAAGATGTGGGTGAAGTGTATCAAAATGGCAAACTTTCAAAATACATCATTTCTATGTTTTCTAGATATTCTTCTGCTAAAAATTTAGGTATCAATGAGTTGAGGCATAGCGTAGCCACTCATTTTCGAGACAAATTAAACGAAGCCCAAAAAACGGTTCTAGCCCGCAAAATGCAACATAGTTTGGATCAACATATACGGTATGAGAGATATAGTAATTCTGTGATTAGTTTGGAACCAATGGTTGAAAAAACAGATAGAGTAACCAATATCGAAGACGACGATTTTCATGGTAAAAAAATGAAAGTTTTATTTAATCGTAAAATCGAGTTGGGTATAATAAAGTATGAACGACAGAATAAACCATTACGAAGATATAAAGTAGAGTTTACTGTTAAAAATGTTGAAAAGGCTTCCTATTTTGATTATAAAACCATTTATTTAAGTTTACAAAATGAAAATATTGAAAATATAGTAGATAAAAAAGCAAAATTAAAATTAACTAATAATAATCTACGTAAATATTCTAAATTCATTAAAAACATCGATGATTTAGAGTGTAATGTATCGAATATGAAATGTATTGAAGGTATTGTTAAATATAACGAATTATTTACTTCTGACGAATTGACCGAACAACCGTTAATATTGTATTTTGATGAAAGTTTATATCCACCATTTCATTTTGCGTATCCACATCCAGATGTGATTATTTTGATTCCATAAAATATAGATATAGATATAATTTTGATTCCATAAAATATAGAAACGATCGCATTACTTATTTCAACAATTACAAATGTACCGAGTTCATAAACTAATTATCTCTACATCATCATAAAAAAAGAAATATGCAATTTCCAGATGAAGCAACATTTTATGACAATAGAAATGCAAACACAATAAATGCTCGTAATCCTAGATTATTAGCGCCTTATGGACCATGTGGTAGACAACCAATGAGTTGCGATTCCATAAATTATAGGAATTTCAGAAGAATCGATAGGAACTATATATTTGAAGCACAAAAGAATAAATGTAAGAAGAGAGAATCGCATCGATTATATCCTTGTAAATCAGTTACAGACGAAAATGGAAAATATGTTAGATGTAAAACTGACCATGACAGAGTAGAAGCTGAATCTAATATACCCGAATCAGAAAGGGGTAGACCTATACCAGGTAGAGTGTATCGTAGGAGAGATAAAGATGATAAAGGTAAAGGTAAAGAAGAAGGTACATCTAAAGACAATAAAGGCAAAGGTAAAGAAGAAGGTAGACAATCGAATACGAATACTAATATGAAAACAATAATGGAAGATATAAGAAGAGAACAACGCGAATCAAATATAAGAATGAGTGAAGCGAGTGTGGCTCTCAATGCTAAGAATAGAAAAATTACAGAACAAGAATTAAAATTAAGCGCTAGAATACGAGAACAAGAATTAAAAACACAAGAGTTTGATAGAGTATCCAAATTAAATGCTGAAGCTAAGTTTGAAGTAGAACAAGAATTGGAGAAATTAAAATTCGAACACAATACCAGTAAACTAGAATTATTTTCAATTAAAAAAGAATACGAAGAGACTGCTAGAAGAATAAAAGATGAAACTGAAGCTAGTAAATTAGAAAAAGAAACGTTGATAAATGAAAAAAAACAAATTAAAGAGGAATATAAGAGAGAGAAGCAACAAATACTAGAACAGTCTTTGATTGATATAAAAGCTGTAAAAGAAGAACAAAAGTTGTTACAGGAGAAAATGAAAAAACAATCTGAAGAATATATTACCGAAGTTCAACGATTAAATGAAGATATACAAAGGCAATCATCAAAAAACAATAATGCCAATTCAGTTATTAATAAAAAAATTAAAAAACTTCAAGCAAATACGATAATATTAAAAGAACAGGAAGCTTCTTTCGAAACATATAAACAAAATATAAATACACAAGCTGAAATGAGAATTAATCAAATGGAACAAAATGCTTATGTGGCTATTGAAAACAAGAAACTTGAAGCAAATGAATTGATAGCTTTAAAAGAGAAAGAAATATTTGATAATGAAGTTGAAAAAAGAAGATTGAGTGCTGAAAGTAAAATTGAAAAAATAAATATGAATACAGCAATAAATGAGAGGAATGAAAAAATAAAACAACAATTTATTATTGAAAGAAATAAATTGAATGAATCTTTATCTGCTATTACTGAAGAAAATAAAAGAATAAATGCTGAGAAAAAAGAATTAGAAAAAGATATTATAAGGTTATCAGCTTCAGCTTCGGCTATTAGTAGAAAAGGTAAAGAAAAAGTAGGACAACCAGAAAGAGAACTTAAACAAGGTAATAAGAGAATATTTTCATTTGGAAAAGATGATAATGAAATTCTTGAAACTAAAAAGTGGTCTTCTATGAACATGAATGTTAACCCTACTACTATTAATACCAAAAATATGAAAAACATTTTCCCAAGTTCTTCAAAAAGTAAAAAAAATTCAGTCAAAAGACTTCAAAAAAATAATCCATATAAAAAGTTATTTTCAATTGAAGAAGAAGAAGCTAATTCTAAAATGAATTTTAATGAAAAGAGAAAAACAATGAATAGCGTCTTTGATTATCGTCAAATTGAAAAAGTACCTAAATTAAATACAAAAGAAGACGTTTCTAATATGAATACAAATACTCCTCCAAAAAATACTACTCCAATGAATACAAACGCTTCAAAACCGAGTACTTCAACAAAGAGTGCTTCAAAAAAGAATTCTTCAAAACCGAGTGCTTTAAAAAAGAGTGCTTTAAAACCGAGTACTTCAAAAAAGACGGTTCAAATAAAATAATTAATTCTTTTTTTATTTAAATTAGCATCAGTTGCATCGTTATATTTTCCAAAATCTTTAGCGACTACAACATAAAACTCAGCTATTTTTATGGGTATATTGAATCGTTTCCAAAGTAATGTTTGTGTTTTTTCGGGACAATCGATAATATTGTGAATAGAAGCTTCGTAAAGTGAATGTAATTTAGATAATTCGTCAGTTTTGTGAACATTAGTTTGGTGATTTGTCTCTATTTCTAAAGTTGATTTTGAAAATGCAAAGTATTGTAACGGATACGGAATCATGTAAAGTTGGTCGTCAGCAATGTGTAAAGTATCTTTCAATATTTGTTTTGCTGAATCGCCCCAATCGGATCTTTGGTGTTTTTTCAGATCTTTAGTTCCTATATAATATCTAGCTCTAGCGTGTATAGAATCATAAGAGTATTTAGATCTTATATTATTAAATATGTTTGGGTCAAATACTAATAAATCGGGTCTAATTTTTATTAACCAGTGATAATCATATCCAGCTTTAACAATATGGTTGTGGTAGCAAGTAAAAACTGATTTGAAGTCGTTTGTATATTTTAGATCAATAATGTGATTTAACCTGTACCTTTTATGATTGAAGAATTTATCAAATTTATGTATACTGTTCTTTGAATAAAAATATATATGAACGTTGTGATTATCATTTACACAATTATCAATCGCCTTTTTAATATGAGTAAAAAAAGATTCTTTTATATTCCCAAAATTATCATGCGCTATAACGATTGCAATATACATTATTTATTTTTTAACTAATTATAACATTAAAGAAAAAAAGAAAAAATGTTTATTTAATAAAGTATTTAAAATAATATATATTTTTTTTTGTTTTTCTAATTTGTTTTTTCTAATTTGTTTTTTCTAATATTTTAAAGATTATCAAGCATATCATGAACTATATCAACAGACTTCTTGAGTTTTTTGAGTTCTTCGTATAGTATATTATTTTTGTTTGTAATCAAAATATTATACTTTCGCATATGAATAGTTGTGCCAATAATTGTGCTTATGAATAAAATGTAGGCCATGATTTGATTAACAGTGTTTGTAACATGAAATACTAGACAATAAAACATAATTGTACCAAAGAGAATGTTGTAATAATATGGAATAATGTTATCATTTATTTTTTCGTGATTGTTTCTGATTGAAACTTCAATCTTATGCATTTCATGGTAATTTTTCATATACATTTGAATCATATTTTTGCTTTTTGTTAGTCCATCGACTTCGTCTTCTAGACCATCCCTTTCTTGAATAACAGTAGCCAACTCGTTTTTCAATTTTTCAACAGTTGTTTGAAGAGAATCGTGTTGAGAGATGATATGGTCAACAATCTTGTCACCGTAAACGGCAAAGTTTTCCTTTGAAATAATTTTGTTAGCCATGTTTTCCAAATGTTATTGTTCTAAGATTTGTTCTAATCTTTCTTCTTGATTTTCTTCTTGGATGTTTTGATACTTTTTTCTTGTTTATAAAAAAAATCAATTTTTTATATGAAATATTTAAAAAGTAAAAAGTAAATTATTATAAATTATGTATGTTTGTAAACATGAAGAGTATCCGTTTGTGAATAAATATGAAGAATACTTGAGTAAAGAAGTATGTAACCATTTGCCTAGAGACGAATGGTTAAATGAAATGTATATTTTACAATCACATATTGAGTTATGGAAAAGGGCTGAGAAAGAAGACTTGTTAATGAATTGTGATGTGTTACCTAACTATTCAAACGAACCGTTTGTAATGATTGATAAAAGGAAACATTCATATTTTATAAGAAAAGATTATTTACAAGTTATTTTAAAAGAGTTTGCAAGAAATACAATTAATGTCTTACCAATGAATGATATGTTTGAAACATTTAAAGAAAGAGGCTTAGAGCCAGTAAACCAGTTAAGTATGATTATTAGTGACGGATTAGGAAATCGATTGTTTCAGCTTGCTATGGCTTACGGAACATGTAAGAGACACAATATTAAATTTGATTTAATAGTACTTGGAAACAAACATTCAAAGAATCAGTACAATCATATATTTTCTCATTTCAATTCATTAAAACTTTTGGATAAAAGTTTACCAATAGTGCAAGAGAATTGTAATTATATTTTTGATTATGATGAAAGTATAATCAATTGTATAAAAAGTAATGAGAGATGTATTGTTAAAGGCTTCTATCAATCTTCACAATATTTCAAAGAGTATAGAGAAGACATTTTAGAATTTTGTAAGATTCCTAATGATATAGAGTTATACATTAATAAAAAATATCCTAAAATATACAATTGTTTGTTTATACATGTAAGATTAACAGATTACTTGGGACAATACGATAAAAGTATACATTTTATTGATTTGAATGATTACTACAAAGACTGTTTGAGTAAGATTGATTCTAATGAAACTATTTACTTGTTTTCTGATGACACTTTAATTAATGTTACAAAATATTATCCATTCTTCAAAGAGTATCAAAATATAGAGTTGATTAATGAAAAAAATGAGTTGGTGGCGTTTTATATGATGAGCAAGTGTGGTAAAGGAGGTATATGTGCTAATTCAACATTCTCATGGTGGACTTCTTATCTAAACGATAATCCTTTTAAAGTTGTATATAAACCAGATAAGTTCATTAACGGATATAATGGGAAATTTAATATGTGAGAATGATAAAAAATAATTTATAATACATTTAAAATCAAATTACGATATCTTATTTATAAGAAATATGAATATCAATACTTTGTTTGATAAATGTATGGCACAATTCAATACAAATGAAAAAGTAAACTTTGTACAAATTGGGTGTAGACACGGATTGGATCATTGTACTAAACATTTAAAAACAAATAAATACAATTCATATTTATTCGAACCTATTCCACATTGGTACAACGAGCTTCAAAACAATTACAAAGAGTGTAATAAAGTTAATACTTACAATCATGCTATTTCAGAAAAGAATGATTCCATTCAAATGTATTGGGTTGATCCAAAGAAACATGGAAACAAAGTTCCAGATTGGTATTACGGACATTCGTCAATCAATTATGATAATGCACCAGGACATAATTGGGGTATTGAAAACTCAAGTGATATTCTAACAGTTCAATCAAAAACATTTGATACAGTAGTCAAAGAGTATGGTATAGATAAAATTGATATTTATGTATCTGATACAGAAGGATATGATATAAATATATTAAGACAAGTTGATTTTGAAAGGTTCTCTCCAAAACTTATGCATATTGAGTCAAATAAAATTAAAGATGATGATATGGAATACCTTAAGAATATTTTAAGTAAATATGATTACAAATATGCAAATTCTTTCCAAGATCCTAGATTAACATCTAATGTAAATATTTTATTAAATCCTAGTGTAGATTTAATTGCTTGGAGACTTCCGATTACTATTTAGTAAATATTTAGAATTTATTTTTTCATGAATTTTTAAATAAAACTCGTTAACACATATTTAAATGATAAATATTACTTCATATAAAAAATGAAATCTTTAGAAGAAATTTCAAGAAAGTTTAAAACTGATAAGTTTGAACATGGTTATATTCCAGTATATAACTCTATATTTGAAAAATTTAGAAACGATGAAATTAAATTACTTGAAATAGGTGTTCGACAAGGTTGGTCGCATTTGACATGGCGTGAATATTTCAAAAATGGGAAAATATACGGAATTGAAAACTATGCTTCTCCGGTGTTTGACATTAAAAAACAAGAATATAAATTTGATAATATAGAAGTATTTATAGGAGATTAAGAAGATGAAATATTTTTAGAAAGTTTACCTATTTATGATTTAGATATTATTATAGATGACGGTGGACATAGAATGTCTCAGCAACAAGTTTCGCTTGCTTTATTGTTGAAAAGACTTAAACCAGGTGGACTTTACATTATAGAAGATTTACATACTTCGAACGAAAACATGAAACAATATTGGGATGATAATGATCCTACAAAAACTACGAGTTATGTTTTAAAAAATCTTAAAAACTGGAAATATTTTCTTAGTAGAATTGAATCTATCAACTTTTATACTCATGATAAATTATGCATTATAAAAACGAAAATATAATACAATTGACAAATGGAATATACTGATAATATAAATTGAATAAATATAATATATAAGATTCAACACAAAAAAATAATACAAATATAAATGAAAGAATATATTTTTATTTATTGGGATCAATGATGGGAAAATGCACACTATATACCAAAAATTGTTCTAAAATCTTGGATTAAATATAACGATAATGATTTTATAATTGTTAAGTTAGATTCAAGTAACTTAAATGTTTGGATTAAAGATAGAAAAATATTATCAATAATTAATAAAATAAAAATAAACAAAAGTATAACAGCAAGTTCAGATTTAATCAGAATAAATTTGATGGCATTACATGGTGGTTTTTGGGTTGATGCAACAATGTTATGTACTACTCCTATAACCGAATATTACTCAAATTTACAAAACAAATATAATATGTATTTTCCTTGTGATGTAAAAATAGAAAATAGTACTACACAATATTTACATAATTACAACTATATTTATTGTAAATCGAATAATGATATCATGAATAAACTTTCTTTATCTATGAACGTTCATTTCGATAATATGGACGTACAAACAATGCGACAAATGCATTATTGCTATTTAGGATTTTTTATGTATGAAGAATTATCAAAATATATCGATTGGAATTATATGATGTCTTATTATAAATTATCTATATCATCTTGTTATTATAGAACAGGTATAAAAATAATAGCAAATTCTAAAAACTTTCTTTTACAAAACGCAACAGAAAAGCTCAAACAAGATGTATTAAAAGAAAAGATTCTCAAACTTACAACAGGAGACGGTGTTGACAAAATTACTAAATTCCCCAAAAATTCAATTATACAATATCTGATAGATATCCATGAATTAGATTAACAGTTTACCATTTTTGTCTGCAAATATTATTTTTTTATTTAAATCATCAACGTATTCGAACTGCCTATACTCGGGACACAAAATTATTTTTGATGATGGTTTGGAATATATTAACCCCATATCTGAAAAAGAACCTTGGCCGTTTGTTAAAACTAAAATATCACTTTCAATGAAGTCTGTAAAATATTCATATATACAATAATCTAATACAACGTTCACTTTTAAGTTATTTTCAAGTTTTAAATTCATCAAAGAGCGTACATCTTTTTCATCATAACCTTTCCATTTTTCAGAGATAATATTAATTAGGTATGGTTGTTTAATTACTTTAGAAAGATTATGTATAACATTAACATAATAACTTATATCTCTGTGATCAAAATTATGCATAATTCTATTAAATACATCTCCTTTGCGAATATGAACTGTAATTGTAAATATCTTATGTTCAAGCATTTTTGGGGGTTTGAAAGTAGATATATCATATAAATTTTTTAAATGTAAAATCAAATTGTTGTATTCTTTCTTAAACCCCCAATTGTATAATTGATTAGGAAGCACTCTAGTAGCATCTCTAAATATAACAATTACATCTTCATTATATTTTTCAGCAGTTTCCTTTATCTGAAGTAGTGTTTCCAAATCCATACCCGCCCATGCTTGAAATTTATAAACTAAAGTTTTTGAAGTTGTACAATGTTTTGATAAAGAATTATCTCTTATATTAAATATATTCACATGATTATTATGGTCGTTTATAGGAAAGTTCCAAGTATTATTATATACAATAGGCCATCCGAACATAAAATGTATACAATAAGCAGTTAAATAGTCCTTCATTTTATGTCCGGTTCTCCCACCTGTGGTTTGGTCGACAGAAACATAAATCATTTTCTATATATATATATATTTCTATTATTATACATTATTAATTTTAAAGTAATAATCTAATATCTCTTTCATACAGTTTTAATATTTTTTTAACTTCGAAATCTGATAATTCAAAGTTAAACTTAATCGCTTTTTCATTAACTTTAGTGACGTTAGCATTGATTTGTATATCGATATTTTTATTTTCTAATACACAATTTAAACCATCTACAATAGTTTGAATGTCAATCAAGTAAGTAACTACTTGTTTATCATCTTCGCTATGTGTATAACACGATTGAGGTCTAAAATGTATATATAAATGGTCCCTACTTATGATTTCATAAGTGAATATATTTAACAATTCATTTACACTCAAAGGTTCTTCTTTAAAATATGCTTTAACGTGGTTAGTATATTCGATATATCCAGCCTTAAATCTTTGAACAATATCTTTTCTTAATATACAAAATGAACTGTATGTTGAATCATAATTGTTTGGAAAAAACATTTTAAGTTCATTCAAATTCATGTGACTTAAATCTATATCTTTGTTATTTAGCTTTACAACACCATAAAAGTTTTGATTAACATCATGTATTTGTGACAAGTATTTTTTAACAAATGAACCGGCATTCTTTGGTATGTGAATAAAAATAAGTTTTTTACTTTTACTTATGAGCATCTTTAATTATATATTTGGTATATATTGTATTTAAATTTAAATTTTGTATATTCAAAATTAGATTCGTAATATTAACTTCCTTTGTAATATTCAATTAACTCTTCTTTTGACATACGTTTTATTTTTTCAAATTCATTGCAATTTTCTTTAAAGTATGGATTAGTATGACTACTATTTGGTGTTCTATAATGTTCTAAATGGTATACGTTATTATTTATTTCACCAGTTTTGTAACCCAACTTTTCAAAACGATAATATCTTTCGTTATCTTCTGGACCATAAGCTTTAAACAATTCGTTTTCCCCACCAATTGCTTTATAAGTTTTAGTGTCTACACAAACAACGAAACCATTTCCCGCAAATCCTTTAGTATCACCTTGTTTTAAAGCGTATCCTTCAATATCACTCGTTATGTTTGATTTATTTGAAGGATGTATATATACACAACCAGGTGGGTTGCTAAATGGTTTTACGATATGACAATGCTCTAACATTTCTTCTACTTTAATAAAAGTAGAGACTGGTAGTAGACAATCAATATCATAAATAAAAGTATTTTTTGTATGTACTAAAGCTAAAAGTTCGTTAATAATCTTCATTCTATGAAAAAGCTGTTCGTCGTTGTATTGAAAAGTGTATTCTATTGATTGTTTATTTTCTATTTTCATATTTTGAAAGTGATTTTGTTTTCCATTTTCAATCACATAAATTTTCATATTACTACAATATTTAATTAAATAATTAAGAACAATTTCAGCATTTACGAATCTATCTCGATGATCTATTCTGAGTGGTATGATTATTGAAGAAAGATACATTTTTAGTATGTATTGTAATATTCTTTATATACATTTATTTAAATATTGAATTACATATTCAATATAAAAATGGAGAAAGAAATCGCCAAATCAATTTATGAAGTTCATTTATATAAAACGAAAGAACCAAGTATTGAAAAGAAAGTATGGAAAGAACCAAATGGAAATCAATTAGGAATTGTATTTATTGAATTTAGAGAGATGGAATGGTTAAAGTATATATTGTATCAAGTGGCAAACATATATGGTGGTAAAGAAGAGGTTTCTTTGTATATAGTGCATGGTACAAATAACAAAGAGTACTTTAAAAATTTATTAAAAGATTGGGTAAACGTTCAATATATTGAATTACCGTATGAAAATGTGGGTAGAGAAAAGTATGCCGAGTTGTGTTGTGATGCAAATTTATATAAAAACTTTAAAAATGACTTTATATTGAAGATGGAGTGGGACTCATATATAAGAAAGGAGATACCTGAAGTATTTTTTAATTACTCTTATGTGGGTGCTCCATGGACTGGATTTCCTAACGATTATCCAGATAATCCCCATATTCGTGTCGGTAACAAGTTGGTTGGTAACGGGGGATTCTCTCTTCGAAAAGTTTCAAGAATGATAGAAGTGTGTAGTAAGTACAATAATAAACCAAAAAAGTTAGGTGAAGACGTCCATATAACGAACTGTTTGAGAGAAGATGAAATACCTAATGTTGAATTAGCTAAACAATTTTCTGTTGAATGGGTTCATCACAATGATCCAGTTGGTTTGCATCAAGTATGGATGATATATCCAATTGAAGTATTTTCAAAATGGTTTTAAAGACAAAATAAATAATAATAACCACATATACTAACACAAGTTCTCTTTATGAAACATTTATTATATTCTTTACCACACGATATCCAACAAATAATTTGGAAAACATATTTTTTCAATAATGTCATACTTGAGATTAAACAAAATAAACTGATATGTTTTCTACAAGACAGTTCAAATACAAGAAGAAATAACGATTTGATTATGATACGTTATAATACGGAATGGTCATAATACTATCTCTTTGAATTAAAAATTGAATGTTTTAATAAAATAAAATAAAATAAAATTCATTATGTTTATAAGCAACAAACACTCACAAATGACAAGCATTATGAATATCAGAAATACACACCCTATGTTTCATAGCAAACTAATCCATACAAAAACTTGGAAAAGAAATATGAGAATCCAAACATTAACCACTACAAGTATATATAAAAAAGTAAATGGTAAAGATTATGGATTTATATCTAATCCAGTTGAAAAGAAAAATGATATTATCCCGATGACTTTCTGTGGTTTTTGTTATGAAAATATCAAAAAAGAATTTACACAAAAGAGATATGGGTTCATTAATGACCCTTATTCTAATTCTAAATCAAAAGAAGAATCTTTTAGAATTCTAAATTTAAGAAAAAGTTTAAAGAAATTAGTTTTGAATGATAAAAATATATGGAGTAGAGAGCAACAACGGGATCATATTGAATGTCCTAGTATAATGCTGATGATATATTATTCGATATGTTATATATTAGATGTAATCTATAAAGATAAACCAATTGAAAGATTCTGGTTTCTAGAATCTGTTGCTAGAATGCCATATTTCTCTTATGTTACAATGATGCATTTGTACGAAACATTGGGATGGTGGGAATTGGACAGTGAATTGAAACAAAAACATTACGACGAAGAACGAAACGAAACATATCATTTACGAATCATGGAATCACTCGGTGGTAATTCGAAATGGTGGAATCGGTTCTTAGCGAGACATTGTGCTGTGGGGTATTATGGTATTCTGTTGGTGTTATTTATGTGTTCTCCCCGTTTAGCATATTTATCAAGCGAATTACTTGAAATGCATGCAGTGGATACATATACTGAATTTTATGAAAGTAACAAACAAATCTTAAAAAGCTTGCCACCTACTAAAGAAGGAATGGAATATTTTAAATACGCAGAAAATTTATATGACATCTTTTATCAAATTACTATCGACGAATACGGACATGCGTTGAATATGAGATTTGTAAAGCAATTACCGGATAGATACTAGTTTTTACACATTTAATTAAACAATAATTAACAAAAATACTATATTACTGAAAATTTTAACACTATTTTACATTTAAAGCCAATATTAACTTTATAAAATATATAATTATAAAATGGAAGTTGCTAATATTGAAATGATTAAACTTTATGTATCAAACATTAATGTAAGAAAAACATTAACGAGCGAAGAAGATGAAACTGGTATTTCTGATCTAGCAAATGATATTCATACGAATGGATTAATTAATCCGATAACTGTTAGATTGAATAATAATAAATACGAAATTTTTGCAGGACAACGAAGATATTTAGCAATGAAACTATTAAATAAAACTCATATTCCGTGTAATATCTTAAACGTAGATTCACAAAAAGCAGAAGAAATAAGCTTAGTTGAAAATGTCCAGCGTAATCAAATGACTACTATTGATAAAGTTAAGGCTTATTCTAAATTGTATGATGTTTATCATGGGGATATAGATAAAGTAACATCAGTAATACATATTTCAAAATCAACTATTCAGAAATATTTAAAAATAAGTAAGTTACCTGAAGAAATATTGGATTTATTGGATACAAATTGCGAAAATAAAATATCTATTGATGTAGCAATTGTATTAACAACATTACCAAATGATATTAATAAATCAGATTTTCTGAATAAAATAGCTATGTTATCAAACGGACAAAAAATTGATGCAATTAAGATATTTAAACGAAATGGAATGTGTGATATTGATGATTTAGATGATATTAAAAAAGATGTTGTTTTATATTCTAATGATATTTCATTAAAACCATCATTTCCGTATGTATTTGACATGGTCACAAACAAAAATATTCGCATTCCAGATAATATGTTTGATGAAATTGTAAATTTAATAAAAGTTAAGAAGGGAGAAAATATACGTTATTGTTAATTATTAAGTATCTTCAGCTTTTTATGTAGTTCAATAATTTTACTATCTATATAATATATTTCAACTTTCTCTCTAAAACTGGGTAATTTATGATCTACTACTGTTATTAAAGAATGAAGAAATTTTATTAATTCCATATATTTTTT
>Ga0222653_1000642_pt1 | contig 19666 bp, 17 predicted proteins | sample AntAcemetagen419_FD_179856 | JGI IMG/M metagenome (GOLD analysis project Ga0222653, IMG submission 179856) | Saline water microbial communities from Ace Lake, Antarctica - #419 | ecosystem: Environmental > Aquatic > Non-marine Saline and Alkaline > Saline | place: Antarctica: Ace Lake...
CCCGATAGATTGCTTCAACTGCTCGTTTAAAGTCATGCGATTTTCTACCCGAAGTAAATTGGTTTTGAATCTTGAATCCGACGCCATCTCCTCGAGATTTAAGACTTCTGTGAGTCGAACGAAGTGTTTCTCGCTTCCGACAGCCAGAACAAATCGGACACCATCTTTTGTTTCGAACCAGTCTCCGTAAGGCGCGATATTGGGGTGGGCTGTGCCAATGGGCTTTGCTACTTCTCCAGCCATTAAATAATTAGTCGCTTGATTGGCTAAAGCAGCTAGGGACGATGCTTCCAGGGAGCAGATTGTGTATGAGCCTTCTCCTGTTTTCTCTCGATGCAGCAGGGCTAGAAGCGCGGCTTCTTTAAGCTGATGACCTGCCAGAACATCGATCAATGCCACAGGAAGTTTCGCGGGATTATTGGCATCTGTCCCAGTCATGGAAATCCAACCAGTCTCGGCTTGAAGAACTACGTCGTATGCTGGCCTTTCTTTATTCTCGTATCCTTTCAGGTCGAGGAATATTACCTCGGAATTTTCGCTTTCGATGGATTCATAGTCGAGCTTAAACTTCTTGGCGACTCTTGGTAGATAGTTGGAAATGATGAGGTCTGCATTTTTGGCCAATTCCAATACTTCGTTTAAGTCCTTCTTATTGGTTAGGTCGGCGAATAGGACTTTCTTCCCGTAGTTTACTGAGGCATAATAGGCCGAAGTTCCGCTTTCGGTTTCACCAGATACACGCCATCCGCGAGTCACGTCGCCGCCAGCCTTTTTGTTTTCTACCTTGACTACCTCGGCGCCTAGCTCGGCAAAGAAGGTTCCGGCAGCTGGCCCCGCCAAAACGCTAGCCAATTCCACTACCTTTAATCCTTTGAAAAAATCTCTCATGAATCGATTGGTATTTCTTGTTTTTTCGAGCGCTACAATCTGCCTTTTGGCCTGCGCTCCAACTAACGTTCACAAAGATGTGGAATCTCCACAAACGCTTACTATAGAAAAGACGGTTTCGAGTTCGGACAATGAAGTTATTATCAAGCTAGGCGACAATGTCTCCGAGATTTTCAAGAATCTGTCTTCTGATGTAAGAAAGATCAGCTTTGAGCCTGGAGAACACTTTGCTGCAGATACCTTGCACCTCCCGCGCACGGGTGGATTGGTGATCATCGATGGAAACGGATCCGATCTCAAACTAGCTAAAATGGGTTTTTACTCCATGCCCAATTCAAAAGATCAGGCCATGCTTTACAATCATACCCGCTACCTGATCAAAGACTTTTCGACCATTTCGGGAGGAGAGAAGGGGGTTTTGCTTGGATCTTCGTTCAATACAGTTATCCAAAACATCGAGTTTGTAGGGCAGAAAAATGCCGCTATCGATTTAATATTTTGCTTGATGTGCACTGTTGAGAATATTCTGGTCACGAATAATTTCCACGATGGAATTGTGCTGCGCACGGGACGTAATATCGACACCAAAAAGATAGAGTGGGATAGGGCAGGCTTGAACAATTCGCAGTGCAATCACACCGAGGTGAGCTCGTGCAGAGTATACAACCGCAAGGGCTGCACAGGAACTTCCTTTAAAGTATTGCAAAGTTCAGGCGTCAGGCTAGTCAATTGCATCTCGGAGGGATGGCCCAATAAGCGAGCGGTATACTTTGACGCTCTCGGAGCGTCCACGGCGAAGTACTTTTCGATTGAAAATTTCCATTTGGAACACGTTCCTGAAGAGGGCGGACTGTGCTTTCGGAATTTCGGGAGCTTGATTGAGGTCGATGGTTTTTTCGTTCAGAAGGGAAGTGCCTTATCACCTGTGATCAAAATCGAGAACAACGGCAGTTATGTTTTCCGAAACTTTCCCTATTGGCCTGGAAGAGCTTGGGTCTCTTCGAGCAATTCACCGAGTGTAGTCATGGAGAACTGTCCGCCTGGGATGTACAAGATTGACACGTATTGGAAGAATATGGAGAAAGAAGGCGAGAAGATCTTTCAGGGATACTTTAAGTTGGACAAGATGATGAGGCCATAAGTCTAGAGAAGTTGATATTCAAAAGTCGGCACTCCTACATTTCCATTTTCATCGTAGAAACCTGTGAAACGGATTTTGTAATAAAACTCCTGGGCATTTCTAATCAACCAAGTTCGATCAGAATCTACGATATAGGTTCCTGAGTCAAAGCTGTAGGTTTTCCAGTCATAGCCGATTATATCGGGTTGAGAACTCCATTCAACCATACTAGTGTCTGAAATAGTAATTTGGTCGTAGGGCTTTACGGAATATTCAGAAGCCCACGTGTTCTCTGGGTTTAAGACCAATCCAGTAACCAAATAGGCGATTGGCGGATTGATGAATTGATAAGTGTATTTGGTGAATCTAAAGTCCCACGTATCCGAAGGGGGCTCCTCTATTAAAGCTCCCGTTAACAGGGAGTACAGATTGAAGCCAGTTCCTTGAGTTTTTGAGATCACCCTTTCGGTGATCAGCTCTTCGCTCATTTTTTTATAGCGAATGGTGTATCCCGTTTCGGTCACTTCTGGAACCTCAATCCAAAACATTCCCTGAGGAAGACCGAATTCATTGAATCCAAGATCAATCAAGAAAACCCCCTCCAAGTCTCCCATAGCGGGGTCGGAATAAGCTGTGGCAATGACTTCGGTTTTCTTGCCGATACCGTAACCGCTTGTATCTTCGGCTTGCGCGAGATCAATATGTCCACTTTTCCAAGCCAACATGAATCGAGCATCGTTCAAGACGATCATCCGAGAATCGGCACCATTTTTCAAAGCGATATCCCAATCACCTTTTTGATGCATCCCTGCGATCGCATTTTGTTCAAGACTAAAATAGATTTGGTTCACGTAGCCCTGTCCCATGTCAACGGAGCCGAGATTAAGACCTCCACGATCAAAGGGTTCGATAGGAATTTCATCTTTCTCACACGCCATTAGGGTTAAAGCAAATGTTATTCCTACCAGTATTCTCTTCATCATTTAAGTTTTGAAATGTTGAATCTTAATCTAACGAATAGGGTGCGGCCCGTTCCAATTGCAAAGCTTCCTCCACCTCCGTGAACTCCTCCCGCTACGGTCGTATTTATATTTTGCACGTCGGTGAGGTTTCTCGCGCCAATTTCGACAGTTAGCTTTTCAGAAAAAACTTTGGATACGGTCAAATCCAAATTTTGGTAAGCCGATAGGAAGTCTTCCTTTACTTCTCCTTCGCTGTCTTCTCGAAGGAAGGTCTGGCGCCCGTTGTGTTTGAAGAATAAATTGGCACTGATGCCCGAGCCCTCAAAATTGTAGGACGTTCTCAAGATTGCCTCAGGTGTAAAGACAAAATCGGGAGCATCACTATTTTGAAGATTATTGGATACTCCAACCATGGCAAAGCCACCTGTTAAGCTTAGTTTGTTCAACTGGTACTCCAGTTCGAAACGTCCTCCCGTTGTTTGCCTTTCGCCTACGTTGACATAAGAAAACTCTTCGGAATTTACCTGTGCCAAGGTTATCAAGTTGTAAATTTGGTTGTAGAACCCGTTCAAGCTCCAAGAGAATTTTCGCGTTTCGGTTTTTCGACCGTTGAGTGAAGCAGAAAAATTGTGTGATTTTTCTGTATCAAGTTCTGGATTTCCTAAGATGTTGTGGTTGATATCTACGAAATAAAAGGAGAGTTCTTTTAAGCCTGGAGCTCTGAAGCCCTGAGCGTAACTCGCTCTTACTTCCACAGCATTTCGGAGCTGGTACAGCCCGCTGATAGAGGGTATAAGTGGCGCTTCGTACCTTGAGTTGTAGGCCGCCCTTAGGCCAGGTTTGATGGTCAATCCATCCAAAGGCTTCCACTCTGCGGTAAAGAAGGCGGCCAGATTCTCTATTTGCCCTGTTTCATCTACTATCCGTTTTCCCTCAGAACTTTCTACTTCTGCTTCGTAACCAAGTTGGATATTAAGGTTGCCGTTGATTTTCCCAACGAACGAACCACGAGCGAGTGCGTTCGAAAAAGTGGTGGTGTCGAGCAGGGAAGAGTTGGTGGTTAGGGAGCTTTCTACACCCGTTAAATCGGTGATAAGAGTTGATTTTTCACGTCGAAAGATGTTGTAGCCAACTACGTGATGCGTACTCCAATTGGCGTTTAACTTGAGCTGAAGCTTAGCCGATCCTCCGTAGCGATAGGTCTGGTATTCGTCATCGAACGCCGTTTCACCGTAAGCCCCCATAGGTGCCCCGCGATTGGTGATGACTTCATCGAAGTAAGAGCCCGTAATTTCAAAATATCCCTTATCCATGTTAAAGCGATATTGTGCATCCGCAAAGATCTGCTCGCGTGGATTCCATTGTTGGGCTCTTCGTTCATCCGCGATGGGTTCTTGTGTAGAATAGAACGGGTCATCCGTCGGACTCCATCCGTCGAAGTAATTTCTCCCAGCCGAAACTCTCAGAGTACTCTTATTCCAGCCTTGTTTGATAGATCCTAAAACATTGAAGTGACCGATACTTTCGGTGAAAACTTCAGCACTTAAATCCGTTTGGTTCGTTTTTCCAGTTTTCGTAATCAAGTTGATGGTGCCTGCCAAAGCATTTGATCCATAATTTACCGCCAAAGGCCCTTCCACAATCTCTATGCGTTCAATATTGTTGAGGTTTAATTGAGTGAGATCTATATTGCCATTCAATCGGCCGATCACAGGTACCCCATCAATCATGATTTTCACGTTTTCTCCACTTATGCCTTGCATGGCGAGTCTTGTTCCGAGTATATTATCTTGACCTACACGAAAATTCAGTTCGTTTCTCAAAACATCATTGAGGTTTACAGCCCCGCGCTTTTGGATTTCTTCAGCCGTGATGCTCCGAATGGCGTGGATAGATTCACTGACACGGGTGGGTTGATATTGGGCTGTAATGACTACTTCATCGAGGCCAAATTCTTTTTGTTTTAGCTGAAGGAGTTTAATCTCTGGATCCCAGGAGATACTGGTCCGTTCGTAACCAAGAGTGTACAACTCGAGTGTTGCACCTTCTACAATGCCATCTAATTGAATGACTCCTTTATCGTTTGAGTAAGTCACGTACTGTTGAGTTCCGACATTGTAAACACCGGTAACAGCCTCCAAAGGAATCTTTTGATTTCCAACTACAACTAGACTTTGGCTAAACGAAGTTGAGCTAAGTAAAAAAAAGAAAAGCAGTATTTTCCACGTTCTCATTAAAGCATTCATTTTAAGTGAGGAGAAGGCAGGAGGAAAAAATCCTCCTGCCAATATCTTGCAGCAAAAAACAACTCAAAAATGCAAGACCCCGAGTTGGAATAGTCCAACTCTACTTCACGGTTAAGATTTTAAGTATAAGTCAATAATTTCCCGCACTTGTTTTTGGATTTTAGAAGGTTTGGTTTTACCCTCCGCTACTTCATCGCCATATTCGTAGAGGCGCTGCCACAGCATTTTGTTTTCTACTTTTCCTGACATTTCAAATTCGGGGTTATCCTGAAAAACATCGTCCCAGACAGCGCGCACCTCTTTCCAATAGCCATGTTGTTCATTCCACCAGTCAATTGCGGGTTGGCAATTGAAATCTCCTTTGGTGAAGACCTCCATTCCTTTTTCCATGCAAATGAGCATGTCGCCTGATTCTTCGCGTAGAATCTTTTCGTTGTCTTGTTCGATGAGCCATCCGTTGTCGCTTAGCTCAACACGGCTATGTCTTTTTACCACATTGTAGTCGCTTCTCTTCGTGTATTCTCTTCGCGGGAGGGGCGCATCTCCAACTCCTTCCCAATAATGCTTGCCATCAACATGCACCCATGTTCCTTTGGATTCATAGCGAGGAGAGTCATCAACCTGAAAGACCTTTTGCGTCCAAGTTCCTTTCACTTCTTCAGGTTTATAATCAATAGTCTTCCACTTTTGATCCTTGTCATAAGAAAGCATGCTACTTTCTTCGTAAACCCAGTCTTGTCTCCAGTGTTTTATTACCATCGAATCACTGATTACCAATAGGTGTTGAAGGGATATGAGGTTTTCTTCCTCCTCGATGATTTTCACATACTCTATGGCAGCACTTGAGTATCTGTCGTAATATTCATAAGCTGTATCAGGCGAAAAGGTCTCGGCAAAGTTGAAGGTGACTTTATAACACCCTTCCATTGACTTAATGGCAGCTATATCTTTTTCTTTCTTGGTTTGCTGAGCACTCAGACTTAAAACCAAAATGGCCGATAGAATAGTAAGTAGAGATTTCATAATTAATTTAGTTATTAATAATCACCTTTTGAGTGAGCGCCTGGTCATTCGATATGATTCGAATCAAATAAGTACCTGCATCAAAGCCGGATGTGCTTAATTGAACTTGACTGCTGCCTTGGAGAACTTGCTCGTTAATCATTCTTCCATCGATTGAGAAGACTTCTAGACGGGTGCTTGGACTGAAGTTACCTTCAAGCGTTAAGAGGGAACCTGCGCTTAGCGGATTCGGAAAAGCTATAAATTCCAACGTTTCACTAGTTGAGGTGCTTAGCGCACTATTCAGAGTTACTGTAAATTCATAGACTCCTGTACCCGTTCCGCCAAAGCCCGTAAATACAATCTGGTAAACGTTGCCGTTTTGGGCTTCCACGAAGTAGGATAGGTCTTCTTGCAGTACCCAACCATCTCCAAAACTGAAATTTTTCCAGTCGTAGCCAATTTGATTGATTTCTTCCACAAAATCAGCTTGCCACGGACTAGCTTCGTCGGTTGGGGTAGACCCAACCTCGGAAGTTCGCACTCCATAGTTGTGTTGGATTCCGCTCACCGCATAGCTTTGTCCTTGAATATTTTCGGTATATCTTTTAAAAGTGATGTCCCAATCTTCTGAGAGTGGTTCTCTATCTATGGCTTCGCCTGTTTCAAAGCTGAAGTAACCGAAGTTTTTTCCAGTAAAATCACTTTTTACCAATTGTTTTTGCTGCTCATCACTACCGTCGAGATTGGCATAGGTGAAAGTATATACCCCTGACGCTAAAACATCAAGTCTTAGTTTTTTCAACGTACCGTCGGTCAGCTGCACGACGTATAAACTATCGCCGTTCACGAAATGGGTAATGGGATTGTAAATACCCCAACCGAGATCAAAATCGGAAGTCGGGTGAAGATTGAAAGCTCCTCGATTCCAGCTGGTAATGTCATTGTAGAGTTCTGGCCAAGAGCCATCCAATTCAACTAGCGCTTCCCATTCGTTTATTGCGTAGGGTGCTTCATAAACGAATAACCCTTTTTGGGTATTGGCCCTGATGCTCGACGTGAAGCCAGTAATTTCGAAGGCAATATCCCAATTATTCAGGGGTGCCGAGGCTACTTCGCCACTTGCCATGTTGTACCAAACTTGGTTCTCATAACTGGGGCCTGTAGTTACAATGTCTTCGGCTAGCTGAGCTGTAATTAGTGTAGGAATTAATACCGCAATGGCGAGAAAGTATAGGTTTTTCATTGATTATCTTTATTTAGACTAGTTATAAATAAGGGCAAAGAAATGAGATCCGAGTCTATCTGCCAAGTCACTTTTTAAAATACCATAAAAGTGGTATGGAGTGCTAAATCCTTATTAAAATAATTAGGATCAGATGATTATGAGCATATTAAAATACGAAAATGAGTTTGTGCCTATTAAAAATGACCTTTTTGTGGTATGCCTTTTTTGAATTCATTTATTCGCATAGAATCCTAAATGGAATGCGAGATGGCAGATTTTAATAGCAATCCATCAACACTTGCTTTTTATTTTGGTAATAGCTCAACGGCTTTTGATTGTGCTTGACACAGATGGTATGTAGAAGCTCGGTTACTCCTTTTTGCATGGCAAGTGAACCACAAATCATCACTACTGCTTTTTTCTCCAGAGCTTGAGTAATTTTTTCTGCGTCTTTAAGAATTAAGTCCTGAACGTATATTTTTTCATCTTCCAACTCCCGCGAAAGCGCGATATGGAAAAAGTTGAGCCTTCCTTTACTCAAACTTCTATCTACCCATGATTTATAAAGACTGAATGAGGAAATGGTTTTTCCGCCCCAGTATAGGTCAATATTTGTGTTGTTCTGATTTTCGTCAATCATTCCCAAAAACGGAGCGATACCCGTTCCAGAGCTAATCATAATGACCTTTGTAGCTTTAGTAGGAAAGTAGAAACCTTTGTTTTCCACGACTTTCGCATTTAGCTGATCCCCTTCTACTAAATAACTTAAATAATTAGAGCATAATCCTTTATGGTGTTTTTTTACTGCGATTAAGAGATGTTCACTTTCGGTTTTTCCTACCGAGTAAAGTCTGTCGTTAGAACCATCTTCGGGATAGATGGCCAACAAGTCGCCCGACAGAATATTTTGTGGTTTGTAAGGTTTTAATTCTAATAAAAAGCTGTCGCCCACAGTGTTCTTATTAACCACCTCAAATGTTGCTTTCTTTTTTACCTGATTGCTAATAGCATATTCGGCGGGGATGGAAATATTCAGGCCTATGGAGGTGCTCCATTCATCGGCCCACTGCTTAAAAGCCTCCCACGAGCGATTGTTAACCGTCGACGGTGATTTTTCTCTCTTGGCCAATTCAATGTCTTCCAGCATCGTATCGACATCAAAAGCATACTTACAGAAATCGGGGTAAGAAAGTGATCCAAATCCAATGACGGCATATCCAAATGGATTTTTGAAAGCAGCTTTTCGAATGAGCCCTTCAAATTTAACTGCGTTGGCGGGAGCTTCTCCTTGCCCGTAGGTTGCCGTGAAAACGATGAGTTGTTTCATTTTCGGGTATGACTTGAACTCATTCATTTGACATATATGGGCTTTGGCACCTGCACCTACAATTTTTTCGTAGAAGAGCTTCGCAAACCCCATGGTGGTGCCTGATTCGGAGCCCACGAGAACAAGGTATTCACATTCGTTTATTCCGTATTTATTTTTGAGTTTGTGCGCCCTTCTCAACAAGGACATTCGAAATCCCGAATACAGGAGAAACAATAGTGATAGAGATGAAATACCAAGAATTGTTGACCAAAAAATGCTGCCGCTACCGGTGTGTAAAATGGTGCTCCACTCAGTAAAGAAATTTACGATGGGATAGGAGATTTCGCTCAGAATCTCACCCGTGTATTGATTTACCAAAACTTCTCCTTCCCTTAGACTAACCTGAAAATAGTCTGTGGGATCATCTGAAAATGGAAACTCCAAACTTCTCAATTCGGTAAGTGCTGTTTGACTAAAAAAGGTGATTTTATCGGTTGTTATCGAAGGTTCGGATCTGATGCTCTCATAATCTACTTCATGTGAAATGGTGTACTCGGGAATGATGGAGAAGCGTAAAAGAGAGAGGTAAACTCCCGTGAGTGCAATAATGACTATAGGTATAAACGCCAGTCGACCTAAGTAGATATGAGTGTATTGCGAGAAATTCTCTTTTAAAATTTTGCTAAAAAGTTTCTGGAATCCTTGTTGCCGTTTTAAGATCAGGATGAATCCCGTAATTGCAATTAGAAAGAGCAGTAAGGAACTAAACCCGACTAAAAAGCGTCCCAGTCCTTTTAAGAAAAGAGAGCGATGGAGGTTTGTGGCGAATTTGATTAAGGCTGATTTTTCCCTGATCTCTCCCGTTTTTTCGGCCGTAATAGGGTGGATGTAGAAATTGGCAATACCACCGACTTCATCTATGGTGGAGATAGATAGAAAACCATTTGCATCGACTGAAAGACCGAGCACCTCATTGCACTTAGCACGGGTTGTGGTGATGATTTGCGCCAGACTTTGGTTAGGAAAATCATCTATACTAATGTGAGGTTCAAGCTTGGCATCGATAGGATCAAAAGCTAGAATAGCTCCGGTTACTGCGAGTATCAAAATGAATAAGGAGGAGGTAATGGCAAGAGCTAAGTGGCTAAATCTCCAGATGGAAATAATCACAATACACGTTCTTAGTTAGTCATCAGACGCACGTAGCGAATGTATCCTGCGCCGTCAATTGGTTTGGCAGGGATTTCAGAAGTCAATTCAATTTCTAGATCGGTAGGATGGTATTGTTGATCTTCCACCGAGGTTTCAAAGCGCAATTTATAGCCTTGGTCGATTTTAGAATTGTCTATTTCGAAAACAATAACCGTGCGCTCACCGCCCCCCACAGTAGCTCCTGTGATGCCATCCACACTTCGTTTTTTTTTGCCAAAATAGCCCCACCATTCATCGATGAGGTGATACCATTCAGGATCATCTCCCGATACGAAAAGGGTTCGCTCGTACGCACCTTCAGGGTCCATTAAGGAAGTGATAATGTAGGCACCTTCTCCGTCGTAATTCACCAGTTGTACCATGCATTTATAAGAAGTAGTTTCCATTTTTTTCTGAAAGGAAAAACTTATAAATGCAGTGGCTATTAACCCTATAAAAATCCAATTTCTTATTTTCATAGTCGTGTTAGTTTTGTAGAAAGCTTAGGTTTATTTCTTCTGTCTGCAGCAGTTCGTTTTCTTGTGCTAATTGATGAGCACTTTCTTCAAATGCGGTGGTAAGCGCTATATCGGCGCCGATAGAAACTAAATACTTGAGTATTTCGATGTTTTCTGTTTTCATAGCCGCTAAATGCAGAGGTGTAAATCCATCGCTATTTTGAGCATTAACATCCAAGCCCAAGGTCTGCGCCTTTTTCAATAATTCTATTTGATTTTGTTCTGCTGCCAAATGAAAAAATGTATTTCCATTGCCTTGCTCAGCTGTCAATCTCACTCCGTTGCTTTCTAATAGTTCTGCTTTTTCTTCGAATGCTGAAGGCTCAGATGGGAGGTAAGATTCAACGAGATAGTAGACTAAACTGTTTCCGTCCTTGTCCCGCACATCTATTTCTGCTCCTGAGCCGATTAAAGCACTTATGGCTGCGGGCGTATTTTGGTAAACTGCATTGGTAAGGGCAGTATGTCCTTTTTTATTGACTGCGTTCACATTTTTGCTTTTTGCCAAAAGCAGGCTTATTATTTCGAGGTCATTGTATTTTGCAGCGTTCATCAGGGAGGAATTGCCTTCATTATCTGCTTGGTCGGGGTCTGCTCCGTTTGCCAAAAAGAATTCTATCGAACGTGCCTCTTCGCCATCCGATGCGTATATCATAAGCGGAGTCCTACCTTCTATATTGGCCTTATTTGGGTTTACACCCTGGTCTTTTATAAATTGAAACACCTCTGCTGAATTTTTGTGTCGCCGAGTACCTTCAGCAGCAAAATGCATGGCCGTAGCCCCATCTCTGCTTATCGCTTTTTGCTGCACACCTTTTTCGATGAGCCATGTCAGCATTTTGATGTGTCCGCCCGCCGCTGCGTAGTTGAAGGAGGTATTCCCCAAGTCATCCTTGTCGTAAATGCTCAACTCTTTTTCCTCAAAATACTCGATCATTTCAGGATTGTCTAAGTGTGGAATGAGCAGAAGCAAGGCATTTGCACCATCATTGTTTTTTTCTTCTTTGACTTGTGCATTTTGAGCGAATATGAAATCGTACAACTCGGAATCTTGCTGTCCCGTAACCGCGGCGAAATTGAGAAGCGAATAGCCATGCTCATCAACGATGTCAACCGCCGCACCTTTTCCTACCAAGTGTTTCATCAGAGCTAAGTTGCCTTTATAGGCTGCCCAGAAAACGTAGGTTCTGCCGTCGTGAGTGATCTTATTCACATCGTTTCCCTCTTGGTTGAGTAGAAAAAGTAACGTTTCCATCGGTGCCTTTTCAAGAATGGCATAAATCAATGGATCGAAGGCGAATCGGTTGAGTTCAGACGGATCATTGCCTTGGTTGATTTTCTTCGCTACCATTTCTAGCGATGGCTGGGTCTTCCAAAAGTCTCGTTCGAGAAGAGCATTTGATTGAGCGGAGAGGGTGCAGCTCATTAGCACTAATGCCAACGTTGCAGCTGATTTAATTTTTCTCATGGTATTACTTCTATGTTTCTCTTTCCAATGCGAGTCAGTTCGCACCGAAAAGAACAATTGGTTTGAGCCGAGAAGCCTCGAAATTAAAGGCTGTTTTTCGATCCATAAAAACTTCAGCACTTTTCATGAAACCTTTGCAAGGAATATTCAATAATCTGTGCAGGTGTATCATGGGTTGAAGCATTCTCGACTCAAGCTGATAATGTGATAATAGTCTATTGTTCTCTTCTAATTCAATGTGAAATACCATTCTGGTGTGCATTCACAGTGTGGACACTTATCTAATTTGCATTGATCTGCCAGCTCCTGCAAAAAGGCAAACTCTCTTTCAGCAGCAAAAAGAAATTTGATGAATTCTTCTTTCTGCGATCGGTGCAATAAGACCATGTCAAAGGTGTGCGGGTTTAGAATCGAAATACATCTATCGTTGCCCAATAGAGCCTGCCTCCTTATATGCGCATTGACTATATTTCTTAGGTTAAGGAACTCTGTAATGTTCTTTGCTATGCAAATATTCTTGTGCAAAAGCTGAATATTCTTTCCCGATGTAATTATCCATTCCTCGAAGGAGAGGATCATGTTATTTGAAGCCATACTATTTAGAATGATTCTAGATAGCAAAAGTAGCTGCTCGAAGTCCTTCGTCAAATACCTCCATTGTGGTATAATTTATCTTTTGTTGTTGGGCACAAAAAAGCCGACTCAATCTGAGTCGGCTGAAACTTCTTAATCGCAGTTGGGTTTATGCTGCCTGAGCAGTTTCTTTATTAACTGTCTTCTTGCGTTTCTTGTACGTCTTCTTAGGCATTGTTCCGTAGATCACATCCCACAATGTAGTAGAAACCCCAAAAGCAATCGTATCATCTTTGTAGTGATGGATGCTGTGGTTTATCCAAAGCGTACCTATCATATTTTTAGGTGGCTTGAAGGCGTGTATAGAAAAGTGCATGAGAAGGTAAAGTGAATATCCTATAATAAATCCTGGAAGAAAAGTGAAAACGTAGGTGCCAATAGTAACACGAAAAATCAAAAAGAGTGCGGTTAAAATCATTACCGCTGCAGCAGGTGGCATCGCCAATCTCGTTTTGTCTCGAGGAAATTCGTGGTGCACTCCGTGAAAGAGATATTGAATACGCTTCTTAACCTTAAGGTTAGGAAGCATGTGGAAAACATGTTTGTGCATGATATATTCAACCCACGTCCATGAAATTGCTCCGAATACAAAGAGACTTATTCCTTCTAGGGTTCCAGTATAACCATTCGAAAAATTGATGTAGAGCATTATGGCTGAGCCCACAAAATAGATTGTTAAGGGCACGGAAATATGGGTTCTGGCTAACTTCTCAAGAATTGGATTTTTAAATAATGCGGTAGTTCCTTTCTCTTTTGGTGCGTGTAGCATTTCGGTTAATTTGATACAAATATATTTTGATTCTGGAAACTGCCGAAGTTTTTAGTCTTCAATTTTTCCCATTTAATCGTAAATAACCTAAAAGTGGTACGGAATGTTGAGAGTGTCGATCTAAACGAAATAGTTTGCGCATTGGGATTATTTCCTACTTTTGCGGACCCAAATTGCCCGGGTGGCGAAATTGGTAGACGCGCACGCTTGAGGGGCGTGTGAGCTAACGCTCTTGCTGGTTCGAGTCCAGTTCCGGGCACTTCAATCAAAGTCGGTTCTTCCAGAACCGGCTTTTTTTTATCTGAATATTCTTTTTGGAAAAGAAACAGTTTTACTTTTCTCCTCACTTTCAAAAAAATATAGACTTTCGTCTTATGGATTATCTCAAAGATTTCCTTGAACACCTTAAGGTGGTATGGTTTGCCAATAGCTATGCGAAAATGGTCGTGGCTATTGGTATTCTCGTTCTCACAGTTGTGGTAAACATGTTATTCGTAAAGATTTTCAATCGCTTCATTCGCAGAAGGACAGAAGACATGCACACCGATCCGACCAACTATAAATTCTTGCGTCATGCGATTGTAGCGCTCATTTATGTGGTTGGGGTTAGTGCCGCCATTTATACTATTCCTGTTTTGCGAACCTTAGCCAGTTCACTCTTGGCAGGAGCAGGAATATTGGCCGTGGCGATTGGTTTTGCTTCTCAGCAAGCGCTTAGCAATATGATCAGTGGCATATTCATTATCATGTTTAAACCCTTTCGCGTCAATGACAGGATTACCATAAGGGATACGATTTCTGGTGTAGTTGAAGATATTTCACTACGCCATACGGTGATCAGAAACTTCGAAAACCGAAGAGTCATTGTTCCCAATTCCATCATTGGTGATGAAATTCTAATCAATGCCGACTACGAAGATGCTTTGATTTGCAAATGGTTGGACATGGGAATTGGCTATGGAGCTGACATAAAACAAGCCCGAAAGATCATTCAAGAGGAAGCAATGAAGCATCCTTACTTCATAGACAACAGAACTCCCGAAGAAAAAGAGGAGGGAATAGATGCTGTGAGAGTGCGGGTTTTGAGTTGGGGCGACTTCTCCATCAATCTCCGCGCTTGGGTTTGGACAGCTGACAACGCAGCAGCCTTTCAATTGGGTTGCGACTTATACGAGAGCATCAAGGAACGCTTTGACGAGGAAGGAGTGGAGATACCTTATCCATATAGGAATGTGGTGCATCACAATATGCCCAATGAGGAACCTCCTATTTCCCCAAAAGACTAAACACAAATGTTATGTGCTCTGCGCGATGTACAAGTACAGGGGCATCCCCAAAGTGATATTAAACGGGAAGGTCACCGCCAAAGCCATCGGTAGATACAAGCTCGGATTGGCCTTAGGCGCGGCCAACCTCATCGCAGCGGGAACAGCGATATAAGACGCACTGGCAGCCAAGATGGCAAAGAGCAATCTATTTCCAACGCTGTCGGTAAAGCCTCCGCTTATGACGGCTACTAAGCTGCCGTTTACTACGGGAATGATAACCGCAAAGAGCACGGCAAACCATCCTTTCTTTACAAATGCCGAAAGCTCTTTTCCGCTGGTAATACCCATATCGAGCAGAAAAACGGCTAGGAATCCCTTGAAAATATCCGTTGTAAAGGGCTTGATTCCTTCGGCTTGTGCATCGCTGGCCAAGTAGCCGATGACCAAACTCCCGATGATAAGCAATACACTTCCATTGGTCACCGAATGTTTCAGCACGTTCCCTATCGGTAGCTTATCTGTGGTGTCTTTATTGAACAGGCTCATGAGCAACACCCCGATGATGATGGACGGTGCTTCCATCAATGCCATGACAGCTACCATGTGTCCGTCAAATTCGATTTTCTCTAGCTCTAAAAATGAAATTGCTGTTACAAAAGTCACGGCACTCACCGATCCGTAGGCGGCAGCAATGGCACCTGAATTCCACACGTTGAACTTCCTACGTAAGATGAAGTATGCGTAAATAGGGATTACCAGCGCCAAGAGAATTCCGAAAAGAAGTGAGTAGGCTATCTCTGCGTCAAAGGTGCTGTGCGAAAGTTCTTGTCCACCCTTAAACCCGATGGATAGGATGAGGTACATCGAGATAAACTTCGACGAATTGGGAGGTATGGCTAAGTCGCTCTTCAGCTGTACCGCTATAATTCCCAAAAAGAAAAACAGCAATGCCGGATTGGTGAGGTTGTCGGCCAATAGATGAAGATCCATAACTGTGTTTTATATAAGAGCAAATATATGTTTTGTATTGAATACATATGTATTATATAATATTCAGTTATGAACGAATCTCGAGTGAAATTTTGCACGACATTTTTGATGCTTTAATTAACTGCTTCTATACATTCCTATATTTGTCCATATGTCCGAGAAATCAAATAGAGCGAAGTTTTATATTATTCCATGGGCCCTGTGTGTGGCTTTTCTGATCCGAGCTATGATACTTCGAGATGTAGCTGCCACCTACACAACGGATGATTTGAGTATTTGGCAATCGCCTTCTTCTTATTTTGTGCTCTCATCAGTTTGCTTCATTTTAGGACTCTACTTTCTTACGTTAAAGGGCGGGAATTCCGAATCAGAATAAACTCTATATCAACTAGATCAAATAAACACTCATGAGTATTTTAAGAATTATCCTTGCCGTTATTTTGCCACCTCTAGGTGTTTTCTTCACTGTAGGTATTGGCAAACACTTCTGGATCAATATTCTCTTGACCCTTCTCGGGTTTGTGCCTGGTATTGTTCATGCCATTTGGGTCATCGCTAAAAATGATGTGTAGTAAGCATCACAGTGTTGTTTTTACAATATCTCTTGATGCGTATTGCAAAATGGATTATCGGTCTGAGAACCGATAACCTGAAATATCGGCTTTAGAACCGATATCGGTAATTATCGGCTTTAGAGCCGATAAATTAGATTATCTGCTGATAAGCCGATATATTCGTCTCATGATTGCAATAATCACAGGAGACATTATCAACTCCACAGAAGACGACTCTACTCAATGGCTATCGCTCCTTAAAAAGGTTCTGAATCGCTATGGGGAAAGCCCTGAGAAATGGGAGATTTTCAGGGGGGATAGTTTTCAATTGGAAGTTGAACCCAAAAATGCACTACTCACGGCCTTTCATATAAAGGCATGTATAAAGCAGACGGGCACTAGAGATGTGAGAATGGCAATTGGCATTGGTGATGCTGCCCATAAAGAAGAGCGCATATCAGAATCGAATGGCTCGGCTTATGTTCGCTCAGGAGAGAGCTTTGAGGAATTGAAGAAGCAAACTCTGGCCATCAGAACCGGAGATAAAGACATTGATGAATCGATCAATCTAATGCTACAACTTGCCCTTCTTGTAGCAGACAGTTGGAGCTCGGCAGTCGCCACGATTTTGAATGCATCCATCGAAAACCCCGACAAGTCACAAAAGGAATTGGCGAAGCTTTTGAAAAAATCTCAAAGTAGTGTAAGCGAAGCTATGTCGCGTGGAGGGTATAGTGAAATGATGAAGGTGAATAATTATTATGTGAAACAAATCGATACGATATGAGTCTCATTTTCATAAAAATGCTCTTAGCCCATATCTTGGGAGATTTTGTTTTTCAGCCCAAAAAGTGGGTAGAGAATAAGCTAGAGCTGCGACATAAATCCAAGTATCTCTATTTTCATATTCTCATTCATTTGGTGGCGCTCCTCGTGATATTTCGTTTTGATTTCGAGTATTGGCTGGTATTTTTAGTCGTGCCGATAAGCCACTTTGCAATTGACCTGATTAAATTAAATCTACATGAAAAAGTGAATGCGCGCTGGCTGTTCATCTTTGATCAACTAGCCCATCTCCTGGTCATCATAGGATTGGCTTCCTATTACTTTCCCACCTTTTCCATTTCAGTAGAACTGTTTTCTGAGCTACATCTTTTCCTCTTGCTGTGTGTCCTGACTCTCACTTCTGCAGGGTCAGTATTCATACAAGTGCTAATGAGCCGATGGATAGTTGCAGAAGATAAGGATGACCAATCGCTTCCAACGGCAGGAAAATACATCGGGATGCTTGAACGGCTCTTCATATTTACGTTTGTGATTTTAAATCAATGGTCGGCCATCGGTTTTTTAATCACGGCAAAATCAGTTTTTCGATTCGGGGATCTTTCGCGCGCCAAAGACCGAAAACTCACCGAGTACATCCTCATAGGAACATTGCTCAGTTTCGGATTGGCAATTCTAACAGGACTGATATTCAGTCGGCTGTATAAAGAATGGTTTTGATATTTAAAGAGCTTGCTACTTCTGCCAAGGGTTGAGAGAGACTCTTCTTAACGAATCTTTCTCCGCGTCGTTCAAATCGCGATTGTAATCGTAAATGGCTCCTTCCCATGTGCCGTATAGCGCGTTGGGAAGCACGATAAAATGAACGCCAAATTCACTGTTCCGTTCATGCACCAAAGTCAATCGCTCATCGGCACTTGCAGGCTTATCCCATGCCTCAGAATAGTCGCCTAGATTATCGCCAATGTATAGCGCGATTTCAACTCCTTGGTTTCTAACTTTATCCCGTCTTTCTGATTTATCAGATGTATCTGTTTTTAGAAAAATGTGGGTGGAATCAGCTTGAGGAATTTTTAGATTAGTCAAGTTTTGAATCGTGGCGTTCAGACCATCCACCCCTCGATTACTCACATAAAACAGCTCCACACTATTGCTGTCGGCCCATTGCAGAAATTCGACAGATCCTGGGATTTCCTCGGCTTCAGCCGCCTCGACCCATGTTGCCCAAGTGTCAGGCGTGTAAGGGTTTCCCGATGCGATTTGCCAGGCCGTATATGGACTATTGTCCAATACGGTTTCATCCAAATCGAGAACCACGGCAGGACGCTCAACCCCACTCTCTAAGACAAGCTCAATGCGCAATCTGGCCAAACTGTATGCCTGATAGCAAAGTGCTTTATACTCTGCCGCGCTTTGCGCGTAGAGCGTCGAATGGATGAGGTAATCTTGTGAATTTTTTTCCGATTGACTTTCTCTGGTTACCGATTTCTCATTGCAAGCAGAAAGAACCATGATGGTGGATAGTGCAATTATTGTCAGTTTATTCATTTCGACTTAAACATTGAGGGTTTTAAGAAATTCAAAGAGTCCATGATGATCCTCTGATTTGAGAATGATGCCTTGCACGCATGTCTCCTTATTGAGCTTATCGATCATTTGCACATCGAAACGAGAAGCCAAAATATACACTGGAATGTGTGGATAGCTCGTTCCGATTTCTCGAAGGAAAGCCCAAATATCGTCACAAGATTCTTCATCTAAAATAACTAATTCAGCAATATCCCGCGCGGGGCTGGAAGCCAGGTATTCATCCAGGTCTTGGCTGAGATCAAACTCCAATTGCAAAGAGATCTCCTCCACCGTGTGTTTTAGAATCAGACTTTGTAAACTGTCTTTGCTGATGAGGCTAACCTTTTGTATGTTAGCGTTTATTACTCCAAATTCATTATCTGTCGCCGCTATCATGCTATTGATTTCGTGGATGCGTTCATCTAGCTTTCGTGCGGTATCTTTTAATCGTTTAAGATTTTCTGAATTGGATTCCTCTGCCAATAAATCAACTAATCCCATAATAGAGGAGGCGGGCCCTCTTAAAAGATGAGAATTCATGAAAGCGTAGTCAATCAACTTTTGCGTTTGCCTCATGATAAGCTGTTCTTTTTCCTTCTGCTCGTTTATATCGCGAATTATTCCAGAGATTCTCAATGGGGCTCCTTTTGAATCGCGTTCCATGACCTTGCCGTCTGAACGAACCCAGTTGTACTGGTTTTCTTTATTTAAAATCCGATACTCTATCGAGTAGTCATCTTCATGACTATCCAGAACATGCAGCCAGTTAAGTTTTACTCGCTGACGATCGGTGGGGTGCACCTTCGAAAGGAAATATTCTTTATCGAATTCTACCCGAGCTATTTCATTTTCAAAAATGCCAAGGTGAGCATCGTAGATGGATACTTTTTCTATGGTCGAATACCATTCCCAAACTCCTTGGTTCGATGCCGCAAGAGAGTTTTTGAGCTTAGTGCTCATATCAGAGAAGATCTCGCCTGTAGGGTTTGGCTCATTCATGTGGCGCATTACTCCGTAGAAATATTTAGTGTTAGTTTCTTCCTTTAACTTGGTTAATCGAAGCTCATAAACACCTTTAGAGCCATCCTTCTTAAGAATATGCCAAGCAATTATTTTAGCTTCTCTCGATTCAGGACCAGCATGAATTTGGTCGATTCTTTCAAAAGCG
>Ga0222653_1000646_pt1 | contig 19592 bp, 15 predicted proteins | sample AntAcemetagen419_FD_179856 | JGI IMG/M metagenome (GOLD analysis project Ga0222653, IMG submission 179856) | Saline water microbial communities from Ace Lake, Antarctica - #419 | ecosystem: Environmental > Aquatic > Non-marine Saline and Alkaline > Saline | place: Antarctica: Ace Lake...
ACCGACGATGTCAGGATCGCGGCCAGGCCCGAAGACGTCTTCCAACGGCTGATCCCCGGCCATTGGGAGGGCGACCTGATCAAGGGAGCGGCAAATCGCTCGGCCGTCGGTACCCTGGTCGAACGCACCAGCCGCCTCGTCCTGCTCGCCCGCATGGACGCGCTCGATGCCGACACCACCCGCTGCGCTTTCGAGCGCGCCTTCGATGCCATCCCCGCGACCTTGCGCAAGACGCTTACCTACGATCGCGGCACCGAAATGGCCCGCCACGCCGAGCTGACGCGCAACACCGGCATCAAGGTCTACTTCGCCGACCCCTACAGCCCATGGCAGCGACCCAGCAACGAAAACGCCAACGGCCTGATCCGGCAATATCTCCCCAAAGGCACCGATCTCAGCGGCCACTCCCAGCAGCACCTCAACGACATTGCCGAGCGCCTCAACGACAGACCCCGAAAAATCCTCGACTTCCTCACCCCAAACGAAGTCTTCCGCAAGCTGGTCGTCGACGATCAGACCACGCCACAGACCGTTGCACTTCAAACTTGACACCGCCCCATTATAATGCCTAAAGCTCCTGTGATGAAAACTTCACTTCACAGCCATCTTGTCTGTAAATATTATCTTCTATTATTAGAAGGAAAAATTTTTAATTCCGTGAATTGATTTTCTTTAGCACGTACAAATTCTTGAAAAAACTCTGCAGAATTTGAACGCGTCCGATGTGACTTTGCTGATCGTTTGTGCTGCGATTCAATGTGTCGAATCTGGAAAGTGAGTTATCCAGATTTTCCCCATCTTTCTCTTTTTGCCGTTCGCGATTTTCCTTCCGCGCAGCCTCAAACGAGGTCAGCGCTTCTCTAACTCGCCAGTAGTGCTCCTCGTTCATCTCACGAATGAACCAGTAATATACAGGCACAATCCCCGCCGAAACAAGCAGTTGGTCTCTGGGAATAAATATACTCGTCATTGACGATAGCGTGTCTAATACGCGCCGGCCAGACAATTCAAGCCGCTCTCGTTTGATATCTGATATTGCGAATTCGTCCAAGTTCGACTTTTTAGTCGCCACCGGTTTTTCATTATATTCAAATATTAATAGTTTTGCGGCAGCATTTAAATCCGCTGCACGCTTTATGCTAAATTTGATGTTTTCGACGAAAAACTCGTGCGAGGCGATTACTCGAATCAGATCAGAAACAGGCCCCGAAACCGCATTGCGGACTTCAGCGCCGGTCAATTGTTTTGATTTATTTAGCCTTTTGAAGATTTCATTTATGTCCGCCTCATCCTCTGCAACCACGCTCATCATGTCCAACGATGCATTCTCAAATTCTTCAGCAACTTTTCCATACGATCTTCTGAGATCCTTTAAGCTCAATCCTCCCAATTTCAATAGTGGATCTTTCCGAAATTTGAAATCATCATTTAGAACTAGTTTGTTTTCAAAAAAATCGAACACAGCTTCTAGCCGTTGTTTTCCATCGATAATCGCATACGGAAGTCGGGACGTATTGAGAGATGATTGTCCAAATTGGAAATCAGCCAAATAAAGCTTTGGAACATCAAATCCATTAATTATAGAGTCAATCAAATACGCTTTATCCTGTTGACTCCAGAGTCGACCGCGACGTTGATAAGGAGGATCAAAGTCGATGTCATCCCTGTGGTTGTACCACCATATTAACGTTTTCGGACTGTGTGGGGTAATTTTAAGATTTTTCATTGTGTGAATCCAAAAGATCGCTTTAACTCTAAAGATAGTCCATGAAGATCTGGATAGATAGTCGAATCGGATATGCCTTTTCGAAATAACGATGCGGCGATTTCATCCCGTATGTCTTTTGAAATAATCACTTTTTGAAGAACGCCATCTTTAAATGTATCTGATTCGTAATTTTTATCCATAGACTGCGTGCTTTTTCCAAATAGCGAGAACATGCCACGCTGGGCTACTATCCGAGGGCTATTGTGTGTTCCGTAGATCATAATTGGCAGATTCTTCCGTTCGGATAACTCAGATTTAGGGCTGTAACTTTTTACTTGTTCTTGTTTGGGATTCAGGATGCCGCCTCGAAAAGATATATCGCTTAGTGCACTTTGGTTCCACCCCACCGGATCAAGCATCCAAAAAGCCGCGTCGTACTTTGGCTTTCCAGTAGAAGTTCTGTCGCAAGCAGTAAGAGCAAAGTATAAAGCAATAAATGGACTTTCGCTCCAATCTAGTAATCTCGTTGGTATTCCGTAATGTTGCATAAAAAACATTTGCTCCCATTCGCTTGTAAATAACTGTGATACAAATGGTGGTGATCGTTGTTCAAAAACAGATGATAGTTCTTGCTCAAGATTGTGTATTTCTTCAATTTTTCTTCGCTTTGTGTGTCGGAATATTGATGGAGTTAGTTCATGAGAAGAATTTCCAACTCCTCGATACCAAGATGAATCGTGATGTCGTTGAAACTCTTCAACGACTTGCATGAACTCCGAGAACGTTTTGGGGCCATGTATTGTGACGCGTGGCATGAGCTATCCAAAGGTCGATCGTATAGAGTTCATTCCTGAGTTTGTTCCGATCATGTGGGACGATCAATAGCGTATCCAATCATAAGGTGCGGCGTGGCGAACTGGCTAGTTCGGATCTCCTGCCCACCGGCTGCCTCGGCATTCAACGAGTGGCGCAATCGAATGCGCACTCCCGGGTCACCATCAGGAGTGGAATGTGGGTACACAAGTCTGATCGGGTCCATCGAGGGCAGGGGATTGCGTCGTGATGCATTTGTGCCCGCCTCACACCTATCGCACGAAATGCTCCGGCCCGACCTCCCGCATCGGCGCCGGCTGCGGCGCCCAGCCCAGCGGCCGCACCGGGCTCTTGATCTCCTCGGTCATCAGGCCGCCGCGCTCTCTCCGCAGGCTCGGGTCCGGCACCGGCACCGCCGCGATCAGGCGTCTGGTGTAGTCGTGCTGCGGATTGTCGAGCACCGCCGCCCTGGGCCCGATCTCGACGATCTCGCCGAGATACATCACCGCGACCCGGTGGCTGATGCGCTCGACCACGGCGATGTCGTGGCTGATGAACAGGTAGGCGAGGCCCATCTCGGCCTGCAGCTCCATCATCAGGTTGATGACCTGGGCTTTGATCGAGACGTCGAGGGCAGAGACCGACTCGTCGGCCACCAGCACCTTCGGCTGCAGGGCCAGCGAGCGGGCGATGCAGACCCGCTGGCGCTGGCCGCCGGAGAATTCGTGCGGGAAGCGCAGGGCGTGCTCGGGCTCCAGGCCGACCCGGGCCAGCAGTTCGGCCACGAGGCGGTCGGCTTCGGCACCCTCGGCCAGGCCGTGCACCACGATCGGTTCGCGGATCGCGGCGCCCACGGTCTTGCGCGGGTTCAGGCTGCCATAGGGGTCCTGGAAGATCATCTGCAGCCGGCGGCGCACGGCCCGCAGGTCGGCCTTGCCCAGCTCCATCAGGTCCTGGCCCTCGAAGCGGATGGTGCCGGCCGCCGGCTCGACCAGCCGCAGGATCGAGCGGCCGGTGGTCGACTTGCCGCAGCCGCTCTCGCCGACCAGCGCCAGGGTCTCGCCGGCGCGCAGGCTGAACGACACGTCCTCGACCGCGTGCACCGCGCCGACCGGCCGACCGAGCAGGCCGCCATGCACAGGGAACCGGGTGGTCAGGTTGGCGACCTCCAGGATCGGCGCGCCCCGGCGGTCGGGCTCGTCCTCGGGCTCGGGGGCCGCCGTGTCGATCACGCCGATCTCGCCTTCCGAGCGTCGGAGGTCGACGTTCGGAAACCGCCTGGGCATGTCGTGGCCGCGCAGCGAGCCGAGCTTCGGCACGGCCGACAGCAGCTGGCGGGTATAGGGGTGCTCCGGTGCCGCGAACAGCTTGGCGGCGCTCGCCTCCTCGACCTTCTCGCCGCGCCACATCACTACGACGCGGTCGGCGATCTCGGCGACCACGCCCATGTCGTGGGTGATGAACATCACCGACATGCCGATGTCGCGCTGCAACTCGCGGATCAGCCCGAGGATCTGCGCCTGGATGGTGACGTCCAGCGCGGTGGTCGGCTCGTCGGCGATCAGCAGCTTCGGCCGGCAGGCCAGCGCGATGGCGATCATCACCCGCTGGCGCATGCCGCCGGAGAAGGTGTGCGGGAACTCGGTGAAGCGGCGGGCGGCGTCGGGGATGCGCACCAGGTCGAACAGCCTGAGCGCCTCGCGGTCGGCGTCGGCGACCGCCATGCCGCGGTGCCGGCGCAGCGCCTCCGAGACCTGGAAGCCGACGGTCAGCACCGGGTTCAGGCTGGTCATCGGCTCCTGGAAGATCATGCCGATCTCGCCGCCGCGCACGTCGCGCATGCGCTCCTCGGTCAGGTCCGGCAGGTTGCGGCCTTCCAGCTCGATGCGGCCCTGGATGCGGCCGTTGGCGGTCGGCACCAGCCGCATGATCGACAGCGCGGTCACGCTCTTGCCGGAGCCGGACTCGCCGACCACCGCCACGGTCTCGCGTTCGCCGATGTCGAAGGACACGTCGTCGACCACGGTCTTCCACTCGCCGCCGACCCGGAACGCGGTGGACAGGTTCGCGACCCGTAGGACCGGCGACGCGGCGGGCCGGGCGGCGGGGTTGCTCATGACTCGCCCCGCAGCTTGGGATCGATGGCGTCGCGCAGGCCGTCGCCCAGCAGGTTGAGGGCGAACACCACGATCAGGATCGCCAGGCTGGGGAACAGCGCCAGCCAGAAGCTGTCGAGGATGTTCTCAAAGCCCTCGCGGATCATGCCGCCCCAGGTGGCGGTCGGCGGCGACACCCCGAGGCCGATGAAGGCCAGCGAGGCCTCGACCCGGATCGCGGTCGCCATCCACAGCGAGCCCATCACCAGGATCTCCGGCAGGATGTTCGGCAGGATGTGGCCCAGCATCAGGCGCAGGTCGGAGTAGCCGAGCGAGCGACCGGCCTCGACGAACTCGCGCTCCTTCACGGTCATGGTGGGCGCGCGGGCGATCCGCGCGAACGGCGGGATCGCGGTCAGGGCGATGGCGATCACCAGGTTGGTGACGCTCGGGCCCAGCATGGCGACCACGATCAGGCCCAGGATCAGCGACGGGAACGCCAGCAGCACGTCCATGGTCTGCATGATCAGGATGTCGGCGCGGCCGCCGTAGTAGCCGGCGATCAGCCCGATCGCCGAGCCGATCACCATGGCGATGGCGATCGCCAGCAGGCCGATCACCAGCGAGATCCGCGCCCCCCACATCAGCCGCGAGAGGATGTCGCGGCCGTAGTAGTCGGTGCCCATCCAGTGCTCGGCGGTCGGCGGCTTCAGGCGGTACAGGATGCTCTGGTCGACCGGGTCGTAGGGGGCGATCCACGGCGCCAGGATGGCGATCGCGCAGACCGCCGCGAACAGGCCGAGGCCGACCCAGGAGGTCTTGTTGGCGTTGAACGCCGCGATCAGGCCGTTCCAGGCGGCGGCGACCGAGGTACGCCAGTAGGCGCGGCTGAGATCCTGGCCGGGGAGGGGGCCGGGGAGGGGGGAAGCGGTGCTCATTTGTACTTCACCCGCGGGTCGATCAGGCCGTAGGTCAGGTCGGTGATCAGGTTCACGACGACCACGATCAGCGTGTAGATCACCATCATCCCCTGCAGCATGGTGTAGTCGCGCTGGTTAAGCGCGCCGACGATCAGCTTGCCCAGGCCGGGGCGGTTGAACACGATCTCGGTCAGCACCGAGTTGCCGATCAGGATGCCGAGATACAGGCCGACCACGGTGACCACCGGGATCATCGAGTTGCGCAGGCAGTGCCGCCAGATGATGATCGAGAACTGGATGCCCTTGGCCTGGGCGGTGCGCACGTAGTCCTGGCCCAGCACCTCCAGCATCGACGACCGCGACACCCGGGTGATGTAGGCCGCCATGATCAGGCCGAGGTTGATGGCCGGCAAGGCGAGGTCGCGCATCCGCTCGACGAAGGTCGTGCCCTGGCCGGAGCTGATGACCGGGAACCAGTTGAGCTGGATCGAGAACACCAGCAGCAACAGCACGGCGGACACGAAGGCCGGGAACGACAGGCCGAGCAGCGAGGCCAGCCGGGTGACGTAGTCCGGCAACTGGTTGCGCCGCACCGCCGACCACACCCCCAGCGGCACGCCGATGACCGCGCCCAGCACCAGCGACACGAAGGTCAGCTCCAGGGTGGCCGGCAGCACCTTCAGGATCTCGACGATCACCGGCCGGCCGGACACCATCGAGGTGCCCCAGTCGCCGGTCAGCACCCCGGCCATGAACTCGACATACTGCACCGGCAGCGGCCGGTCGAGGCCGAGCCGGGCGCGCAGCATCTGGATGGCTTCCATGCTGGCCTGGTCGCCCAGGATCACCATGGCCGGGTCGCCCGGCAGGATCCGGACGATGAAGAACACGATGGTCAGCACCGCGAACAGCGTGACCACCGCGAAGCCGAGCCGTCTGAGGATGAAACCGCTCATCCGTTCATCCTACGCTGGTCCTTTCGCCAATGCCGTGGCGCCACGGCGACGGGTGGATCCCAGGTCTCGCTGCGCGTGCCCGGGATGACGGCGGGGGAAGGGGATCGGCGGGCCGACCTGCTATCCCTGTCGTCATTCCGGACCGGGCCGCCGGCAGCGGGACGGAGCCGGAACCCACCCGCAGCCCCTTGGTTCCCGGGTCCCGCTGTGCTTGTCCGGGATGACGGCGGGAGGGGGCAGGGCAGAGGAAGCGGCCGAAGTAACCCCGCTCCCTCCTTTGCCGTCATCCCGGGCGAGCAGAGCTCGACCCGGGATCCACCCACCGCTCCGTGGTGTCACGAAGCGTGCACGCCCTACTTGAACTGCGCCAACTCGGTGACCGGCGGGCTCAGGTTCAGCGAGCCCTTCACGTCGACGCCGAGGTCGAGGTTCGACTTCCAGGCCCACAGCTGCAGGTTCTGGTAGACGGGCACCGCGCAGACCGCCGCCATGATCTTCTGCTGGGCGGTCTTCCACAGCGCCAGCTGCTTCTCGGCGTTCGGCTCGATCCGGGCAGCCCGGATCTCGGCGTCCGCCACGTCGCAGTGCGAGAAGTTGGTCACCGCGGTCGGCGTGCCGACGGTCGAGGCGGAGTCGAAGAACTGCGTCAGGTAGACGTCGGCGATCGGGAACCGCGCCGCCGAGTAGTGTACCACCTGGCTCAAATCCTTGCGGATCTGGGCGTGGAAGGTGGCGTGCTCGACCGTGGTGATCTCGAGGTTGATGTTGGCTTCCTTGAGGAGCGCCTGCACCGCCTCGATGGTCGACAGCATGCCCGGCAGGGTGGTGTGGATCGCCTTGATGGTGACGCCGTCCGGGAACCCGGCCTCGGCCAGCAGTGCCTTGGCCTTGGCGATGTCGAACGGGTACTGCGGGACGTCGTCGGTGTAGCCGAGATAGCCTTCCGGCACGACCGAGATCGACGGCCGGGTCACCGCCTCGCCCTTGAACTTGACCATGGTGTCACGGTCGATGGCGTGGGCGACCGCCTGGCGGACCTTCAGGTTGTCCAGCGGCGGCATGGTCATGTTGAGGCTCAGCACCGACATCTCGCCGGGCTCCATCACCGCCACCGTGGTGTTCGGGATCTTGGCGATCCGCTCCACCCAGGTCTGATCCTGCTTGCCGTAGATCATGTCGATCTCGCCGGACTGGAAGGCGAGGTCGCGGCTGGCGTCCGACGGGATGTAGCGGTAGTAGATTTCCTTCAGCTTCGGGGCGCCGCGGAAATAGTCCTCGTTGGCGACCAGCTTCACGTATTGCTGCGGCTGGTACTCGGCGAACATGAACGGTCCGGTGCCGATCGGGGTGCGCTCGAAATCGGCGCCCAGGGCCTCGACAGCGTCCTTACAGACCATGTTGCCGCCGTGATACGGCACCAGCAGGCCCAGCAGGCTGGGCACCGGGTTGGCCAGCACGATCTTGACCTCGTACTTGCCGGTCGCCTCGACCGACTTCAGCGCCGCGTAGTCCTTGGAGAAGCTGGAACTGTCCTTGCTGGCGGCGCGGTTGATGGAGAACACCGCGTCCTCGGCATCGAACTCGCCGTACTTGCCGTGGCACTGCACGCCCTGGCGCAGCTTGAAGGTCCAGGACAGGCCGTCCTCGGACGAGGTCCAGCTCTCGGCCAGATCCGGTTCGATGGCGCCCGGGCTGGCGCGGCCGGGCTTGATCCGGACCAGGCCGTTGAACATCCAGTGCAGCAGCCCCTTGTCGGGCGTCGTGGTCGCGAGATGCGGGTCCAGCTTGCCGGCGTCGGCGGTCGCGCTACCGACGTTCAGCGTGGTGCCGGCCGCGTGCGCCGTGCCGATTCCGGCCAGCAACACGACGGCGGTAAGGGTGTGTCGTAGCATCATGATCGCCCCTGTCGTGGATGAGTGAACGCAGTTTCTTGGTTAAGGCCATTAGACACCGGGGATGCCGGTCGGGGCAACGCCCCCATCGCCCGTGACGATGGTGCCTGGCGGCCCGGCCCGTCGCGTCGTGGATCCCGGAGCCGCCCCGGATCAGGTCCATGGCTCTCCGGGATGACGAGAGTGGGCGACGGCGCCTTCCCCTCCTCTCGTCATCCCGGAGAGGCCACGCGAGCAGCCGGCTCCGGGACCCACCCGCCGGCGCGGCGTTCGTCGCTAAGTCGCGAACCGCTCGACCGCGAACGGGGCGAGATCGAAGCCGTGGTTGCGGCCCATGGCGAGGTCGGCGACCACCTGGCCGATCAGCGGGCACAGCGCGAAGCCGTGGCCGCTGAAGGCGAAGGCGTGGATCAGGCCGGGCACGGTGCGGCTCGGCCCCAGCACCGGCAGGTCGTCGGCGGCGATGCCCTCGATCCCGCACCAGGTGCGGACCACGCGGGCCCCGGCCAGCACCGGGAACAGCCGCACGGCGTTGGCGAGGTTCTGGGTCACCCCGGCGAAGTTCAGGTCGCTGTCGCCGGTCTCCAGGTCGGCCCGGCCCTCGAAGCCGCCGCCGATGACGACGGTGCCGATCTCCGACTGCTTCAGCGACAGCTTGCGGCCATGGGTGCCGATCACCGGCTTCACGAAGGCCGGCACCGGCTCGGTCACGGTCATCTGCAACGCGACGGGGCGGGCTTTCACCGGCTCACCGACCGAGGCCGCCAGTCCGGCACCCCAGGCGCCGGCGGCATTGACGGCGACCCGGGCCCGCAGTTCGCCACCGCCGGCCAGTCCGACGACCACGCCGCCGGGCTCGGCCGCGACAGTCGTGGCGGCGGTATTCTCCCGGATCGTCACGCCGAGCGACCGGGCGGTCCGCCGGAATGCGTGGACGGCGCGCAGCGGATCGGCGAAGCCGTCGTCCTCGACTACCAGCGCGCCGCGGCAATGCCCGGCCAGCGCCGGCACCCGCGCATACAGTTCGTCCCGGCCGATCAGCCGCTCATGGTCCCAGCCGAGCGCCTGCGTGCGCGCCAGCCGGGCCTCGAGACCGGCCATCGCTTCCTCGTCCTCGGCGACCCGGATCTGGCTGGATTCCGCGTAGCCGCAATGGTCGCCGAACAATTCGGGCGCGCGCCGCCACAGCGCCAGCGCCTTCCGCGCGAGCGCGATCTCCGCCGGGTGTCGGTTCAGCGACCGCACCCCGCCGGCGCTGGCGCTGGAGGCGTGGCGGCCACAGCTCCGGGCCTCGACCAGCGTCACCGACAACCCGGCGCGCGCCGCCGCGACGGCGGTCGACAGCCCGATCAGGCCGCCGCCGATGACCGCCAGATCGACGCGGCCATGCTCCGCTGCGGCCATCATTCCTCCTCCGGATCGCGGGAGTCGGTGGCGGCCGCCAGGGTGGCGAATGCCGCCATCGGCACCGGCTTCAGCGGCGGCCGGACCCGCAGCGCGCCCACCTCGGGAACCGGGCGGCCGGTCTCGCGGGCCACGATCTGCGACAGCAGCGGCCCGCACATCCGGCCCTGGCAGGCCCCCATGCCGCAGCGGGTCGCGGTCTTGGTCCGGTTCGGGCCGACGGCACCGGCGGCGATCGCCTGCCGGATCGTGCCGGCCGTCACCTCCTCGCAGCGGCAGACGACGGTGTCGTCCGCAAGGCCGTCCGACGGGTCGCGCGGCGGATACAGCGTGTCGATCAGACGGCGCGTCGCGTCGAGCCTGGCGCGTCGTCGCAGCAGGACCGCCGCCCGGTCGCGGAACGCCTGCGCCGGCGGCGACCCCAGGGTGCGGAGCACGTCGAGGGCCGCCAGCTGTCCGGAGACCAGCGCGGCCGAAGCACCCGCGATGCCGGCGCCGTCGCCGGCGATCCAGACGCCTGGACGCGAGCTCCGGCCGAAGTCGTCCGCGACCGGCGCGAAGCAGCGCTGGTCGCCCCGCCACGCATGCTCCAGGCGCAGCAGTCGGGCGACCTGGGTGTTCGGGATGAGGCCGTCATGCACTCCGAGCAGGGCGCAGGGCAGGGTCCGCTCTCCGTTGGCATCGGTGAAGCGCACTGCCTCGACCGCCTCGGTGCCGTCGGCCGAGATTGCGCGGACGCCTCGGTACACCGGCACGCCCGACAGCGCCCGGCGAGCCAGCAGCAAGGCGCCGCGCCCGACGGTCAGCGGATCGCCGAGCAGCGCCATCGGCAGCCGGCGGGCCAGACTGGACATCGGGCGCGTCGGCGGCCCGGTGTCCAGGACCGCCGAGACCGTTCCGCCGGCGGCGGCGACCTGCGCCAGATAGAGCAGGACGAGCGGGCCGTGCCCGGCGATCACCAGCCCGCCGCCGCCGGTGACTGCCGGGCCCGGGATCATCCCCCCGGTCTTCAGGGCCGTTTGCAGCGCGCCGACGCCGAGCACGCCGGGCAGGGTCCAGCCGGGAAACGGCATCGGGCGCTCCATCGCGCCGGTTGCCAGGATCACGGCCCTGGCGACCATGTGGCCGAGGCCGCCGGCGGTCATCCAGGTTGCCGTCGCGCCATCGTCCGCGAGCGCGATGTCCACCAGGGTGGTGCCGAGCCGCAGTTCAACGGCGCCGGAACGGGCCTGCCGAACCAGGTCCAGGCCGGTCCGGTCGCCGCCGCGCGCTTCCAGATTCCGCCAGACCTGCCCGCCGGGCCCCGGCTGCTCGTCGAGCACCACCACGCGCAGGCCATGCCCCGCCGCGGTTACGGCGGCCGACAGCCCGGCCGGGCCGGCGCCGACGACCGCCAGGTCGACACTCTCAATGGGCATGCGGCACGTCCATGGTGGTCAGGCCTTTCATCGTGCCGCCCGGGTGGCTTGGTGAATCGGATGACAGTACCGCATCGGTGGGCCGGCGGTTCAAGACCCTCGGGGCGGTCGATCGCGCACCGGCTCGACATCGCCCCGGCGTGATCTGCGTGGAACGCCGGCCGGGGTTGGAGAGTTGATGTCTGGAAGATCCGGCCTCAGGCCGAATCAGCCGATTGCACGCCGGTGAGGTTAAACGACATGAGACGGCTCATTCCTCTGACGATCCTCGGGTGTTTCGGTATCGGCATCCCGGGCCATGTGGTTGCTTTTCCGCTGTCGGCACCCCCGGCTGAAGAATCCGGGAACAGTATCGTCACCGTGGCTTACGACCAGCGGGTCGAGCACGCGCAGGCTTGGCTCAACGCCCTGGGCTTCGACGCCGGTCCGGCCGACGGCCTCATGGGCGGCCGGACGCGGTCCGCGATCAAGGCCTATCAGCGAGCTCGCGGCCAGACTGTCACCGGCGAACTCGATCGTTCGACGATGCATGGTCTGCGCCAGGAAAACCAGGCGGCCAGTGGCAGAGAGCCGCGCAGGACGGGGTCTCGGGATGGCGCTTCGAGCGCCGGCGCTGGTGTCCCGGCGCCGCAGACGAGTTCGCAGCCGTCACAACTCGTCATCGATACGCAGGTCGAATTGCGGCGCCGCGGATATGACGTGCCGGTCGTCAACGGCGACCTCGATGCCAGCACGAAGGCGGCGATCCGCCGGTTCGAACAGGACCAGCGCCTTCTGGTCACCGGCGAGCCGTCGGAGCCTCTGCTTGAACGGATTCGATCGACCGACGCCGCTCTGTCGCGACGGGACCTGGTTCGCTCGATTCAACAGGCGCTGACCGAAAGGGGATACAGCCCAGGGCCCGCAGACGGGACGATGGGGCGGGCGACGGTCGACGCTATCCGGACCTATCAGTCGGACGCGAGGCTGGCGGTGAACGGTGAAGCCGATCTGGCGTTGCTGGAGTCACTGCAGGCAGCCCGGCCGGTGCAGGGAGGCGTTCCTGGCAAGGATGTTCCCGAGCCGGACGGTGCACGCCGGCAGGTAACCTTGTTGGACGACGGCTTCGCCGACGGCGACTACGTCAACGGGGTGCGGTGGCAGGTACTGAAGGGCGCTTTCGCCGTACGCGACGGGGTCTTGCACAGCCAGATATCGTCGGCTCCGGTTGCCCAGGAGATCCTGCCGAACGATGTCGTGTTGCAGGTTCTGAAAGGGTTGCTCGGCAACGCTTCCGGCACGGATGCGCAGGTACAGCCCGACGCGGCCGCGATCCGCACGTCCGCCGCGATCCCCAACGAGTTTCGCATCCGCGTTCGGCTCTCGACGCTGGCCGAGGCGGGCGCCCGCTTCACGATCGGCTCGTACCAGTCGGAGCCGAACAGCGGGTATCAGCTGGTGCTGGAAGGGAACTCGGGAGCGGTCCCGACAATCCTTGCCGTCAGCCCGGAGTCCCAGGTGCGGGTCATCCGTCGTGGCACGGCGGCTACCGGCCTCGACGATCGCCGGATGCACGAGATCGACTGGGTGAGAGACGCGACCGGCGGCATGACCGTGTCGGTCGACGGGCGGATGGTGCTGCAAACCCAGGACAATGGCTTCTCTCAGGCATTCGATGGCCTGGTGATGGTCAACACCAGCGGCTCATGGGCGGTCGACCAGGTCCGGATCGACACCAGTATCAACTGACGGGCTGACGAGAACTCCCCGGCGGCCGAGGGCCGGGGGCACTGCCAGCCTGACAGCCGCGGCAACCGGCTCAGCGGCCATGCGACGCCCCGGTGCGGTCGGTGCGCACCACGAGGCCGTCGCGCACCGGCTCCAGGCAGGCCTGAACCTGGCGGCGGCCGTCGATCTCGCACAGGCAGCCGAAGCAGACGCCGATCAGACAGTAGGGGGCGAGCTGGTTCCCGGTCTTGCCGCTGGTCGCAAAGCCGGTGTGGCCGGCCGCCAGCAAGGCGCTCGCGACGCTGTCGCCGGCGACCGCCGCGACCGGATCGCCGTCGACCTCGATGGTGACCGGCGCGCCGGACCCGCTACCGCGTTCGAAGCCGCTCATCCGTGCGCCCCTCATCCATGCGCCCCTTATCCGTGCAGCGTCAGGCCGGCGTCGAGCCCGGCCGTCCCGCCGGCGGCGAACCGCGAACGGCGGAAGGCGTCGAGCGGCAGCCGGGGCGCCTCGCCGACCGCCAGGTCGCGCAACAGCAGCGAGGTCATCGGCGCGATCCCGAAGCCGTGGCCAGAGAAACCGGTGGCGATCACCATCCCCTCGATCTCCGGCGCCCGCTCGATCACCGGCAGGGCGTCGGGGGTCAGGTCCAGCAACCCGGCCCAGATCCGGGCGATCCGGGCCTCGCTGAACACCGGCAGGGCGGCGGCGACGATCTCGATCGTGCGTGCCACGCTGCCGACCGACGGATTGACCGTCGGCATGTCGCCTTCGTCCATGGCGCCGTGCCATGCGGTGGCCCCACTGGTCACCCGCAGCCGGCCGTCGAGCTGCTGGCGGGCCGCGAAGTCGGCGTTGGCCGCCCCCAGCACCGGCTTCAGCATCGGCGGCACGGGATCGGTCTGCAGCACCGTGACCATCGGCACCCGTATCGGCACGGTCAGCGCCAGCGGCGTCAGCAGGTCGTTGGAATGCACGCCGCCGGCGACCACGCAGACGCCGCAGGCGATCCGCGCCTTGTCGGTCACGACGCCGGCTACCCGATCGCCTCGGACCTCCACCGAACGCGCGCTCTCGCCGAGCCGGAACACCGCGCCGTGACGTTCGGCGGCGGCCTTGTAGGCGGCCACGGTGGCCAGCGGGTCGGCATGGCCGTCGGTCGGGCAGAACGAGGCCGACAGCACGGTCGGCGCGATCGCCGGCGCCACTGCCCGGACGTCGTCATTGCCCTTGAGAAAGGTCAGGTCGAGGCCGGCGGCGCGCTGGTCGTCGACCAGTCGCCGGATGATGCCGACTTCATCCTCGGTGCGGGCCACGCGCAGATTGCCGTCGCGCGTGTAGCCGGTGTCGGCGCCGAGTTCGCCCGCCAGGCCCGGCCAGATGCCGATGGCGGCGCGGGCCAGCGGCAGCTCGGCTGGATGCCGCCCGGACTGCCGGACCCCGGCCAGCGTCCAGCCCGAGGCCATGGCGGCGGGCGCGTAGCGTTCGACCACAACCACCCGGTGGCCATCCCGTGCGAGCTGGTAGGCGGTGGCGCAGCCGTTGATGCCGCCGCCGACGATCACGATGTCCGGGGTAGTCATTTGGCCTCGTGTCGATGGGGACCGGAGGGGTGGTCGGGACGGGAAGGGCGCCGGGTTCGCCGGGCCGTCTACAGTACCGCACCACCCGGCCGGCGATTCAAGGGCGGCGCGCCGGCCGCGGACCACCATATCAGCGACTGCAACGTGAACCGCCGCACCGGGTTGTTGCCGGTACGGCTTGCGACAGACCTGTCGGCACAGGGAAAGGACGGGACTATGAGTGGATACTTCCGATGGCTGGGGGCGGGTGCGGGCCGGGGCGGGCTGCTGGCGGCGCTGACGGTCGTCTGCCTGGTCGCGGCCGGGACCGCGCGCGCCGAGCAGGTCGGCGAGGTGAGCACCGCGTTCAAGCTGCTCGGTGCCAACCACAAGATCGTCGTCGAGGCCTTTGACGATCCGCAGGTGAAGGGCGTTTCGTGCTTCGTGTCGCGGGCCAAGACCGGCGGGATCAAGGGGTCCCTCGGGCTGGCCGAGGATACCTCCGACGCGTCGATCGCCTGCCGGCAGACCGGCCCCATCAGCCTGCCCGACGACCTGGAGGAGGGTGAGAGGGTGTTCCGGGAACGGACCTCGATCATGTTCAAGACCGTGCAGGTCGTGCGGTTCTATGACGAGGTCCGCAACACGCTGGTCTATCTGATCTATTCCGACAAGCTGATCGACGGATCGCCGAAGAATTCGATTTCGGCGGTCGTCGTCCGGCCCTGGAACGCCGCCGCCGACGGCGGTTGACCGGGAACGTTGCGTTCGGGGGCCGGTTGTACCCCGGGCGACTCATCGGGGAGTGACGGCGGTGGTGCAGTGGAGAGGGCGGGCGACCAGCCGCAACATCGAGGACCGCCGGGCCGGCGCCGGCCGGCTTGGCGGAAGCGGGCTTGGCGGAGGCAGGTTCCTGCCGATGCTGCTGATCCGGCTGGTTTTCACCAAGTTCGGCATCGTCGGGGTGCTGGTGCTGGTCGGCGGCTACCTCGGCCTTCAGGCCCTCGGCATCGAGCCGTTGCGCGTGCTGGAGCCCGAGCCGGCGCCGTCCCGGCAAGCGGCTCCCGGAAACGACGAGCGCTTCGCCTTCGCCGGGGTGATCCTGGCCGAGACCGAAGCGGTCTGGACTGATATTTTCGCCGCCGGCGGCGGTCGCTATCCCGAGCCCACGCTGGTGGTGTTCCGCGGCGGGGTCGAGTCGGCTTGCGGTAGCGCGTCGTCGGCGTCCGGACCCTTCTACTGCCCATCTGACCGGCGGATCTATCTGGACACCGAGTTCTTCGACGAGCTCGGCCGCCGCTTCGGTGCGTCCGGCGACTTCCCGGCCGCCTACGTCATCGCCCACGAGGTCGGCCACCATGTACAGGCTGTGCTGGGTGCCCTGGACACCGTCCACCGCCGCCAGCAGGGACTCGGCCGGGCGGCGACCAATGCGCTGCAGGTCAGGGTGGAGCTGCAAGCCGACTGCTATGCCGGGGTCTGGGCGCACCATGCCGAGCGGACGGCAGGCCTGCTCGACGCAGGCGACATCGAGGAGGGGCTGCGCGCCGCGGCCGCCATCGGCGATGACCGGCTGCAGCGCAACGCCGGCCGCCGGGTCGACCCGGATTCCTTCACGCACGGGTCGTCGGACCAGCGGCGGACGTGGTTCCAGCGCGGCTATCGGTCCGGCAGCCCGGGCGCCTGCGACACCTTCGCGAACGGCTCCTGACGACCCGGATGTCAGCCGGCGCTGCCGTCAGGCCTCCTTGCCGGCCACGATACCGCCCGGCTCCTTGAACCGGGAGAACCGGAGCGCCGACAGGTCCACCACCGGCGGCTCGCCGCGGATCAGTCGGGCCATCGCATGGCCGAGACCGGGGCCGATTCCGAAGCCGTGACCGGACAGCCCGGTGGCGATGAACAGCCCCGGGATCGCGTCGACCGGGCCGAACGCCGGCACCTCGTCGGGGGTGACGTCGATCATGCCGGCCCAGCGCTCCACCGGCTTCGCGTCGGCGAGTTGCGGATACAGCGACTTGGCCGCGCGCATGACATCGTCCAGCAGCGCGTGGTCCGGCTCCGGGTCCCACACCCGCACCGCTTCGAACGGGCTCATCTGGTCCTCGCCCCAAGAGCGCTGGCCGAGCGCGTCGAAGAACGGCCGGCCGAAGCGCAGCTTGATGTTCCGCCACTCCCGGCGCAGCACCGGCGTGAACGCCCGGAAATGCGTGAAGGCCGCCGGGACGATATCGAAGCGCGAGGCACCGCTGCGCGCCACCGTGTAGCCGCCGTCCTGGCGCGGCCGGATCGAGGCCGAGACCCCGCCGAAGGTGCTCTCCGAGATCCGCGGCGCCGGGCTGGTGCGCTGGGCCGACGACTTGACCGCGAGCTGCGGCAGCGACAGGCCGATGTTCTCCAGGAACGGCCGCGACCACACGCCGCCGGCCAGCACCACCGACTTGCAGGCGATGCGACCATGCTCGGTGACGATGCCGGCGATCCGGCCGCCCTCGCGGTCGACGGTGCGCACGGCGGTCCGCTCCAGCACTACCGCGCCGAGCTTCTCGGCGGCGCGGGCGATCGCCGGGACCGCCTTGGCCGGCTCGGCGCGGGCATCGCTGGGGGTGTGCAGGGCGCCGAGGAACCGGCGGTCGGTACGCCCCAGCATGGTGTCGACCTCGGCCGGGCTCAGCATCCGGCTGTCGAGCTGGAACGGTGTCGCGCTGTCCAGCCAGGCCTCGTGCCGGGCCAGCTCCTTGGCGGTCTCGGCCAGGTAGGTGACGCCGCCGACCGCAAAGCCGATGTCCTCGTCGAGCTCCTTCACGATCTCGTGCCAGCACCGCAGGCTCTCGATCATCAACGGCAGCTCGCGGACGTCGCGGCCCTGCTTGCGGACCCAGCCCCAGTTCCGCGACGACTGCTCGCCGGCGACACGGCCCTTTTCGCACAGCACCACCGACACGCCGGCACGCGCGAGGTAGTATGCGGTGCTGACTCCGGCGACGCCGCCGCCGATCACCACCACGTCGGCGGAGACGGGCAGGGGGCGGCCAGACGGTGTAGTGGCGGTCGATGACGGCACGGGATCCTCGGGGGGTAGCGGGGCAGATCGGCAAGACCGGATGTACCCGGGAGAAACCGGGCCGGCGATGGAATAATGTTCGAGCTGACACGGCCTGGAAAGGTCGATGTCGCACCGCGGAGCAGTTAGGCAGACCGGAGAGCAGGCAATGGCCGACATCCTCGTCGTCAACGGCGTCGTCATTACCATCGATCCCGAGCGCCGGGTGATCGAGGACGGTGCGGTGGCGATCGCCGGCGACCGCATCGTCGCGGTCGGGACCACCGCCGAGGTGACGGCGGCGCATTCGGCGCCGAGGGTGATCGACGCCCGCGGCAAGGCGGTGCTGCCGGGCCTGATCGACGGTCACGCCCATGCCGGGCACGGGTTGATCAAGACCATGGGTGGCGGCCGCGGCGGCATGTGGTACCAGGCCTGCGAGACCGTCTACACGGTCGCCTCGACCGAGGCGTTCTGGCGGGCCGAGGCCGAGCTGGCGGCGCTCGAGCGCCTGACCTTCGGGGTGACCACCGGGGTTTCGCTGCTGGGCGGCGGCGACACAATCCTGCGCACCGACGATCCGGTCTATGGCGATGCCCATTGCGCCGGCGTGGTGGCGGTCGGCACCCGCTCGGTGGTCGCGGTCGGCCCGACCCGGCCGCCGCACCCGCGCCGCTACGCCGATCCCGAGCGCGGCGCCGATCGCACGGTCGGCTTCGACGACCAGATGGCAACCTGCCGGACCCTGATCGACCGATGGCACGGCAGCCATGGCGGGCGGATCGGGATCGCCCTGATCACGCCGACCCTGCGCGACGAACATGTGGCCGGCCTGGCCGCGGCCGACCTGAAGGCGGCGCGCGAGCAGGCCCGGAAGGTGCGGGCGCTGTCGCGCGAGCGCGGATTGCTGTTCACCCAGGACGGCCACAGCACAGGCAGCGTGCGGATCGCCCACGAGCTCGGCCTGCTGGGACCGGACGCGCTGCTGTCGCACGCCACCGGCCTGACCGACGAGGAGATCGCCCTCTGCGCCGAGACCGACACCCGGATCGTGACCAATCCGAGCGCCGTCGCCGCGATCATGGCGCGCTGCCCGGTGACCGAATTGCTGGAGGCCGGGGTGACGGTGTGCATCGGCTCCGACGCCACCGCCCCGGATCGCTCCGGCGACCTGTTCCGGCACATGCAGCAATGCATGCACTACCACCGGACCTTCCACCGCGACCCGAGCTGGCTGCCGCCCGGCAAGGCCCTGGAGATGGTGACCATCGATGCCGCCCGGGCGCTGGGTCTGGAGCACGAGATCGGTTCGCTGGAAGCCGGCAAGAAGGCCGACCTGATCCTGGTCGATCTGCGCCGGCCGCATCTGTATCCGGCCAACATGCCGGTGTTCCGGGTCGTCTACTTCGCCAATGGCAACGACGTGCACACCGTCATCGTCGATGGCGAGGTGATGCTGGAGGACCGCCGGCCGACCCGGGTGGATGCCGATACCGTGCTGGACGCCGCCCAGCGCGAGACCGAGCTGATGCTGGAGCGGACCGGCTTCCGGCCGATGCTGGAGACGCCGGACGGCTTCTGGCGCGCGGTGCGGTCCGGCCCGGATTTCCGGGACTGAAGGTCATGCGGATCGAGAGGGTCGGCGCCGGCTCGCATCGATTGCGTGATCCGGCGTGGTCCGGGTATTCGGGCATCGCTGCGCGGTACTGATGGCATGGCCCCCGACCCATCGTCCGGAAGTTGTTTAAAATTGTCTTTGATCAACGGCCCTCCCGCATGGCAGTGTATAGTGTGATAGGCGTCCATTGCCGTAACTATTGTGTTGCGTGGTAATCGCACACTTCGACGGATGGATTTGAGGAGGGCGGGGCTTTGGCGACAGTCGCGGGCGGAATTTTCGACACCAGCACGAACAGCAACGTCGATGCCGATCAGGGCTCCAGCATTGTCGGAATCCCTTAATCCGTAGAATCCCGCGGCTCTCGGCCGGTTCCGTGCTTCTCAAGTCGTAGAATGAGGCGGTCTGGAATGCGTCCGCGACCCCTTAATTCGTAGAATCTGACCCTCTAGGT
>Ga0222653_1000649_pt1 | contig 19579 bp, 21 predicted proteins | sample AntAcemetagen419_FD_179856 | JGI IMG/M metagenome (GOLD analysis project Ga0222653, IMG submission 179856) | Saline water microbial communities from Ace Lake, Antarctica - #419 | ecosystem: Environmental > Aquatic > Non-marine Saline and Alkaline > Saline | place: Antarctica: Ace Lake...
GCGGATGAGTCGTTTATCCCATTAGCTGAGTACGTCTGGGAAGAACACGATCCCCGCTTGAAGGCTACTGAAGCTGAGATAGAAGAAAACGAATCGTGGTGGGCAAATAAACATAAGTTGCTTGTTGGGGTAGACACCGAGTAGCTGAGTACGCTAGCGTTCCAACAGCAAAGGAGAAATGATGGTAGCTGAGTATGGTACACACTGGTTCATTCTGAGCTGGATATTGGCAGGAGTATTTGGAGCAGCACTATTTCTAACAGTAGTGTTCTTTATCTCCTGGATCATTGAGGCGTTGAGAGAAGAGAGGCAGGACGATGATAACGCTTGAGGAACTTACCCCCGAGAAAATGGTGGAATTGACAAAAGAGCGTGACGATAGAAAAGAAGCCAATCACAACCGGCTCGCAGTAGAACGTCTACGACAGGAGCTGCACGAAGCTGAACGGGAGGTTGAGTTTCTCCACGCCAAGCGCGAGCTTCGGGCTAAAAGCTTGAAGAAAGACGGGATGCCGGTAGCTCAGATAGCTGAGTGGTTCAATGTGTCGGTGCCTACTGTGTATAACTGGCTACGATCTCCTTTGGAAATCGTGCTAACAAAATCAGCTAGTGATTTGGTGCGCGAACACTACGAAGTACGCTAGTATTATTGAAAAGGACGGAGATAAAAATGAAACTATGGATTGATTTAGAAACGACAGGTCTCAAGCCATTTGAGGGGGACCAGATACTTGAGGTTGGCTGGTTTATTGCTGATGGGCTTGAGATGCAGACTAGCCCTCAGTCAAGGCTAGTTACGCCTACCAGAGCTACTTGGGACCTTATCAACAACGACCCGTTCATCACTACGATGCACACGAATAATGGGCTGCTTGAGGACTTGAGCACTAAAGACACGCTTATGATCGAGGATATAGAAGACCTAATACTTTTCGATTTAGAGTTATTGGAGGTTGATAAGCCGATACTCGCTGGTTCGAGCGTCCATTTTGACAGAGATTTTATTCGTACCTGGATGCCCCGGTTAGATAAAAAGCTCAGTCACAGACATTTTGATGTGAGTGTGCTCAAAATGTTCTTCGACTCCCAGGGTTACGAGAGTGTCGGAGAGAAAGAACACGACACTGCCCACAGAGCTATCTCAGATATTAAGGACAGTTTCTATCTGTACAACCGTTACGCGACTGTTCTAAGTGAACTAACTATCGGGGTGCACTAATGCCTAGTGTGAGCCACTCAGAAGCTGAGAGCTACTTGATGTGCCGCAGGAAGCATTACTACGGTTACGGGCTGAGTATCCAGCGCATTGTGACGAGTCAGGCGTTGTACACCGGCACTGCTGGTCACCGGGTTTTGGAGGTGTTCTACAGGACCCTTCTGAAAGCGGGAGAAACTCCTCGGGAGCAACTTTTGGCTTGGGGACCTGCTTACGACAAAGCTCTGCTTGAGTACGAGCTGATTGTCTCAGAAGGCTACGAGAACCAAACCAATAGGGCTAACTTGTGGGAAGTGCTCTTTGATACCGAATGGGGCTATTTCGCTAACGAGTTCATGGTTTCAAGCGGTTGGACAATCCTAGCTGTCGAAGAAGAGTTCAGCCTTGTCTACGATGAGGAAAACGACAGTAGATACCCGATGGTCATTGACATGATTATGCGGGACCTTGACGGGAACATTGTCGTGGTCGATCACAAGTTCGTCTACGACTTCTACACTCCGAGCCAGACTGACTTGCAGCCCCAGATTCCTAAGTACATTGGCGCGTTGCGAGCAATGAACTACCCGGTAGCGTACGGTGCCTACAACATGCTGAGGACAAGGAAGCTGAAAACTCCTGAACCGAGTTCAATGCAGTTCTTTATGATTCTGAGGCCCACCGCAGAACGTGTGCTCAATACTTTCTTGGAGCAGACGGGTGTGGCAGCAGAGATTCAAGCATTGAACGAACTCACTATCGAAGAACGGAGCATGAAGGCTTACCGGACAGCTAATAAGATGGTGTGCCAATCGTGTTCGTTCAAAGATATTTGCTCTACTGAACTTAGTGGGGGAAACACTGAACTGATGTTGAAGACTGACTATAAGATTCGTGAGCGCCGTCAAATCGGTGTCACGGTGAAATGAAAAGGAGAAGAAATAATGGCTAATCGCCTTGACGAACTAATGACAAGAATGAACGATCTCGGGAACGAGAAAGTTGCTAAAAACCTTATGGCAATGCTGTACGGAAAACCAGGGACAGGTAAAACTGTCCTCTCTGTGGGCCTAGCAAAGAGCATCATCGCTGAAGGCCAGAAGGTGTTGTACATCGACACCAAAGAAGGCTGGGTATCTTTGCAAAACCACAAAGGTCTGATGGAAGATGTCGTGCGTGTGCAGTATTCAGCTTTCGCTGACTTCGCCGTCCTCGCTAACGCAATCGCTAAAGGCGAGAACGGTATGGACGTGGTGGGAGCTGTCGTCATTGACGAGTATTCCACCGCAGCAGAAATGTTGCTTGATGCGCTGTACCGCGATGACATAGGTGCTAACGCTGACGAAATTCCTACCGGAGTCCTTGACCCCAGGCTGTACATGCCGATGGGCGACGCGTGTCGGAAAGCATTAGAGATGTTCCAGAACTTGTCGGGAGTCCACGTAATTGTGATTGCTCACGAGCGTGAGGTTGTGGATCACAGGAAGATGAAAGTTATCAAGCCGGGCTTCTCGCCTAAGAATGGTGACGGACTACAGAAAGCTATGCACGTCACTGCTCATCTCACGACAGAAATCAAAGGTCTTGGGAAGAATACGACTTATGAGCGTAAGGTGCAATCGCACCCTTCGGCGCTTGTTGATGCGAAATCTCGTATCGGCGGGCTGCCCCTAATGACTTCGCCTACCGAGTTTGTTGAGATAGTTACTGATTGGCTGTCCAATGATTCTGTGGGCGTTGTAACCGAGACCAAAACCTTGGCCTCGGATGAGTTGCCTGACGAAGGTGTGCCCGTCTCTGAAGAGTATGATGACGAGCCTGCTTTCGTGGGCGACACTAACTAATAACAATAAGAAAAGGATAAAAATAATGGGACTGTTAGATGATTATGGTATTGATACCACTGAGATTGAAGCACCATCGTATGACATTGAAGATGGCATGTACGAAATGGTTGTTGGAGATGTCTACATCAAGCAGGGCAGCAAGAACTTCCCTGATCGTTCGTGGGTCATCTTCGAGTATCTCGTTGGTGAGGAAGGCAAGAAAGCCAGTGAGCTTTTCGAGCTGCCTGTGGACCCCGGATTCCTTACAGACAAAGAGCACACAAGGTTGGGCTACTATGTAGCTCGTCTTTTGAGCCTCGGCGTAGCGCGTGAGAATGTCAATGACATTGACAAAGATGATCTGGTGGGCCTTACCGGGACTCTTGTGCTGTACACAAGTACGGGTAAGGGTGCGAACGCTGGTAAGACGTTCCAGAACATCAAGAACGTCAAGGTGTCCGAAGCTTCTTCTGAGGCTTCTCAGCCAGCCCAGAAGAATAAAGCCCGCCAGACAGCTGCTAGTAATCCTTTCGCTAAGAAAGAGTAGCTAGGCGGGCTGGTGGTCCCGGAGTTTTCCCTCTCTTTCCTCCGGGGCCACCCTCATCTTAAGAGGGGTATGACACGGGTTTGGTACCCGAGGACGTGAAGCCTTGTGAGCACTATTACTGGGAAGGTAACGATAATGAGTGACCAACGTAGAGCAACAACTGAGTGGGTTAAAGCTTGCGATTTGTGTGGAGGTTCTTTGGATACTTACAGTCATCGGGATTGGTCTGCGCTGAATGTCGGGCATCCTCGATCTGAACCAGGCCCGGCTGATAAGCAGTTGTTCAGATTTTTTCGTAAGGGGTGGATGGTGCGGGGAAGTGGCGCACCGGAAGGTGATTACCGAAATTGGTCATGGGATTTTCATGGCGAGTGCCTTGTCGCTGCGCTTCTGCCTTTAGTGACAAAAGAGGCGAAACCAAGCAACGAAGATAACTTTTCCAAATGAAAATCCGTGGGGGTTCTGCGAGCATGGGGGAACAATGACGAAGCAAAACTTTAGAACTTTATCGTGTAGCGAGCGTGACGCATACCTCAAGCCACAAAATGCTTATGAAGGTTGGAAAGTTGAGGCTGGTTTTACCGATATGCTCGGGGAGTTTGGGAACCCTCGGATTGAGACAACGTGGGTTAAAGAAAAGGTTAGGGTGCGTGACGTTAGGCACCCCTCCCGAGTTTTGGGAGAGCCTGATGTCGAAGCGTGTGAACATTATTTCTCGGAAGGAAGCAACGATAATGAGTGAAACGCCGGGGGGCTGCGAGCCGGAAGCAGACGAAAATTTCACCGAGGAAAAAGTGGCAAGAGTTTTGGCGCTCCTTGCGGAGTTGAGCGACTTGGCTCTGAGGGCATACGACAGGTGCAATTACGCGGGGATGAATTTGCAGATGATGGATGAGCATGAAAAGTTCTGCACACTCCAAGATGCAATCAAACTGATAAAAGAAAGGACTAATAATGAGTTCACAACTTAGAGCAACAACTGAGTATTTTAAAGCTTGCGATCTGTCCTGGTTGTTTTGAAACTGGTTGCCTAATGATTGACGCAACGAAAGAGCTGAAAGAATTTTACAACTATGTCTGGGGCGAAGAGTCGCCTACGAACAAACCCACGTTTGTTTACCTACCTATTGAGCACGAATCCAAATGGACTCCCTACATGTTTGAATGGCCTCGGCAACGAGAAGGGGTCATCCGACACACGCTGAAATGGTCGGCAATAAAAGCTAACGTGTTCTATTCACCTGCTTTGTTCAAAGCAGCTAACCCCGCCAAAGAGAATGTACTGGGCAGTTGGATGCTGTGGGTGGACTTCGATGGGAACGCGCCTAAAGAGTGGGCGCAGGAAGCAGAGGAGGGGAAGATATTTATCCCTCCCCCCACTCTGATTATCCAATCCTCCATTGAAGGGCACGAGCACTGCTACTGGAAGCTTGACCACTTCCTGTTAGACATTGAAGAGCTAGAAGATAAAAACAGGGCACTCGCCTATGTGATGCACGCGGATACGTCTGGCTGGGACGCGGATCAAATACTTCGACCAATCCGTACCACTAATCACAAGCGCAACATGCCGGTGATAGTGAAGGAGTGGGAACGTGAAGAGCCATTATAGTCTTGAGGACTTTGCTCATGTACCGTCAGCGCGAAAGATTGTCAGCACTGATTTAGTTTTTGGGGAGCTACCTTCGCTTGAGGATGTACGTACTTTAGCTAAATGGACTTCTGAAATGGCAGACAAGTTCAATAGGGATGCCTCATACTTTGCAGGGCCTCCTAAAAGGGATCGTTCGGCTGCTATGTCGGAGTTGGCTCACCTTGGGGCAGAGCTCGGCTGGGGGGACGAACAGATAGCTCGGATTCTTTATGATGCTGATGATAGGTGGGGGAAGTACAAAACCCGCCGTGACCGGGACCGTAGGCTCACTGACTTCGTGAATCGCGCCCGACAGAAGCATGGCTACAATTCGCTGGACAACGTGGACCTTAGCAAGTTGATTAGTTCCGCTAACCAGAGTGCCCCTGTCATGGGTGAGTCGAAGCTGGTGTGGGGGTACCAAGATTTTGTGGATGCTGAGTTCAAGATTGAGTGGGTCCTGGATGGACTACTGGCTCAGGGGGGCTTTGGGCTTATTACTGGGTATCCGGGGACAGGTAAGACACAGTTGTCTATTGCTCTTGCGGCACATATGGCTTTGGGGGAAAAGAAGTTTCTGACTTGGGACAACATTGCGGGGAAGAAGAAGGTCTTATTCTTGTCGTTGGAAATGTCAGCTGCACCTCTAAACCATTTTATGGGCACTATTGGTAAGGCTTACCCGGACAAGAATACTTTGAACCGTAACTTCCTGGTCGCCCCGTTCGGAACACCTATCAACCTTGATACACCCGAAGGTCAAGTGTTCTTTGACCAGATAATGAATGATTGTATGCCAGACATTCTCGTCATCGACTCGTTACAGAAGGTGAGCTCTAGAGAACTGACGGATGAGCAAGGGGTCAAGAACCTTATCCACTACCTTTCCACCGTGAGAGCCAAGTATTCGTGCGCCATGATCATGATTCACCACAACCGTAAGAAAGCTAATGACGGACAAAAGAAGGGTGTTGAACTGTCAGATGTGTATGGCAGCACGTATATCACGACAGATGTGGACTTTGTATTATCGCTGAAGACGATTGAGGGCAACCTGCTACAGGTGGACATCCTCAAGAATAGGCTCGGGCCAACGCCTGATGCTTTCCAGATTACTCGTAACCCCGAGAACCTAAGCTTTTCCACCGATATGGGGAATATCTTTAACCAGTTTGATAAGGACAGCAATTTTGAACTTTGATGATATTGATGCGGAGAGTCGTCAGGTGCTGAAGAAACTGTACGACCACCCCGAAGCGGAGATTTCTGTAGACACTGAGGCTACGGGGCTGAGGGTAGCCAGCGGGGAGCACACTTGTATAGGGGTCAGTATTGCGACCCTGATTGATGGGGAACCTCTCAGCCATTATTTTCCCCTCTTCCATTCTGTCGGGGAGAACATAATCCCCGAAACCAGGGGGATGCTTAAATACGTGTTGGAGCGAGATAAAATAACGCTCATCTTTTGTAACGCCCAGTTCGACATTTTATCCTTAGAAACCGTGGGTATAAGGGTCGAACACACGAACTTTATAGACGTACCCACTGTGGCCCACTTAATTAACGAGAACAAACCGTACAACAAAGGGCTTGATTCTCTCGCAGCTTTCTACCTCAAAAATGAGGGCAAGATAAAAGACGCTTTTATTGAGAAAGAAAAGAAGACGGGCTGGCAGAACACTACCTGGCAGATGATGTGGGACTACGCAATACGTGACGCAGAGCTCCCCTGGCGACTCTGGGACCTGCTTCAGCAGATACCCCAGTGGAAAGCCCTACCAGCCGATCTGTGGCCTCACAAGCAGGACCTGGTACGTGTCCTACTGTCTATGAAGCGCCACGGAGTACGCATTGACCAGGACCTTGCTCGGGAATACGTGAGACTCGGGGACGAGCACATGGCTCGAATAGAAAAAAGCATGGGAATCAACCCGGCAAGCCCGAAACAGATGAAAAAACTGCTTATTGACGACCTCGGGTTACCTGTCGTGAAGAAGAGCGCAAAGACGGGAGCACCCAGTTTCGATAAACAGGCCATGTTAGCGTATGATTCGATGCTGGAAAAGCTCGATAACCCCGTTGCGAAGCAAATAAAGGAGTTCCGAGGCTGGCAGAAGGCTGTCAGCGCCGCGTACAGGCCCTATCTTGAGCTACTTGATATAGATGGTCGGTTGAGGTGTAGTTATCGACTACACGGTACTGCTACGGGTCGCCTTTCTTGCGCTGAGCCAAACTTGCAGCAAATTCCTAAGTCTTCCGATAAACCGTGGAATGGGAAGGTCAAAGACTGTTTTATTGCAGAAGAAGGCTATGTCCTCCTCAACGCTGATTTTAGCCAGTTAGAATTGCGTCTCGCTACCGCGTATGCGGGGGAGAAAGAATTGGAGACAATCTTCAATGAGGGGCGAGACATTTTCACGGAGATGTCGAAGCAACTGGGTATGTCCAGGCACGACACAAAGACGCTCGTATATTCGATGCAGTACGGTGCTGGGGAGCAACGCCTGAAAGATGCGTTCAATGTCAGCAGTGAAGAGGCGAAACGTATCCGACAAAACTATTTCGCCAGTTACCCTAACTTCCGCCAGTTCAATGAACGATGCACAGCTAAAGTTATGCAGGATGGGCGTATCAAAATTTGGACTGGTCGGGAACGTCATTTCGAGAACCGGAATGATGCCTACAAAGCAATGAATAGCGTGATTCAGGGAGGAGCCGCAGATATTGTGGAGCGCATCATGGTCAGATGTTTCAGGGACTTGGATGCTCCTGACTGTCGGATGTTGCTTCAAGTACACGATTCGATTACATTCGAGGTTAAGGAATCCGCAGTACCCCAATACATTGAGAAGATACGGACAACAATGGAGGATGTAAACGCTGTCACAGGCGACATTACTTTTGATGTTCGGTTCGCAGTTGAGGTAGATCGCTGGGTTCCAGAAAAGGACGATACAAAATGAATAATGAAGAGTACACGCCAGACACCGAGTGGGTGCGTATTATGGTGGGTTATTCGATGACCACTGCCATTGACCGCACATTGCCTATTGAAGATGCTAGGCAGGAAGGCTACGCCTGGTTTGACCGTTGGATTAAAACTGTCAAGCAGGAAGCCTACGATGAAGGAGTAATGGTCTTCTACTAATGATAATTATTTATGAATGTCCCAAATGCGACTATTTGGACAGTGAAGAAGACATGGCAGCTAATCACTGCCTTGATGCGGAGTCTCACACATGGTCATAACAGTAGACCCAGGAGACACCACAGGGATCGCCTACTGGACAGACAAAGGCGAACTCATTGAGAAAGAAGCACTCGACTTCGATGCGCTCCTAGAAAAGCTAGAACTCCTAGAAGGTGTCTCCGTCATCGTGTACGAAGATTATCGTCTCCGACAGGGGAAACAACTCGTACAGACAGGTAGCCGGTTCCCCGCTGTCCAAGTCATTGGAGCTCTCAAAGCTTATGCGAAAAGACATAAAGCTAAAATGGTCAGGCAAGACGCTTCAGTACTCACCGTTGCAGCTTTGCACAGCGGGGTCAAACGTCCCAGCGATCATAGCAAGAGCCACTCTATAGATGCCTATAATCATGGCTACTACTACTTTGAAACGAAAGGCTTACTACAGCCAAAACCTCTGTGATAGCATTTTATTGCACCCTCGGTTACCGTCCTAGCCGGGGGTGCTTCATTTCATGGAGTAGAGATGGTTTTCCACACGTTTCAGAGCATCTTTGAGGCTTGCGCCCCCGTTAGTTTTCACTTCTTGCTCCACACGCTTTATACGGTCTTCTATTGTGTCCAGCCGGGCGGGTAATTCGTTGATGATGTCAATAATGTGTACTGCCCGAGAGATTGCGGGCCATGCTTTGACTAGGAGAGCAATAATGGCGATAAGGATAAAAACGGTCCAGATAAGTGGCCCGTAGTCGTAGAAAAATGTTGCTGCTTGCTGAGGGGTCATCTTTTAGTCTCCTGGTAGTTGAACGGCGATACCGTACTGGCCTTTTCCGCCCCAAAGTGGTCTGCGAGTGGTTCCTTTGCTTCTGGAAGAATCCCAAATCATCCCGTTGCCCGCATAAATAGCAATATGGCTATCGTCGCCCCACACGACAAGATCGCCTGGTTTCAAGTTTTCCACAGCTGTTCTCACGCCGGGTATTTCTTTCCTGATACCACTAACCAGGTGCGTGTCGAGGCTGTACCCTAGTTTGTTGTACACCGACAGTACGAGTCCCGAGCAGTCAATTCCTTTAGCGGTTCTACCCCCAAGCTGGTAGTCAGCTCCGGCGTAGGTAGAAGCCTCATTGAGGATTTGTTGTCTGTCCCCGGAGGTGAGGGAGTTGTTGCCCTCCGTAGCAGTTTTGATGCCATTAGTGGCAGAATTATCTTCAACCTGCTGAGCTTCCTGAGCTTGCAAGTTCATAGCATTAACGTTGGCCTCTGCCTGACTGAAACGGTCACGCTCCTGCTGTATCTGGACGTTCTGGCCCTCAATCCAACTAGCGGGCTGTGGTGCCTGAGCGCCAATACTGTCAGGGCTGGGAAGAGAAGGTTCTTCGCGCTCAATAAGGGGCTGAAAGACACCACTCATAGTGTCGGGAGCTTTATTCTGTGCGCGTTGTAATTCTTTGTCAGCAAAGTTTTTAGCTACCCTCGCAGGGTTAGCGTTGTTGTTCAACATGCTCATTGTTTACCCCCCCTAAAAACCTAAAAACCCTAGAAAACCAGTGCTCTTCTTTTGTTCGGCTGCAATCCTGTTACGCTCTTCAATTTCCGCGTAGTTGATGTAGTTAGGTCTACTATAGTTCTTTACACTCAATCCTGTCAGCCAGTTGAAAGCACCCATTTTTTGGTCGAAAGAAGTTTTGTTGCCTCGCTCTACCTGGTCTTGCAACTCCCCCAACCCGGTCACACTGCGACCACTGATACTAGAAATGTAGTTCACTCCTGGAATTGAAGAATCGAGGTAGTCGCTAATGTCTCCGATGGGGGACTGTGTGCTCAGTCGGGACCCTGCAAGAAGTTCTAGCGGGATACGCAATAAAGGGTTGCTGAGCTCTAGAGCTGCTTGGAGAGGCCCTGCGCTGAAAGTGTTGTAAATGTCGAGGTTAGCGAACCCTGGGCTGAGTCCGATATACCTGTTTCCCCACTTGGCTTGAGGCCCTGTAGCCTCTTCCTCGAAGAAGCTGGGGAATTCTTGATCGGTGGGGAATGGGCTGTACATGGAGTACGGATCAGTACCCATCGCTATTGCCAAGTTATAGCTGGCTTTAGGTATGAGGGTTATGGTTCTGGCGGGGTTGAGAATTGATGCTTCTGCGAGTGCTACGGAAGCCAGTTTTATCCAGGTGTAGAAGGGGAATAAACGACGACCAAACACTTTCTCCCAGGCGGACAACTGGTTAGGTGTGGGGTGGGTTTTGAGGGCGCTTTCCAAAGCTAACGCTCGGGCTTCTGCCATAGTTTTAGGCACTACGGTTTCTGTGAGGCTCCGTACCCAAGGCTTTTTAGAGGTTGCGTCTCCTAGTTGTTTGAGAGCTTGAACGTAGTGGGCATAAATGTTTCTGTGGTGAATGTACCACGACACATCTAGGGCTGCCTTCTCTATAAAGCCCCCGCGCTTACCGGCCCCCAAAGTAGCTGCTGTGAAGAAGTTGTCTACTACCTTAGAGTACCTAGTTTTTAGGATGTCTTGGCCTAACAAGTCCTCAGCTTTTCGGCCCTCAATAGCCAGGATGCCGTAAAAATCGTCATTTAGCTGCTGAGAGGTCATGGTGCCCAGCTTGGTACGGAGCATAATTTCAGTATCTCGGGGAATGGTCTCTGTAGCCGATCCCTGTGCTTTTAGCATGTCTACGTCTTTATAGTGGTTTCTACCTTTTAATTGACGGCCTGCGACAGTATCAGCGAAGACAAACCCATCTGGCCCGAGAGCAAAGTAACGCAGGGACAGCGACCCAATTTGGTTCCTGACGTGGTGGCCCGGGCGAAGGATGGTAACTGTCGTCTTCCAACGGTTGAGAATAACGTCAAAATAAGTTCGCACAGCCTTCCCGAACCCGGTTTGCAAGAACTCGTCCGGGCGCATTGCTTCGTCCATTTTTTGAAAAATAGAAGCTACGTTCTTGTCTACGTACAAGTCGTTAGGGATAATCGCCCCAAAGTAAGAGCCTTTACCTCCCGTAAGTCGGACAAATCCTTTAGTTGCGGCTTCTCCCGCGTTTCTTACAGATAGCTTTTTGATACGCATTTGGTTAATAAAGTTGTCTATAAAAGACGTTTCTGTCGCCATTTGGAATATCGCTCCGTGAGACTGGCGGAGGAAATCTATTGGGTCTGCTATGTCCCAATCAATCCACTGGTTTAGTCCCGCAGAAAGAGGATCAAGCCCTGTGTCGGAATGAACTTGCCGAGCCAAACCTTCATCAATAAACTGCCCTGATTCGGGTATCCTAGCTTTGTTGTCCCCGAGCCTCCCTAGGACAGCGAATTTAGCGAGGTATTTGTTGATAACACTCAGAGGGAGTCCTGCTCGCCCGAACCCTGTGTTTAGGGCGTTCCTTACCAGGTCACTTGAGACGTTGTAGACCTTGCCCAATTCTTCTCTAAGCTCATTGATAGCTCTTGCCATAGCGGGGTTGCTCTGTACGAACTCGTCAGGTATTGCTTTCCCGCTACGCAGAGACTTCTGAATTTCTCGCATAGCAGTAGCAAGCATAGGGTTGGTTCCATCAGCCAGAGTGGGGTGCCGTAGCCTAAGCTCGTCAAGCTTTTTAAGCTTGCCCATGTAATTAGCTGTAACGACTCCGATAGATTGAAACTGTATCCACGCCGACAGATGGTTCTTTACGTCCATGCCCCACTTAGCATTGAGCGCACCAGCTATTTTCATAGCCCCCAACATTACAGGGCCGTAGCCATCGTATGCGATGCTGGGGTTACTTATATCTACCTCTTTGACAACATCTGCTGTTTCCCGAGTGGCCTCATCGTAAAGTTCTGGGCGTGCCTGTACCTCGTCAGCCGCCTCAATACCCTCATCGTAAATCTTCTTGTAGTCGTCTGCGTTAGCAGCAGCCGCTTTCTGTCGAGCATCAAAAAGAGCGTTATCCCCTATTTTGATGGCTTCCTCAAAGTCGCTCGTAGCTTTAGCCATGTTACGGATAGTTTGAGGAATGACGCTTCTCAAAGCTCCGGCAGTGTACATAACAGCCAAGCTGGTGGCTTTGAGAGCCTCACCATAGTCAATAGCGACAGAACCCAAATTGTTCACAGCCATGATCGCAGCTCTAGCGTTTTTCTCGTCTTTGAACATGCGAACAAACTGGGCAGCTATTTGAGGGGAAATGCTCTGGAACTCGGTAATTCCCCTGGTCGCGTACTGTGCTTTACGGGCTTCTGAGATGTTTTCCAGGGCGTTGCGAGAAGCTATAATTGCCTCTGCGAGGTTGTCGGCAAGGACTTTGTTATTCCAAGTACCAAAGTGACCTATGATTTGCCCATCAACATCTTCCTTGACTGTCGTAGTAAACCCGTTAGCGTCGTCAGGACGGCCCCTCTTTATGGGGTAGAACCCAAAATCAGCGTTCGTACTCGCACCAGACAGCCAGTTGGCTCCTTTGGGCAGGTCCTTGCCATACCGAGTTTTCCCCGACACAAGAATCTTAACAATCTCTTCTTTAGTGGCACCACTCATCGAGGCCATTACGCCGTCCATAAGGTGTGTGCGAGAAACCCCTGTTCCTGCATGGAACAAAGCAAGCTGTAGCCACCGCGCAGAATCGGAGGCCCTAATAACAGGAATTCCATTTCTTTCAATCTTAGTGAGCGCGTTAAAGCCCATTCTCAGAGACTCAATAACGTCACTATAACGGAGAGGTGTAACAACTCGCCCGGCACTCTTAGTAGTGACATCCAAAACAATGGGCATCCCCAGAGACGATAAGAAATCTTCCGCAGTTTTCAAAGCAGCCATTGTAGAATTCTGGATGTTTTGAGTTAGATCGTAGCCTTTGAAAGCGTTGTATGCGACATCCCCAGCGCCCCCCTGGTAATAGGCAGGCAACGTCTCATATTCGTAGACGTTGCGAACACCTTTGGGGCCACCGACTCGGCTAGATTTGATATTGCCTGCGTTAGTTCGGATAGGCACCCCGCCAAACAAGAACCGGAACTCTTTAGACAATTCCGTATAAAAATCGTTTTGAGCAAACGTGTTGTACGAGTTAGAAATACGGGCAATTCCCTCATCCGTAATGTAAATCTCGCCGTTCTTCCTAATCTCAGGCTTGTACCCAAGAGCTTTCAACTCGTCTACGTCAAAATTCTTCCTCATCATAGAAACCAAAGCGCGGGAAATAGCTTTAGCCGAATCCTGAATAAGGTTAGGGTCATTGAACCCCAAATCTTTGAAACGTGTCGTGAGCTCCGCCAAGAACGCAGAATCCTCAGAAAGGTTAGCAACAGCGGCAGCTACGGGGATAGGTGGGTTGCCTTCCAAGATACTGTTTACGCGAGTTGTCAGGTCGTCTAAAGCTGTTCTGTATTTGGTCAGAGAGACATTGAAAGCTTTGAGCAGGTTTCTCTCCGCGCTAGACCCCGTAATTTTGCCCATACCCTCCACGAGGCCCTTATTCTTCAGTACGTGCTGGGAGTTGTCGAGGAATTTAGCCATCCCTTCAGGGTCCATAGCCCGCATACTCGCCATAAGAGGCTTAGTAAATATCTGTTCCGCATTGACCAACTCAGTACCCGCAAGTCGAGCAATACGGGCCACAGTGTTCAAAGCGCCCTCCGCGAGGTCCGTAGGAGTTGTGGTCCTTTGAGACCTGCCCAATAGGTCTACCAAAGGATCAGCGTCAAATCCTTGAGAGAACTTGATGTGGAGAGGCTTGAGGACAGTATCTGTCACAGCTTGGAAGAATGGGTCATAAACTTCGTCAGAAGCGTTCTTGCCAGCCTCTTTAAGAACTTCACGTACCCCTTGGAGAGTGCCTCCGGGGATTGTTACTCCGGCAACTTCGTCAGCAACCTTGACGAGGGCAGCTTCCGCCGCAGGCAGTTTATTGAGTTGCTTAACCCAGTCTTCGTAGCCAAGTTTAGCTCCGACAGTAGGCAAATCGGTGGGGAGCTTCCCGATGCTCCATTCTTTGAGAAGCTGGTCCATTTGGTTACGCCGACTACGGGGGCTCTTAAATACTTTTGCCTCGTTGATAGTAGTACGCATACTGCTGGACACAACATCTTCGGGGAGCAGACCCCTCTTGATACCGTCTTTCACCCTGTCAGAAAACTTCATTTCTGCTTGAGCAGGGTTTGTTATGTTTTCTGCCAAGTCCTCGAAACTGCCAGGCTTGTTGGTAGGAGCTTTCTCGTTCCCGACAGTATCCTCAATGACCTCTTTAGCTGTCTTGGATTTGGGAATAACTTTTTTGGCTACCTCAGTGAATTTACGAACCCCTCGAAGGCCCAAGTTGATTCCTTTGACAACCTGAGCTGCTGGGAGCCAAGTTAGAGGGTCGAGGAGTACGTCTCCGGCGAAACCTACAACACCTTTAGTTACAGGGTCTACGTTGTCTTTGACATCGACATAGCCGGTGCGCCCCTTGTTGAACACGTCACTGCTTTTCTCAATAAGGTCTGAAGTGTAGTTTTTGTTGTCTCGACTCTTGGAGAAGAACCCGGTAAAAGGGGAGGCTGCTAAAGCGCCTAAACCTTGGAACGCTTCGCCTTCAGAGAATCGTGCAGGCAGGTCTAGTGCTTTGTCTGCAATGTTAGTTATTGCGTACAGGGGGCGACTCACGAAGTCGATGACACTACCCAGGGCACTCATGTCAGGCTCGGGGGGTGCTACTGGCTCAAACTCGCCAATAGGCCCCTGTGGGAGGTTAGTTTGAGCTAAAAGGTCTTGTTTATATTTCTCAGCAGCCGCAGATACGAGAGAATTTTCCGGCACAGCTACTCCTAACTAGATGCGACCTGTCGCTATTAGTTGGTCTACTGATTGGTTAGCCTTTTCTTGGTCCCCGCCGTTGCTATCGAAGAATCTCCACCACGCATCGGTGCGAGCATTTTGCCTGTCAATACTAATGTTAGCCCCAGCTTCTCCTACACGGAAGTCAAACTCTGCTTGAGCTAGTCTTTGCTCTTCCGACAATCCCTGCGGCTCGCCGATACGAGAAGCCTGTTCCAGACTCTGAGCCAAACCAGGAGCCTGCATAGCCCTCTGATAAGCCTCCTGCTGAGCCCTCATATCCAAACCAATCAACTGACGACGCAACTCATCCGTCACACCCGTCTGATACTGGGCACCCTCCTGCTGAGCAACCTGAGCCATTTGAGAAGCAAAACCACCCGCAGAAGCGCCAAAACGCTCATTAGCTGCCTGACCTGAACCGCGCCCAACCTCCAAGTTAGCGATAGCCTCAGCCTGCGACAAAGCAGCCGGGTTCAACACATTAGGGGCTGCTGCCCCAATACCAAGACGAGCCATCTGATCGGTGGCTTGTTGCTGGCTGGAAGCGTAAGCGGCTTGAGTGTTAGCTGATGCTGTGTCGTAAGCGGAACCAATACCTTGGGAAGCACCACTGTAAATGTCGCTTACCCGCTGTACGTTTTCTCCGGCCCGAGAAGCAATCTGGTCGTACATTGCTTGCATCCTGGCGTTAGTCGCGTTGGCTTCGTCGGTCCAACGGTCTTGGATACCGCTGTAGTCAGGGGCGAACTGGTTTTGGTAGGCGATAGCTTCAGCCATCCAGTCAGTCGGGGCCTGAGCAGCTTCCTCAGCAATAGCGATATTTGCGTAAGCGTTGTCCTGGTCGGCTCTTCCAGACCGCTGAAAATTTGCTTGCTGAGCAAGTTTTTGAGCAGTAGTAAGTTCGGGGGAAGCATTAGGGTCGCCTGTAGAGTATGCCCGAGAGCCTAAGCCTTGGTTGTAATCAACTTGTTTTTGGCTTGTAAGAGCCCTGGTTATCGCCTCGACCATATTTAATGTTTGTTTCCCGCGCCACCGTTCTAGGCCCCTAAAATTATCTATTAGCCCATCAATACCATAAAGTTCTTCTTGGGGCTGACCTACGGGGGAATTGGAGACACTACCGGGGTTAGCAACCTCCTGAGCCCTTCCAAGAGCACTATTAGCATATTCCCTCTGTACCCACCCCATAAAACCGGAAGGGTCGGAAGCGTCATTTACAGGAGGAGGAGGGGGAGGGGGAGGAGCATCGTCTACAGGCTGGAAAGGATTTACCCCACCCCCAATACCAATACCGCTACGAGTCTGATTGAAATTTACTCCGAGGTTGGTCATAGTTACCCACCTGCCATAGCACGTTGTATAGCAACCATCTGATTAGACATAGCCCTTTGCTGTGCTGTACGCGCCACAGCTTGCCTACGTTCTTCCGTACCCGAACGCTCAGTAGCAAGATCGCTTTGCAAGTTCTCCCCAAAACGGGCTTTCGCCAAGTTCATAGAGGTGAGCTGGTCGTCAAGACGGTCCTGGAACTCTCCAAAAGTCTGCCCAAAATCACTAGACCGTAAAGTTCCTCTAGCCGCGAAATCATCTCGAAGTCCTCGGGTGCCTTTAGCAGCAGCGGAGTAAGGGTCATACTGCCCTTCCAAATCCCATTGACCGCCTACAGCTTGTACTGCGTTAGGGTCTTGTTCTGCCAAAATATCGCCAAATCCTGAAGGACCTGTCGGACGGTAACCCATTTGTTGTACACCTGTGCGGAAGTCTTGTCCGTAACGGTCAGCTCTCTGCTGGGCACCTGTTTCGTAGTCTTGTAGTGCTTTGTTGAGTGACGCTATTTGTGCGTTGTATTCAGCGTCTCTGTACTCTGGGGCTGAAGTGTCTATGTTGTTTCCGGGGGTAGGAGTAGGTTTGGGGGCTGGATCTCCTCCCCCCGAACCCCCTTCTACGCGAGCCCCAGAAGCGTCAAGAAAACCAGTAGCCATTTGAGGGAGGCTGGAAGTTGCAAGTTCAGCTTGTTTTTCAACGGGGGCGTAGGTACTTAGCCCCGGCATAGTAAAACCCCTAGAAGCTCCAGAAGTTTTAGTCTGGTTGGGGGGTTCCGCAGCCTTAGAAGTTTTAGTCTGGTTGGGGGGTTCCGCAGCCTTTGCTCGCCCACTGAGGGGTCCTCGTCGTCTTGCTCGCCCGCTAAGGGGTCCTGAATATACCATTATTACTCCTTAAGAAGACGCTTTGCCGGGGGCGGAAGACAGTCGATTCATCAAAGCGCGTTCACGAGCTTTACGCTTCATTTCTTCGTCATCAACTTTTGGTTTTTGAGGAGGGAGACGATTGCCCATACTAGACTTATCTCGGTACATTAGCCGATTCTCCTCATCAAAGCATCTTTCCGGGCAGCTGCTTTATTGTCTCTCATAGTGTATCCTGCCGTGTTAGTAACCTTACCAACAGTAGGCATAGGCCGTCCAGCCCCATAATGTTTCTTCCCGACAGTATTCGAGTTGAAACCCCCGCCCGCTTTAGCCGGTTCGCTAAACTGCATCCTCACTTTGTTCACTAGGTAATCTCCTTTGAAACGGTTTGTTTGGGACTAACATAAGTCATAAGAGAGAATATACGGGCAGGGGAAGCTTCGCTAGTCCCATCGTTCGTAATCTCAATGGTAAAATAAATCTGCCTAAAACGTAGGCTTTTCAAGAATTTTACAAAGTTGCGCGTAAAACGCACGCCAGTTTCGGTTACCACGGTAGGAATTGCCGGAGTACCGCTGGTGGGACTCCCCCACGTAAAGGGGAGTACCTCTTGCCACGTCACCGTATCCAATAATTGTTGCCAGGTCGTAGAGAACACATGGGAGATGACATACACGGTTCCCGTCACCGATCCTTTGAATGAGGCATCCAACCCCCACCAGAAAAGCCTCTTGTATACGGAGCTCGCCTGGTAATTGAAGTTTTTTGTCTGGATAAGGCATTGCATGGACTCTGTGACCGCGCTGTAGTCATCCGTGATTCTGAGTAACGGGGCTACGCGGGAACCCCCAGAAGCTACATCAGTGTTGCTATGCGTCAAAACAATAGACTTATCTTCAGCGTTGTTGAAAAGCAGCATTTTTCCCAGGGAACCATAAGTGCCTGATTTCCACGTTGTCCAAGAACGGGTGCGAAGGCTGTACACGAACACGCTGTCAAAATAGGTGAACACAATCCGTTTGTTGAACTCCGACACAGCATACTCAGTATGGAATCCGGTCACCATAGTAGAAGTAAAAGGAGTTTTCACATTGATTTGGTTAGCCCGGTTGTTTGTAAACTCGTAAGCTTTCTCGTCATACATGAAATAGACGTAACTCTCGAACTGGGCGAAAGAGTGTCGAGAGTTGAGGCCCACAGTGGGCAGAATCAGAGAAACAGTTGCTGCTGCCGGGTCTGACGCATACTGTAGCCCGTACACAGAGTCTGTCCTGAAAATAAGAAGCGTGTTGAAATACACGGCGAGTAGGACAATGTTTTGACCGTCCCCCGTACCAATATCTACAAAATCGTTGCTGGCCACCCATAAGGCAGCGTCAGCAATAGTTTTAGATCGGTATAGCCGAGTCCCATTTCCCGTGCTGTCTCGCCCTTCGGCAACCCATAAACGACCTTTGAAAGTGACAATTGTTTCCCCGTCAGGCATGTTCGCGTCAGCAGTGAAAGAACCTCCGAGCTCCCAATAGCCCCCAGGGTTTGTAGAACCAACAGGTGCTGTGAGCCAAGCGAACCCGTTGAACTGTACAAACCCAGCAGCTGCAATAGTGTCAGTAATCAACTCCCAGGCAGTTCCACTAAAGTAATAGGTTTTCGACAAACCATCACTGGCAATGAGGAAAGATACAGCACTAGAGCGTTGATATGTCCCCAGAATTAGCATCTGCCCTGTAGCCTGCAAAGGGAAATCAAGGCTCGTATCCTCGATAGGGGGACGCGACTTGAGTGAACCGTCCAAGTCTAGTTCAAAGTTTTGGCAGACAACCAGCTCATTATCGGCAATAGCTGTAGGGTCACTGAAAGTGTTAAGCCCGCCAACAAAAGGGCCTATCTGTATCGGTTCTCCGGGCATTACCTCTCCTAGTTGAGCTCGTAAACGGTTCCGGTCTCATAAGTCATGGACTGGCTGAGCATTTCACTCTGCCCACGCTCCGCAAGACTGTTAGCAAACTCGGACTGTTTAGCCGCCATCATCTGAGGATTCTCGTCCATCTCATAAGCACGCATCAACACATAATTTACTACATCAGTAAAACAGTAGTCAGGAACCGTCAAAAGGTCTGTACCAGTCGTGGTTATGTCTGTCGGCTTAGCAAAATATCGGATAGACATAGTGTGGTTTTGAACCGGGTTAGGCCAGAAAGTG
>Ga0222653_1000651_pt1 | contig 19491 bp, 16 predicted proteins | sample AntAcemetagen419_FD_179856 | JGI IMG/M metagenome (GOLD analysis project Ga0222653, IMG submission 179856) | Saline water microbial communities from Ace Lake, Antarctica - #419 | ecosystem: Environmental > Aquatic > Non-marine Saline and Alkaline > Saline | place: Antarctica: Ace Lake...
TACCGAACTTGGCATGGAATCCGCGCGCAATGCAGGCATGGCTGTGATTAATATCAACGCGCTGCTGTAGGCCTCCGAAAACCGATGCTTTACATAATTGTCTCCGAGACTACGTTCATCACTTTTTCACATTTGAGCTGTCTTTTAGGCCGCGCACTCCGAACGATCTATTTTTTATGAAGCAACGCACTATTTTGAGGGAAGTCTCCATCAAGGGCAAATCCCTGCACACGGGCGAAGAAGTCAACCTCACGCTCAAACCCGCAGCGGAAAATACTGGCGTCCTCTTCCGCCGCATCGACCTCTTTGGTAAGCCCGAGCTCAAGCCACTGATCGACCTCGTCGACGACCTCGTGCGCAGCACTACCATCGCCGATGGCCACGCCAAAGTGCACACGATTGAGCACGTACTCAGCGCCCTCAGCGGCTGTGGCGTGGATAATGTAGTGATCGAGATGGATGCCAGCGAGCCACCCATCCTCGACGGCTCGGCCAAGCATTTTGTCAACCTCATCCAAGAGGCCGAGCCCGTCGAGCAAGACGCCGAGCGCGAATACTTCGTCCTCGAAGAGCCCGTCTCTGTTACGCGCGGCAGCAGCTCCATTATCGCGCTCCCGCACGACGGCTTCCGTATCACCTGCACCTCCGCCGATGATCGCGGCATCCATACCCAGCACCTCAGCCTCGATATCGACCCCGAGAGCTACATTGCCCAGCTCGCGCCCGCTCGCACCTTCACTATTTACGAAGACATCGAAGAGCTGCTCAAGCTCGGTAAGATCAAAGGCGGCAGCCTCGACAGTGCCATCGTGATCAAGGGCGATAAGATCATCTCCAAAGAGCCGCTCCGTTTTAAAGATGAGTTTGTGCGCCACAAGATGCTCGACATCATCGGCGACATCACACTCGTCGGTATGCCGATCAAGGCACACATCGTCGGCGTGCGCCCTGGCCACGCGCTCAATGCCGAACTCTCCAAAGTCCTCCGCAAGAAGCTGCTCGAAAAGATCAAAGGCGCGAAAAAGAGGAAGTCCGATGCCACTAAGACAGCCATCATCGACCCGACCGAGACCGCCATGGATATTCGGCGGGTGCTCGACATCTTGCCGCACCGTTACCCCTTCGTCATGATCGACCGCATCGTCGAGATCGTGAGCGAGGACGAGCTAGTTGCGCTGAAAAACGTCACCATTAACGAGCCCTATTTTCAAGGTCACTATCCCGGTCGCCCCGTCATGCCCGGCGTCCTCCAAGTCGAGGCCATGGCTCAAGCTGCTGGCGTGCTGCTTCTGCGCAAGCTCCCTGTGGAGGAAAACAAGATCGCGTTCTTTATGAGTGCCGATAAGGTAAAATTTCGCCAAGCCGTCGAGCCCGGCGATTCCATCGAGATTCGTGTCAAGTTGATCAAGATTCGCGGCAACAAGATCGCGACCGCCACCGGTGAGTGCAAGGTCAACGGCAAAGTCGTCTCCAGTGCCCAGCTCATGTTCATGCTAGCCGACGCCACGGATTAATCCCCGACCTATTTGATCATGCCAACAGATATTCATGCGACTGCAATTATCGAGCCCGGCGCGGAGCTGGAAGAGGGCGTTATCGTGGGCGCATACGCTTACATCGGCGCACAAGTTAAAATCGCTAAAGGCACCGTAGTCATGCACCACGCCACCGTCGATGGTGCCACCACGATGGGTAACGATAACGAAGTGCACCCCTACGCCTACGTCGGCGGCAAGACGCACGATCTCAAATACAAAGGCGGCTGCCCCGGCCTTAGCATCGGCAGTAGCAACGTCTTTCGCGAGTTCACCACTGTCCACTGCGCTACCATTGAAGATACTTTTACTATCGTCGGGGATCACAATCTATTACTCGCCTACAGTCACATTGGGCACGAGTGCCTCGTCGGCAACCACCTTGTGATGAGTAGCCACGCCGCCCTCGGTGGGCACGTACAGATCGGCGACCGAGTCAACATCGGCTGGGGCGCAGGCCTACACCAGTTTTGCCGCGTCGGCGATTATGCCATGGTCGGCGCCGCCTCAAAAGTCGTGCAAGACGTGCCGCCTTATATGATCGCCGATGGCAGCCCCGCGATGGTGCGCACCACCAATAAGATCGGCCTCGAACGCGCCGGCTTTTCGCCCGAAGATATCAACCTCGTGCGCCGCGTCTTCAAGATGTTTTACAAAGAAGGCCTCAACCGCCGCCAAGCCGCCGAAAAGCTTAATGCCGAAATAGGCGAGAACAACGAGTTGGTGAGAACTTTCCTAGCCTTCGTCCAAGCCAGTGAGCGCGGCTTGTCATAAGCGACGGGATAAGCGTGGTGAGCTCCCCCCGTCCCCCTCGCTTCAGTCCTTTTCGGCTTACTTAATTTGTCAGTTTAACCTTCAATTGACAAAGCAAAAAGAATCGTAAATACTGATAGATAAGCGTTTTTGATGTCTTGACCTCTTGGGTCATTATGCCGCATGGTTGTGCTGAAATTATCCCCATGCAACAGCATCGAGCTTTAATACTTCGTAGTAATCGTTTCTTAGGTTCAGCCCTCGTCGACAAGGGGCTGGTCACTACCGGTGATTTGGAGGAGGCTAATGGCAAATTCATGAAGGCGATTCAGTCGTCCGATTTGAAGCGAGCCTCCATTCTTTCGATGCTGCTTTTTGATTTTAAAAAGCTGGAAGAGGCCAAGCTGCTTGATTACCTAGTGGAAGAACGTAAGCTAGGGCTGGTAGATTTGGATTTCATCGAGTTGCAATCTTTGCGCCCGATGAATATAGACTTATCGCTCTGTTGGGCTTCTTCCACGGTTCCCTTTGACCACGTCGAGGGCACCTACCTGCTCGCTTCCTGCTACTATATGAGTGCGCCCGTTGTCAAATACTGGGAAGACTTGCTCGATGGCCGCGTGATTTGGTATGGCACGACGATCGCCTCACTGAGCCGTGCGCTTGAGCGTATCGAGGAAATCCATGAAGCGGAAGATTCTGCGAACGAAGACGAATAATTTTTCAAACGAGCTTATCCAATATTTATGCCATACAGCGTTTTAATTCTAGATGACGATGCCGACTTTAACTGTCTGCTGACCGATATTTTCGAACAAGCCGGTTACATCGTCACTTCACTGACCGATCCTATCGAAGCAGTCGATGCCTTTCGCGAAACCGACTACGATTTAGTGGTTACCGACCACAGAATGCCCAACATGGCAGGTGCTGAGTTTTTAAAAGTCATCAAAAAAATAAAGCCTGAAGTGCCTGTGATCATGGTCTCTGGCTACTTGGAAAACGATACCATCCGCGAGCTCATCAGTGGCGGCGTAGGGGGTGTCTTTCTAAAGCCGCTTAATATTTTTTCGCTACTGGAGCGCACTGCCGAGCTGATTGATGAGGCAAAGAAGGTCGAAAACGCGCCCGAGAGTGATGCTGGCGATATTGGCGATGCCTCGGGCGTCGATGCGGGCGTGCAACTCGGTTTTGTTTTTCGCTCATTCCCATGCAAGTCGGGTGCCTCCGCATCGTTTGCGAAGCGCCTGTACAGCCTACGTAATTTTAAGTCCTCCCTCTCGCTAATCGGTGAGCCAGGTATGCACTACCGCAGTATCTGCGAAGATATCCGCGGATTTTACGAAAACGAGGCCGAGCACTTTGTTTACTTGAGCAAAGGCTCCTTTGATCAAGAGCAAGCGCTCTCGCTGATCAAAGTGGCCAAGCAAGAAGGTGCTGAGCGCGTGACTTGTGTGCTGCTCGAACTGGAGGGGATGGATGAGTCGCAAAAGAAACTCGCCACTTCACTGGCCAAGCATCAAGGCGAATTTGAGGAATTGGGCGTGGCACTGCGCACGGTCTTTTGCGTCTGTGGCGACCTCGACGCGCTCTTTGACGAAGGCCTGATCGACGAAAACCTCTACATTTTGATGGGCACCGCCGAAGTGCTTGTGCCGCCGCTGCGCGATTGTGATATCGATGTTGGCGTTATGGCGCAGCAGCTAGTAGTCGAGGTCGCGCGCGAAAAGTCGCTGGCCGCCGTGCCGCGCTTCGAGCGCTCCGCGCGCGATCTATTTCGGCAACACAAGTGGACGCGTAACTACCAAGAGTTACGCGCCACCGTGCGCAAGATTTTAGAGGATCATCCCGGCGATATCATCACCCACGCTGCCGTCAAATCCGCCCTCAAATTCAACGAAGACGTGTCACTACGCACCCGCTTCGAATCACATCTCTCCAGCCAAAAGATCGACTATCTGCGCGCCGCTGCCATCCTTCTCGGTGGCGACCGCGATCAGACAGCTAGCTTCTTCGGCACCGATGTGAATGCCATCGAAAATCAAATGTAATAGCCCGCGTGCGCGCAATGCACACACAGTATCCACAGCATCCACAGTATCACCATTCTTTTTAGAGAAACAGAGAAAGCACTTTTTATGGCAGGACGAATACTAGTATTAGACGACGAAGAAAACTACGCTGAGATGCTGCAAGATCTGCTGCGTGAGAACAACTATCGCGTCGACATGGCTACCCGCCCCGAGCGAGCCATCGCTCAGCTCGAAGAGATTCCCTACGATCTCGTGATCTCCGACTACAAGATGCCCGTGATGGACGGTGCCGATTTCTTAAAAAAAGCCCGCGAGCTCTATCCCAATCTGCCTTTCATTTTAGTTTCTGGGCTGATGAATACCCCTGAGCTCGTCAAGGTGGCTAATATGAGCGTGACGCTGGTCATGGAAAAGCCGCTCGATACCGGAGTCTTCCTCAAGCATGTCGCCCGCTTCTCTGCGCCCATGACAGAAGAAGAAAAAACGCAAGTAGTGCAGGATGGGCAGACTGCTGCCGCTGAAGCCGCCGCACTCAGCTACCCCGCAAAGCCGTGCTTTTTTAGTGCCAGTAATTTTTCGGCTAGCCGCTTTTTACAAAGGGCTTGGAGCATCGCTAAGAAGGGTAAAGAGCTCTTCATTCTTGAGCCCATAGGTGGCGATGCCGAGTTAGCCGTCAAAGATATCTCGCATTGGCGCGGTAATGGCGACAAGCCAGTCGATGTGATTTCGTTGTCCCGTTCATCTAGTTCGGATGAGGAGGCAATGAGTCAACTACGTGGCGTGCTTGCCGATTTTGAAAAGAGCCGCGTCGTCTGCGTGCGCTTGAGTGCCACCGCGGACATCGCCCGTGCGCAAAAACTAACCAAGACTCTGCGGTGCGAAGTCGAAGCATCCGAGTCGCTACTGCTGGCCTACATCGTGAGCGCTGATGGTAGATCGGCTGAGTTTGAGGCGACTGCTGGCGATTCTGGTGTCGTCCTGCCGCCGATTTCGCTGCGCCCCAGCGATCTGGCCGTGTATGCCTGCCGCACTGCGCGCATAGCCGCCGAGCGTGCTGGGCGCAGCCGCTGCGCCGCGTTTACGCCGGAGGCCGTTTATGCGCTGCTCACTTTCGACTGGCCGCGAAACTATAAGCAAATCCAAGAAGTGCTGCACGCCGCGGTCAGTGCCAGCGCCGACCAGCCGCTCAGCCTCGAAGTGCTGTGCCAAGCCCTCGGTAAATCAATTAAGCCAGTCGTGCCCAATAATCGCATCGCTACTTGGATGCAGGCCGAGCAGCAACGCTACTTGCAAGAGATGATCGAACAGGAAAATATGACGGCTAATGAATTAGCTAAAGAACTAGGGCTCGATGCTGCATTTCAAAGCAAGGGCGATTTTAAAAACATGCCGCTCATTCGTGATGAGTTGAGCCTCTTTTAATTCGACTTCCCGCCTGTTTCTGCTCCGTTCCCACACCGAATCCTCGATCCCCTCTTAAATTATGGCACTCGCACGTATCCAAACCGCTATTCTGGAGAATCTACTCCAAATGGGGCATTTGACCGACGCGCAATTTAAGAACATTAACGAGACCGATCAGGAGATGTCCGGCGAGGTCATCGAAAACCTCCTCGCCACTGATTACAGGATTACTCAGTATCAGTTGCTTTTAGCTAAGAGCCGCGCCTTTGATTTGGCTCCGATCAATATCAAGCACTGCTTGATCGCAGAGACTACCTTCTCCAAGTTGGATAAAGACTTCTGCCAAGAGAATAAGGTGCTACCCCTCGGCTTTGCGGGCGACTACATCATCATCGCTCTCAGTAATCCCTTCGATCTACAAGTGACTTCTAAAGTGCAGGAGCTTTCTGGTATGAAAGTATCGGTGTTGCTCGGCCTGCAAGCCGAGATCAACAAAGCGCTCGACTATGATAAAGATCAGCACCAAACAGTTGGTTTCGGAGATGTGGTGGAAGCGCTGGGTGCCGACTACACGAGTGATGATGAAATAGATGAGGATGATTTTTCGGATGAAGAGTCCGCTCCCATCATCAAGCTAGCCAACCGAATCGTTGAAGAAGCCTACTTCGCGGGAGCCAGTGATATTCATATCGAACCCTTCGAAAAAGAGACACGGGTGCGCGTGCGCGTGGACGGTGTCTTACTCAATCGCCTCACCATTCCACCGGCTGCTTCGGGTGCGCTGCTGGCTCGTTTAAAAGTGATGGCGCAGCTCGACATCGCGGAAAAGCGTATGCCGCAGGACGGACGCATCATTTTCAAACAATACAACAAGAAGGGCGTCGATATCGACCTACGTGTCTCCACCGCGCCGCTCAATCACGGCGAAGGCATCGTCATGCGTATTCTTGATAAACAAAAGAGTACCTTACCGCTGCCGGCGCTCGGGTTTTCTGATCGTAATCTCGGGCTGTACCGCGATTTAATTCAGCGCCCCTATGGTATGATTCTGCACTGCGGCCCGACTGGCTCGGGTAAGTCGATGACGCTCTATTCCGCGCTCAACGAAATCAATACTCCCGATATTTGCATCCGCACCGCAGAAGACCCGATCGAGTACACCTTGCCCGGTCTGCTGCAAATGCAGATGCAGCGTAAGATTGGGCTCACCTTTGCGTCCGCCCTGCGCTCCTTCCTGCGGCAAGATCCCGATGTCATTCTAGTGGGGGAAATTCGCGACCGCGAGACAGCTGGCATCGCCGTCGAAGCCGCCCTCACTGGGCACTTACTCTTCAGCACGCTCCACACCAATGATGCGCCGACCACCGTCTCGCGGCTTACCGAAATGGGCATCGAACCTTTCATGATCTCAGCATCCCTGATTTGCGTCTGTGCGCAACGCCTGATGCGCCGCGTGTGTAAGACTTGTAAGAAAAACTACCTACCCGTCGGCAACGAGGCTGAGATTATGCAACGCGCATTGAGCTGGTTGGGTAAGCTGCCTGGTGCCAGCGAAGACGGCTGCCCCAGCTGTGGTGGCAACGGCTACAAAGGCCGTGTCGGTATTCACGAGTTGATGGCAACCAGCGAGGAATTAATCAAAGCCATCAACGCTGGCGAAGAAGCCTCAGCGATCAAACGCATCGCCATGCGTAATGGTATGATGACACTCCACCAAGACAGTATGCTCAAGGTCAAGGAAGGGCTCACCACTACCGCAGAAGCCATAGCCACCGTGCCTCCAGATATGGAAAAATATGAGGTGGATCATAACATTATCGTCCCCAAAGGTGCGAAGAAAAAAGCAGCCGAGTAGTTTTATTTTTTAGTAATCTTCCAAAGTAGCCACCAGCGCGCCGAGGAAGACTAGCTCCGTCTCGCCTGTATTGCGAATCGCTTGCGATTCGCCACTACGTGTGATCTGCAAGCTGCCGGGAGTGAAGGGGTGCTCGCTACCATTATCCACCACTACGCCAGTGCCGGAGATGCAGTAGTAGAAATCCTCGTCGCCCTGATGTGAGTGGTCGCCCACGCTGGCACCCGGTTCGAGACGCACCAGACCGACGCTCTTGATCGCGCTGCCAGGGAAAAGGTCGAGCAGCTTATGCGCGGTCACGCTTCCGCTTCCGCCGCGCACGCCTTCAGCTACTTCAGGGATGACTTCATTTACATTTGTAATCATGGGCGTTATTTTTAGAGTAAATATCACAGATTAGCAAACTGCAAAAAACAGAAATAAGAAGGCTGTAAGGCACAAAAAAAGCGCGTCCCAGTGTCGGAACGCGCTTGTGTTTGAAAGGTTTACTCGGAACTTAGACCGACTTTACTTGGGTGGCGCAAGGGCCTTTGGGGCCGCTGCCGACTTCAAATTCGACTTTCTCACCGTCTTCAAGCTTGGCGTAGCCATCTGCTTGGATTTCGGAGTGGTGAACGAAAAGATCTTTGCTTCCGTCTTCGGGGGTGATGAATCCGTAGCCTTTTTCGGCATCGAACCATTTTACTGTTCCTGTACTCATATACTTGTTTTTACTTGTGTTATTCACAAAACACGCCGTTTGCGGGCTTTGTATATGTAGCACTATTGGACATTTTTCGGTTTGTCGCTATAAATCGTATCTTTTGAAAGGTAATCTCTCATTCCGTGATCTATCACGGTGAAAATTCAAGGTAAATCAGTAGCTAAGCAAAATCTGCCGGCTAAAACATGCCCGGTGTGTGACAAGCCCTTCGTTTGGCGTAAGAAATGGGCGCGGTGCTGGCAGGAGGTGGTTTACTGCTCGGAGCGCTGTCGGCGAAACCGTTGAGTGATGGCGTCTAAAGAGATACAGTGCGTTTGGTTTAAGCGCGATCTGCGCTTGCTAGATCATGTGCCGCTACACGCGGCGATGGCGCGGGGCGCTGTCTTCCCACTCTATATCATCGAGCCGGAGGTGATCCACGCGGCTGATTTTGATGCAATGCATTGGCAATTTATCGCCGAATCGCTGCGCGAGCTGGCTGCGGGGCTGCGGGAGAGGGGTGCCACGCTATGGGTTGAGCAGGGGAGTGCGGTCGAGGTCTTTGAACGGCTGCGCCAGACACATAAGTTGACGAATATTTGGGCGCACGAAGAGACGGGTAGCGCCGTCACCTATCGGCGCGACCGCGAAGTCGCTGCGTGGGCGCGTGGTGCTGGCGTCACTTTTCGAGAAACGCCTCAGAATGGCGTCGTGCGTGGGTTGCGCGACCGCGATGGCTGGGCGCGGCAGTGGGAGCAGCGGATGAGCCAGCCAGTGGCGGCGCTACCAGAGGCCATTACATGCCCGATTCAAGCGCCAGCGCTGCCTCGCCTACCAAGCGCGACCGAGCTGGGGCTGATCGCCGATCCTGCGCGCGAGGTGGATCTGATCGGTGGCGAATCGCAAGCGCAGCAAGTGCTCGCCAGCTTCATCGGCGGGCGTGGTCACCGCTACCAGCGAGAGATGAGCAGCCCGAATTCTGCTTTTGTGAGCTGTTCACGGCTGAGCCCTTATCTGACTTGGGGCTGCATCTCGATGCGGCGTGTGGTGCAAGCGGTGAGTGGAGCGGCGGCGGAGGGTGCGCTGCCGAGGATGGCTGCGCGTGCCTTTCTTTCGCGCTGCCACTGGCATTGCCATTTTATGCAAAAGCTGGAATGCGAGCCTGCCATCGAGCACCATGCCTTTAACCGCGCTTGTGACGATTTGCGCAGCCGCCAGCCGCCAATTCAGACCTCTGCTCCAGATCGGCTGGCTGCTTGGCAATGCGGACGCACGGGCTATCCGTTTATCGATGCTTGTATGCGTGCTCTTAGGGCGCGTGGCTGGATCAACTTTCGTATGCGTGCGATGTTGGTCTCGTTTGCGGCGTATCATCTTTGGCTGGATTGGCGCTTGTTTCGCGACTGGCTTGCTTGCCAGTTTATCGACTATGAACCGGGCATCCATATCTCGCAGATACAAATGCAGAGCGGGCTGACGGGGATCAATAGCCTACGGATCTACAATCCGGTCAAACAGGGGCAAGATCATGACGCGCAAGGGGCATTTATTCGGCACTGGGTGCCTGAGCTCGCGCAGGTCTCCGAGCTCGACATCCACGAACCATGGAAGATGCCGGAGCTGATTCAGTTGGAGAGCCATTGCCGTATGGGCGTCGATTATCCATTGCCCATCGTCGACCACAAGGAAGCCATCCGGTATGCGCGAGCGCGTTTTTCTGAGCTGCGAAAACGCGATGATTATTGGGCGGCATCGCAGTCCGTGCTCCAGCGGCACGGCAGTCGCAAAGGTCGCGCGAGCGAGCGTCGTCCGAAACGCCCGGCCGCCAAGCCAGATGCCCAAACCGAGCTGGATTTCGGCTAAGTCCGTATCGAGGACTTTACTGCAACCCGCGCTTGCACCCGCGCGGCACCCTGTGAACACTCCCACACATGGACTTTCCTTTGCAGCCGCTGCGCGGCGTGACCGACCCCGACCAGTTGCTGGAGCACTTCCTCGATTATGCCGTGCAGAAGGGCATCGAGTTGTATCCCGCACAGGAGGAGGCGATTCTTGAACTCTTCGCGGGCAAGCACGTCATTCTGAATACTCCGACGGGCTCGGGCAAATCGCTGGTCGCGGCGGCGCTGCATTTTCTCTCGGTCTCCACGGGGCGCCAGTCGGTCTATACCTGCCCGATCAAGGCGCTGGTCAACGAAAAGTTCCTCGCGCTCTGCCGCGACTTCGGCCCCGAAAATGTCGGTATGATGACGGGTGACGCCTCCGTCAATCGAGGCGCGCCGATCCTCTGCTGCACGGCTGAGATCCTCGCCAATATTGCGCTGCGCGACGGTGCTGCCGCCAAGGTACACGATGTGATTATGGATGAGTTTCACTACTACTCCGACCCCGAGCGTGGCGTGGCCTGGCAGGCACCCTTGCTGACGCTGCCGCAGGTGCGCTTCCTACTGATGTCGGCTACCTTGGGCGACACGCGGTTTTTTGAAACGGAGCTAGAGCGAGTCACCCAGCGCGAGGCGGTCACGGTCTCTGGCAGTGAGCGCCCCGTGCCGCTGGAGTTTCAATACGTCGAAGATCCTTTAACTGAGACCTTGGATAAACTACAAGCAGCCGAGCGTTTTCCTGTTTACATCGTGCACTTCACCCAGCGCTCCGCCTCCGAGACGGCGCAGAGCCTGCTCAGCCTCAACGTCTGCTCAAAGGCCGAAAAGGCGGTGCTCTCGGAAGCCTTGCAGGATGTGGCCTTTAACAGCCCCTTTGGCAAAGAGATCAAAAAGCTCTTGCGCAGCGGCATCGGCCTGCACCACGCGGGGCTGCTGCCGAAATATCGCGTCTTGATCGAGAAGCTAGCGCAGCGAGGCTTACTCAAGCTGATTTGCGGCACCGATACGCTCGGAGTCGGCGTCAATGTGCCGATCCGCACTGTGCTCTTCACCCAGCTGTGCAAATACGGCGGCATCAAGACCGCTACTTTAACTGCGCGCGACTTCCACCAAATCAGCGGGCGCGCCGGGCGCAAAGGCTTCGACGATCGCGGCTACGTGATCGCGATGGCTCCCGCGCACGTGATCGAGAATAAACGGCTGGAGGCCAAAGCCGCCGCCGATCCCAAAAAGAAAAAGAAGCTGGTCAAGCGCAAGCCACCCGAGCGCGGATTCGTCAACTGGGATGAGCAGACCTACGTTCGGCTGCAAGGCGCACCTGCCGAGCCACTGGTGTCGAGCTTTCAAGTTTCGCACGGTATGTTGCTCAACGTGCTCGGGCGCGCGGGCGATGGCTGTGCCGCCATGCGCGCGTTGATTAACGAGTGCCACAATACCGACCACTCCAAGCAGGTGATGCGCAAGCAAGCGTTTCAACTATTCCGCGCCCTCGTCGACCGCAGTATCATCGAGATCATGCCCCCTGGCACCTCTCCCAAGCTGCGGGTCAACCTCGACCTACAAGACGACTTTTCACTCAACCAAGCGCTCGCGCTCTACTGCATCGAAACCCTCGGGCTGCTCGATACCACCGCGCCCGACTACGCACTCAAGCTGCTTTCGCTCGTCGAGTCCATCCTCGAAGACCCCGACGTGATCTTGCGCAAGCAACTCGACCAAGTGAAGACCGATGCCGTCGCCGAAATGAAAGCCGCCGGCGTCGAGTATGAAGCGCGTATGGAAAAACTGGATACACTCGAATACCCCAAACCAGAGCGGGAGTTTATCTACCAGACCTTCAATGTATTCGCCGCGCAGCACCCATGGGTCGGCGGGGAAAACATCAAGCCCAAGTCCATCGCTCGCGAGATGTTTGAGCGCTACAGCAGCTTCTCCGACTACGTGAAGTCGTATGGGCTGATGCGTGCTGAGGGCGTCTTGCTACGGCATTTGACTAATGTTTACCGTGTGCTGGTCAACACCGTGCCGCCCGATTTCAAAACCGAAGCCGTCGATGAAGTCATCACCTACATCAAGCATTTGCTACGCGTGACCGATTCCAGCCTGCTGGATGAGTGGGAGATGCTGCGCGATCCCGACTATCGGCCGACTGGTGAGTCCGAGACCCCCGCGCCGCCCAAAGGTGCGAGCGACATCACTCGCGACCGCGCGGCCTTTACTCGCTTAGTGCGTAACGAAGTGTTCAGCTTCCTGCGGCTACTGGCCAACAAGAACTACTCTGAACTGTGCGAGGCCTACGAATTCGACCGCCTTTTCCCCGATGCGACTTACAAATACAGCGCAATGGATCAAGCCATGGCTGGCTACCACGAGGCGCACGATTGGATACGCCTCGATCCTGGCGCCCGCTCCAGCGCCCACACGCGGATCGAGGAGTCCGAAGACCGCGACACATTCTGCATCCAGCAGACCTTGGTCGATCCCGCAGAGCTAAACGATGTGCAGCTAGTCTTCGAGGTCTCACTCGCCCAAGCGCGGTCGAGCGGAGCGGTCAAGTTAGTGCCCGTCGCGATTGAGTCTCTGGTGGATTAATGCACTCGACGAATAAACGTAGGGGCGCGACTTGTCACGCCCGCCGAACCAAAGGAGCCGAACCAAAGGAGCCGAACCAAAGGAGCCGATGCAACGCGGGCGTGACAAGTCGCGCCCCTACGACCACAGTGGGCTAGTCCTGATCCAAGGGAGCTTCGATCCGCTCAACACGAATATCGAGATCGCGCTCGTAGCGGCGGATCAATTTTAACTCGTCCTCACTGGCGAGTGAGAGCGTGTGGCCGCTCGCGCCCATGCGCCCGGTGCGTCCGGCGCGGTGCAGGTAGTCGTCGGAGTCCGACGGCAAGTCGACATTAAAGATGTGAGTCACGCCCTTGATATCGAGACCTCTTGCAGCGACATCCGAAGCGATCAGCACTTTGATTGTGCCGCGCCTAAAGCTGTCGAGCGCTTTTTGCCGTTCAAACTTGCTCAGCCCGCCGTGCAGCACCGCTAGCTGCGGGTGCCTGCCTGCTAACTCGTCGCCAAGCGCCTCGGCGCTTTCGTTGCGATGCACGAATACGAGGGCGCGTTCCGGCTCGATGCGGTTCAACAGTTTATGCAGGACTCTACCCTTGTTGTGGTAACGCGTTTCTACGTAGCTATGCTCAATCGTCGCAGGCTGCGCGGCAGTCACTACTGGCGCGCCAGCGGCTTGCCACTGCACGTCCCGCCCCAGCGATTCCGCGATGCGAAAGGCGTCTCCTTTTTGCGTGGCCGAGGTGAAGACCAACTGCCGGTCGCGCGGCGTCATTTTTAGAAACGCCTCCACGTCGGCGATCCTGTCTTCGGCCAGCATATTATCGGCCTCGTCGATCACCACGCTGTGGCAGAGATGTAGCTTGAGCTTACGTATGCGCCCCAGCTCCAGCATGCGCCCGAGCGTACCGACGACGATGTGCGGCTTCTTTTTCAGTTTCTCTTTTTGGCGCTGCGCAGAAGCATTGCCGATCAAGAGTTGACAGCGCAGCTTCGAAGCCTTGCCCGTCTCCAGTGCGCCGATACAATCGTAAATTTGCACCGCTAGCTCCTGCGTAGGCGAAAGAATCGCGACTTGCAGATCCGTGGTGTTGGAGTCGATACCAGCGAGTAGAGGCAGCAAATAGGCGAAGGTCTTACCACTGCCCGCGGGCGCACTCAGCCAAGCATCCTGCTGATTACGGAGGATAGGGTAGCCCACGATTTGGATTTCGGTAGGTGCCGTGATCTGCTGCCGCGCCAGCGCCTCGATGTGACTGTCCGAGAGCCCGAGTTCTTTAAAAGTGCTCATGTTGCGCCTCGGCTAGGGCTGCGCCGGTGAGTCGATCAACGTGAGTTTAAGCTTCGTTTCCCCCAGCTGGATACAGTCGCCGGATACCAGCTTTTTACGCTTCTGTGTTTCCACCACGCCGTTCAACAACACGCGCCCTTCCGCGATCAAGGCCTTAGCTTCGCCGCCACTGGAGGCGAGGCCTTCAAATTTGAGAAGTTTAAAGAGCTCAATCGGCTCGCGGGAGATTTCGACGTCTTTCATGTGAACACGATATTTTTAATGCAGCATAGGCATGTCTGCCTGTGAGCCGATCTCAAGGCACAGGCAGGATGCCGGGGCCACCTAGGTGGCGAATTTTACAATCGCGCCCAAAAAGGAGAAGGGGAAAGAGAAAAGGGCTTAATTTTTTAGCAGAGCCTTACTCGAACGAATGAGTTGAATCAAGGAAGCGACCGAGCCGAAGAGCATGGCGGTGATCAAAGTTGCGGCAAAAAGCTTGGGCTCGCCATCGGCGTAGGACTGCCAGCTCACGATCGAGCGCCAGCTGAAAACTGCGCAGAGCATCAGCGTCGTGAGCCCCGCTGCGATCAACACCGCCACGCGCCCGCCCTTGAGCATCCAAAAGCCCCACAGCGCGCTCAAAGTGCCGAAAGTTGCGCCCGACATCAGAGCCGTCTTGGCCGCCGCCGGGTTTGATGCGTATCCAGCGAGGCCACACACGATTAAAAAGATACCGAAGCCGATATACCAACGACCGATGCTGACTCTATTGTTATCCATCCAAGGTGGATGAATCCAAAAACGTGATTCGTCAACACGCACCGCTGATTATTTTCAGGATCACAGGCAGGGGTGGCCACCCTACTTTAAAAATCACCCTCGCTACCCCGCATAGTTCATCCCGCGCTTGAGGTTTTCCCTTCGGCGCACATGCTGCCACCGATGCGACTTTGTTGGCACCTTTTATTTGCTCTAATCTACCTGCTGCACTCCGCGCTCCTAGCCGCAGAGGCGGTCGATGTGCTGCCTACCTTTACAGTCGATTCCGCTCGCATACCGCAAGCGGATTTAAAAGCGCCGTTTGCTGTCAGCCGGATCGAGGCCGAGCGCTTGCAAACGGCGTCCACTCAGCTCTCGCTCGACGAATCCTTGCAGACAGTGCCGGGCGTTTTTGTGCTCAACCCCTACAACTTTGCGCAAGACTCGCGGATTGCAATTCGTGGATTCGGTGCGCGGGCAAGCTTCGGTATCAGGGGCATTCAGCTAATCGTCGATGGCATCCCCGCCACCACGCCCGACGGGCAGGGCAGCGTCGATGGGCTCGACCTCGGCTCGGCGCACTCGATGGAAATCTTGCGCGGCCCCGCTTCGGCGCTCTACGGCGCAGCCTCGGGTGGTGTCATCCTGATCGAAACTGAGGACGGTGCCGACACGCCCTTACTAGAGACGCGCTGGACTTTTGGCGACTACGGCCTGCGGCAAGCGCAGTTCAAAGCGGGCGGGCAGACCGGCGCGTTCAATTACTTGATCAGTGCCACCGATCTCAAATACGATGGCTACCGCGGGCACAATGAAACGGAGAATCAGCGCGTCAACGCCAAGTTCCGCTACGATTTCACAGCCAGTGCCAGCCTTACTGCGGTGGTGAACGTAGTTGATCTACCACTACAAAACGACCCCGGCGGTCTGACGCTAGAAGAAGTCCGCGCAGACCGTGCGCAAGCGCGCCAGCGCAATATCGATTTCGATGGCGGCGAGTCCGTCCAGCAGCAGCAGCAGTATGGCTTAATTTATCGACAGGCGCTAGACGACTTTCATGCGATCGAGCTAAAGACCTACTACACCCATCGCGATTTTGCCAATAAGCTCCCTTTCGAGAGCGGCGGGCAAGTCGCCTTCGAGCGAGATTTCCTCGGCGCTGGGGCGCTTTACCGCTTTTCTGGCGATCGCCTAGAGTTCGCCGCCGGGCTGGACTACGACCTCCAAGACGATGATAGGGAAAACTACGATAACCTAAGCGGCGCGCGCGGGCCCCTTAGTCTCCTTCAGCAAGAACAGATCGAGAGCTTCGGCCTATTCGTGAGCAGTCGTTGGGCGCTACACGAACGACTCAGTGCTTCAGCCTCGCTGCGGCAAGACTGGCTGGAGTTCGAGGTGGATGACTCTTTTTTTGCCGATGGCGACGATTCAGGTAGTCGCCGTTTTGAGGAGAGCAGTCCCATGCTCGGTCTCTCTTGGGAACTGACTCGTGGGCTAGCGCTGTTTGTAAATGCCGCCACCTCCTTTGAAACACCGACCAGCACTGAGCTAGCGAATCCGATCGGCGGTGGTTTCAATGCCGACCTCAAGTCGCAGACCGCTACCAATTTCGAGGTCGGCCTGAAAGGTGCGCGTTTCATCCACGAGCGTAGCCTCCGCTACGAGTTGACCGCCTTCCATATCGACATTGACGATGCGCTCGTGCCCTTCGAGCCAGCGAACTCATCTGGGCGTGACTTTTTTCGCAATGCGGGCAAAAGCGAGCGCACCGGTATCGAAGCTGTCGTGCAGTTTGAACTATTCAAAAATCTACAAATCGACCTTAGCTACACCTGGTCTGATTTTAAATACAAGGAGTTCGATGTATCGGGCGCTGACTTTGGGGGTAATCGCCTGCCCGGCATTCCCGAGCATTTCGGTAATTTGCAAATTAACTATCAGCCAGAGGAGGACGGCTTCTTCGTGCGCTGGAACACTCGCTTCAACGGCAGCTCCTACGCGAATGATGCCAACACGGCTAAGGTGGACTCCTATCTGATCAGCGATCTGCGGATCGGATTCGAGCGAGTCTGGGGCGCGTGGACGATTGAGCCTTTCATCGGCATCAATAACGTATTCGACCAGACGTATAATGCGAATATCCGCATCAACGCCTCCCGCAGTCGCTATTACGAACCAGCGCCCGAGCGTAATATCTACTCAGGCATCCGTATTCGCTACGGCTTTGATTAGTCGCCTACGGCTCGCTTCGACGCTCGACACTTATATCCATACTCAACAGCTCGACTGGATTGCCAAACTGAGTGTAGATGGCCACGTCAGCCGCATCACGCCCGTAGGCGATGGCGACGCGCCCACCTTGCAAATCTTTCTGCGAAGGATCGAAAGTGTACCAGCGGTCGCCCACATAGACTTCGAACCAAGCGTGCAGATCCATCGGCTTAAGTGTTTCCAAATAGCCCACCACCATGCGAGCTGGGATCGAAAGGGCGCGGCAGCAAGCGATCCCTAGATGAGCCAAATCCCGGCACACCGCCTGTGTCTTATTATTCACTTCGCAGGCGCTGATGATTTCCTGCCCTTCGCCGGGTGTGTATTCAATGGTTCGGCGAATGTAATCCACTATTGCGACGCATTGATTGTAGCCTGCCAATTGCCCGGCCACGATATTTTGCGCCATTTGAGTGAAGCGCTCCGATTCGCAATAGCGGCTAGGTAAAAGGAAAGGCAAAGTCACATCCGGTAAATTTTGAACTTCAATAAAAGGAGCTCCGTAGCCGGTGTCGGACGCGTCCGCACATTCGATCTCAGCAGAGGTGCGGATCGAAAAAAGACCCGGCTCTGCGACCAAGCGCTGGCAGAGATTACCGTACGGATCTGTAAACTCAAACACTGTGACGCTCGGCGACAGCACATATTGCTCACTCCCCACCCATTGATGGCGCCCGCTGCGCGGCCGCAGCATAATAATGAAAGGCGTGGCGACAGGGATGTTAAATTCAAGTGAACAGGAAGCGCGTAACCACATAGTAGAAAGAGTCAGAGTTATTAGATAGTAAGTATCCCTGCCGCAGCATGTGAGCCAGATTGCCCATGTCAGGTTCTTTCTTGAGTTTTTTGATCTGAGTCACTAGCGTAAAAGGTAGCGCGGATTGGCCTCAATCCGCACCCAATCACTTTCCAGACCTGCTGCTTAAGGCCCTGCCGCGCTACCGAGATTTGTTTGCCTTCGTGGCCAGCATAGAAGCATTATAGCGCAAACACTTCTTCGACGATATGACTCAGACACAAAAAATAAGTCCGCCCTCAGAATTAACCGAAACCCGCCTGCTGGTAAAGTATGGTTTCGATTTGGCTCGAAAGCTGAATATCAAAAAAGTAATGGTGATGGCGGAGCTTTCATCAGACAGAAAGCTAGTCGATAAACATCGTGAAGATGAGACCATCATCTGGGTGATGTCCGATCCTGAGGCAGTTGGAGAAAATATCGGTAAGAGCGATCATTGCGTCGAAATTCCATACGGACAGGTCGGGCGCATGGACTTGGTGTCGCTGGCGATAATCCTTTCGGTTTTGAAAGGCTTTACATCAGAGCATGAGTCCGTTGTTTGCCTAGTAGGTGTATTGGGCTCCAAACGTATTGATAACTTACTGATCGTAAATCCAAAGCGCGACTTTGACTGGTTCAGAAATCAAAAAGGAGCCACTAAGGAGGATCTCCCCATTTCGCAGGAGTTTATCCGGCTCATCGACATTGCGCTCAGGTTTTCAACGGAGGGGCGAGAGGGAAAAAAGATTGGAACTGTCTTCCTGTTAGGCGATGTCGATGAATTAAACACAATCGGGCAACCGCTCATCCTGAACCCCTTGAAAGGCCACCCGAAGAAATCGCGCAGCATTCACGATAACGAATTTGTAGAAACGATGAGAGAATTCGCCGCCTTGGATGGCGCGTTTATCATAGATCGAAATGGCGTGGTCGAAGGGGCCGCGGTGTACCTAGATGCACCCGTGACAAAAAAAGTGAAAGTCCCCAAAGGCTTGGGATCGCGTCACCTAGCTGCTGCCGCCGCCACTGCTCGTACCACCTCGATTGCAATCGTGATTTCGGAATCATCTGGTTCCGTGACTGTCTTTTCAAAAGGCACACAAATTTTGTCGCTAGGCAATGCAAGTGTGAGAACTCATTAAAGCGGGTGCTAAATTTTTTCAGATTGCGTCAGCCTCTATTTACCTTGAACTCAAAGCATGCACAGTCCTTTCAAAGCGAACCAGCAACTCTTATTTATCGGTGACTCAATCACGGATTGCGGGCGTGAGCGCCCTACCGGGCAAGGGCGCTCGAGTAGTCTTGGTGAGGGTTATGTGAGTTTTGTCAGTAGCATCCTCGCGGCTGCCTTACCAGAAACCCCATTGCGGGTTCTCAATATGGGGATCAGTGGGAATCGGGTCACGGATTTGGAAGCGCGTTGGCAAACTGATGTGCTGGATCTGGAGCCAAACTGGCTCTCTGTGATGATTGGGATCAACGATGTCTGGCGCCAGTTCGATGCGGAGCCGGGCACCGAACAAGTAAAGCCAGAGCAATTCGAAGCTGTTTATCGTGGGCTACTGGCGAAGTCGCGCGCCCAGTTGGATGGCCTAGTTGTAATGACGCCATATTTTTTAGAAACGAAACTCGATGATCCGATGCGGAAGCGGATGGATGCCTACGCTGCGATCACCAAGAAGCTGGCGCTGGAA
>Ga0222653_1000652_pt1 | contig 19490 bp, 18 predicted proteins | sample AntAcemetagen419_FD_179856 | JGI IMG/M metagenome (GOLD analysis project Ga0222653, IMG submission 179856) | Saline water microbial communities from Ace Lake, Antarctica - #419 | ecosystem: Environmental > Aquatic > Non-marine Saline and Alkaline > Saline | place: Antarctica: Ace Lake...
GAACAAAGTCTGCTTCAGTATGAAATCCATAAACGCATCAGGGCTTAAACGCGCCCATCTTCAGCACCTTTTAACGACACCCGAGGCTGACCTTATTGGAGAAATTATTAAACTCAATCACACAATTTACTCGAATACCCTTGATGTCATTAAGGTCTGTTCCGTGATTAAGAAAAAACGTGAACATGCTGCTTGATTCCATTCGTTAGCATTCTGTTAAACTCTCTAGGACTGCTCCGCTGAGTCATTAACTTAGCAACATGAGCCGCAAGCTAATCGGTATCCTTATTTTATTGGCCATAGTCAGTGTAGCGGGAATTATTGCTACTCAGATTTATTGGCTCGACAAGGCTTTTAAGGTTCAACGAACCCAAATAGACCTTCGTAAAGATCAAGAAGCTTCAGAGGCCAAACAGTTCAACGATCGTGTCACCATCGCTCTTACCAACGTTGCCGACGAGATTCTCACGATCAATGATGATCCCGCAGAACTCTTCCAGGCTGTCAAACAAATTCGACCGAATTACTTCACCGTCGCCATCAACGATACGGTACACCCCTATCTTTTAGAACGTCTTCTTAGAACCGAATTCGAAAGGAGAAACATCCAAGAAAATTTTGAATACGGTGTTTACGATTGCTTTACCGATAGCATCGTTTTTGGAGATTACATTGCCTTAAACGAAGAAGCTGAGCCTGCCACAAGCTCAGAAGTTCCAAAAATAAAATGGGAAAAAGACGGACACTATTTCGGAGTGTTCTTTCCACACAAAGAGCCTTTTACCATCGAAAATCCTTCTACCAAAATTTCAACCTGGGCATTTTCCGCCCTCATTTCATTGATCGTATTTGTGTTCTTCGCCTATGCCGTTTACATCGTGCTCAGGCAAAAGCGTCTTTCAGAAATGAAAACGGACTTCATTAATAACATGACCCACGAGCTGAAAACACCCATCAGCTCCATCAGTCTCTCTAGTGAGGTATTGCTCAAACCCGACATCGCTCAACAACCCGAAAGACTTCACCGCTATGCCGAGCTAATCCATAACGAGGTAAGAAGACTCAGACTTCAAGTAGATAAAGTATTGCAACTGGCCACGCTAGAGCAAAAAAACGTGGAGCTAGAACATGAAACACTCGACCTACACGAAATGCTCCAGAGCGCGGTCAATACGCTTGAAGTAGCCAACGAGCGCGACGCTCTCAGAATCGACCTCGACTTAAAGGCCGTCGATTTTCAAATCGAAGGAGACGAAGTACACGTTTCAAATGTCATTTTCAATTTACTGGACAATGCCGTGAAGTATAGCCACGAGAATCCCGAAGTGAAAATCTCAACCGTTTCAACTGAAAACTCCATTGAAACAACCATTAGCGATCGCGGCATAGGAATTCCCAAAAAATCCATCCCTCTAGTTTTCGATAAGTTCTACCGCGTTCCCAAAGGAAATCTGCACGACGTAAAAGGTTTTGGCCTGGGACTCTATTACGTGAAGCAAATGGTGGAAGCCCACGAAGGAAAAATCAGAGTAGAAAGTCGAGAAGGAAAAGGCACGAATATTACGTTTACACTTCCGTTAAAGAAATGAGCGAGCCCATCAAAATACTTTTAGTCGAAGACGACCCATCTTTGGGTTTTGTAATTCAAGACACGCTCTCTGTTGCAGGCTATCTAGTTCACCTAAGCCGAGATGGGAAAGAAGGACTAAAGCAGTTCAATTCTCATCCCTACGATCTGTGCATTCTGGATGTGATGATGCCCAAAAAAGATGGGTTTGAATTGGCCCGCGACATTCGCAAAATCAATCAGCAAGTACCCATCGTTTTTCTTACGGCAAAGAGCATGACCGAAGACAAGGTAGAAGGCTTTCGCTCGGGAGGAGACGATTACATCACAAAGCCATTTAGCAATGAAGAATTCCTCTTGCGCCTAGAAGCCATCCTGAGGCGCAACAACCTCGCGAATGGAAACGAAAAAGCAGAAGGTTTCAAAATCGGTTCGTACACGTTCAATCCCGATAACTACGAATTGCAGTCAGGCGACTTCTTAAAGGTTCTGACCAAAAAAGAAGCGGGAATCCTAAAGATCCTCTGCGAACAAAAAAACCAAGTCATCGAGCGAGAGCTGATCACCAATCTGGTTTGGGGCGATGACAGTTACTTCGTTGGCAGAAGCTTAGACGTTTTTATCACCAAGCTGCGCAAGTACCTCCAGCACGATGAAAGCGTGAGCATTAAAAATATACATGGGGTTGGATTTAAGTTGGAGGAGAGCCAGTGAAATTCTCTAAATGAACGTATTTTTCTAAAAACAAAAAAGGGGCTCTCGCCCCTTTTTCTTTTTCCAACTCTTAAAGATTCTAAGAACCCAATTTCGCTTTAACAATCTTCGCCACGAGGCTTCCATCCGCTTTTCCAGCCATGGCGGCATTGGCTTGACCCATTACCTTTCCCATATCTCTCATTCCTTCAGCGCCTGTATCGGCAATGATCTGGCTCACCTTGGCTTCAATATCAGCTTCTGACATTTGCGCGGGAAGAAACTCCTCAATCACTCCTGCTTGAAACACTTCTTCTTCGGCAAGGTCTTCTCTGCCTTGCTCTGAGTAGAGCGCGGCAGACTCTTTCCTTTGCTTGTAAAGCTTGATGAGGATTTTCATTTCCTCAGCTTCTGTGATGTCTCCATCACCACCTTTGGTGGCGTGCAAAAGCAATTCGGACTTCACTGCGCGCAAAACGGCCAACTTGTCCTTTTCCCTATTCTTCATGGCCGTCTTCAGACCATCGTTTATTTTATCTGCTAATGACATTCTCTTGTTTTCAATTAATTCGACTCTTAACTAATCTTGCATAAGCATTGAGTTTCAACTAAAAATGAAGAAGTAATAGCGGGCTATTTCAAGTCATTTTTAGGAAGAAATTCGCTGTTTATTAATCTACGTTGTCATGTAAGAAGGGGTTGTTTGGTCTCAAACCAGAACGCTTGTTCCCATCTTCATCCTCTTCAGGAGATAAGGTATACTTAGAAACCTCCGAGGCGCTGCTGTGCGGGATATTGTCCAAACGAACATTTCTACGCTTGTAGGCGGGTTCTTTTTCCAATTGGGTCAATCCCTCAGGAGTTTTCAAACGGTCGGCCATCTCGCGCAAGTTGCGCAGACGCTCGCGGTTCACTTGGTTTACCACTTCAGCATTCACTCGGTTCCCGAGAGTTCCTTCTTCCTCAGTCGTTTCGCCTAATGTGTAGTATTTTTTCTCTTCCAGGGGTTCTTCAACTTTTTGAGCAGTGGAAGTTTTTTCTTCGTCCTTCGTTTCGCTTTGAACTTTCTCAGCGCAATCTTCTGCCTCAAAAAGGTTAAACCGCTGAACCTCGTCGGCTGGTTTGTTAGCTTCTGTTGGTTGCACAGCAGAGGGCTTTGCATCTTTCAAGTAGGGCTCCACATCATCTGAAGATCCCATCGGGTCATCCATTTGCTTGGCCACAGGAGCTTCCTTCTTCTCATCTGTTGTAAGGACATGACGCACGGGCTCATCCATTTCAAACCCCGTATCTGGAGTAATCTTAAATCCAGTGGCGATAATGGTAACGCTCACCTCGTCATCAGCGAGGCTATCGTCGTTTCCGTGTCCCCAAATCACATCGGCAGTAGATCCTGCCGCCTGCTGGATGTAATCGGTAATATCTGAGATCTCGTCCATCATAATCTCACTCTCACCGTAAGTGATGTTGAGTAAGATGTACTTAGCTCCTTCTATGTTGTTGTCGTTGAGCAAAGGCGACTCTAAGGCTTCTTTGGCAGACTTGAGCGCGCGGTTCTCACCACGGGCAGTTCCCTGTCCCATAATGGCCACACCGCTATCTTTCATTACGGTGTTCACGTCGTTCATATCCACGTTGATCGCACCCGTAACCGAGATAATCTCAGCGATTCCCTTGGCGGCAATAGACAGAACACCATCGGCTTGAGAAAAGGCATTCTTCAGGGAAAGGTTTCCATAAATCTCACGAAGCTTGTCGTTGGTAATCACCAACAACGTATCTACCGAGGCGCGCATTTCACGCAGTCCCTCAGCAGCCTGAAGCATCCGTTTTTTTCCTTCAAAGGTGAAGGGAATCGTAACGATCCCAACGGTCAGGATACCCATGTCTTTTGCCGCTTTGGCAATAACTGGTGCGGCTCCTGTTCCCGTTCCACCGCCCATTCCGGCGGTCACAAATACCATATGAGTATTGTGAGAAAGTATTTCGTGTATATCGTCCAAGTTCTCGATGGCAGCGTTGCGCCCCACATCGGGAATAGATCCAGCACCGCGGCCTTCGGTAAGGCTTTGGCCAAGTTGAACCTTAATGGGCACTGGACTAATGTCGAGCGCTTGAGAGTCGGTGTTGCAGACGATGAAGTCCACCCCTTTGATTCCCGCCTCGTACATGTGGTTTACCGCGTTGCTACCGCCACCTCCTACACCAATGACTTTGATGATAGAGGATTGGTTTTTTGGCATATCGAATTCCATAATAAGAGAGTTTTAGAGTTGGTTTTTTAGATATCGTCGTCGTCGAAAAAGGCTTGTCCTTTCGAGAGAATTTTGTCAAATAAGTTCATTTTGTCTTTTCCGCCCGAGCGAATCGGAGCCCGTTTGCCGGCAGTTCTTTTCTTGTTCTTTTGCAGCAATTGGTAGCCTTTCAATACCAGGCCGATACCCGTAGCGTACATAGGGCTTGAAAGGTCAGCTTTGTTGTCTTTCCCAAGGTGCTCAGTAGGGTATCCCATTCTGGTTTCCAGACCCGTCAAGTACTCCACCAATTGTGGCAAGTGTTTAAGTTGAGATCCTCCACCAGTCAACACGATTCCCGCTATGAGACGTTTTTCGTACCCCGAACTTTTAATCTCGTAGATGATTTGCTCCACGATTTCTTCTGTTCGCGCTTGGATGATATTCGCCAAATTGCGGATCGAAATTTCTTTTGGATCACGGCCGCTGAATCCAGGTATACAAACGATCTGGTTCTCCATGCTTTCGGAGCTAAGGGCCGAACCAAACTTCACCTTGAGCTGCTCGGCATGCTTTCGCAAAATGCTGCAACCCGAAGCGATATCGTCGGTAATGATGTTTCCACCAAAAGGAATAACTGCCGTATGGCGAATGATTCCATCTTGGAAAATGGCGATATCTGTGGTACCACCTCCGATGTCTACCAAGACCACTCCCGCTTCTTTCTCTTCAAGACTAAGCACTGATTCGGCAGAGGCAAGTGGTTCCAGCACCAACTCGGCTACTTCGAGATCGGCCTTGCTCACGCTTTTGTAAATGTTCTTTACGGCATTGACCTTACCCGTGATGATATGGAAATTGGCCTCAAGCCTGATTCCCGCCATCCCGATGGGATCTTTGATGCCTTGCTCATTATCGACGATGTATTCCTGCGGAAGGACGTGAATGATTTCCTCTCCTGGGTTCATCACCAATTGGTGCATGTCTTCCACTAAGTTGTCAATATCGAATTGCGAGATTTCCTCGTCGGCGTCTTTTGCCTTACGTGTTAAAATCCCGCGGTGCTGAAGGCTGCGTATGTGCTGGCCGGCAATGCCGACAATTACTTCTCCTACTTCTTCACCCGTTTGTTCAACGGCCATATCTACAGCGCGCTGTATCGACTCTACCGTTCGGTTGATGTTACTTACCACTCCGCTTCTTACACCGAGTGATTCAGACTGACCCAAAGCAATAATCTCCACCTTACCGAACTCGTTGATTCGGCCCACGATGCAGGCTATTTTGGTAGTACCAATGTCTAGTCCGACGATGATTTCAGGTTCCTCCATAAGGGTGTTTTTTGGTGCAAACAATTTGATCCTTGTATTTCAGGTTTATTAATTTGTATTTATTCCAGGCTTCTTGGCTCATTCCTTCTCGGTAAAAAATTCGAAGCACTTCAAGCTTCTCTTCTAAACGCTCAGAACCAAATATTATCGTGTGATTGCCCACCTGCGGGAAGGCAATTAAATCTCCATTTCTCTCAAACGACAGGTGTTGAAATTGAGCTTTCCAGAGACTATCGCCGTAAATCAGATTCCCCATCTCGTAAGCTTCCACTAATTTTGGCTCCACCAACGAATCGCTTGTGTGCAGATTCATTTCTACTAGCGACTTTTCCAATCGAAAACTTCCTGTAATCACAGGCAGTCTCAAAGCAGAAATCTTTGAAACAGGCATCAAATATCCATCTGCATCGATCAAGGCAGAAATACCATTCTCATCGATGAGTCTCACAATAGGTGTTCGCTCGGTCACCCTTACTTTCAACCGATTGTCAATCGTGGTGTAAACCACAGCATGATTCAAAAAAGGAATCTCGTTCAAAGCCTCTTCCAGTTGATCAAAATTGACTTGGCGCAAATTCTGACCAACGATTTGGTTGGAAACACCTAGAATCGTTTGGCGAACGAAATCTTCCGTCAGCAAAGGTTCATCCACATTGCGAACAAACTCCACCTCAATTCCTTCGCAGACCGCGTCTGACTTGGAGCTTTCAATAAAGCCAAGCATGACAATGGCACCGCATATCGCTATGCAGTAACCCAACCAACGTAAAGCTCTATTCATCTTCTTCATCAAGAGCGTTTTTCAAAGGTTCGATCATTCGGTCAATATCTCCAGCACCCATGGTAAGGAGTATTTCAGGGCTCAATCTCAGAACTTCTTCCACTAGGTTTTCAGGGGCTACCAACTTTTTATTCACCAACCGCACCTTATTCAATAGCATTTGAGAGTCCACTCCCTCAATAGGTTCCTCTCGTGCTGGATAAATATCCATCAACAAAAGGTCGTTTAGCTCCGAAAGACTCTCTGCAAACTCATCGGAAAAGTCACGTGTGCGGCTATAAAGGTGCGGCTGAAAGACTCCCGTAATTCTCTTTTCGGGATACAACTCTTTGGCCGAATTCACACAGGCTCTAATCTCAGTAGGATGATGCGCATAATCATCGATGTACACGCGGTCCTCTCGTCTTATTTGGTATTCGAAGCGTCGCTTAACGCCAAGAAAAGTTTTTAGTCCTTCGGCAATTTCTTCCCAGCTCACATTGGCGTGGAGTGCCATCCCAATGGCGGCTAAGGCATTTTCAGCATTGTGCCTTCCAGGGTAATGCATGATTATTTCCCCAAGCTTTTGGCCCTTGAGCCAAACCTCAAAAAGGTAGGCCCCGTCTTCTACTCGAAGATTCTTGGTGGTGAGGTCGGCGGTTTCGCTTTCCACGGCGTATGTCCAAACGGGTGCTTCCACCTTCATTTCGATGCCTTCTCGAATAAGAAGCAGCCCATCTTTGGGAACGAGTTGAGCAAATTCTTCGAAGCTCGAACGCAAGCTTTCAGCGTTTCCGTATATGTCTAAATGATCGGCATCGACCGACGTAATCGCCGCGACGAATGGACGGAGTCTCAAAAAGGATCGGTCGTATTCGTCAGCTTCCACGACAGCCATATCCGAATCTTTGGCCACCACCAAGTTCGAATTGAAATTCGTTGCAATGCCTCCGAGGAAGGCAGTAGCACTGTGCTTTCCTTGATTCAATAAGTGAGCTACCATCGAGGATGTGGTGGTCTTCCCGTGGGTACCCGCAACGGCATATGTTCTTTTCTGACCTACTATGGCTTCGAGGGCTTGCGAACGCTTGATGACGTTAAAGCCTCGGCTTCTACAAAATCCTAGTCCCTCATTGTTTTCGGGAATAGCAGGAGTATAAACCACTAACATTTCGCTCAGCGGTGAGTCAACGAAACGCGAAGGAATAGCCTCAGGCGCTGCATCAAAATTCACTTCAATACCTTCAGCTTTCAGCTTACTGGTGAGCTGAGAAGGAGTGCGGTCGTACCCGGCTACATCCAATCCCAATTGATGGAAATAGCGAGCAAGGGCACTCATACCGATGCCTCCGATACCAAAAAAGTAGACTTTATGTATGCCGCTTAAATTCAATTCTTTTCAATCAATTTCAATACCTCTTCTGCTATCTTATTCGCCGCATTTGGCTTGCCCATCGCTTTGGCATTCTTGGCCAGAGATTCTCTGGCATCTGCATTCGTGAGCAGTTGGCTTACCGTCGGCCACAAATCTGCGCGCGAGTTGGCATCGCTTACCAAAATGGCCGCTTCGTTTTTCACCAAGGCCAATGCGTTTTTCGTCTGGTGATCTTCTGCCACATTGGGAGATGGGACTAAAACCGATGGCTTACCGATCAAACAAAGCTCAGAGAGTGCCATTGCGCCTGCTCGCGACACAATGAGATCAGCAGCAGCGTAAGCCAAGTCCATTTCCTCGATGAAGGCAGTCACGCGAACGTTGCTAGCATTCTTCTCGTTGAGAATAGCCTGAGCTTTCTCGATATAAAGTTTTCCCGTTTGCCAAATGACTTGGCAATTCGAGTTGATTATTTCATCCAAAACTCCAGTAATACTCTCGTTGATGGTTCTGGCTCCCAGGCTTCCGCCAACGATTAAAAGCGTGGGTTTTTCTGGATCGAGATCGAATGCTTTCAATCCTGCCTCTTTCTTTCCTTCGATATCCACCACCTTACTCCGTATGGGATTTCCCGTCATGATGATCTTCTCCTGCGGGAACCATTTCTCCATCCCGTCATAGGAGACACAAATTTTATTCACCTTTTTCGCCAGAAGGCGATTGGTAATTCCCGGAAAGGAATTCTGTTCCTGAATCAAAGCGGGAACTTTCTTTCGGCTAGCCACGTGGAGCAAGGGCCCTGAGGCATATCCGCCTACACCTACTGCCACATCGGGCTTAAATTCTTTGATAATTTTTCGCGAGACCTTCAAACTCTTCAAGACCTTCAATGGGAAGCTCAGATTCTTTGCCGAAAGGCTGCGCTGAAAACCGCTGATATCAAGTCCTCGAATTTCATATCCTGCTTTGGGCACCCGTTCCATCTCCATTCGACCAATGGCACCCACGAAAAGAAACTCCGCTTCAGGACGCATGGCTTTGATAGCATCGGCTATAGCAATGGCGGGAAAGACATGTCCTCCCGTACCTCCTCCGCTTATAATGACTCTAGGCGACGGCATAGCTCTTTCTTTTAACTCGTTTTTTTCCCTTGACGGTATCTCCTTCAATATTTGTGCGGCTTACGCTCAATATCATTCCCACTGCCAAGCAGGTAAACCAAATGGAGGTTCCACCCATGCTGACCAAGGGCAATGGTTGACCAGTAACGGGCAAGATGCTCACCGCGACTCCCATATTTATGAATGCCTGAAAGGCGAGCAAAAAACTCAGACCAATGACTAGCAGCGAGCCGAAATCGCGTTCGCAGGCATTGCTGACCTTGATACTTCGATAGAGAAAAATCAGGTAAAGTAAGAGCATTCCAAAACCTCCTATGATAGCTCCATACTCCTCGATGATGAAGGCATAGATCATATCCGAATAAGGGTGAGGCAGATAGTTTCGGGAATCACCAGAGCCTGGCCCCGAGGGAAAGAGGCCTCCCGAATGGATGGCCATCATGGCGTGTTCGACCTGGTAATTGGCTTCACTATCTCCCGATTCGAAGCTCATGAGCCTGGTCTTCCACGTTTCGACACGTGGCAACAAATTAGGGGCTACCGAAGAAAGACTGAGCATTAAAACAAAGCCTGCCGCCGCAATTCCCAACACTGCCAAGAGGTGTTTGAAAGGAATCCCGCCAATGAAGAGCAGAGTAAAACAAACGAAGAATAAGAGGGCCGCTGTAGAGAAATTGGCGGGCAAGATTAAACCACAAATTAAGCCTATCGGAACAAGAATAGGGAGAAGTCCATCTTTGAAACTGTGTAGATTGTTCCGATTTACGACCAGCATCCGAGACACGTAGGCTACAAGAGCGATCTTGGCAAAATCTGAGGTTTGAAAGTTTTGATTGATAATGGGGATTTTGAGCCAACGGCTAGCATCGTTGATATTCACACCGAGAATCAACGTAAGCACTAGTAGGGCGGCCGCAACCCACACCGCTATTTGCGACAAGCGAGAGAAGGAGCGGTAATTGACTTTGTGAATGAGGTACATGATAAAGAAGCCCGAAGCGAGCATAATGCCATGCTTGAAGAGATAATAGAGCGTATTGCCTTGAGTGTACTTGTATGCCAAGGACGAAATACTGGAATACACAGCAAGAAGCGATACCATCCCGAGAATGAGACAGACCATCCAAATGACTTTGTCCCCTTTAAGATATGTCGTCCAAATTTTATTCAACTCTTCTTCAGTTCTTTCACGTATTTATCAAATGCTTGACCTCGATCAACGAAATTGAGGTAGCCGTCCTGGGCAACACAACTGGGTGAATAAATCACCAAATCATCTGCTTCAGCAACTTTGAAACTTGCATTTACAGCTTCTTTTAAATCGGCAACAATTAGAAATGTATTCACCAGCTTTTCTAGCTTAAAGCGCATGTCAATAGCCTCAGCTCCATAAACCACAATGGCTTTAATCTTCTCACTGATGTACTTCTCAATCAACGCGAAATCGCGCTCGTGAGGTGTAGTAGTGGTAAGCCAAACTGCTGGTCCAGCCAAGCATTTAAAGCTGTCTTTAGTGGATAACAGATCTACTGAGCGGCTGTCATTCAGAAAACCAATACCGTCGACTTCGCTGACTAAATCCATTCTGTAAGCGGTGGCTTCCAATTTCTTGCACATTCTATTTAGAGCGGCAACGGAAGTCTTCGACTGACTTTTCTTTCCCTTGTGAATGGTATATGACTTGCCCTCTGCCATGCCTTATCCTTTTGCGTTTGCCTTGATCTTAAGCAACTGATTAAAATAGGCGCCACGCTCCCTGAAATTGGAGAACGGTTCCGAAGCTCGACATCCTGGCGAGAATATGACCGTATCATTTGCCTTCGCAATTTCCAGGCTCAACTCGATGGTTTCATCCCAACTATTGGCCTTCACAAAAAAGCCCAGGTAATCCCAAAGTGCATCGTGCCACCTTGCGGTATGCTCGCCGTATACTACTACGGCTTTTACTTTATCACGCAGAAGTTCTGTGTAGTCATCCAATTCAAATCCTGGGTCATTGGCCTCGGTTATCCACACTATGGGCTCCTCAAAATGACTCAACGATTCGATCACCGCCATGGCATTGGTGGCAGCCGAATCATTGACAAAAGTCACTCCTTTAATCATTCCCGCTGGCTCGAGAGAAAAAGGTCGCTCCGTTTGAAGCGCCTTCATTCTGGAGCGGACCAGTGGATTCTCTGTAAGGTCTTTCGTCGTGTTTTTTGGATCCATGAACATGATTTTAAAAGGTTTTTTTAGAGCATTCTTACCGAGTGCTTGAACTGCTGGCCTCGATCTTCATAATTGTCGAAGAGGTCAAAGCTCGCGCAGCAAGGAGAAAGCAAAACGGTATCTCCTTTTTCAGCAAACTGGTAGCTAAGTCCCACCGCTTCCCTTGCAGAAGAAGCTTCGGCGATTTGATTTACCTTATCGCTAAAGGCCTCGAGAATCTTCTCGTTGTCCTTGCCCAGGCAAATAATGGCCTTCACCTTTTCTTTCACTAATTCAAAGAGCATGGAGTAATCATTTCCCTTGTCCACTCCACCGACGATCCAAACTATTGGTTCGCGCATGCTTTCCAAGGCATACCAAGAGGCATTTACGTTGGTGGCTTTTGAATCATTGATAAATTGGATTCCATGAATGGTGGCAACGAATTCAAGTCGGTGCTCCACGTTCTGGAAGTCGGCAAGGCTCTCTCTAACCACCTCTTTTCGTATCTCGAGAATACGAGCGGCAACTCCTGCGGCCATGGAGTTTCTAGCGTTGTGTTTACCCAAAAGGGCTAAGTCGTGTATGGACATTTCAAATAGTTTATCGGTGATGTTTATAATCAGTCTTTCATTCTTTAATTCAGCTCCGTTTTCAACGGGTCGGGTAATGGATATGGGGTGAAGTATTGGCCTGAGCGATCTCTTCTTTATTTCAGCATTTAGGATTTCATCATCTGCCGAATAGATAAAATGATCGTTCTCATCTTGCGCTTGTGTGATTCTGAATTTCGCATCCACATAGCGGCTCATTTCGTAGCCATAGCGATCCAAGTGATCATGGGTAATGCTCGTAATCACTGAGATATATGGCTTGAAATCATAAGCATCATCCAATTGAAAACTGCTTACTTCCAACACAAAGAATTCGCGATCCTTTTCTACCAATTCCGCACAGAAGCTGTTGCCCACATTACCTGCTATACCTACATCCAATCCTGCTTTTTGCAAAATGTGATGAAGCAGCAATGTGGTGGTCGTCTTCCCGTTGGTTCCCGTTATCCCGATGATCTTCGCGTTGGAATTACGCGCACCAAATTCAATCTCAGAGATCACCTCTGCACCGGCTTCTTTTAGGTTTTTGATTATAGCAATTTCACTCGGTATACCCGGGCTCTTTACCACAATCTCTGCACCTTCGAGAAACTCAGCGCTATGACCTCCTTCTTCCCATTTAATTTCCGACTTGTTAAGAACGTTTTGGTATTTGTCCGCGACTATTCCCGAATCAGAAACTAGGACATCATATCCCAATTTCTTACCGAGTAGAGCCGCACCCGCACCACTTTCACCAGCTCCGAGGACCAGTAGCTTTTTCAACGGAGCTTAAGCGTTACGATGGACAAAACCGCTAGGATAATTCCCATAATCCAAAACCGCGAAACGATCTTAGATTCATGGTATCCTACCTTTTGGTAGTGATGATGCAAGGGAGCCATGAGGAAAATCCTCCTGCCTTCGCCGTACTTCTTTTTGGTGTACTTGAAGTAGCTGACTTGCAGCATCACTGAAATATTTTCGATGAGGAACACTCCGCAAAAAAGCGGAATGAGCAATTCTTTTCTAATTGAAATGGCAAAAACGGCGATGATCCCTCCCAAAGCCAAACTCCCTGTATCACCCATAAACACTTGGGCTGGGAAGGAATTGTACCAAAGGAATCCGATGCACGCTCCCACAAATGCCGAAATGAAGACCGTAAGTTCACCCGATTCGGGAATGAACATAATATTGAGGTAATCGGAGAAAACGAGGTTTCCCGAAACGAACGCAAATATGGCCAGCACGACTCCGATTATTGCGGAGGTACCCGTCGCCAAACCATCGAGGCCATCCGTAATATTTGCCCCGTTCGAAACAGCGGTTACTACAAATATGACCATCGGAATAAATATCAACCAAGCCCAATCTTCGGCCTTTTCTTTATTGAAAAAACCAACAAGCCAGGCGTAATTAAATTCGTTGTTCTTGATAAATGGAATGGTCGTTGTCACTGATTTATCTTGAAACCATTCCGAAGAAATCTCTCCAGTTTGTTCACTCTGGAGGAGGACTTTTCGCTTGCTCACCACATCCTGATTAAAAAATAGAATAGAGCCAACCAAGATTCCAACGGCTACTTGACCAACTACTTTAAATTTCCCAGCAAGGCCCTTCTTGTTTTTCTTGAACACCTTTATGTAGTCATCCAAAAACCCGATACCTCCGAGAACCACCGTTGTAATGATCATTACGATGATGTAGATATTGTCCAATTCACAAAAGAGGAGAGTTGGGATAAGAATAGCAGCGATTATAATAAGACCTCCCATTGTGGGAGTTCCTTGTTTCTCGATCTGGCCTTTGAGCCCAAGGTCACGAACGGTTTCCCCTACTTGCTTTCTGTGAAGCATAGAAATAAGGGACTTCCCAAACACCAGTGAGATCACCAAAGAGGTAATGATGGCCATAGCTGCCCTGAAAGAGATGAATTGAAATACACCTGCTCCTGGGATACCATATGCTTCATCCAAGTATTCGAAAAGATAGTATAGCATTAGCTCTTCAACTCTTTAAAGGATTCAATTACAAGGGCGAGATCATCAAATGGAAATCTCTCACCTTTAATTTCCTGGTATTTCTCATGGCCTTTTCCAGCAATGAGAACAATGTCGTCTGCTTGAGCGAGGCCACAGGCCATGCGAATGGCTTCGGCTCGATCGAGGATCGTATTGGTCTTTTTGTAGTTAACAGGCTCCACACCAGCTTTCATGTCATTAACAATGCTTTGGGGATCCTCATTGCGTGGATTATCGGAAGTGAGAATTACACGATCGCTGTACTTACAAGCAATGGCAGCCATCTCAGGCCGCTTTCCTTTGTCGCGATTACCTCCGCAACCCACCACCGTAATGACTTGTTCGTTGTGCGTGCGAATCTCCATGATGGTCGATAAAATATTTTCGAGTGCATCTGGAGTGTGGGCATAGTCAATAATGGCACGCACGCCATCGGTGCTTTTGATTAATTCAAATCGACCAGCTACTGGATTGATATTGCTCAAAGCCGTGAGCACATCCATCTTTTCTTCGCCGAGCAATCTGGCTGCTCCATAGACACAAAGAATATTGTATGCATTGAATCGCCCCACCAACTTGGAGTACAAATCCATGCCGTCTAAATTGACATGGAGACCAGAAAAGAGGTTTTCAATAACTTTCGCCTTGTAATCGGCCATTGCCTTTAGGGCATAGGTTCTGTGCTCCTTAGCCTTGCAATTTTGAAGCATGATTTCCCCTTGACGATCGTCGAGATTCACCAGCGCAAAAGCCGAAGAAGGAAGCATATCGAAAAGCAATTTCTTCGCTGCGATGTATTCGTTGAAAGTCTTGTGGTAATCGAGGTGATCACGCGAAATATTGGTGAAAACTGCCCCGGCAAATTCAACTCCTGCTACTCGATGCTGATGCAAGGCATGTGAACTTACTTCCATAAAACAGTAGCCACATTTGGCTTCTACCATTCTTCGCAAGAGCTCATTCAGTTGGACAGGATCAGGCGTAGTATGGGTCGAGCCAATCACTTCGTTTTGGATGCGATTTTCGACGGTGGAGATCAACCCTACTTTCTTGCCCAAAAGTTTGAATAGGCGGTATAGCATGGTCGCCGTAGTCGTCTTGCCGTTGGTTCCCGTGATACCCACCAACTTTAGTTCGTTGGAAGGATTGTCGTAGAAATTAGCAGCCAAATGACCCAAAGCTTCTCGACTGTTCTCCACTTGAATGTAGGTGATCTCGTCGCGTAGCTCTTCGGGAAGCTCTTCGCAAACAACGGCCACTGCACCCAGTTCGATGGCTTTCTCGATGTAGAGATGTCCATCGGCTTGCTCGCCTCGTACCGCTACAAAAAGTGAGAATCCCACCACCTTTCGAGAATCAAACACTACCGCCTCAACGGCCACATTGGTCGTGCCTTTGACGTGCTTGATTCGCGATTGATACAATATGTCTTTGAGCAACTTCATGTCAGGACAATTCAATTTGTATAGATTCGTATCTGCTCAGATTCGTGCCTGGAGGTATGCTCTGCTTCGAAATCATTCCTTTGCCTTTCACCCGCACATCGAGGCCAGCTTTCTCGAGTAGGAAAAGTCCGTCTCTCAATCCCATTCCAACAACATTGGGCACCCGATCTTTGGGAATGGTTCTGCGCTCGACGGTTACCGTATCTGTACCCGTGTGTGTCGTTACCCAAGCGTATCCATTTGCTTCGTCATTAACGGGAACGTTAAACTCATTGAAGATGAAATCAAGATCTTCTCTTTGACCACTTTTGGAAACAGGAATCTTTACCGCTAACAAAGCCGGCTCTTGTTCATTCAAGTCGTGGAGGTCGAGCCTTCCAGCAAATACTTTATCGGCAATTTCTTTGAAAACAGGGCCAGCCACCTGGTTTCCATAATAGACATTGTTCGAAGGGCCATTCACCACCACGATGCATGTATACTCTGGCTTGTCGGCTGGAAAATAGCCAACGAATGACGCTTGATAGCTCACCGCCTCTTGGTATTTGTAGCCGTATTGGGCATTGGCAATTTGTGCCGTCCCCGTTTTTCCAGCAATGGAATAGGCACCAAAACGCAGGTTGGAGGCAGTGCCCTCAGCGCTCACCACGGTCTCGAGAATCAGCCGCGCCTTTCTCAAAGTCTCGTGCGAAGCAATGGACGAATTAATCACGACAGGCTCAAAAGTCTTGAGCACCTTTCCGTTTCTCCTCAAATCTTTCACAAAGGCGGGCTTCACCATTTTTCCATCGTTGGCCACAGCATTGTAGAAAGTCAAAATCTGCAGCGGAGTCATCAAAGTTTCGTAGCCGATACTCATCCACGGAAGCGTCGTGCCCGACCAAGTTGGGTCAGATGGATCTTTGATTTTCGGCTCGCCTTCACCTGCAATTTCAACTCCCAATGGTCGGCCTAATCCCATTTTGAATAGTCTATCCACAAATTCTCTGGGATTGTCCTTGTACCGATCGAAGATCAATCGAGAGATGGCCACGTTTGATGACTTTTGAAAAGCTGTGACTACATCAATTTTTCCAAATCCCTTGTCGTTACTATCCCGCATGGTGCGGTCGTAAAACTTGTGTTTTCCATTTTTGGTATTAATCGAATCGGTCAGCTCCAACAACCCATCCTCAAGGGCGGCCATGAGGGCGGGTAACTTAAAAGTTGATCCAGGCTCAGTGGCTTCACCCACGGCGTAGTTGTATACTTCTCGGTAAGTGCTGTCCCTACTCAAAGTAAGATTGGCAATGGCCTTAATCCGTCCTGTCTTGACTTCCATCAAAACGGCACAACCATGATGGGCTCGGTGCTTCTTAAGCTGCTTGCGCAAGGCACTTTCGGCCACATCCTGAATGTTGATGTCGATGGTGGTGTACACATCATAACCGTCTTGCGGCTCTACTTCGTTGGTATTGTCAATGGGCATCCAAGTGCCTCCAGCCAATCTCTTTTCGTAACGACTTCCCGGTACGCCGCGAAGCTCGGCATCGTAAGCGCCCTCGATTCCTACTGGTCGAACTCCATCTCGCTCGTATCCAACCGTACGCGCGGCCAAGCTTCCAAAAGGGTGCTTTCTTACGGTGTTTTTTTCAAAGATGACACCGCTTTTGAGCCGACCCTTTCTAAAAAAGGGGAATTTCTCGGCTTCCTGCCGTTCATCGTGCTCCACTTTACTTTTTACTCTGTAGTATCGATTTCCCGCTTTCTGGGCATCGAGAAGATCATTCTTGAATTGTGCTGCGGTTTTATTACCAAATAATTGACTCAAGCGAAAAGAGAGTGAATCAATTTCTTCAGCGAAAGCTTCTTCATCGAAACCTTCGCACTCCATATCCATTCGAATCTCATAAATGGGCACTGAAGTGGACAGCATATTTCCATCGGCAGTATACACATTGCCGCGCACGGGTGTAATCTCCCGCAAGTCGGTGGTGAGTTTTTCCACTTTTGCCTCCCACTTATCTCCTTCGATAAATTGGATCATGACAATTTTGCCCAACACAAAAAGTGAAAAGAGACAGACCGCAAGGAAAACCAGATATGCCTTGTTGATGATATTTTTTCGCTCCGCCATATCTTACTCTTCTTCAGATTTGGGAATGCGAATAACCTTGGGCGGATCGGTAGATTCTTTAAGCCCGAGATCACTGATAGATCGAGCCACTTGCGATTGCTGCTTCAGTTTTTCCAGCTTGGCATTTATAGAAAGATTAGCGGCTTTTACCTCTCTCAATTGAGCCTCGGCTTGCACCAAGTCCTTTGCATTTTCCTCAGCGAAATAGCCGTAGCCGATGTAGCTGATCATCATGACAACCATAAAGAAAATGAATGGCAAATTGGCTTGCACCAAACTGCGCGTCAAGAAGTCTCCGCTCAGCAGGGAGCTCAACCCCTTGGCGAGGCCGCGCTTTTTAGCTTTCTTGGTTTCTCCTGGTTTAGTCATTTCTCTTTGCTACTCTCAATTTTGCACTGCGTGCTCTGTTATTTCTTTCAATCTCTTCTTTCGAAGGGGTAATTGGTTTTCCCGCTAGCGGCGTAAATGGTCTTTCGGGATTCCCGAAAAAATCCTTTTTTACCTCACCTTCTGAATTCCCTGCTCTCATAAACCGCTTCACTGGCCGGTCTTCTAGGCTGTGGTATGCAATCACCACAAGATTTCCCGATGGTTTCAGCACATCTACCGACTGCCTGAGCAGCGCTTGGAGCGAACCCATTTCATCGTTGACCTCTATGCGAATTCCCTGAAAAACCTTTGCCAAATTCTGCATCCGTTTAGCAGGTGGAAAAACTTTTTCGATGGCCAAAACCAAATCTTCGGTGGTTTGAAACTTCTGCTCATTCCGCCTGGATACGATGATCGAAGCCAGCTTTCGCGCATAAGTCAACTCGCCGTAATTCTTCAACACCCTTATCAGCTCACCTTCATCGTACTTGTTGACCACCTTAGCTGCGGTCAACTCAGTGGTCTTGCCCATCCTCATGTCGAGCTTACCCTCCGTTCGAATGGAGAAACCACGTTCGGGCACATCAAACTGATGAGATGAAACGCCCAGATCTGCGAGTATTCCATCTACCTTTCGGTGTCCCAAAAAGCGAAGGTGATTCTGCATAAAGCGAAAATCCGAGGGCACTAAAGTGAATCTCGGATCATCAATCATATTGCTTTGCGCATCTTCATCGCGATCAAACGCGATCAACTTGCCTTTATCCCCTAACCTTGAAAGAACTTCACGGGAATGTCCTCCCCCGCCAAAGGTGACGTCCACGTAAACGCCATTTATATCTTCAACCAGCGCATCCACGCTCTCCCGCAAAAGAACGGGCTGGTGGTAGTCTGAATTACTCATCTTTGGTATCGCGGTCGCCCATCACCTCTTCGGAGAGGGCTCCCATATCTATATCCTCGTTCAACATCTCTTCGTAACGAGCTTTGCTCCAGATTTCAATTCGATCTCCATTCCCCATCAGCTTGACTTCTTTGGTCAAATCAGCATACTTAGCCAAAGCTCCAGGCACAAGCAAGCGACCAGTTCCATCCAATGCTACCGGAGTGGCACCATTGTTAAATCTCCTGATAAAGCGAACGTTTTTTTCAATAAACCGATTGAGCTTCCCCAACTGACCCGACACCTCCGACCATTGCTGGGAAGGGTAGAGAACGAGGCAATTCACGAATAGGTCACGATTGATCACAAAACCCTCATGCAGCACATCTTCGAGCTGCCGCTTCAATGGCGCAGGGAACATCAAGCGCCCCTTGGCATCCATTTTGCAATCGTATTCTCCCAGTAGATTCAGCATGAGGTATAGCTATATTACAGCTAAAGTAGAAAATGTTTACCACAATTTCCCACGATCTACCATTTTTTACCACCATGTTGAAAAGTTTAACAGGCCAGCTTTAGAATAGGCTATTCGAGTGGCAAGAGAAGAGGGCAGAAAGTTGCCGAGAATTGGTCAGAAACAGTCAAAAAAGGCCGAATTGTTTTCACAATATTTTGTTGACTTCAAGCATACTGGATGCCTAATTAGTCATCTTCAAAAAAGTCTATATTTGAAGCTTAGACGCATTATGGAATTAAAGGTAAAAGAAGAAGGCCAATACTGCTACATCG
>Ga0222653_1000654_pt1 | contig 19486 bp, 17 predicted proteins | sample AntAcemetagen419_FD_179856 | JGI IMG/M metagenome (GOLD analysis project Ga0222653, IMG submission 179856) | Saline water microbial communities from Ace Lake, Antarctica - #419 | ecosystem: Environmental > Aquatic > Non-marine Saline and Alkaline > Saline | place: Antarctica: Ace Lake...
CGACAAGAAATCAATCAAGCTCAGACGAAAGCTCGCCGGATGGAACACCGACTACCTCGCATCGATACTCGGTAACAATCAGCGTTAACCTGGATTCGGAGCCCTGGCCCGTCGCTGACGGTCATTCCCTTCACCATTGTTTAAGATAAAATTGTTGATAGTTTGCAATCGAGACGCGTCACCGGTTGCGGGGAATTGCGTCGTCGTCACCGACAGACTGATTCATGGCCGCCCCGCCCGATGCCGGACAGCAACTTCCGTTCCTTTTTCGAGAATGCCAACATCGGGCTGTACCGGGTCACGCCGGACGGTGCCGTGGTTCGGGCCAACCCGACCCTGGTGGCGCTGAACGGCTACGCCAGCGAGGAAGAGATGCTCCGGGACCTCTCGGAGAATGGAAACGAGTGGTACGTCGACCCCGACCGGCGAACCGAGTTCTTTCGCCTGCTCGACGGCGACGGCAGGGTCGAACAGTTCGTTTCGGAAGTCCGGCGGATGACCACCGGCGAGAGGTTCTGGATCTCCGAGAACGCCTGGGCGGTCCGCGACGCCGACGGCCGCATCATCTTCTACGAAGGAACCGTCCAGGACGTCACCGACCGCGTGAACGGCGACCGGCAGCTGGCGCGCGCGCGTCTGGAGGCGGAGTCGGCCTCGCAGGCCAAGAGTACGTTCCTGGCGGTGATGAGCCACGAGTTGCGCTCGCCGCTGAACGCGATCATCGGCTTCGCAGAGGTCATCGCCGGCCGGCTGCTCGGCCCGAGCGACCCGCGCTACTTCGAATACGCCGAGGACATCCGGGTGAGCGGCACGCATCTCCTGGGATTGATCGGCGACATCCTCGACCTGTCGAAGATCGGCGCCGGCAAGATGCATCTCGACGAGCGGCCGGTCGACCTGACCGCCGTCGCCACCCGCACCGCCCGGCTGTTCGCTGCGAACCTCAGCAAGGCGCAGGTACGGCTGGAGATGGCGGTACCCGCCGACTTTCCGGCGCTGCACGCCGATCCGATGCGGCTCGGGCAGATCCTCATCAACCTGGTGTCCAACGCCATCAAGTTCACGCCCGCCGGCGGCACGGTCACGATTACCGCCGAGCACCGGCCCGACGGGATCGTGATCGCCGTCGTCGACACCGGCATCGGCATGACCCCCACCGACGCGGCCCGAGCCCTCGAACCGTTCGTGCAGATCGCCAGCGGCTTCGAGCGGTCGGGCGGCGGCACCGGCCTCGGCCTGTCGATCTGTCGCGAACTCGCGACCCTGCAGGGCGGACGGCTGACGATCGACAGCATCAAGGGCTCGGGCACCACCGTCGCCCTGCATCTGCCGGGCGAGCGCGCGCTTCCCGGGCCGGCCGCTACCTGACTCCTGCCGCGTCCGTTCGACGATCTTCTGCAACCGCTTCGCCGTTGCGGCGTTGTATCGGCACAGGACAACGAACAGGAGTACCGGTCATGACCAGTCATCGACTGACCCTCGGAATCGCCGTCGCCGGTCTGCTCGCCGGCACCACCGCAGTTCAGGCCGCCACGCCGACGGCCGCGGAGATGGCCTACAAGAACTACCATGAAGGCGTGTATGCCGCCGTCGAGTGCCGTGGTGCGGTGTTCTCGCCGGCCGACTACCAGATTCTGGAGACGCGTATCCTCACCCAGTCTGGTGGCGCGATCCATGCCGGCCGCCAGCTCGACCTGATCGAGGCCGCCAAGACCGACATCGGCAAGGCCATGAGCCATGCCGGCTGCGGGGCGACCGAGGTCAAGGAGGCCCTGGTCCGGTTCGACACGATCCGCGGCTACCAGGTCGGCGAGGTTCCGAAGAAGCAGTAACCCGACGGGACACCACGCAGAATCTGAGGGGCGGCCCCGATCGGGCCGCCCCTTCGCGTTTCGCAGTACCCGGTTCGGCTATCGCACCACCGTATAGACCACCGACGCCAGCAGCAGGCCGGCGAACAACCGGTTCATCGCCCGACCGGTCCGGAGATTTCGCAGCACGGGTGGGAACACCGCGCCGCGGCACTCGGCGGCGGCGCCTCCCGTGCGCCGCTCACCCGCCCCAGGTGCGCTCCAGCACGTTCACCCAGTTCTCCCAGCACAGCTTGCGCACCAACGGCTCGCCGTAGCCGACCTGGCGCATCGCCGCCACCAGGTTCGGCAAGCCGGCAGCATCCTTGATTTCGGCCGGGATGGTGGCGCCGTCGAAGTCGGAACCGAGGCCGACCGCGTCCTCGCCGGCATGCTCGATCAGGTGGTCGAGGTGCCGCAGCATCACGTCGAGCCCGGTGTCGGCGGTCGACTGGCCGTCCGGGCGCAGGAACGGCGTGGCGTAGTTGAGGCCGACCAGCCCCCGGCTCTCTCCGACCCGGGCGAGCTGGGCGTCGGTCAGGTTGCGCGTCGTCGGGCAGATCGCGTGGGCGTTGGAATGCGAGGCGACCAGCGGCGCGTCGCTGAGTCCGGCGACGTCCCAGAAGCCCTTCTCGTTCAGGTGCGAGAGGTCGATCATCACGCCCAAGCGGTTGCACTCCTTCACGAGCGCCTTGCCGGCGTCGGTCAGGCCGTCGCCGGTGTCGGGCGACCCCGGGAACCGGAACGGCACGCCGTGGCCATAGGCGGTCGGTCGGCTCCACACCGGCCCGAGCGAGCGCAGTCCGGCCTGGTACAGGACATCCAGCGACCGGAAGTCGGTGTCGATCGCCTCCGCCCCCTCGAAATGCAGCACGGTGGCGAGCACGCCCTTGGCCAGGCATTCGCGAATCTCGGCGGCGGTCCGGCAGATCTTCACCCGCCCGCCGGATGCCTTCTCGATCCTGAACAGGATGCCCGCCATGGCCAGTGCCGTCGGCTGCGCTTCCCCCAGCGACAGGGGCGCGGGCAGCGGCAGGTCATAGGTCTCGCCCGACATCGCCTCGCGGCGCTTGCGCCTGGTGTCGGTCGGGTCGTCGGCGGGCGCGTCATCGGCGGGCTTGGCGCTGGGCGACGGCACGAACACCGCGAACAAGCCGCCGCCGAAGCCGCCGGCCTGCATGCGCGGCAGGTCGAGATGGCCCTCGCCGTCGCCGTCGAGGAACTGCTGCTCGACATCGGCGACCCCCTTGCGGAACAGGCGGAGCAGGACGTCGTTGTGGCCGTCGAAGATCGGCAGGGCGGAAGCGTCGGGCATCGGAGGAACCTGTAGTGGCGAGGCCGGGCGGCCAGGGGAGGGGCTTGAAATGCAGGCGGTCGGAGGCTGTCCAGGAACTCTACCCGATGTACTTCCAGTAGGTGTCCTTCTTCGTGACCATGCCGTCGCGGAACTCCCACAAATCGCAGCCCAGGTATTCGAACGGCTTGCCGCCGGCCGGGGTGCCGCGAACCACCCACTCCGAGATCGCCTTGCTGTCGTCGCAGACCCAGTGCCGCATCTCCTCCCAGCGCATGTCCGGGATCTCGGCGTAGCGCGTCCGCAGCACCTCGGCGATCTCGGCCTTGCCGACGCAGGTCCGGCCGTCCGGCTCCTTCGGCCCGCGCGCCATCAGCCAGATACAATCGTCGGTGAAGTGCGACAGGATGCCGTCGACGTCGTGACGGTTGAAACCGTCCTGGATCTCGTCGAGCAGTTCGATGGTGACGGCGCGGGACATGGCGGGCTCCTGAAGATGCGGTCGGCGGGAACAGGATGTTAGCCTGCAATCCGCCGGCAGCGGAACACGCAGAAAGCGCTACATCGCCGGACCGACGGCCAGACCGACGGCCCTGGCCGCACAAAGCATGGGAACGTGGGGAAAAGGGCGCTAAGAAATCTCACCGTCAGCCGTACAGACCACGGAGTTCCCGCATGAAAGTCACCCTGCTCGGCACCGGCTGCCCGCAGTGCCACACCAAGCGCTACGGTCCGGCCAGTCTGGTCCGGCACGGCGCGGTCTCGGTGCTGATCGACTGCGGATCCGGCGTCACCCAGCGACTGGTCGGCGCCGGCTGCCCGGGCGGCGGGCTCGACGCGGTGCTGTTGACGCACCTGCATTCCGACCATCTGGTCGACCTGTACCAGTTGATCGTCTCGGGCTGGCACCAGAACCGCAAAGTGCCCCAGAAGATCTACGGCCCGAAGGGTACCCGCGCCTTCGTCGAGGGCCTGCTGGAGATCTGGAAGGACGAGCGCGCGCTGCGGATGGCGCATGAGAAGCGGCCGCACGCTGCCGGCTTCACCGCCGAGGTGGTGGAATACGGCGAAGGCCCGCTGCTGGAACTGCCGGGGCTGAGGGTCGAGGCCGTCAAGGTCGAGCACGAGCCGATCAGGGAGGCCTATGGCTTCATCTTCCGGGCCGACGACGGCAGCATCGCGGCTTTCAGCGGCGACACTCGCTACTGCGAGGCGCTGATCGCGGCGGCCCGCGGCGCCGACGTGCTGGTGCACGAGTGCTTCATCCACGGCCTGATGAAACCCGTACCGGGCGCGCGGACCCAGGAAGGCATCGACGCCGTCGCCTCCTACCACACGCTGTCGGCGGAGGTCGGCAAGGTCGCGTCCGCCGCTGGAGTCGGGCTGCTGATGCTGAACCACTTCGTCCCGGCCGAGTTCGATCGCGAAGCCCTGGCGGCCGAGGTGGCGCAGGACTTCGCCGGGCCGTTCGCGATCGGGGAAGACCTGATGAGCTACGACATCCCGACCCGCACGCTCACCCATGGCGACGCCCACTGGCGGCTGGGCGCCTGACGGCGCGGCGGCGGGTGGGTCCCGGCTCCGTTCCGCCTGCGGCGACCCGGTCCGGGATGACGGCGAGAAAGCAGGCGCTCTTCCCCCCTCGACGTCATCCCGGGTGAGCGCAGCGAGACCCGGGATCCACGGAGCGACGGGCGCGCGCAACCACGCTATCCTTGGCGCGGCGGCGCGGATTTGGCACATAGGCGCGGAACCCAGGCAGGAACCGACGAGAATGACCGACACCACGACGGATGCAGCGGCCGGCGCCCCGGAGAACGGTCCGGGCCAGGACTTCATCCGCGACATCATCCGCGCCGACATCGAGTCCGGGAAGCATCCCGCCCCGGTGACCCGATTCCCGCCGGAACCGAACGGCTACCTGCATATCGGCCACGCCAAGTCGATCTGCCTGAACTTCGGGGTCGCCGAGGAGTTCGGCGGCCGCTGCCACCTGCGCTTCGACGACACCAACCCGGTGAAGGAGGAGCAGGAGTTCATCGACGCCATCCAGCGCGACGTCCACTGGCTGGGCTTCGACTGGGGCGAGCACCTGCACTATGCGTCCGACTATTTCGAGACGCTGTACGACTGGGCCGAGCACCTGATCCGAGCCGGCAAGGCCTATGTCGACGACCAGTCGGCCGAGCACATGCGCAAGGCGCGCGGCACCCTGACCGAGGCCGGAACACCGAGCCCGAACCGCGACCGGTCGATCGACGAGAACCTGGACCTGTTCCGCCGCATGCGGGCCGGCGAGTTCCCGAACGGCGCCCGCGTGCTGCGCGCCAAGATCGACATGGCGTCGGGCAACATGAACATGCGCGACCCGACCCTGTACCGCATCCTGCACGCTCATCACCCGCGCACCGGCGACGCCTGGTGCATCTACCCGACCTACGACTACGCACACGGCCAGTCGGATGCCATCGAGGGCATCACCCACTCGCTGTGCACCCTGGAGTTCGAGGATCACCGGCCGCTCTACGAGTGGCTGATCGATGGCCTGCCGGCACCGTCGAAGCCCAGGCAGTACGAGTTCGCGCGCCTGAACCTGACCCACACCGTGCTGTCGAAGCGGGTGCTGACCACCCTGGTGCGCGACGGCCATGTCGGCGGCTGGGACGATCCGCGGATGCCGACGCTGGCCGGGCTGCGGCGCCGCGGCGTGCCGGCGGCGGCCCTGAAGGACTTCATCAAGCGCATCGGCATGGCGCGTGCCAACAGCCTCGTCGATTTCGGCATGTTCGAGTTCTCGATCCGCGACTATCTCAACAAGGCGGCGCTGCGCCGGATGGCGGTGCTGCGCCCCCTGAAGGTCGTCATCGAGAACTGGCCGGAGGGCGAGTTCGATGAGCTGGAGGCGGTCAACAACCCGGAGGATCCGGAGGCCGGGTCCCGCACTATCCGGTTCGGCCGCGAGATCTGGGTCGAGCAGGACGACTTCATGGAGGACGCGCCGAGGAAGTTCTTCCGGCTGACCCCGGGCCAGGAGGTCCGACTGCGCTACGCCTACTACGTGACCTGCACCGGCGTGGTGAAGGACGATGCCGGCAAGGTGGTGGAGTTGCGCTGCACCTACGACCCGGCGACCCGCGGCGGCGACTCGCCTGACGGTCGCAAGGTCCGCGGCACCCTGCACTGGCTGAGCGCCGCCGACGCCATGTCGGCCGAGGTGCGGCTCTACGACCACCTGTTCGCCGCTCCGGTGCCGGGTGCCGACAGCGACGGCGACATCTTCGCCGACCTCAACCCGGGCTCGCTGGAGGTGGTCCAGGCCTTGGTCGAGCCGGCACTGGCGGCTGGCAACGACCCGACGCCGGTGCAGTTCGAGCGCCTCGGCTACTACACCCGCGACCGCGACTCCACGCCCGGCAAGCCGGTGTTCAACCGCACCGTCGGCCTGCGCGACAGCTGGGCCAAGCAGCAGAAGAAGGGCTAGCCTGAACGGCCTTCGGGCCCAGGCGCCCGTCGCACCGTGGATCCCGGAGCCGGCTGCTCTCGCAGGCCCTCCGGGATGACGGGGAAAGCTGAAACCCCGGCCGCCGCTCCCGGCATCTCCGTCATTCCGGAGAGGGCGCGCAAGCGCCCGGCTGCGGAATCCACCCGCCGCTCGACGCCGGGTGGGCACCAGACCCGGCGGACCGGAGTCATGCAGAATTCAGCGGACCCGGACGGACGGGTGTCGTAGCGTCGGGCATCGCAAAGCCGGGAGCCCGCCGTGAAGACCATCGACTACTACTACTCCACCCGCTCCAACTTCACCTATCTCGGGGCTGCCCGCCTCAACGCCATGGCCAAGGCGCATGGCCGGCGGATCGTGCATCGCCCGATCCTGCTGTCGGTCACCATGCCGGCGATCGGCGGCATGGCGTTCGGCGACCGGCCGACCATGCTGCGGCACTACTCGATGCTCGATGCGCTGCGCTGCGCCGAGCACCAGGGCGTGGCGCTGCTGCGCGAGCCGATCCACCACGCCGGCCCGGTCGAGCTGCCGTCCGGCATCGTGATCGCCGGCCAGCGGGCCGTGGCGCGCGGCGAGGCCGGCGACGTCGACGACCTCAGCCTGCGGGTGCTGCAGGCGCTGTGGCGCGACGACCGCGACATCGCCGATGCGACGGTGGTGACCGAGCTGTGCCGGTCGGCCGGCTTCGCCTCCCCCGACGCGCTGATCGAGGAAGCGTTGAGCGAGCCGGTGCAGGCCGAACTGAACCGCAACTGCCAGGAGGCGATCATCCGCGGGGTGATCGGCGCGCCGACCTACTTCGTCGACGAGGAACCGTTCTACGGCCAGGACCGCCTGGACTACGTCGAGCGGGCACTGGCCAGGGGCTGAAGGAGCGGCCAGGGGCTGAAGGGGCGGGTTGCCGCGGCCGACGGTCGCTCTACTTCCGTGACGGGACCAATCGTGACGGAGTACCGGCCGTGATCGCCTTCCTGCCACGCCAGACCGTGGGCCAGATCCTGGGCCTGATCCTGGGCCTCGGTTTCGCGCTGGCCGCGCTGCCCGCCTTCGCCTCGCCGGACGCCTGGAAGGCATTGCGGCAGCCGGGCGCGGTCGCACTGATGCGGCACGCCCACGCTCCCGGGATCGGCGACCCGGCCGGTTTCGTACTGGCCGACTGCTCGACCCAGCGCGACCTGAACGATCGCGGGCGGGCACAGGCACGGGCCGTCGGCGGTGCCTTCCGCGACGCCGGCATCGCCGTCGACCGTATCCTGACCAGCCGCTGGTGCCGGGCCCGGCACACCGCCGAGGAACTCGGCCTCGGGCCGATCGAGGAATTCGCGGCACTCGACTCGTTCTTCGCCGACCGCGGCACCGCCGGCGAGCAGACCGCGGCGGTTCGGCAGCGGCTGGCGGGCGCCGACGAACGGCTGCTGCTGGTCACCCACCAGGTGAACATCTCGGCCCTGACCGGCCGCGGCACGCGGTCGGGCGAAGTCTTGGTCGTCCGGTTCGCCCCGGACGGCGCCGTCACGACCCTCGGCTCGATCGCTATCCCCGTGCCGTGATCGCCCAAGCGTATCGCCGGCGATTGCCGTACAGCCAGAACCCGGTGACCACGAATGCCGCCGGCATCAGCGCCACCAGCACCCAGAACGCCCGCACCAGGGGTCCGGCGAACTCGCCGACATGCAACGGGTAGCGCATCTGCCAGATCCAGGTGGCGGCGCTGGCGGCCTGCCCGTCTTCCAGGGCGAGGATGCGCGGCGGATGGTCGCCGACCCAGACCCGCGACGGTGGCCCGATACGGTCCGCCTCCAGGTGCAGGACGGCGACGTCGCCCGGACGCGACGGCACCCGGAGATGGCGCAGGCGAGCATCCGGAAACGCTGCCTGCCCGACCGCGACCGCCGCGTCGAGGTCGACGATCGACGCCCGGCCGGTCGCCTCGATCTCGGGCTGCTCGGCGACACGACCGCCGGTCGCCGCCTCGATCACCGCCTTGGCCGGTGTGTGCCAGTACATCGCCAGTCCGGTGAACGCGACGGTCAGCAACAATACCGCCGTCGCCACGCCCGCCAACTGGTGCAGGCGGATCACCACCATGCGGGGCCGCTTGCCAAAGTCGACTGCCAGCCGGGCCAGCCGGCGCGGCGGCGTCAGCCAGATCCCGACCCCGACCAGCACCTGCAGCATCAGCGCCAGGGCCACCGTCGAGACCGCGTGCCGGGCCCAGGGCGCCGCCGCCTTGTCGTTCACCAGCCAGCGCCGGTGCAGGGCGGTGACGATGCCCTGGGCGTTGCGGCCCGGATCGTAGTGGGCCAGCACCCGGCCGTCATAGGGATCGACGTTGACCGCTCCCTGCCCGCCGCCCAGCCATATCCGCCAGGCCCGGTCCGGCCGCGGCGCCAGGGCGACCGACCAGATCTTCAGGTCGGGACGCTGCTCGGCGACCCGGGCCAGCAGCTCGCGAACCGGCAACGGGGCGCCGCGCGGCTCCACCTCCCAGACCCCGGGTTCGAGCGCCTCCTGCAACTCGGGCCCGTAGACCAGCAGGGCCCCCGTCACGCTGAGCAGCGACAGCGGCACGGCACTCACCAGGAACAGCGCCAGATGGATGCGGCGCAACCAGCGGTACAGCATGACGGAGCCCGGCCGCTCAGAAGGTGATGTCGGTGCCGAGCCAGAACACCCGGCCGAGCTTGCCCTCGTCGTTCACCGACGCCCCCTTCACGGTCTGGCCGAAGTCACGCTCGTCCAGCAGGTTCTCGACCCGGGCGCGCAGCACCCAGCTGTCGGTGATCGCCCAGCCGGCACCGAGGTCGAGGCGGACGAAACCGTCGCGCTCGGTCACGTCGCCATCGGCATCGGTCGCCTCGTAGCCGGTGCTGTAGTAGCCGGCCCCCCAGATGTTGACGGTATCGGTCAGGCGGTAGTCGGCGCGCAGGCTGAACTGGTTCTCCGGCACCGACGTCGACTGGCCGTCCCAGAAGATGTTGCCGTTGACCTTGCTGCCGTCGGCCCGGGTGGTCTCCAGTTCGAGCACCCGCATGTAGCCGGCCGACACTGTCAGGTCCTTGCCGATCTGCTGGAACAGCTCGACCTCCAGGCCGGACTGGTCGACCTTCACGCTCTCGATGGCGTCGTCGTTGCGCCTCGGCACGCCGTCCTGCTCGGTGGTGTACAGGGCGACGTCGAGGAAGCCGCCCGCCCAGCCCTGGTTCACGCCGATCTCGTAGGTCCGCGACTCCACGATGTCGTCGCCGGCACCCTGGCTGTTCAGCGCATCGGTGCCGAAGTTGCCGTACTTCTCGAAGAAACGGTTGAAACCGGAGGCGAACGAGCCACGCACCCGGGTCTTGTCGAAGACGCTGTAGGATGCCCCCAGCTCGTAGGACCAGACCGAATCGTCGGCCAGGTTGTCCGGCTGCGCCGCACCGTCGTAGACGATGTCGTTCTCGAACCAGGTGTGGCGCAAGCCGGCGCTCAGCACGAGGTTGTCGTCGATGGTGACGGCGTTGGCCGACTTCACCGAGACATCGGTGAAGGTGTTGTCCCAGATCCGGTCGCGCAGATAGTCGGTCTGCTTGTACTCGACCCCGATCGATCCGTCGTAGCGCAGCCCGTCGGCGAGCGGTGCCGTCAGGTAGTGGTCGGCGAACAGGATGCGGTTGTTGACGCTGCGGTCGCGAGACCGGGCGTCCCAGGTCGAGCGGGTGTTGGTGACCAGCAGGCCAGCGCGGACGCTGCCGCGGTCGGAATACTTGTGGTCGACGGTCGCCGCGCCGACCTCGCTGTTGACGCTGATCTCCTCGACATTGCCGTTGCGGATGATGTCGGGGCTGGAGCGGTCGACGATGCCGAGGAACTCGGCGCGCGTGCCCGGCCCGAGGTTCACCCCGACCTTGCCGAGACCGTCGAGCACCACCTGGCGCTCCAGATTCTCCGGATCGCCGTCGTACTCGCCCTGCAGCCAGCTGCCAGCGCCGTAGTAGTCCCAGGAATCGCCGTGGCTGGCGATCTCGGCCTGGGTCAGCGCCTCGTTGGCGGTACTGACGTCCAGGCTGACCGCCGCGTGGTCGGTATAGCGGCGCCCGGACTTGATGGTGGTCTCGACCACCCCGCCGTCGGTGCCGTCGCCATACTGCACCGCCCGGCCGCCGCGCAGCACGCCGATGCGGTCGACCGCGATCAACGGAATGATGGTGTTGGAGTAGCCGCCGCCCTCCTCGCCGGCCGACTTGAAGGCCGGCAGGCCGTCGATCGACTCCGCCGCACCCCAGTCGCCGAAGGTGCGGATCTTGGTGCCGCCGCCGAACCGGCCGCCGTCGCCCGGCTGGTTGATCAGGCCGACCGCGTTGTAGCGCAGCGCGTCACCCTTGTTCACCGGATTCAGATTCTGGATTACCGAGCCGTCGACATAGGACGCCGAACGCCCGGCGTTGAAAGACTCCTCGACCTGGCTGCGCACCGCCTGCGACGGATGCACGCTGGATCCCACCACCTGGACCGGCTCGAGGTTGAATGTTTCCGCCCGTGCGGCCTCGCCCGCGGCGCCAGCCAGCAGCACCGCGGTCGTCAAGACGACCCTGCCCTTCATCGATCCCTTGCCCCCATAGAATTGCCCGCGGCCCGGCAGGGTGCCGAGCGGGCCGGAGTATGGTGGCGTCAATTTACTATTGCAAACGATTCTCAGAAGCATTCGCAATTAAACGAACCATGGCGCCGGACCGGCCCGACGGCCTAGCCTGTCGACCCGGGCAAGCAAGCGGGAAGCAGGCAATGAGCAAGGGCAGGCAACTGAAAGATCGGATCGCCGGGCGCGGCCTGGTCCAGGTGATGGCCGGGCACAGCCCGCTGTCGGCCAAGCTGGCGGCCGAGGCCGGCTTCGACGGCATCTGGGCGAGCGGCTTCGAACTGTCGGCGCTGCACGGCCTGCCCGACGTCAGCCTGGTTTCCATGACCCAGCACCTGGAGACCATGCGCGCCATGGGCGAGGCGTGTGGCCTGCCGGTGATCGCCGACATCGACACCGGCTTCGGCAACGCCATCAACGTGATCCATGCGATCGAACAGTATGAGCGCGCCGGTGCGGCCGCCGTGGTGATCGAGGACAAGTCGTTCCCCAAGGTCACCAGCCTGATCGCCGGCGGCCGCCAGGACCTGCTGCGGGTCGAGGAGTTCCAGGGCAAGATCGAGGCCGCCTGCGCCACCCGCAAGGACCCGGACTTCCTGGTGATCGCCCGCTGCGAGGCCCTGATCGCCGGGCTCGGCGAGGCCGAGGCGCTGACGCGCTCGGCGGCCTACGAGGAAGCCGGCGCCGACATGATCCTGATCCACTCCAAGCAGAAGACCCCGGACGAGGTCGAGAGCTTCGTGCGCGCCTGGCAGGGCACCGCACCCATCGTGGTGGTGCCGACGGCTTATCCCGAGTTCACCGTCGAGCGCATGCGGGCACTCGGCAAGATCGCCATCACCATCTGGGGCAACCACGCGATCCGCGCCGCCGTCACCGCCATGCAGCAGGTGTTCCGCCGGATCCTCGACGACGGCGGCATCCAGGGTGCCGACAAGGCGATCGTCAGCGTCGAGGAGATCTTCCGCCTGCAGGGCATGGACCGGGTCAAACAGGACGAGAGGCGGTTCCTGCGGTAGGACGGCCCTTCGCGGCTCGCCGCGCTCGAGCGTCAGGGCGAGCAAACCGGTGGCCGACATCAATCGCGTCCCGGCCACCCCGAGGCGTACCGTCGGCCTTGCCGACCGGCCGGGCCGGCCGGGACCGAAAATCATCTCCAGTCGATCGCCTCTTAACCCGCCGTTAAGCGCAACCCTTTAGGTTTCCGGCAAGCCAGACGCGCGCACCAGACCGAGCGATACCCGCAATGCCCCGTGAAATCCGCAAGATCATCCTGAGCCGCGAAGAGATGGCCGAGGCCGTCGACTCATTCCGCCGCGTACGCAAGGACCTTCTGCCCCCCGGCACCATCCTGTCGGTCGAAGAAGCCAAAGGCCCGAGTGTTACAGTGCACATCGAGATGCGGTTCGGACCGAACGTCCGCAATGACGAGTTCGTGCTCGAGAACGAGCATCTGGTCGAGACGATGATTCGCTTCTGCCTGGAGAACAACATCATCGTGCCGCGCGGCGGCAAGAAGACGGTCCGCTGCATCGATCAGGAATGGCTCCTGGAGATCAAGCTGCACGACTCCGAGATGGCCCACCTGGCGACCAGCGGACGAATCGAACCCACGGCCCGGGTAAGGACCGGGATCGCGGCCGGCTCCGGCTAGGGCATTCGAGGCACGAGGGCCCGGACGTATCGCGCAGCGGCGGGTGCCAATAGGTCGGCCGGCCGACGCCGCCGAGGCCGTCAGGCCCGCCCCCTCCGGCCGCCGCGCCGCCTCCCCTCGCCTTCCCCACCCTGTTTCGGGACTGTCCGCGCCGGCAGCGCCACCGCAGCCGCCAGGTTCGGGTATGGCGCCGTCGCGTGCGGAATCGCCATCGCTTCGACGAAATGCTCCTGGAAGCGCGGCTCGACCGCGGTCTCGACCTTCTCGACCCGGCGCACCACGGTCTCGATCTCGCGCCGCGCCTCGGCGTTGAGCAGCGCGATCCGCGCGCCCGTTCCGGCGGCGTTGCCGACCGACCAGACCTTGTCGAGCCGGCAGTCCGGGATCATGCCCAGGACCATGGCGTATTTCGTATCGATGTGGCTGCCGAAGGCGCCGGCCAGGATGATCCGCTCGACCTCGTCGACCCCCATCTTGTCCATCAGCAGCCGCGCGCCGGCATACAGCGCCGCCTTGGCCAGCTGAATGGCGCGCACGTCGTTCTGCACGATCGAGACCTCGGGGGTCAGCCGGTAAGCGAAAGTGCGGCCGTCGGCCTCGATGCGCGGGCTGCGGGCGGCGGCAGCGCCGTCGATGATGCCGTCGGACCGCAGGATGCCGGCCAGGTACATCTCGGCCAGCACCTCGATGACCCCGGACCCGCAGATCCCGGTGATGCCGGAGCGCCTGGTCTCCTCCTCGAAGCCGGCCTCGTCCGACCACAGGTCGCTGCCGATCACCTTGAAGCGCGGCTCCAGGGTCGCCGGGTCGATGCGCACCCGCTCGATGGCGCCGGGGGCGGCGCGCTGGCCCGAGGAGATCTGCGCGCCCTCGAAGGCCGGACCGGTCGGCGACGACGCCGCCAGCAGCCGATGCCGGTTGCCGAGCACCAGTTCGGCGTTGGTGCCGACATCCACGATCAGCGTCATGGCGTCCTGGTTGTGCGGCGCCTCCGACAGGATCACCGCCGCGGTGTCGGCGCCGACATGGCCGGCGATGCAGGGCAGGCCGTAGACCCGGGCGTTCGGGTGCAGACTCAGCGCCAGCTCGGCCGCCTTCAGATTCACCGCGGTGTCGATCGCCAGCGCGAACGGCGCGCCGCCGAGTTCGGTCGGGTCGATGCCCAACAGCAGGTGGTGCATGATCGGGTTGCCGACGAACACCAGGTCGACGATGTCCTCAGGCGCGATTCCGGCTTCCTCGGCCACCTGGGCCGCCAGGTAGTTGATCGACTCCCGTACCACCCGGGTCAGCTCGACCTCGCCGCCCGGGTTCATCATCACGTAGCTGACCCGGCTCATCAGATCCTCGCCGTAGCGGATCTGCGGGTTCATCATCCCGCCGGAGGCCGCCACCGCGCCGGTCGCGAGTTCGCACAGATGCGCCGACATGGTGGTCGAGCCGATATCGACGGCGAGGCCGTAGAGCTTGTCGCGGAACCCCGGCCACACCGCCACCACCCGGCGCCCCTCGCGCAGGCAGACCGTGACCTTCCAGTCGCCCTTGCGCAGCGCCTTCTGCAGCTCGACCAGCACCGGCAGGTCGCAGCTCACGTCCTGGGCTATGCCCCAGTCCGGCCACTGCTCGCGCAGGCTCTCGCACAGCCGCCGGAAGTCGCCGGACGGGTCGTGCATGTCGGGCTCGCGGACCTCGATGTAGTGCAGCTTGTGGATCGGCTTGATGTCGATGGCGCGCGCCTCGGCGCGCTTGCGCACGATCTGCCGGTGGACCTGGCTGGTCTCCGGCACGTCGATCACCACGTCGCCCAGCAGCCTGGCCGAACACGACAACCGGCGCCCTGGCAGCAGGCCGCGCTTGTCGGCGTAGCGCAGCTCCTGCTTCGCCGGCGCCGTCAGATTCTCGGCACGGGACTCCACCTGGAACTTCGGGAAATGGCCGGCCGGGACATCGACCTGGCAACGCCCGCAGATACCGCGGCCGCCACACACCGAGTCGATGTCGACGCCGAGCTTGCGCGCCGCCTCCAGCACCGGCGTGCCGATCTTGAAGCGCCCGCGCCGCCCCGACGGCGTGAACACGACGAAGGCTTCGCCGTCACCGACCGCAGGGCTCTGGGCAGGATCTTCCTGAACTGCGCGCGCGACGCTCGGGTCGGTCATGCGGTGATCGTAGCCTCCACGCGGTTAGGCCCGTCGCTCCGTGGGTCCCGGAGCCGGGCGCTCGCGCGCCCTCTCCGGGATGACGACAGGAAAGGTCGAGCCGCCATCAATTCTCCGTCATCCCGGAGAGTCCGCGACAGCGGGCGGCTCCGGGATCCACGCGCCCCTCCGCCGGCCGCCGCCCCTCACACCGCCACCCGCTGGCGCCGGCGCTCGCGGCCGCCGCGCGCGCCGAGCTGCTCGCCACCGCCGGCCGCCGGCTCGCGGTATTTGCGGATCCAACGCCGGCACTCCGGGTCGTTCCCCATCATCACGTTGGCGCCCATGATCGCCTGCATCTCCTCGTCGCGAAGCGGGTTCATGATCGCCGAAGTCATGCCCGACGCGATCGCCATGGTCAGGAATGCCGCGTTCAGCCCGTGCCGGTTCGGCAGGCCGAAGGAAATGTTGGAAGCGCCGCAGGTGGTGTTGACGCCGAGTTCCTCGCGCAACCGGCGGATCAGTCGGAACGCCGAGAGTCCGGCCAGGTTCAGGGCGCCGACCGGCATCACCAGCGGGTCGACGACGATGTCGGCGCGCGGAATGCCGTAGTCGGCGGCACGCTCGACGATCTTCTTCGCCACCTCGTAGCGGACGTCCGGATCCTCGGAGATGCCGGTCTCGTCGTTCGAGATCGCCACCACCGCGGCACCGTACTTCTTGACCAGCGGCAGCACGACCTCGAGCCGTTCGTCCTCACCGGTCACCGAGTTGACCAGCGGCTTGCCCTTATAGACCGCCAGGCCGGCCTCCAGCGCCGCGACGATCGAGCTGTCGATCGACAGCGGCAGGTCGGTCAGCGACTGCACCAGCTTGATCGACTCCGCCAGGATCGCCGGCTCGTCGGCCATCGGGATGCCGGCGTTGATGTCCAGCATGGTGGCGCCGGCCGCGATCTGGGCCAATGCGTCGGCCTCGACCCGGCTGTAGTCGCCGGCCGCCATCTCGGCCGCCAGCAGCTTGCGCCCGGTCGGGTTGATGCGCTCGCCGATCACGCAGAACGGCCGCTCGAAGCCGATCACGACTTCCTTGGTGGCGGAACTGACGACGGTGTCGACCATGCGGATCTCCGTGGGGCGGGCGTATGGATGTCTTTGACGGTCAGGAGGCGGCGCGGATCGATTCCACGGAACCGCCGAGCACGAGCCCGGTGCCGCGCGTGTCGAAGCCGAAGCGGCCGGCAGCCACCGCGGTCGCCCACTCGGCGGTCTTGGCGAGACCGCCGAACGGGTAGAAGTGCAGCTTCTCGATCCCGCAGTCGGGGTCCGAGGCCTTGTACGCGGCAAGCTCGACCAGCAGCCGGTCGGGGGCCTGGACCAGCATCAGTTTCGCGAGGTTGCGGGCTTGTCGCGTCAGCACCCGGATCGACGGACCGACACCGGAGGACTGCGCGAACTTCAGCAGGGTCCTGAGAGTCGCGAGGCCGGGCACGCCGAGATGGATCGGCAGCCGGTTGCCCCAGCCGCGGATGGTGCGGTCCCAGGCCGCGATGGCGACGGCGTCGAAGCAGAACTGGGTCTCGATGTACATGTCGATCCCGTGCTCGGCGGCGAACCGGTTCTTCCAGAGCAGTGCGTCCTTGAGTGCCTGCTCCGGGATGTCGGGCGTCCCCTCCGGATGGCCGGCGACGCCGATCTTCTTGATGCCGTGAGCCTGGAACAGCCCGGTCGCCAGCAGATCCATCGAGGACCCGAAGGCTCCGACCGGTCGGTCGACGCCGCCGGCAATTGTCAGGGCCTGGGTCACCCCGGCCTCGTCCTTGAGGCGGCCAAGGAAGCGGTCGAGCGCCGCACGGTCGGTGAGCGAGCGGGCGGCGACATGCGGTACCGGCTCCAAGCCCTCGGCGCGCAGGCGCCGGGCGACGGCAACGGTGTCGGCGGGATCGGAGCCGGGAAGGAATGTCACGTTGACGGTGGTGCCCGGCGCCAGGTGGTCGTCGAAGCGGCCGACCTTGGCGGCCGAGGTCGGCGTGGTCTCGACCGAGAAGTCCCGCATCAGCGCGGCGATCTCGGCGGCGGAGGCGTGGGACAATAAAGTCGGCTGGCTCATCGGCGACATATCCTCCACCACGCGATCAACCCGGACACCGCGACACTAAGCGGTGATTTGGCTCCGGATGATGGTGTCGCTCCGCCGCAGAACGCCTCAAATCCGACACGCATTCGTTCCGCCGATTCCGATTGTCTCGGGATCGACTTCCAGGCATGTCACGGCGACATCGTCCGTGGAGGATCGCGATGACCGAGCGCAGCCGCACCGTCACCTGGGCCGATCCGGCGGAGCTGGCCGCCGCGGTACGCGACCTGTCGGGCCTGGAGCTGTTCGCGAGAATCATCGCCGGCGAATTCCCGACCCCGAGCATCGGCGCCACCGTCGGCTTCCGGCTGGTCGAGGCCGAGGAGGGCCGGGCGGTGTTCGAGGGCGAGTGGGGCGAGCACCTGCTGAACCCGGCCGGCGGCCTGCATGGCGGCTGGTACGGGCTGGTGCTGGACTCGGCGATGGGCTGCGCCGTGCACGCCACCCTGCCCGCCGGAACCGGCTACACCACCCTCGAGTACAAGGTGAACATCACCCGCGCGGTGACGGCCCAGAGCGGGACGCTGCGCGCCGAGGGATGGGTGGTGCACCGCGGCCGACGCACCGCCACCGCCGAGGCCCGGGTCGTCGACGCCGCCGGCAAGGTCTGCGCCCACGGTTCCGAGACCTGCCTGATCCTCGGCGGTTAGCCCGGATATCTCACAGAAGGAAGGTGCATCGGGGCTCTGTATAGGCGGTAATTCTTCTGCAACAAAGAGTTAGCCACAAGCAGAGGAGTTCCCCGATGCCGACAGAGTGTAGCGCGCAAGGCTTCTCGTTTTCCAGGGTCGAAGGACGCGCCGTGGTTGCCGGGTTCGACGGCGGCATGGTGAGTTCCGATGCCGGGGCGTTGCTGCTGGGTGCGACCGACCGTGCGATCGGGCTGATCGATCGCTTTGCCTCCTGCTTCGAGGACGGCCGGCGGCAGGAGTATGTGATCCACAAGACCCGCGCCATGGTGATGCAGCGGGTCTGCGCGATCGCCCTGGGCTACGAGGACGTCAACGACCACGACAGCCTGCGCCGCGATCCGGTGCTGGGCGCGCTGGCGGGCTGCCTGGAGGCGCGCCACGAGCGTTGCGAGCCGCTGGCCGGCAAGTCGACGCTGAACCGGCTGGAGCATGCGCCGGCGGGTCCCGGCGACCGCTACCACAAGATCGCTCACGACCCGGCCGCCATCGAGGGGCTGTTCGTCGATCTGTTCGTGGACGCGCACCGCAAGGCACCGAAGCGGCTGGTGCTCGACCTGGACGCCACCGACGACCCGGTCCATGGCAACCAGGAAGGGCGGTTCTACCAAGGCTATTACGGCCACTACTGCTATCTGCCGCTGTACATCTTCTGCGGCCGGCATCTGCTGGCGGCCAAGCTGCGGCGCGCCGACATCGACGCCTCGGCCGGCGCCGTCGAGGAGGTCGCCCGCATCGTCGCGCAGATCCGCCGCCGCTGGCCCCGGGTGCGCATCCTGCTGCGTGCCGACAGCGGCTTTGCTCGCGAGGAACTCATGGCCTGGTGCGAGGCCGAGAGGGTCGACTACCTCTTCGGCCTGGCCCGCAACAAGCGGCTCCAGGCCCGGATCGCCCGGCCGATGCTGGAAGCCGAGCGGATCGCCACGCACAGCGGCCAGACGACACGCCGGTTCGCCGACTTCCTGTGGACCACCCGGAAAAGCTGGAGCCGGCGGCGGCGGGTCGTCGCCAAGGCCGAGTGGATAACCGGTCGCACCAAGCGCGGCGCCAACCCGCGGTTCGTCGTCACCTCGCTGAAGCCGGCCGAGTACGGGGCCCGCGAACTCTACGAGGACATCTACTGTGCCCGCGGCGAGATGGAGAACCGCATCAAGGAGTGCCAGCTCGACCTGTTCGCCGACCGCACCTCGACCGCCACCATGCGCGCCAACCAACTGCGGCTCTGGTTCGCTTCCATGGCCTACGTGCTGATGGCCGCCCTGCGCCGCATCGGCCTCAAGCATACCCAGTTCGCCACCGCCACCTGCGGCACCCTGCGCCTCCGCCTTCTCAAGATCGGCGCCCTGGTCCGCCTCAGCGTCCGGCGCCTCAAGGTCGCCATGCCATCGGCCTATCCCTGGCAGCACGAATGGGCCCTGGCATACGCCCAGTTAACCGCCGCCGCGGCGTAAGCGGCAAACCAACCCACCCATCAATCACTCAGGATCATCGCCGGGCTGCTCCAACCGATACCAGCGGAAAACCACCCATGCCTAACCAAATCCCGACATCCCAAACGACCGATACCAATGCCTACAACCGCGACCGTGTGAGATATCCGGG
>Ga0222653_1000655_pt1 | contig 19450 bp, 14 predicted proteins | sample AntAcemetagen419_FD_179856 | JGI IMG/M metagenome (GOLD analysis project Ga0222653, IMG submission 179856) | Saline water microbial communities from Ace Lake, Antarctica - #419 | ecosystem: Environmental > Aquatic > Non-marine Saline and Alkaline > Saline | place: Antarctica: Ace Lake...
TTTTGACTATCGGTCATCCTGGAAACTTTGCTGTTAGCGCAGCCGAAAAACTAGAGAAGGAAGGACTCGACGTGGCTGTCTATGACATGCGATTTGTAAAGCCTTTAGACGAAATTTTACTCCACGAAGTATTCTCAAAATTTGATAAAGTAATCACCGTAGAAGATGGTTGCTTGATGGGGGGGCTGGGAAGCGCTATACTCGAATTTATGGCTGACCATGGCTACAACGCTAAAGTAAAAAGACTGGGTATAGAAGATAAATTTTTCGAACACGGAACTCAAAATCAGCTTTTTACAGAGGCAGGTTTTAACGTAGATGATATTGCCGCAACAGCTGAAGAGATGCTTGCTGCGAAACTTCAAAAATTGAGTAAGTTTTCAGCTGGGTAAACTGACTCGAGGACTCTAAATGAAAAAAGGCATCCGTTATAAATGGATGCCTTTTTTATTGTCAAATAGAAAGCGACTAAACTGGCTTCAGTTTAAAGTCTTCCAAAAACTTCGTGGTGAAGTTTCCTTTCTTAAAGTTTTCGTCTTCGAAAAGCTGAATGTGGAAAGGTATGGTAGTCTTTACACCTTCAATAATGTATTCGCTCAGTGCGCGGTGCATTTTCTTGATTCCTTCTTCACGCGTTTGTGCGACCACAATTAATTTCGAAATCATCGAATCGTAATTGGGAGGAATCGTGTAACCAGAATATACATGCGTATCCACTCGAACACCGTGTCCTCCAGGAGAGTGATAAACGGTGATCATTCCAGGGCTGGGACGGAAATCGTTGAACGGATCTTCGGCATTGATACGGCACTGAAATGCATGCATCCTAGGCTCGTAATTGTGACCACTGATAGGAATACCTGCGGCAATTTTAATCTGCTCTTTGATAAGGTCAAAATTGATCACCTCTTCCGTAATGGTATGCTCCACCTGAATTCGGGTGTTCATTTCCATAAAGTAGAAGTTGCGGTGCTTGTCAACCAAAAATTCTACGGTTCCTACACCTTCGTAATTCACGGCTGCCGCTGCTTTAATGGCAGCATCACCCATTTTCTTGCGAAGGGCTTTCGTCATAAAAGGTGAAGGAGTTTCTTCAACCAATTTTTGGTGTCTTCGCTGAATGGAGCAATCGCGTTCACCCATATGGCAGAAGGTTCCAAACTGGTCACCTGCTACTTGAATTTCTATGTGGCGCGGCTCTTCGATGAACTTCTCCATATAGATTCCATCGTTGCCAAATGCGGCAGAGGCTTCTCTCTGAATGTCTTCGAAGAATTTTGGAATGTCTTCTTCATTCCATACTACTCGCATTCCTTTTCCACCGCCACCAGCAGTAGCTTTCATCATTACAGGCAGACCGATTTCTTTTGCCGTTTTACGGGCATGGTCACCATCTTTTAATAGGCCTTCAGAACCAGGAACACATGGAACGCCAGCCGCAGCCATAGTAGATTTAGCCGTGGCTTTATCTCCCATTCCCTCAATTTGCTCTGGACTAGCTCCAATGAATTTGATGCCGTTTTCGCCACAGATTCGAGAGAATTTGGCATTTTCAGAAAGGAAACCATAACCAGGATGTATAGCATCTGCGTTGGTGATTTCTGCAGCAGCAATGATGCTCGGTATCTTGAGGTATGAGTCGGAGCTCGGGGCAGGCCCAATGCAAACCGCCTCATCTGCAAATCTAACGGGTAGGCTATCTGCATCAGCTTTGCTGTAAACGGCCACCGTTTTTATACCCATTTCTTTACAGGTACGAATTACCCTCAAAGCGATTTCGCCTCGATTGGCAATCAGGATCTTCTTAAACATAGGTTTCGAATTGATTAAGACGGATCGATCAAGAACAAAGGTTGGTCGTATTCAACGGGTGTAGCATCATCTACTAATACTTTCACCACTCTCCCTTCTATTTCAGCTTCAATTTCGTTGAAAAGCTTCATAGCTTCAATCACACATACCACTTTCCCATTCTTTACATCGTCTCCTACAGAGATAAACGCATCCTTATCAGGACTGGAAGACCGATAGAATGTCCCAATCATTGGAGATTTTACAGTGATGTAATTCGAGTTTTCCTCCGCCTTCTCCTCTTTCGGAGCGCTAGGTGCAGGTGCAACTTGAGGTTGAATCATTTGTTGAGGTGCCGCCATCATTTGTGGCATTGCCATAGGCATCTGTGGCTGAATGAAGGCTTCTGCTTGCGCTGCTGCTCCTCTTCCTCTCTTTTTGTTGGGGTCAGATTTTATGGTGATCTTAAAATTTGACTGTTCGATTTCTACTTCCGTAACACCAGAGCGGGATACGAATTTGATCAAATCTTGTATTTCAGTAAGTTTCATTGGTCAAACTGTTATTTCGCTAAAGATAAAAATGTTTGTTTAGTTGGAGTCGTATGCCCACTTTAAGTACACCGACCCCCAAGTAAAGCCACCTCCAAAGGCGGCTAGTATTATATTGTCTCCTTTTTTCAATTTGTTTTCCCACTCCCAGAGGCAGAGCGGAATCGTTCCATTGGTAGTATTTCCATACTTCTGAATGTTGATCATTACTTTGGAACTGTCAACACCCATTCTGCGGGCTGTAGCATCTATGATGCGCAAATTTGCCTGATGAGGCACTAACCAACTTATATCGTCGCTTTTTAGATTGTTGCGCTCCATGATTTGCTCAGCGACATCGGCCATTTTGCTTACGGCAAACTTAAAAACTGTTTTGCCTTCTTGAAAAACGAAGTGCTCCTTGTTTTCAACTGTTTTGATAGAAGACGGATAAAGTGAACCTCCCGCTTTTTGATGGAGGAATTCTCGTCCGCTTCCGTCGCTATGTAAAATGGAGTCTTGAATTCCCATTCCCTCTTCGTCAGGCTCTATCAAGACGGCCCCAGCTCCATCACCGAAAATGATGCACGTTGCTCGGTCTTCGTAGTCGATAATCGAGCTCATTTTGTCGGCACCAACTACTATGATCTTCTTGTATTTTCCAGTCTCAATGAATTGCGAAGCCGTCGATAGCGCATAAATAAAACCGCTGCAGGCAGCCATTAAGTCATATGACCACGCTTTTTTAAGTCCGCATTTGTCAGAAATGATATTTGCTGTAGATGGAAATAGATGGTCAGGTGTGGCTGTCGCACAAATGAGCATATCTATCTCCTCTGGGTCGATCCCTCTTTTTTCTAGCAGTCTAGACACTGCCGCTGCCCCTAGATCACTAGTAGCTTTTGTCGGGTCTTTTAGAATTCGTCGCTCCTCAATTCCTGTCCTGGATTTGATCCATTCATCGTTAGTGTCGACCATTTTTTCTAGGTCGGCATTAGTCAGCTTATCTTCGGGAATGTAGCCTGATACGGCAGTAATTGCAGCCTTTCTATCGCTCATAAGGGTTGCACTTAAATTTTACAATTCGCCAAAGGTAGAAAACTTATCGATCTGCATATCGGAGGCTGCTACGAGGGTTGTTAACGAAAAAAATCAGCCCAAGAGAGCTGATTTTATGCGGTATTCTTATTACTGGCTTAGTCTACTGACTTCTCCATTACCACTTGACCCTTATAGTACAATTTATCCTCGTACCAATGAGCGCGGTGATAAACGTGAGCTTCACCTGTGGTCTTGTCGACCGCTAGGGTGGGAGCAGATGTTTTGTAATGAGTTCTGCGTTTGTCTCTTCTCGTTTTGGAGATTTTCCGTTTAGGATGTGCCATTTCGCCTTGTTTTAATTACTTCAATTTTCTTAACACTTCCCATCTTGGGTCTATGTCTTTGTTTCCTTGGTTTCCACTCAATCTGCTGATCGTATCTTGATCGCACTCGTCGAGTGATTCATGAGCTGCTTTAAGAGGCATATTTAAAATAACCATCTCGTTGATTCGACTAGAAACATCCAGTTCATGTTCACTTGGCAATAAAACAATGATATCATCGATATCCAACGGTTTTTCGTCGCCATACTTAACAATCACCCTATCGGTGCACTCAAGAGTTAACTCCATCGTGTCACCACACCGATCACAAGGAACTTCTCCTGTGCCATTGGCACTAAAGTTCAAGATGACCATATTTGATGTTTTCTCTAGCAGAAGCTTAACCCTAATATTCGGGTTTTTAAGCAATTCACTATCGAAGGATTCAAAGAACAAGTGGTTCAATTCAAATTCGTAATTATGAATCCCTGGCTTTAAACCGTAAATGGGTATTACGAATTGTTTCATGACCTGTCCCGTAGAGGGTCGGCAAAGGTAGATAAATTTTGAATAAACTAAAAAGGAGAAGGATTATTCTTTTTTAGTTACTTCCATGGCATTTGCGGCGAGCAGTCTATTTTCTGTTCGATTCTTGTAAATGTCACATGCCATATAGATAGCCTGTCTAAAGCTTTGCTCATTGGCGACACCTTTTCCAGCAATGTCATAGGCTGTTCCGTGAGCGGGTGAAGTGCGCACAATGGGCAGTCCTGCTGTGTAGTTGACACCATAATCGCCTGCAATTGATTTGAAAGGAATCAAGCCTTGGTCGTGGTACATCGCGAGGACGGCATCAAACTTTTTGAATGTTTCACCCGCAAAAAATCCGTCGGCTGGATAAGGACCAAAAGCGAAAACACCCTGTTCTTTTGCTTCATTGATTGCGGGTATAATCACTTCTTTTTCTTCCGTCCCGAGCAAGCCATTGTCTCCCGCGTGAGGATTAAGACCCAATACGGCGATTTTTGGTTTCTGAATGGTGAAGTCCATTTCCAGTGACTTATCCATCGTCAGAAGTTTTGAAACAATTTGTTCTTTCGTGATCTTCTCGCTTACCTCCTTCAAAGGCACATGGCCAGTTACCACTCCAACACGAAGGTCTTCCGAGCACATCAACATTAATGCTTGGTCGACATTGCTATACTTAGCCAAGTATTCGGTGTGTCCTGGAAAGTCAAACCCTTTCTGTTGAATATTTTTCTTGTTGATAGGAGATGTGATCAGCACGTCTATCTTATTTCCTGCAAGATCTTTTACCGCAGCTTCCAATGACATGAAAGCTAATTTCCCCGCTATTTCTGTCACTTCACCCGGGGAAATAGGAAGTTCTTGTTTTGTTAAAGAAACAAGGTTCACTTTTTTTGGGATGGCGTCAGCAGCATCTTTTATTCCGTGAAAGGAAAACTGCTCAATATCCAACTCCTTTTTGTAGGCATTAAGCACACGATTTGAACCATAAACAATTATAGTTAGATCTTGTGATAGTCTATTGTCTGATACTGTTTTTAGGATAATTTCGGGACCGATCCCGTTCATATCTCCGAGCGTAATACCTACGCGTATTTTTTCAGTGATCATGCGCTCAGTTTTTTGAAGAATTCATAAAGTAAGTGAACACCAAAGCCTGTGGCCCCTTTTGGTAAATAACCTCTTGCTGAAGGAAGAAATGCAGGCCCTGCGATGTCGATATGCATCCAAGGGTAATCCGTAAATTTTTGTAGAAATTTACCAGCAATAATTACATCCGCCATTGGTGTTGGACCTAAATTTCGGGTGTCGGCGATATCGCTATGCAAGTCAGTTTCGTAGTCATCCCAAAGTGGGAATTCCACCAAACGCTCGTGCGAAGCAAAACCAGCATTTATCAAAGTCTTTTTCGTTTTTTCGTCGGCAGTTCCCATAGCGGCAGCGGCGTAGTTTCCTATAGCACGCATCGAAGACCCAGTGAGCGTGGCTAAGTCCATTACCAAAGAAGGGTGGTACTGTTTGGCATAAGCCAATGCGTCGGCCATTACTAGACGACCTTCAGCATCCGTATTCATCACTTCCACGTGGGTTCCGTCGTACATAGTTATAACGTCTCCAGGCCCATAGGAGTCTGGCCCCAGTTGGTTGTCTGTAGCAGGTATCAAGCCTATGATATGCAGAGGCACCTCGTTCAAAGCACATGCGTGAATAGCTCCAGCTACTGCAGCCGCTCCACCCATGTCACATTTCATAATATCCATGGAATTGGCCGTAGGCTTTAGGCTCAATCCACCCGTATCATAGACGATACCTTTACCAACCAGAACTATTGGACTTTTGTTGGTTGCGTTTTTGGGTTTGTATTCTATAATTGAGAAAGTAGGTTCCTTTGTACTCCCCTGATTTACGCTAAGTAATCCCCCCATTTTAAGGGACTTAATGCGGGATTTCCCTAAAACTTCTACGCTATATCCGCCTCTTTGCCCAGCATTGACTATGCGTTGAGCAAGCTCCTTGGCTGTAAGTACGTTAGCGGGCTCATTTACCAAGTCTCGAGCGAAGAATATTGCTTCCGTCAAACCAGTCAATTCTTTGATTTCGTTATCAGAAGAAGATAAAATCGAAATTCGCTCCAAGTAATAGGGGTTGCTCTCCTTTTTATAAATTTCAAATCGGTAATCCTTCGAGGCCATACCAAGGGCAATGAAAGTAGAGCCTTCGTCTGCTAGTTCGACTTCTTTTGATCTTTGCCTTGATAATTCTTCCCACACAGATGATCCGAATTGTCGAAACTGTTCAGATTTGTTCTTTCCACTTTCTAAAGGCGCGCCCTGAATTAAAAAGAGATTGCCATCTTGGATAGTCCTTACTTTTTGTCCTTCAGCAAATTTAGCTTTGAGGGACTTTTCACCATCACTTGTAATTATATCGGCTACGCTTTTAGGTATTTTGATACCTATAAAGCAAATAGGATTATTACCAGATAATGTTTTTAGCTTTTTATAGACTGGAAGCATGGTTTTCATTTTAGAAACACAAAACTAACTTTTTCCAGCTGACCACTGGGAGACTGAACTAGGCGTAATTTTAGATGTTAGACAGGAGGATAGACGTTAAGTTCGTTCTTCTTTTGCTACTTTTAGATCATTGATTTTTCAGGACTTGAAAAGAACTCTCATTGTACTTGTTTCCCTTTTGTTTTCGCTTTTGGCGAATGCCACCCATAATAGGGCAGGCGAGATTACATACAAGCATGTATCAGGAAACACTTACGAGTTCACTGTATTTACTTATACGAAAATCTCTGCGCCTGCCGACAGGCCATGGTTGCCGATTGTTTGGGGCGACGGAAGTCCTGCCGACAGTCTAGAGCGATCGCAAATCAATTCATTCCCTGATCGAGATTCCCAAGAGAACGTCTATATCAAACGACACACATTTCCAGGGTCTGGAGAATATGAGATTTGCATAACGGATCCCAACAGAAATGGAGGGATTCTAAATATTGATAATGGGAATTCATTATTTGTGGTTTTTGCTATCCAAACAAAACTCAGAATATCTGCAGCCGTTCTAGCCAATAACTCTGTTCGTTTCACAAATCTTCCGCTGCAGGATGCGTGTAAATTCCAGCCTTGGGTTTACAATCCAGGAGCAGTCGATATTGATGGAGACAGTTTGTCATTCAAGCTCGTTCCAAGTATGGGCGCGGGCTGCGCGCCTTTTGAATTGGGTTTTTATGTTTACCCTGACGAGGTAAATGCGTTAGGAGGTTCACCCGATCCTACGAACAATATAAATATCGACCCACTTACGGGAACGATTATTTGGCAATCGCCACAGCGAAACGGAGAGTATAACATCGCATTCATTGTTGAAGAGTGGAGAAATGGTGTGAGCCTGGGACAAGTAATGCGCGATATGCAAATAGTAGTGGATGACTGCGCCAATCTACCGCCCGAGATTGGTTTTATACCAGATACTTGCATAGAGGCTGGTCAAAATCTCAATTTTGAAATTACGGCTACCGACCCTGAGGGTTCTAATTTGGAGATTGCCGCTTTCGGGCTTCCTTTTGAAGTCGATAACGCGGCTATCATAATCCAAGAGGGAATGATGCCTCCAGTGCAAGCAGAGTTTCGGTGGGACACCGAATGTCCAAATGTGCGCTTACAGCCGTATCAAGTTACGTTTCAAGTGACGGACAATGGTCCTGGAGTGCCACTTGTGGACATTACCACCATGAATATCACAGTGGTGGCGCCCGCGCCTGAGAACTTGCAGGCAGAAGCCATTGGCAGTTCCATACAGCTCAACTGGGACCCCTCACCCTGCGCCGAGGCAATCGGATATAAGATTTATAGGCGCATTGGTCCTTTCGGGTTTGAACCAGGCCAGTGCGAAACAGGTGTGCCTGAATACACTGGCTTTAGTCTAATAGACACTACCTTGGGAGTGTTCAGCACTTCTTTTCTAGACAATGATGAAGTCCTTTTCGGCCGACAAAATTGCTACATGGTTGTGGCTTGCTTTCCTGATGGAGCGGAAAGTTATGCAAGCAATGAATCATGCGCGGAGATTATTTTTGGAATTCCGATCATTAAGAAGAACAGTGTTGGTATTACCGCCTTTGCTGGTGTCGATACCGTAAGTTGGAGAAACCCAATTGATCTTGATCTTGACGTATTTCCGGGGCCGTATCAATACAGATTGTTTCGCTCAGAGGGCTATGGAGCTGCTGAAGATCTCGTATTTGAATCGATCATAGAAGTCAATTTAGAGGATTTGCCATTGACTTTTACACCCCCACCGTTTACCAATACCCTTGATACGGCGAATACATATAGGGTAGAGTTAATGAGTAATGGTGAGTTCGCAGCACGCTCAAATTTGGCCTCTAGCATCTTTCTTCAACTCATTCCAAATGACAATCAAATGGAGCTGACTTGGATAGAAGAGACCCCTTGGCCCAATTATCTGTATGACATCTTCAGAAGGGCGGAAGGTGAGGCGGATTTTCAACTCCTTGCCACAATTGATACGGTGGGATATTTAGACTTAGACTTGCGCAATAATCGAGAGTACTGTTATTACTTAATTGCAAAAGGATCCTATTTCGCTGAGCTTGAAAATGACACCCTAATCAATTATTCCCAACAAGCTTGTTCCATCCCGTTTGATCGCAGTCCACCCTGTCCTCCTGAGCTTTTTGGAGAATCAGATTGTGTAGATCTATTTGTAGATCTGGAATGGACCAACCCGAATATAGAATGCGAGGATACCGATGATGTGACTGGATACAATCTATACTATTCACCCACGGAAGACGGTGATTTTGAGTTGTTGGAATCTTTCCAAGGAGAGTTTTCAAATGAGTTGTTCAGAGATTTGCTGGATGAAAATTCTATTTCAGGGTGTTATTCAGTTACCGCACTCGATTCACTATCTCCATGGCCAGATGGTAGTTTGGTTCAAAATGAAAGTGAGTTTAGCAATATTGTTTGCTTTGACAATTGTCCTGAATATGCTTTTCCAAACGTCTTCACGCCGAACGGCGACGGAAGAAATGACATTTTGATCCCATTCCCAATCAGGTCTGTAGACGCGGTAGAATTTTCGGTATTCAATCGTTGGGGAGGAATAGTCTTTGAATCCACCGACCCGAAAATTCTATGGAATGGAGAGAACATTCAATCGGGTGGTATCGTTACTGATGGCACATACTTTTACGTTTGCAGAGTTTTTACCATAAGACTTACCGGCATAGAACCGATAGATCTATCAGGTTACATTACCATTTTCGCTGAAAAAGGAAACATCCTAGATTAACCCCAACATGTTTACAGGTATTATTGAAACAACGGGCTCAGTGAGGTCCATTGCACGAGAAGGAAAGAATATACACTTCACTATTAAATCAGCAGTCAGTGACGATCTTAAGATCGACCAGAGCATTGCTCACGATGGTGCTTGCCTCACTGTGGTTGAATTGTCAGAAGGTTCTCATGTGGTTACGGCTATTGCCGAAACATTGAGAAAAACGAGTCTGGGGAGCTGGAAAGTAGGGACACACGTCAATCTCGAGAGGTGTATGCCCATGACGGGAAGGTTTGACGGGCACATCGTCCAAGGGCACGTCGATACCACTGGAACGGTCACCGAGGTTTATGAAGAAGGGGGAAGTTGGAGATTCTTTTTCGAACACGAAGAGAACATGGATTTCATGACTGTCCCAAAGGGTTCTATAACCATCAATGGCGTGAGTCTCACCGTTGTTGATAGCTCACCAAAAGGTTTTTCGGTTGCTATTATTCCCTATACCTACGAGCATACTGGTTTCAAAAATTTCGCTGCAGGCGATACTGTGAATCTTGAATTCGACATTATTGGTAAATACGTCAGAGAAATGATGAGGCGCGAAAAAAAGACCAACGAGAGTCTTAGCTAGAGAGTTCATTAGCAAGGCGCATTCATTTTTTAACACTTAGCGAAAGCGATCTCACAACCACCGAGCGTAATCAAGAAGTCCGCCTTAGGCGGATGACTGCAATTCTTTCAGCTTGATCTGCAATTTTTAAAGCAAGTCCATAGACCAAGCTTCAGGCATGGTGCAACGCCGATAACGGACTATCTAGGTAGACTCAACTAGAATACTTCAGAAGCGATTTCCTTTACGGCTTCTGATCTACCCATGGTGTAATAGTGCAGGCATGGTACGCCGTGTTCTAGCAGTTCTTGACTTTGTTTAATCGACCATTTAACTCCAACTTTCTTTACTTGATCATTGGTTTTACAATCCATTAACTGATCAGCCAAATCTTCGGGGAAGTCTATAAAGAATGTCTTCGGCAAAAACTGAATATGACGCAGGGATGTAATTGGCTTGAGCCCCGGGATGATGGGAACTTTAATTCCTATATCTCGGCAGCGTTTCTCAAAGTCGAAAAACTTCTGATTGTCATAAAACATTTGAGTGGTTATGTATTCAGCGCCAGCATCTACCTTTTGCTTAAGGTATTTCAAGTCGGTTTTACCGTTCATCGACTCGTAATGTTTTTCAGGGTACCCAGCTGAGCCGATGCAAAAGTTGGTCTTTCCACTATTTTCATTTTCCTCGTGTAGATAACTGCCTTGATTCAAATGAGCAATCTGATCAATCAGTTCTTCCGCGAACTGGTGTCCAAGTTCTTCGGGTACAAAATTGTTTTCACTTTTGATGGGGTCACCTCGGAGCGCCAATACATTGTCTACACCCAGAAAGTGAAGATCAATCAAGGCGTTTTCGGTCTCTTCCTTTGTGAATCCTCCGCATATAAGGTGAGGAACCGCATCAATGTCGTAATGGTTAATAATTGCTGCACAAATCCCAACGGTTCCAGGTCGCTTTTTAATGCTGACCTTCTTAAGCATATCGTTCGGAAACTTTTTATAAATGTATTCTTCGCGGTGATAGGTAACATTAATAAAAGGAGGATTGAAATCCATCAATGGGTCTATTCCTCGATAAATGTCTTCTATTCCCTTTCCCTTGAGAGGGGGCAATATTTCGAACGAAAAGAGGGTGCTCTTAGCTCGATTCAGGTGTTCTGTTACTTTCACGCTCCGTGTTTTAGGGGCTAATATAAAAGACAAGCCCTAATATCGAGCTTGTCTTTTAGTATAATAATTTGAAAGGATTATTGTTCGCTACCTTCTTCGGTAATTATCGTAAGATTCCCTGTTTCAATTTTGTCGACGGACGGAAGCTTCAACTCATAGAAGTAGACCCCTCCAGGAAGATCGTCGGGATTCCAACCCTTATTTTCGGCTTGGTATTGATCATAAGACGAACTAGAGAAAACCTCTTGACCCCATCGATTAAATACAGCTAGAGATGCTCCTGGGAAAAACTCAACGAATTGAACCTGGAATAGATCATTCAAGCCGTCACCATTTGGTGTGACGATATTGGGAATGTTGTAGACACAAGCAATAGGAGTAAAGATTAATGTATCTCGACCTGGCTCTGGACATCTGCCATACTCATCAAAGGTAAAGACAGTGGCCATGTAACTTTCTACAGGTTCAAACGAAAGTGGCGGGAAGTTTTGGAATTGGTCAAAATCAAAATCAGTAGTGGGGGTTAGTGCACCAGGATTAATCGGAGCAAGTTCCCAGAAGTAAGATCCATTTCCAGCTCCTTGCAGCACTGCAGTTAGATTAAGAGAATCATCTTCAAAACAAAAGATTGGATTTTCTGGGAGAATCGTCAAATCAGGTTGCTCAAACCACTTGAAGTTTCGGGTAACCGCATCATTTGGACACCTTACGTCGGTATAGGTGATGAGGTAATCCCCGAATTCAGGAGCGATGATTTCAGTTACAATGGCATCAGGTGCTGAGAAGATAATTCCATCATCGTCGGTAGTCCATGAACCACCAATACTTTCGGGAACTACTTCTACTGCCCTAAAGCGCGGGACTAGACCACATATCGTATCACCTTCGAAGTTTACTTCAATCGCAGTTACATTAGAAGTATCTGCTGCGCTGCCGCAAAAACCAGTAATGGTCAGTATGATTTCTCCTGAAGAGTTAACCGTTGTGGCGTAGTCAGTTGTGTTGTAAGTACCACCGTCTTGTGTCCAATTGATAAAGAAGTTGCCCGAATTAGCCTCTTGAGGTCCCGCATCGTATAGTATGCTAGATCCACCGCATAGCACGGTGTCTTCGAAGAAAGGCTGTATTTGTGGGACAGGACGAAAATCAATTTCTGCTTGATCGGTATACCCACAATTGGTTTCTATGTATTCCAGGTTGTAAATCCCAAATTCTGTGGCAGTAATAGTGGTAAAACCAAATTCATTCTCCTCAGAGAAGATTAATTCAGCTGTTTCGGTAGGCAGGTCAAGAATTTCATAGACACCTCCATCTGGGTCATTATTTGGATTTAGAGAGTCGATTAAAAAACAAGCGATATTGCTGCTAAAAAGAGGCAGCGGTCTCACGTATACAAAGAAGGTGGTGTCATGGATACACCCAAAACTATCCTCTACCACAAAGGTGAATGCATTGTTTCCTTCGCTAGAGGGAACAATAGTAATGCTAGTGTCTGAGTTGAATACAATGTCCTCATCTTCTACCCAAAATGTGTTTACAATTTCTGGGGTGTAGTAAATGGTGTCTAGTTCGAAGTCTGGTCCGAATTCCATGCTCCAATTGAAAATGTATCCATTATCTACTCCAATGTTGTCTCTTATGGTTATTGTCCAATCGCCATTAAGGGGGCATCCATTAAAAGAAGTTTCGAATTCTTCTGCAGGTAGATAGGTTCCTGAAATCATGGCATTCCCACCAGGAGGAAATGAGTTTACAGGCACTGTGTTTCCGCCTGCAAATTCGTCAGCCATGGCTTGAAGGGGCCCATCATCCGAAAAACAATAATCGAATCCGATTCCTTCGGTTTCTGCGCCATCATCATTGGCATCACCCAAAAAAGTACCGCCACCGGCAAAACCATCTCCCGGGTAACCGCCGGCTCCCGCAAAACCATCGAACAACAATGCTGTCTGACCATTTGGACAAGTGAGCCATGCCTCTAAATCTCCTAGATAAGTGTGTTCCATATTCAAACAAACATTTATCAAATCCCCTGGCTGAGAAATAACAGGATCTTCTAGGTAGCCCTCTATTTCTATAGTTGTTTGATATTCCTCCCCGTTGCCGTCAGGCAAGAATCGGCTATCTGTAAAGTCGTAATTTGGTTGCACGATACTCGTACTTGGACTTACACCAACGGTATCGGGAAATAGAATACCCCCAGTAATAACGGTTGTGTCACCTAGGCAAAGGGTATCACCAAAAACGATGTTCGAAAAAATTGGACGAGGTGCCATCAGTAAGTAGGCTTCATAGCCTTCGACTTTTCCTTCCACATCTATTACAGTAATCGTGGCTAAATAACCACCTGGTTCAGGATAGCTGTATGTCAGTGTATTGAGGAAAACACCCTCAAATACATCACCATTGCCCATATCCCAAATGAAATTGCATTCAGCGGCAAGTTGCTCATATCCGTCACCCGTCGCATCAGATAGAGGGAATGATGGATTTGCCGTGAAATCGAGCGTGTCCCCAAAACAGAAAGTGATGACATTTTCGTCAAGGCCTATGTCTGGAAAAGTATCAGTGGATAATCCGAATGGTGGATCGATAAACACAGAAAGAGTGAAAGGTTGAAGTTCTCTAATACAATTAATTTGCGCTAGAAATCCTTCTCCTGAGCTGTTCTCGCCAGATTCCCAGACAAAGGTCACGCAAGGAACCGTTGTTGTTAAAAACACACCATCTGGATCGGTGATGCTGTTAAAGGCGCCTAAAAGTTCGCCGCCTGTGCCAACGCCTGCATAAATAAAGAGCGTACTGTTGCCATCTACATCCCACAAATTGAGGGTGTCATTTCCATTAATCTGTGGGATCATGATGATTTGAACGGAATCACCTACCAACGTATTTAAACAAGCTGTGATTTGATAGGTCTCACCTGGAAGGTAATTCCCATCGTCAGCATTGCTATCCGTAATATAAATTGGATTATCACAATTCGTTGATTCAACCGTTCCTCCATCAGAAATGGGTATAAGTTCTTGTGCGGAAACTGAATTTAACGCTACTGCTAATAAGAGGACTAGCGCTCCCTTGACATCAAAATGCATAGAATGAGATTTGATTATTGTTGTGATGAGCGAATTCGCGAAAATTCTTTGCTGAACTGAGTATTGGATTTCAAGACGAGGTATTGACTCATCCCCTTTATTCTATAAACGTTGGATTTATTTCGATCCATAGCGATGTTTAAATCCAAGATGTTGAAATTTTCCAAATCCTTAATTTTGACTACTTCCCCTGACATCATGGTTTTTCCCGTCGCTTCGCCATCTACAATCGTGTAGCTATGGTCGAGGTAATAGGTCCAGTACTCAATGGTAGAAGGCTGATTTTCATTTAGCTCAGCAATTCGATCTTCAGAATATCGGGCTAAAAGTCTCTGATCGAATTGCGATTGGCCCATAGAGCCAATACAAATGGTTAAAACCACCAGGGTAAATAAGGTTTTCATAATAGTGTTGACGTAAGTTGTACAGTTTGCGTTGCCACAGATTCGCAAATATAGTAAGATAGTAACATTGACGACTGAATGCCCAGGTCTATCAATGTCTTCTTGGAACGTTATTTTCTTCACTATGAAATTCTCAACTACTCGATGGGACTGAATTGTTCAAATTTCCGCTTCGCTTTTTCCTTAGGACATTCCAAGCCAAAAAGCGTATTTTTGCATTCGATTTATAAGGTATGAAGAACATCCGAAATTTCTGCATCATCGCTCACATTGATCACGGTAAAAGCACACTGGCTGACAGGCTATTACACTTTACTGGAACCATCTCTGATCGAGAGCTTCAAGAGCAAACGCTCGATGATATGGACTTGGAGCGCGAGAGAGGAATAACCATCAAGAGTCACGCGATTCAGATGGACTATGAGTTTGAGGGGGAGAAGTATGTTCTGAACCTGATAGACACGCCTGGTCACGTAGATTTCTCCTACGAGGTGTCTCGATCTATTGCCGCTTGTGAGGGAGCTTTGCTTATTGTCGATGCTACTCAGGGTATCCAAGCGCAGACTATTTCAAATCTTTATTTGGCCTTAGAGGCCGATTTAGAAATCGTCCCCATCCTCAACAAGATGGATTTGGATAGCGCCATGGCCGAGGAAGTGACCGATCAAATCGTCGATTTGATTGGCTGCAAGCCTGAAGATGTTATTCCTGCAAGTGGAAAAACAGGATTGGGTGTAGAAGCTATTCTAAAAGCGGTTATCGATCGTGTGCCTGCCCCTAAGGGCGATACTGAAGCTCCACTTCAAGCCATGATCTTTGATTCGGTTTTTAACTCTTTTCGAGGAATCATCGCTTACTTCCGAATCAGGAATGGAAGCATCAAGAAAGGCGACGAGGTCATGTTTGTCAATACAGGCAAAAAGTACTTTGCCGATGAAATCGGTACGCTCAAGCTCAATATGCTGCCCAAGAAAGAACTCAGTGCGGGTGATGTAGGATATATCATTTCTGGAATCAAGAAGGCGAAGGAGGTTAAAGTTGGAGACACCATTACGCTGGTTCGCAATCCATGCACCGAGGTCGTAAAGGGTTTCGAAGATGTGAAGCCGATGGTCTTTGCAGGAATCTATCCAGTAGATACGGATGAGTACGAAGAGCTTCGTGCGTCTTTGGAAAAATTGCAACTCAACGATGCTTCTTTGGTTTACGAGCCAGAATCATCGATGGCACTTGGTTTTGGTTTCCGTTGTGGATTCTTGGGAATGCTGCACATGGAGATCGTTCAAGAGCGATTGGAGCGGGAGTTTGACATGACCGTAATCACCACCGTGCCAAACGTGGGCTATATCGCCACGACTACGGATGGAAAGACATTTAATGTGAACAACCCTTCCGAATTGCCCGACCCATCCAATATGGATAAGGTGGAAGAACCGTATATCCAGGCGCAGGTAATTACGAAGTCTGACTTTGTAGGGCAAGTGATGAACCTCTGCATCGAGAAAAGAGGAATCCTAAAGAATCAGATTTACCTCACTTCAGATCGAGTTGAGATTACATTTGAATTGCCTCTTGGCGAAATTGTATTTGATTTTTACGACAAGCTGAAAACCCTTTCAAAGGGATATGCTTCTTTCGATTACCATCCCATTGGTTATAAAGTGAGCAACTTGGTAAAGCTCGATATTATGCTAAATGGAGATCCAGTAGATGCCTTGTCTGCCTTGATTCACCGTGACAATGCCTTCGAATTGGGCAAGAAGATTTGCGCAAAGCTGAGAGAGCTCATCCCAAGACAGCAATTTGAGATTGCGATCCAAGCAGGCATCGGTTCTAAGATTATTGCCCGTGAAACCGTTCGCGCTTTAAGAAAAGATGTAACCGCCAAGTGCTACGGTGGTGACATTACTCGAAAGCGAAAACTTCTTGAAAAGCAGAAGAAAGGGAAGAAGCGTATGCGCCAAGTCGGAAATGTTGAGGTGCCACAGCAAGCGTTTTTAGCCGTGTTGCAGTTGGACTAGAAGACTTTTCCCAATATTTTTTCTTTTTCTTTGACGAGCGAGTAACTTTTCGGACACCCTGTCCGTCACACACTCGATACCCTCTGATAAGCCTATGACGGTTGATGACTATAACCAATGTGTTGATGCCCACGCTGACGGGCTGTACCGCTTTATGCTCAAGCATACCCGCGATACGGAACAAGCCCGCGACTTGGTGCAGGAAGCCTTCGCCAAGATGTGGCTGAAGGTGGAAGAGGTCAATGCGGAAAAGGCAAAGAGCTATCTATTCTCGACGGGGTATCACACGATGATAGATCAAATAAGAAGAGACAAGAAAAAAGGAAACTTTAGTGAGGTGGAAGCACATAAGCTTTCGCACAGCAACCAGTACTCAGACCTAAACGAAATATTACACGAGGCGCTGGAGACTTTGCCCGAAAGGCAAAAGTCAGTAGTGTTGCTCAGAGATTACGAAGGATACAGCTACCAAGAAATTGGAGAGATTACTTCCATGTCAGAGAGTCAAGTGAAGGTTTACATCTTCCGTGCCCGGAAAGCACTGAAAAAATACATCGGCAGTATTGAAGCCGTGATTTAATGGAAAAGATTACTCGACATAACTTCGAATCTTTCTTCCTCGACTACCTCGAGGGTGAGTTGAGTGATGAGCTAAAAATGGAGCTGGAAGTTTTCCTAACTGAGAATCCTGATTTGGCGGAAGAGTTGGAAGAATTCGAAAGCGTTTCGCTCAAACCAGAAGCTACTTCCTCGATATGGAATGATTTGAAAGTTCCATCACTCGAAGACTTAGTCAAAAACGAATCCTTAAGAGAGCAGTTGTACTTCAGGTGTGCTGAGGTGCAGGCAAATGTTCACGATGAGAGACTTTTGGTAGAGTTGCTCTCCCTCCATCAATTCAAAGAGGAATATGCGCTTTGGACAACATTAAAACTGGTTTCTACGGCAGAGTCGGTGAATCGAGAAGGGCTTTATCAATTGCCCTTGATGCTTCCAGTGACTTCGGTCAATTATGAGGATTTCTTAATTGCTCGAACTGAGGGAATTCTTTCGGCAGAAGAGAATCTCGCCTTGGAGAATTTTGCAAATGGAATCAAAGGAGGAGAAAAAGATTTGGCCTTAGCCGATTCTTTGCGGCTGGTAGCCCCCAAAGGTGTTTTCTATCCCTACAAAAACGATCTCAAAAAGAAAAAGAAAGGGCTCGTGCTGTTTTATCGAGCAGCAGCTGTATTGCTCTTATTGGGACTGAGTGCATCCGTATTTACGCTGCTCAATCAGGAGGGGTCTATTGATTCAAAATATGCTCAAAGAGAGGCCGTTCAGTCGGCTCCGGATAGTTTGAAGAGCTTGGAATACGAAGTAGAGATAGACAAGGACTCCATTCCCACAAAAAACAAAGCCAAACAATATCAGCTCGAAGAGTGGGAAATACGTGAACCTGACCCTGTTTTTGTAGCTGAGAATACGGAGCCAAAGACCGAGCAAGCGATCGAACGAATAGCTCCCGAAATCGGAGAAGAATTTGACGAAGTAGCATTCGCCGAAGTAGAACCAGTTGAACTCATCGAGGAGTCGGAACAAATTCATCTTCCTGACCCTGATTTTGAAATCCGTAATGAAGATGAAATGATTTTGGCCGAGGAAATCCCTACCGATTCTACAGAGCAGTATCAGACCATAAGTGAAATGGCCCAAGATCGGGTAGCGGATCAATTCAATCTTTCAGACGAAGAAAGAGATGAATTGGCGCTAAGCATGGCCAAGCGATTCACCCAAAGGGCGGGTGAAGCATTGGACTCTGAAGTGAAAAAAGAAGTGGATAAAGAAGGCGATAGACTGACCTATTCACTTCGAATCAGAGGTTTTAAAGTTTCTCACTCCAAGTCAAAGTAACTTTTTCCCGCCCCTATCCGTCACACTTTTGAATACCGAAAACCATAGAATATGAAAACGATAATATCCACTCTAGCACTGCTTGTTTGCATGGTAGCTTCTGCTCAAGAGCCAGAGAAGGCAGACACCAGTTTTAAAACAACTCCTTCCGTTTCACTTAAAGTTGGGGATGATGGTCTTGAGGTGAAAGGTCAGATTGAAGATGGTTCTTATACCGATACTACGAGAATCGAACTCAAGAATTCTTACATCACTATTGTAAGCAAATCTGAATCTGATCAAGAAGATGATGACGATGATGACTGGGATGACTGGAGTAAGCCCAAGTACAAACTCACATGGTGGAATGGAATTGACTTAGGCGTGAATGGAATTCTTAATGAGGATTATGGATCAAATTTGTCTGATGACCCTATATTGGGTATGCTCGAACCAAAACTCGGAAGTTCACGATACATCGCTTTGAACACAGCCCAAATTAAAGGACGATTAGTAAAAGACCATGTTGGGATTGTTACTGGACTTACTATCCAAAGTTACAATTGGAAGTTCTCAGGATCGAATGAATTAGATTTGCTCGGTGATACTATGATAGTTCCAACTGGCGATAAAAACGTCAGTAAGAATAAACTTCGCGCTACTTACATTGGTATTCCTGTCCTTCTAGAGTTTAATACGTCGCTCGATCCGAAAAAAGCTTTTCACATCACTGCGGGAGTCGTAGGA
>Ga0222653_1000657_pt1 | contig 19429 bp, 13 predicted proteins | sample AntAcemetagen419_FD_179856 | JGI IMG/M metagenome (GOLD analysis project Ga0222653, IMG submission 179856) | Saline water microbial communities from Ace Lake, Antarctica - #419 | ecosystem: Environmental > Aquatic > Non-marine Saline and Alkaline > Saline | place: Antarctica: Ace Lake...
CGTCGGCGAGCTTGAGGAAGAGCAGGTAGGTGATCTGCTCGATCCCGCGGCCGCGGGACCGTAACCGACGCCCGCGTTCTTGAGGACGTGGGCGTAGTTCCAGACTTTGGAGACGATGGTTGCTGAGTTGTCGTTACTCATGTGATTTAGTTTTGTTCGTTGAACCAGGAATTGAGAATGGTCAGGATGAGGGTGAAATCATCAGGTTCCCATCGTTCTGCTAAAACTGCCTCGGCCCAAGAATCTTCGCCAGTGAAGTATTTACGATAGATTTTTGCCGCTTTAGAGAATGCCTCTTTCTCCCGAATCGCTTCCAATATGGAACCACTTCTGTCGTTCTCACTTTGAGTCAAGAGTGCGATAACTCGACAGACATCGTGCCCGTGCTTGATGGATTGTTCGCGAAGGAACTTTTGATCCTTTGCTGTGCGTTTTTTATCTTGAGATCTTTCCCAGTTGTCTGCGGCAGCTGTTAACTTCATCACTGTCCAGGTCACGGGATTGGGAACATTGATTGTGACGTCGTCGGTTTTGAAACTGAATGGACTAAGCATTCCTCCAATGGCTTCGTAATTGATTCGTCCGTGAATACCATTGTCGTTCAACGAAGGCTTGTGCTTAGCTGCGAAGTTGTTGGCCTCGAGGTTGGCCATGTTTTCTTCAGGCTCTGGAGCATGGAATTCGACAGCGACATGCCTCCCTTCTGCAATTTCTTTGAAGAATTGCCAACGTTTGCCGTGTGGCTTCTCTGAAACTCGAAAGCCTTCTTTTTCTAAAGAGGTGCAGAGGGCCTTGTTGGCGGTCTCGTTGGAGATGAGATCGAGAGTTAGAACCAAATCCATGTCTCCCGTTGCTCGTGGAGCGGCATCTGTCCAGCGCTCAAAGGGAACTGCAATTTGCAGTTCTTTAGCTTCTAACAACCACTGCTGCTTGAGATATAGGCCATAACCACCTGCAACTAGTATCCCTTCTCCGGCGTTTTGAAAGTCGATCCAGAGTGGTTTGAAGTGGGGCCAGAGAGGGTCGTCGGTTCCGGTCATAGGCGATGAGATGGGATGATGAGGTTGTGGACCTCGCGGGCGACATCCTTTTGGCGGGGGTCTCCGTTTCGAAGTTCGATCCATGTTTGGATAAGGCTGGCCCAATGGATTTGCGAATCTACTTCGGTTTGGAAAAAGAAACCGGGTTCATCGGTTTCCCAGAGTTCGATATCTGCGAAGTTTGGAACAGGTTCGAATTCTCCTTCTAAGAGTCTTTCTGCTTCTGTGAGATCTGAGACCGCGACTCGAATTGGGCCGCCCCGGGCGAAGGGCATGTGGTGACCGACGGAAGACTCTCCGGTGATACACCATTTTAAGGAGTCGCTTTTATTGAGTTGGGAAAGAGCCTTTCGACCTTCACTTACCTTTAGAGAGATTTTGCGATGGATAGTTGGCTTCCAAGCGCGGGCCAATCGCTCCAAGATTTCGTCGGGATCGAGAAGGTAGATCGCTCGTCCTTGACTCCCGATAAGTCTTTCTTCTTCTAAAGCGGCGACTGCTTTGGAAACTTGGGAGAGTGAGATGGTGATCCCATCTTTCATTACGTTCTGCCGAAGTTCGCGCAAGGTCTCGAACTTTTTGCTCTTGGGGACGTAGACTGTTTCTCTGCCGAGAACGACCGGATCCTTTAAGAAGGCTCGGGCGACCATGGCGGTCTTTCCTTGGAAGGGGTTGCTGACGGGGCGGGATTCGGGGTGTTGGTTTTCGTTCCCAGTGCGGAAAATGGTGAGTCGCTCAGGAATGTTGATGACTCCATTCCCGCAGAGGTCGATGCCGCTGACTCCAGCTTCTTCCAATTCGTGAAGCCGCTCTTCGGAGAGGTAAGGGACCACGATCATGGGGTGCATTTCCGGATCATTTCTCCTTTTGTGATAAGACTTTATTTGTGCGATGGCGCTGTGGATGGTCTGCGGAGAACTCTTGGACTTCACTTCGACCAGAAAGAGGAATCGTTCTAGCGAACCTTTGATTAAGGCTGTGAGCATAGCATCTGCACCGCCTAGGTCTTCATGGTCCGTGAGCACCGAATCGCATTGCAGAGGGGGAAGTAAATCTTTCGTTTTGAGAAGATATTCCATGATGGCCCATTCAGTCATTTTCCTATTTTTGATTGTTTTCCCGAGCGGGAAACTATTCTTTCCCGAGAAAACTAAGCAATATTTCGTCGTTTGTAAAGTTTTCCCGAGCGGGAAAACACTATTTTATACGAAAATATAGGAATTCTTCCGGAAAAGACGGTGTCGGGAAAGAATTGGCGGCTGCGTTCTGAGATCTTGTTCTGGGCCTTGCGGAAGATGATGCCGACGAGGCCGGGCTCGGTGCCGAGGTTCTCGAGGGTGTGGCGGTAGTGGACTTCGAGCTCGTCGCCGCTCTTGCTGGAAAGCTCGGACCACTGGAACTCGTCGGGGATGGGGTTGCCTGTCCCTCCGGAGTCCTTGGACGAAGGGGGATAGAAGCCCAGCTCGGTCATCTCGTCGGCGAGCTTGAGGAAGAGCAGGTAGGTGATCTGCTCAACGTAGTCGCCGTAACCGCCCCCCGCGTTCTTGAGGACGTGGGCGTGGTTCCAGACTTTGGATACGATGGTGGCCATTTGATAAAGTGAGATTGAGTGGGTGAGATCGGGGGAGTCCTAAGGCGCATCTCCTTTCGAGGGGCGTTTTTCCCAACTGAAGCCAACATCATTCAGCTTCTGCTCGTGCTCAGGAGTAAGCTTCCCTTTTTTCTTGTTGCTCCGCTGGTTGGAGACCCACGTGCCAAGTTGTGGATCATCTGCATACCTGATCGGGACATCGCAATTCCCATGAGCATCCCCGTACTCCAACAAGTCGGCGAAACGCTCTTCCCACGTCTTCCGTTTGACCCCAGGGCCAAGATCCCAAATGAAGCCAATACTATCCAGCAAGGTGCGCTTCCCGGAATCGAGCTTGCCCCGCTTTTTGTCTTGGCGTTGTTGACTTACCCACACCCCGAGTTGCTCGTTTTCAGCCCACTTTCTGGGAACATTACAGTCGCCATGGGCATCCTTGTAGGCGAGCAGTTCGTCGAAGCGGGTTTTCCATGCCGCCGAAACCTTTTTCCCAGAAACCGAAACCTCAGCGGCCCTTAACGCCCATTTGAACCCAAGGGCTTCGAGCTTCTCGATGCGTTCGGCGGGCAGTTCCCCGTTACTCATCTTGGACCTCATATTGTTTACGAATCTCCCGAGTTTCGGATTCTCATGGAAATTGGTGGGGATGTCGCAATGCCCATGTTCCGCTTTGAATGCAGCTACCTCAGCGAGACGATCCTCCCAAGTGCCCACATCACGGCTTTGCCATGTGAAGTCCAATGCATCCAGCATTCGGACCCGATCTTCAGGCAATACTTCATTCTTCTGCCGCTCGCGTTGGCTGCTTACCCAATTCGCCAGGCTCGGATCGTTCTTCCACCTGTTCGGCACATCAGAGTTGCCATTCTCCTGAAAGTAGAGCTTCAGGCGGTTATATTTTGCGAGCCAGCGACGGTCTGTAATTGAGTTACCCTGCCATTCGAACCCGGCCTCATCGAGAAGCACCTTTCGCTCATCTGGAAGTTGCCCCTCTGACTGCAGCTTCCGCTGCCGCTTCACCCAATCCCCAATTCCGGTTCTGTCAGCCTCGACTCCATCATTGCCGTTCTCAGCGACTAAGCGCTTGAAGCCGGCTAGGTTCTGCGTCCACTGAGTGGTGCGCCGATCCCAACTGAAATTCAATCGATCTAGAAGCTCAATCTCTTCAACGTTCAGTATTCGCTGCACTCCGTAAGGTTTGTTTTTCCGAATGCGTTGGATCCAGACCCAGCTCGCGAGTTTCGTGTTGGAGTTAGTCCGAGGCACATCGGCGTTCCCATGCCTTTGACTGTAAGCTTCAAGTTCTCGATACCACTTCAACCACGTTTCCCGCGATTTCTCCGCTTGAAAGTCCCAGACAAATCCAAGTTCATTCAATCGCCTGATCTGATCATCGCTTAGATCTCCCTTCTTATGTTTGACCCTTTGGCTAGAAACCCATCCAGCGAGCGACGGGTTTTCTTCCCATCCAGTCGCGACGTTGCAGTGCTTGAATCGTCGTCCCATGAAATCTTCCAGCTCCGCAAAGTAATTGTCCCAAGTTTCTTGCGCTTTCTGCGCCTGGTAATCCCAAACAAACCCAATTTCATCTAATCGCCGCACCCGCGTATCGCTTAGATTACCCACCTTATGCCTCGTCCGCTGCGCAACGACCCACCCGGCGAGAGATGGGTCTTCTTCCCATCCCGTCACGACGTTGCAATGCCCGAAGCGTTTTCGAAATTCCGCCAGTTTCCCGAAATGCTTGTCCCATGACGAAGAAAGCTCCTCCACGCATCGTGTGGCAATTGCCGCACGAAGGTTTCCCAACGACAAGCTATAACCGTCGAAATCGATGCGATCTGCGAACGCCTGATCATCGAACCCCTTGCCCCGGCCGATCATCTCTGCGGCATTCCGAATCATGTCCGCTAGAACCTCGTCCTGCTCCTGAAGCGATTGAAGCACGTCCCAGACCTCTGAGAAATCTGACCGAGCTACTGCTGCGTCAACGCTCTCTCCTGTCTGCAAATCGACGTAGAGTGGGATGAGCACATAGCCGAGTGTCTTCTTCGACGAACGCCGCATTGCCCTACCGGTAGCCTGCACGATGTCCACACGGCTGCGTCTGGGGGACAGGAACGCAACCATATCGACCGCCGGAACATCTACGCCTTCCGTGAGACAGCGAGCATTGGAGATGACTGCTTTATCCATCGCCCGAAACTCCTTCATGATCCGCTCTCTGCGGAAAGTCGGCATCCCGCCGTTCACGTGGAAAGACCCGAAGTCTTCAAGATGCGTCCCAACTCCTTCTCCGCCCTCCGCAACAAATGAGGCAGCGGATTTCACCGTCTTGTGAAACGTGAAAATCTTGCGAACCCCGTATTTCTCAACCGCATCGCAGAGCGCGATCTGGTTCGCGACCTGACGAGCCCTTACCAAATCCCCTTCAACAATGACATCGCCACGGCTGATCATTTCGTTTGTGACTGTCTCGGAAGTGATCACGGAAATGACGACCCTGTAGTTGCAGATAATGTCCCGCTCGGCGGCTTCGCCAAATGTCAGGCGAAACGCCTGTGAACCATAGACCTGAGGGTTGTCCATCGAGTATACGACCTCGGCTTCATCGTCCCCATCTCTTTTGTGAGGGTTGTAATGCCGGGGCGTAGCGGTAACGAACAGCCGCTTTCGGATGGGAAGATTGGAGTCATCTAGCGCAAACCCAAAATTCCGCCCTTCGCGCCCAGCTGTCTTGTGAGCCTCATCGAAGATTCCAAGATCAAAGGCTTCTCCAGCCTTCATCGCAGCGCCGACGACTCTGGCTGACTGGTAGGTAGAAAAGACCACTTTTGTTCCGGTAAACTCCGCGTCGAGGAACCGTCGGACATTATTTGGATCTGTTCCGACTTCGAAATCGAGATCGGACTGTTTTGTCGCCAACGTGTCCAAAGCTTTTGCTACCGAGCGATCCGAACATACGCAGAGGTAGGTCAACGCATCCAGATTAGTTTCTTGCAGCCATTCGTGTAACGTCTGGCGGAGGAGGGCAAGCGAAGGCAAAAGAACCAAAACTCGTGACGATTGAAGTCGCTCGGCGACCCAGAGCGTGACAAGAGTCTTGCCTGTTCCACATGCCATGATCGCCGAGACGCGATCCTCCGCTTCCAGAGCTGGTACCAGTGCGGCAAGCGCTTCCTTCTGATGTTTCTTAGGCGTTTTCTTTTCGGTTTCGACGGCGGCACCTGCCAGCCAGGCTTCGATTTCTTGAAAATCCTCGGGTTGCAGACGATCCAGATCGGAGCCACGAATACAGAAAAATCCCCTACGGTCGTTCAAAAGCTCTGGTACTTCGTCTGAGTTGGTGAGGAGGATTCGGGAGTGGATTTTTTGGCTGTCTGCCAATCCAACGAACGTGGACAATTCCTTCCACGTTAACGGTGTTCTTTTGCTACGAAACTTGACTTGGAACGCGTTGTAGTCGCCAAGCAAAGTCTGCAACACGCCGTCTACGCCATAGTCTAGCTCAGTTAGTCCAAGCTCCCTCAGTAACTCCGATGGGATCGCGTCGTGCGGCCAAACCGTGTCCGCGTCATGCTTGCGCTGCGTGACCAAATAGGCTTCCGCAAAAATTTCGAAGGCATCACCTTTTGTCTGGTTATCAACGAGGCAAGAAATTCGGTCTTCCAGTTCGCCGAAATTGGAAATACCTGAATACAGATCGGTCTCAAACAGTTCACGGGCTCTTGGATGAAGGGGTGTAGTAAAGTTCATGGGAGTGATGATTTTTGTTTTCGGTGGAACCACCTAGGCTGACGCTATCCGATCCCTCGTGCCCGATGTACTTTGATTCCGAATGGGCGCTTATGCCGCCAACCCCTTATTGAATTCTTCGATGATCGGCTTCGGAGCCTGGCCGGCGAGCGGGGTTTCTCATCATGGTCACCGAGATCGGCGATCTGGCTGGCCCAGCCGGTGAGGGATTGGCCGAGGGTTTGCTCGATGGGGGCGATGTCCTCAGGGCGGGCGCGATCGGCGAGTCGGACGAGGCGACCGGCGAGGGAGGTGAAGTCGTCGGGCTCGCTGCGTTCGCCGGTGCGGATGCCTTCGATGAGGTCTTTGAGGGTGACGGTCTGGCGTCGGTCGGCGGGCGAGACGGCGAGTTTTTCGGATTCCTCGACGCCGACGGCATCGAGGATGACGAAGTGGGTTTTCTGGTTGTGCGGGGCGTCGGGGGTGACGTTGGCGAGGTCGGTGGGTTTGATGCTGCGGCAGCCGCGGCCTTTCATCTGGTCGTAGAGGAGGGGCGAGCGGACGTCGCGCAGGAAGATGAGGCATTCGAGCGGCTTGATGTCGACGCCGGTGGCGACCATGTCGACGGTGACGGCGATGCGGAACTCGGCCTGGGTGCGGAAGTTTTGAATGAGGTCCTTGGCTTTGACGGCGCTGGAGGTGGCCTTGTGGGTGATCTTGCGGCAGAAGGCGTCGCCTTTGTCAAACACATCGCGACAGATGCGGATGATGCGGTCGGCGTGGGCGTCGGTCTTGGCGAAGATGAGGGTCTTGGGCACCCACTGGCCGCTGCGGCCGGGGAAGAAGGTCTCATATAAGTGGTCGCGGTAGGTTTCGAGGACGGTGCGGACCTGGTCGTCGGCGATGACGGAGCGGCCGAGTTCGCTGGCGCCGTATTCGAGGTCGTCTTCGATGGCGTGGGTTTCCCCGACGTTGCGGTAGCTGTCGAAGAGCTCGAGCTGGGAGCCGGAGGGCAGGCTGGAGCCTTCGGTGCCGATGCGGGTGGCAATGCGGTAGGCGATGTAGTCGACGTTGACCTCATCGAGGACGGACTGCCGGTAGGTGTAGCGGCTGACGGTGTTCTGGTGGAAGAATGCTTCGGTATCGAGGGAGGGCGTGGCGGTGAGGCCGACGGTGAAGGCGTCGAAGTAGTCGAGGACCTGCTTCCATTTGTTGTAGATGGAGCGGTGGCATTCGTCGACGATGATGAGATCAAAAGTCTCGGGGGGAAGGTTGGGCTGGTAGGTGACTTCGATGGGTTCGCCGGTGGCGAGGTCGCTGTCGAAGGAGGAGATCTCGTCCTGGTCGTCGTCGATTGCTTAGGGGTCGCCTTTGAGCTGGGCGAAGAGGCGCTGGATGGTGGAGATGACGACCTGATTGACGGGATCGAAGCCGGCGGCGCCGAGGTGGCAGACGTTGTAGACTTCGGGGAAGAGCTTGCCGGTGTCGGGGGCGGCGTAGGTGTCGAACTCGCCCTTGGCCTGGGTGCCGAGGGAGTTGCGGTCGACGAGGAAGAGGACGCGCCGGACTTTGGCGAATTTGAGGAGGCGGTAGACTTCGGTGACGGCGGCGAAGGTTTTGCCGGCGCCAGTGGCCATGTGGATGAGGGCGCGCGGACGGGCGGCGGCGAGGGAGGCTTCGAGGCCGGTGATAGCTTCGTGCTGGCAATCGCGCAAGGGCTGGGTGGCACCGGCCATGAAGTCGGCGAGTGGCGCGGCGGTGGGCAGGGCGGCGAGGCGACGCCGGAGGGTGTCGTCGGGGGCTTTTGCCTGCTCGAGTAGCTCGCGCAGGTAGGCGGGCTTCTGGAAATTGAAGACGGGGCGGGCGCGGCGTTCGGGATCGCGGGAGTCGGTGAACTGGATCTGGCGGCCGTTGGCTTCGAAACGGAAGGGCAAGGGGTTCTGCCAGCAAGTCGCTGGGTCTTCCCAACGGCGGAAGGCGGCATAGCTGGCGGATTGCTCCTGGACGCCTTCGAGAGAGTGGTCAGAGCGTTTGGCTTCGACGATGCCGCAGGCTTTGCCGTCGAGGTAGAGGACATAGTCGGCGCGGCCGGTGCTTCCAGTTTCTTCGCAAACTGCGGTCGGCCCGGAAGAAATGGCATCTCCTGTCGAAGCGACATTCCATCCTGCAGCGGTCAGCTGAGAATCGATGATTGAACGGGCCTTTGCTTCCGGAGTTGTCACTATATGGACACTAGAAGAGCAACGAGGCTACACAAAGTATTTTCGGTGATTTATATGCCTGACGGGTGAGCCAAATGCCGACGGGGACGTCGGCGTTCCCGGGGTCAGAAACCCTGCTCCCAAACTGTTTCGCCGTCACGCATCACTTTGATCTCATCCATCTCCACAGTCCCGGCGGCCTGCATGAAATCGAGGCGCATATTCGTGAGGGCTTTCGCGGTCGCGAAAGGAATCTCAATCCCCTACCAGTTCTCGTGGGCGGGGTATTTGCGCGAACTGCTGGTGCCAGTTTCGGGCCTTCTCAGGAGCCGTTATCGCGATAACTTTCTCAGTTCATGTAAACAAAACTCGATTTTGTTTACATGTCGCGTGCAAGCTGACGAAAAAGGGGCGTTTTGTGCGTAAATGACGGCCACGCTCGCTCCATTGGCGTTACACTCTGTGCATGAATACGCGGATGGCCACAGATGATAGCGGATAGGGCGCAAATCATTGAGTGATGAGACTGTCTTTCGGGGTCAGAAACCTTTGCTCCCAACCCGTCTCACCGTCACGCAACACCTTGATCTCATCCATCTCCACAGTCGGGGCGGCCGGCATGAAATCGATACGCAGCCACGCTGATGCCTGATTCAAAGGGTCAAGTTAGGTTTCTCGGTCCGTGTCTTCACTAGTCACAGAAGTTGACGGCCTGGCCACCGACGAGAAAACAGGGTAGATGAGCCTTCTTCAGTTCGAGGAGAAACGGAAAGTAATCTTCCGGAGAAGTTTCCAGCGGCATTACTTTCCAACGGCCTGCGCGAGATTGGAAAGCTCCATTTGTCCTGAGAAAAACTCGTCCGGGAAGATCGAATTCATCTTTTGCAATGCTTCGCCTGATTCACCTTGTGCCAAGCGTGCGCTATCTCGAGACCGCGATGCCTCTTTGGCTACCGCCCGGGACTTGCGTTCGACTTTGACAGGCTTTTTCATGATCGAATTGGTGAATGGTAAAAGAGTAAGGCTCTCAAATACCCTGTCAAGATCGTGGGCCGGAGCGGAACGATACGCGGATGGCCGCAGATGATAGCGGATGGGGCGCAAATCATTGAGTGATGAGACTGTCTTTTGCGCTCAATTCCACTGCAATGCCTCTGGGAGCGCCGACGTCCCCGTCGGCCGGGTTAGCAAAATGCCGACGGGGACGTCGGCGTTCCCGGGGTCAGAAACCCTGTTCCCAAACCGTCTCCCCGTCATGCATCACCGCAATCTCATCGATCTCCACAGCCCCCGCTGCCTGCATGAAATCGATGCGCATATTGGTGAGGGCTTTCGCGGTCGCGAACGGAATCTCGATCGCCTGCCAGTTTTCGTGGGCGGGGTATTTCTTTGACCTCTGGAGGCGGTCGCTGAAGTAGATCGGCTTCACACCCTCCTCGGCCCAGCGGAGGTCGATGTGGCCGGGGGCGGCGGTGCGGAATTTGATCCTCAGGGTGAATTCGCCGGGGGCGGGGTTGGATTTCAGGGCAATGTCGATTTTGCCGTTCGGCTCTTCACTGACGAAGGTGGCGATGCCGTCTTTGACGCTGAGGGAAGCGCTTTTGAGAGGGCGAATCCCGAGACCTTTGAGCGCGGCGGCTTTGGGATCGTAGTTGGGGTTGGCTTTGCCGTAGACGGCTCCGGTTTCTGTTAGGAAATGGTCGAGCTTTTTGGCGAGTTCGGCGGCGACTTCGGGTTCGGTCGCGGCGAGATCGTTTCGCTCGCCGATGTCGGTCTTGAGGTTGAAGAGATGATCACGGTGTGCGCCGTCTTCTCCATCGTGGAGGATGCGGAGGAGTTTCCAATCGCCTTCGTAGGCGCTCGCGCTCGGGGGGAGGGTGTCAGGGACGCCGGTGGAGTGGGGGAAGAAGGTGAAGATCGTCTTTCGATCCTGTCGCTTGCCCTCAAAGGTCGGGATGAGGCTGATGCCGTCGAGCGGCGTCTCGGGGACGGCGACGCCGGCGAGTTCAAGGAGGGTTGGGTAGAGATCCTGACTGACGAAGAATTGATCGCTCGTGCTGCCCGCTTCGGTCATGCCGGGAACGACCGCGACGGTGGGAACGCGGACGCCGCCGTCCCAGTTGTTGGCCTTGCCTCCGCGAAGAGGGCGGTTTGCGGTCGGGGTCGTTCCGTCGACTTCGTTGTACATGTTTCCTCCGTTGTCGGAGGTGAAAACGATGATGGTGTTCTCGGCGAGGCCGAGGCGGTCAAGGGCGTCTAACACTTTGCCCACATTCTCGTCGAGGGATTGCACCATCGCCGCGTAGGTGGGGCTGCGTTGTTCGTCGTTGGGATTGATCTTGCTGCGGTAAGCTTCGATGAGATCGGCCTTGGCGTCGAAGGGGGCGTGGACGGAGAACTGCCAGTAGTTGAGAAAGAAAGGCTCGTCCTGATGGGCTTCGAGGAACGCGACGGCTTCGTCTCCCATGCGATCTTCAATGTGCTCGCCGGGATACTTTTCTTTGAAGCCGTTTTTGTATTTCCAGGGCGCGACAAAGCTGCCCGCCGGACCGGGGCCGGGGTGCTGAGGAATGTCGATCTCGAATCCATTTTCGAGTGGGGAATAGGGCGGCGCACCGAGGTGCCACTTGCCGAGGTGAGCGGTCGCGTAGCCGTCGGCTTGGAGGAGTTCGGCGAGGGTCTCGTATTTGGAATCAAGCCGGGTCACCGAGGTGTAGGCGGTGAGCTTGCGATCCGGCGCGGCGGTCTCTCCGGCGGAGGCTTCGAGGATGATGGGCGGGGTGTGGCAGTTCGGCGCGGTCAGTCCGGTCCGGGCGGGATGCTTTCCGGTGAGGATGCTGGAGCGCGTCGGCGAGCAAAGCGGGTTCGGCGTGTAGGCCCGGGTGAAGGTCATGCCGCGCGCGGCGAGACGCTCCAGGTTCGGGGTCTCGTAGAGGGAGGTGTGTCCGTAAAGGGTCGTGTCCGCCCAGCCAAGGTCGTCGGCGAGGATGAGGACGATGTTTGGGCGGTCGTTTGCGGGAGAGAGTGACGTGAGAAGGGTGGCGAGGGCGAGGAAGGTGATGAGCGTGCGCATGGGGGAGCGGCGCTTCGCGCCAGTGAAAGGTAAAAAGTGGGAAGGTTCGGACTCTTCTTCTTCGTCTTACTCTCGCGCTTTGAGTGGCGATTAAGAAGAAGATGAGGAGTAGGAAGAAGAGCTGATGAACTTCGGGCGTTGAGGTTTGGTCGGGTCCGCTATTTGTTCACGTCGTCCGGAGAAATCCATGGGGCTTTGTCAAAGGCGTCGGTGAGGCGGGGGTCGTTGGTTTCTTCCATCAGGGTATCGAGACGAGCTTGCAGGAAACGCAGGGTTGCTTCCGCCGTTGGATCTTCAGCCAGGTTCTTGAGATGGTGAGGATCGGAGGAGACGTCGTAGAGCTCTTCGGCGGGGCGTTGTTCCAAGGTCAGGGCAATTGCGCCGGCGGCTTTGGTGGAGTCGCGATGACTAAGAAGGAAGGCTTTGGTGAGGCTTCCGTCGAGATCATTGTAGCCCACTCGTGTTTCTTTTCCCAACTCGTAGAGAGCGCTACTGTCGGACATCTCGGTGAGACCCTTAGGATCGCCCTGGGGCCAGCGATCGGGTTTGAAATTGCGAATGTAGAGATGGTCTTTGGTCCGGATCGCCCGCATCGGGTAAGGGAGGAATTCGGGGTGAGCATCGGGGACGTGACGTTCCCGACCGATGACCACGGAGTCGCGGGTCGGATCGATCCAGCCGCTGGCGTCGCTGAAGAGTTGTTCGAGAAAGCTTTGTCCGTCAAACTTTACCGAGGTTTTGACACCGGCGAGATCGAGGAGGGTCGGACCGATGTCGAGGACGCTGACGAAGTCTTCGACGATGCGACCGGCAGGGATGCGCCCGGGCCAACGGACGATCATGGGAACCTGCGTCGCGAGGTCGTAGCAGTTGGTCTTGCCTCGCGGAACGCCGGGGATGCCGTGGTCGCCGGAGAGAATGATGAGTGTGTTGTCGAGTTCGCCGGCCGCCTCAAGTTCTTCGATCATGGCACCGAGCATGATGTCAAGAGCCTGGACTTCGCCGAGGTAGTCGGAAAAGTCGCGGCGGATATCGTGCTCGTCAGGGAGGAAAGGCGGGATCAATCCGGTGAGGTCATCAGGATCGATGTCCCAGAGGTCAGCTCCGGAGTCCGGAATGTAGGGACGGTGGACATTGATCGAGCCGAAGACAAAGAAGAAGGGCTGATCCTCCGGCGTGCCGGTGAGGACGCGCTGCATTTCGAGGCGGGAGTTTTCGACGACTTCGTCGTGGCGCACCTGTCTCTCGTCCTCGTCCGCTGCGGTGCCGACGTAGAGACCGTAGCGTTCGTAGGGAACCTTGCCGAAAGCACTCCAGGCTTGGGTGGGTTTGCTGGGATTGAAGTCGAACGTTTTCTGCGAGCGTTGGGCGTAGTAGCCACTTTCGCGGAGTAGATCGACGAACTTGGGAAGGGTCCGGAATGGATTATCCTGCTCAGGCCAGTCTCCTTTTCTCCCTTTCAGGAACGCACCGCTGCCGGTGTTCCAGAAGTAACGGCCTGTCGCAAGAGAGGCGCGGCAGGGGCCGCAGGAGGCGACGTTGACGAAGGCGTTGGAGAAGCTGACGCCCTCATGTCCGATTCGGTCAATGTTAGGGGTGTCGAGGACGTCGTTCAGTGAGGGCTTGTCAGGATCCGAATAGAGACTTGCGTATTTTCCCCAGTCATCGGCGAAGAAGAAGAGGATGTTGGGGCGTTCGTCGGCGCTGTAGAGGGGCGAGGTGAGTGCGAATAATAGAATGAGAAGGCGCATGGGGGATCGGCGCTTCGCGCCAGTGAAAGGTAAAAAGTGAAAGGTGGGAAGGTGGGAAGATGGGAAGGTTCGGAGTCTTGATCTTGCTCTTAATCTTTTTCTTACTCTCCCGCTTCGATTGGTGAGTAAGAAGAAGAGATGGATCTCAGAATCTCGCGACAGCTTAAGAGGATACTCCTTCCCATGACATAGCTATTTCTGTGTCGGAAGCGGCGTGTGAGCGTCGGCCATGCGCTGTTCCATTGCGGCGATTTCGTCGGGGAGCGTCGCGGCGAGGTTGTTGGTTTCGAAGGGATCACTGGCGAGGTCGTAGAGCTCGGTGTTGCTCATCTTGCCCTTCTTTACCTCGCGGTAGGCTTTCCAGTTTCCCATGCGGACCGCTTGCGAAAAGATTTGCTGATCGGTGCCTTTGCAAAATTCCCAGTAGAGATAGTCGTGCTTCTTCTGGGCTTGGGTCTCGCCTTTCAAGGTGGGGACGAAGGAGATGCCGTCGTTCTGTTCGGGGACGGGTTGCCCGGTCAGTTCACAGACGGTGGGGAGGATGTCCTGAAAGCAGCTGATGAGATCGGTCGTCGTTCCAGGGCTGATCGTTCCGGGCCAGCGGGCGAGCATGGGGGCACGGATCCCGCCTTCGTGCATGTCGCGTTTGTGACCGCGGAGGCTGCCGGAGGAATTCCAGAATTTCGGATCGTGTCCGCCTTCTTTATGCGCACCGTTGTCGCTTGTGAACATGACGATGGTGTTCTCGTCGATCCCGAGCTCTTCGAGGGTGTCGAGGATTTCGCCGACCTGGTTGTCGAGGTTTTCCATCATCGCGGCGAAGCCGGCGATGGGGTTGATGACGTCAGGGCAGGGTTCGTCACCGGCCGCGTATTTGCCGATTCTGTCATCGAACTCGGGGAATTCCTTCCGCCACTTTTCATGAAGCTCAGTCGGAGCATGCATCGCGGCGTGGGGAACGGCGGTGGGGATGTAGGCGAAGAAAGGTGTCTCTGCTTTGGCGTTCGCCTCGATGAACTGAACGGCCTTCTCCATGATGAGATCGTGGACGTAGGTTCCTTCATCGAGGGGGAGCTCTTCGCCGTTCACGACCCAGGTCGAGGGGTAATAGGTGTGGGCGATCGTCTGGCTTTTCCAGGCGGCAAATTCGTCAAAGCCGTGGGTGAGGGGACTGTCCGCGCCGGTGTGATGCGTTGTGCCGAGTCCCCATTTACCGTAGAGACCAGTCGCGTATCCGGCGGCTTTGAAGACTTCGGGAAGAACGGTCATCGCAGGATCAAGGGCGGCGCCGATCTCTGCTTTGAGGTTTCCGCGGATGTAGACGTTCCCCGAGTGCTGGCCTGTCATGAGGACAGCACGGGAGGGCGTGCAGACGGTGTTACCGGAATAGTGGGCCGTGAACTTGAGGCCTTCGCTCGCGAGACGGTCGATGTTCGGCGTCGAAATTTTGTCCTGACCGTAGCAGGAGAGGTCTCCGTAGCCGAGGTCATCGGCGAGGAGGTAGACGATGTTGGGTTTTGCGGAGGCGGTAAGGCAGAGGCCGAGGAGGGCGGCGAGGAGGGCGAATGTTTTCATGGGGGAAGTGACGGTCAATGAGGGGGAGAATGACGATCGTTGCGAGCGAAAAGGGGGGCTTTTTCGTGTGATGGGCGCGCCCTCTGCGCGCGGGACGCACGCAGCTACCTCGTGGGGACTTCGCGGACGGTGTAGGCGATCATCGGATTCGCTGCGTCGCTGAAATGGAACTCGTAGCAAAAGTCTTTTCGGATCTGTTCCTTCAAGGTGATGCGAAAGGTGGTCGCGCTGGTTTTTTCGATTTCGAAATCCTCGGAGCGTTCATCGACTTTCGGCGAACCATAGTCTTTGTGGTAAAGATAGGTAAAGCTGTCGAGCTTGACCTTGGCGATCTTTTCAAGCGGCTCGAGGAACTCGACTTCGAATCCGTCGGGCTGAATCTTTAGGGAGAAAACATCCTGAGTTGTCCCTTCAGGGTCATAGGTGATTTTTCTCATCCCTTCGCCGCCGGCCCAGGAGAGATGGCTGTGACCGGTCCATAGTGTCGTGTCAGGGCCGAAAGCGAGGCGGTTCACGCCGGAGGCCAATCCGCTGTCGTCGATAAAAGGAGCGCAGGCTCCCTGGGTGACGCCGTTCACTTCTTCCAGCATAAGACGGACGATGCGGGGGCGGTTCATCTCGCCGATGAGCATTTGCCCGGCGAAGGGACCGAAGCCTTCGGGAATAAGAATCGGCTCGGTCGGGGAGTTCGCCATTGTGCCGTGGGGGAACCAAATCGCGGCTGGTGTGCGGAGTCTTTCCAGTTCTTCCAGCGAAAGGTCGAGTGGCGCGGGACCCGCATAGTCCGGCATGTAGGGGATGCTTGCGGGGTGACCGTAGAAGTTGCCCTCTTCGACGTGGTAGAGGGGACTTGTGCCGCGCCAGTCACCCTGATTGTCGGAGGCGTAGAGTCGGCCCTCGGCATCAAAGCCGATCCCGTTCGGAGAGCGAAATCCATAGGCGAGGGGGGTGATCGCGCCGGTCTTGTCATCGATTTTGACAATGCAGCCCCGCCAGTCGACGCGGGCATACATGCGACCGGCTTTGTTTTTGACGGTCTTCCAGTCATCGGCGTAGAAGTCTGCGCGCGGGAGTCCGACCTCGAGAAAGTTCCCCCGAATCTCGGGGCGAATCCCCGCTCCGTTCGAGGCGACGTTCAGAGCGACGATCCAGTTGCCCTGAGCGTCTTTGATCGGGCCGAAGGCGAATTCGTGGTAGTTGCCTGACATGCCGAAATCGTCGCTGATCTTTCGGTAGCGGTCGGCGACGCCGTCTCCGTCAGTGTCGCTGATGCGAGTCAGTTCGGGGCGCTGCACGACGACGATCGAGGTGTCCGACTCCACGTAAATGCCGAGTGGTTCGTGAAGTCCTTTGGCAAAGATGGACCACTGCTCCGTCGCCGGGTCGAAGACTCGGACTTCGCCCTGGTGAAAGCAGACGAAAACTCGCCCGTCAGGGGCGACATCGATCCCGCCAACCTGTTGGTCCGCGGATTTTTGAATGGGGACGGTTTCGACGGTCCAGGGCGATTCCGCGAGGGCGGCCGCGGTGAAGCTCGCGCTCAGGCTGACGGTGAGAAGGAGGGAACGGATCATGATTTTTTCAGCGTGAGGGTGAAGGTTGCGGCTTCGTCTTGTGGAACGACCCACCATTCGCCATCCCGCTTTCCGGTGTCCGAGGAGAGGGTGGAATTTTCCGAGGCCGGGGTGAGGATTTTCACCTCCGCTTCGGGGGACTCAATCGTGAAGGTCCACTTCACCGCGTCAGGGGTGCTTGTCAGGGTTTCAGAAATCGCCTTTCCATCGACTTCGTATTGAAAGACGGGATGTCCTTTGACGAGGTTGTAGCCGAGGTAATCAAAGCTCTCTGGAGAATTTTCTCCGAACTGAACGCCGTGGACTTTTTCACCGGGGGTGCTTTCCCAAATCTTATCCCCTAACACGTTGCCAAAGCCGTTTCCGTTAGATCGCCAGAGGGCGGTTGCATCGATGAAGTCTCCGCTCCAAAGATAGCGGAGGCGTCCGTTGCCTGCGTCCCAGCAGTAGTTGAAATCGTGGGGCAGGGCGACGGCGATCGCGGCAGGTCCGGCATCCTGCATGAAGATCCGATACATGCCGGGGCGCTCGACGTTGAGAATCGCTTCTTCTCTCTCTTTCTCGGCATTGCGGGCGACTTCGGGAATGTTCATATCGTTTGCAAGAGATTCCTGAGAAGTGCCGACATAGATCGCTCCATACATGAGCATGGCATGTCCGGGAAAGGTGCAGATGTAATGGTAAGTGCCTTTTTCCTTGGGCATTTCAAAGAGAAGCTCTTCCTCGCCATCGGCGTCGAGAAGTCCGCTCGCGGCAATGATGTGCTCACTGTCAGGGACAAAGCCTTTCGCTTGCGAGTCGCCAGTCACGGCCATGGAGGCGGCTTGAATCTCTTCGAGCGTTCCCGGTTTGATGATGACGATGTTGTGTGGCTGGTCGTTCGGATCTTCATTAGTGAAGGAGATACGCAGCATTTCACCGGCGCGCGCTTTGATCCGGACGGGCTCGAATTGCAGTCCCTCGACCGCTTTGATCGCGGCGTAGTGGACCTTTTCTTCAGCGTTCAACGTCACTGAGAGAGCGGCGGCGAGAAGCAGGAGGGTCGTTGTGGAAACGTGTTTCATGAAAAAGAGGAAGAGAACGCTGGCCGGACTCCTTGGGATGACCGGATTACGAATGGGAAGCGGTGAAAGTATGACTCTAACGAATACATACCAGTTCCCGAATCGTGTGCGCAAAAACGCACCCTCCGGCGAAGGACAGGCTCGCGCGGGTGTAGGCGCTTCCGGCCGGTCCGAGGTCATTGATCGCAACGATCGAGGATTCGCCAAGGACCGGGGCGTCCCAGCGGATCACATAGACAGTGCCGTTCATGACCGGGATATAAAGGTGGTCACCAGCGACGGTCGGAGAGGGAGAGGCAATGTGGCCCCAGCCGCTCCCGTGAGAGCGTTTGTCACCGACGACAACGAGGCCGCGCGAGTTTTTCATGTCGTTGGGAACGATGGTCTGGGCTTCCAGCTTGGGATCGTCCTTCGATTGTGGCTCGACGAACCAGAGGAATGAATCCTCTTTCGACTTCTCACGGGAGAGTTGAAGTGGGAGTTCAAGGTATTCAACCGCACCGGTTTCGATATTCACCCGGCCGAGCCAGGGGCGAAGGTAGCTGCGGAAATAGTGCCATTTTCCAACGAGCAAATTGGAGCCCTGAGTGATCATGCGCTTTTTCTTCGAGGGTGGTAGGGTTACCTTTTCGGTCACTCTTATGCCATCGATCATTCGCCTCACGGTGACATCATCGATGATGGAAGTTCGCTTCACGATTTTGCCGGTAAGGGCGTTGATGCAGAGATGCTCGCCGTCGTGAAAAATCGGGGCGATGTTGTCCTCATTGATGCGATAGCTCATCGTGGCCATGAAGCCTTCGATCGGGCGCGTCCAGATCGTCGAGCCGTCGCTCAGATCGATGAGGGAGACGCCGTCCGGCTTTTCGGGTGGGCCGTGGCCGCCACCGCGCCCGACCATGACGACCTTGCGTTCTTTCTCAAGCGTCTGCGGAAGGATGACACAGCCCATGTTCACGCCGCAATCGGAGGTCCAGACGAGATCGCCGGTTTTAAAGTCGAGCGCCTGCAACTGCGTCCACATGTCCTTCGGGGAATCCGCGTAGTCGTGAGGGAAATTCCCGTCGGGGTTGGGTGGGTAGATCTGGCGGGTGAAGACGAATTTTCCATCAACGAGGAAGGGGAGGGTGCGGCCGACGCTGAGGGTGTCTTTTGACCAGACTGTCTTTCCCTCCATGTCGAAGCAGGTGATCCCGCCGGAAGCATTCACGAAAACGACGTGCTCGCCATCGCTCACGGCCGGGGGCGAGCTGCTGTCGCTGAAGCAGCCAGAGAGGCGCAGCGGGTGTGTCCCCGTGATTTCGCGCTTCCAGAGAATCTCGCCGGATTCGGCGTCGGCACACGAGGCGATGATGTCTTTGCCCAGGGTTGAGTCCTCTTTGACCGGCTTCAGGGTTGAAAAGAAGAGCTTTCCTCCGGCGATGACCGGCGTGTTTTGTCCCGTCTCAGGAAGCGTGATTTTCCAGGCGATGTTTTGGTCGTGCACCAAGCTCCAAGAGGTTGCGACGTTTTGGTCGTAGCTGAGATCGCCATCGGCACCCGAACCCTGTGGCCAAATCGAGTGGAAGAATGGCAAATAAGGGAGCGAGAGGGCGATGAGAGCAAACGCGGGGAGTTTCATGTGAGCAGGGGGGAGGGGGCAGCAGGCTAGTCGTTTTCGTCCGCAGGATGCGAGATCAAAGATGACACGATCAGTTTCAACGAATTGAGCCAAAATAAATGACACCGGAGCCGGAAAGTTGAAAGGCAGCTTGAGGTATCGTTGCGCCAGAATAAATGACACCGGATGGATCCCCCATCCGAGATGAGCCAGAAAAGTAAAAACGAG
>Ga0222653_1000660_pt1 | contig 19345 bp, 19 predicted proteins | sample AntAcemetagen419_FD_179856 | JGI IMG/M metagenome (GOLD analysis project Ga0222653, IMG submission 179856) | Saline water microbial communities from Ace Lake, Antarctica - #419 | ecosystem: Environmental > Aquatic > Non-marine Saline and Alkaline > Saline | place: Antarctica: Ace Lake...
AATTCTATTCCTAGAAGTATTAGGGAGTCTATCGCATAAAAACTTATCTACGCGTAATAGCTGCTGACCTGGGTCTGCTACATATTTGAAATGTTCAAATAATTCATCTCCATCTTCTATAGTCCTGTCTGTAGCTTCCAATTGGTTTAATTTTTTATGAATTTAGTCATTCCTACTACAGAACCGTTTTCTAGTAGTTGAGAAACATAAATTCCTTGTGATAAATCAGATATATCTACCTGAGATGAAACGATTACTTCTTCTTTTACCACCGCTCCTAATGAATTAAGAATGCGCAGGGTGCGTCCGTACACGAATGAACCAGAAGAAATAACTGACTGCGCTGGATTAGGATATACCGTAAACTCTAATCTGTCTGCGCTAATCTCATCTACATCTACGAAATCCCACTCTAACTCCTTATCAGACTGAAAAACGGGTCTAATCATCAATGAACCTTGCACACCACTTTGTGTCCAAGAGCCGAATGGCCCTAACTTAAATTTTAAATTCGCAGAATTCGCATTGAAACTCTTATCATAGCCTATGTTGAGTTCTGTATTATTGGTCTGAACTATTCCTACATGAAAGTTTCCTAAAGGAATGTTTACGGGCTCATCATATTCGTAGAATTCGAAAACATCATAACCTTCAGCATAGTAACCCGGAGAATGAAGCTCGAAATTTTCTTCAAGCTCTAACCCCGGCTCTCCCGAGCTATCCTCCCATACTCTCAGTAAAAAAGTTTCATTAGAATTATTTAATGTAAACGGAGAGAAGTGAATTAGCAGTCCGACTAAAGAGTCTTCTAACAGATTATTAAACCTCATGGCAGTGCCGCTACCGGGCTCATTTAAGGCATACGCTCCTTCTGCAGAACCATCATCGTACGCGTAATAGTTTCCGAAATTTTGTTCGAATTCTAAGGTGTCATTTACCGCATTTATATCAGGCGTAGTGTTGCAAAAGTGTTTTACCAAGAATGTAGCACATGTATCACCTGCATCTGTAGGATACGTAAAGCTGTTGGGTGTATTATCATTAATACTAAATGGTTGTCCGAAAGTAGAAAATCCATTTAATGCGGTACTCAACTGCTGGCTAAAATCTGCAATCACTGTTCCTTCAAAGGAAATCTCGGTTCCAAAAGAGATGTTTCTATCTTCATCCAAATTTCTAAAACTAACCGGAAAGTTAGGAGCCATAAACCCTGCAGTAGCACTCTGGTAATGTTCCCACGGAATGGTATGGTAGCCTTGTAATAATGTAGTTCGGTTTCCATTAGCAGAAACATCTACGATACTGAACTCCGCATCTACGATATCATGATCCAGCCATACATAATCTATGTGCCAGTGATCTACGTTTCCACTAAGTGTAGAAAAGTTTCTGAATCTAAATTGAAAGTCTTCCTCTAGCCATAACACATCATTTACATGAATAAATGCACGCTGAAACTCTGTGGACCCTACTCCCGGAGTAGACCATACTTGCTGCCATAACGGAGGGGTACTATTCGGTACTAAAAACTCCACAAAAAGCTCATCTTCCAGATCAGGAGCGTTTCCAAGACCTCCACCCTCATAATAAAAGACAAGTTTCACACTGTCTGCAGCGGTATAACTAGATAAATCTATAGGGCAGGATGTAAGCGTATCTGCACTTCCGTAAGAAAACTCATTAAAAAAATCATAGGGATATCCTGTTTCATCTAAACCATCCAACGTGGCCACGCCTTTAGTTGGTGGGTTTATAGGTAGAGAACTATTTATTCTAGCCGATTTATCTACCCACATTTGCCAATCCAGTGGTATTTCAGGATTATTAGTAGCTAAAGAATACCTGCTAAAATCATCTATAAAAGGAAGCGCTATCCCAGCTGCTCTGCTCACAGACATTGCCCTTTCCGGATATCTTGATTCTATCTGGTATTGCTCCGCTTGTTCCACACTCATTGTTAGCGGGCGTGTTATTTCTTGAGCCATAGAGCTCGAGACAGCTAAAACTAAAATTAGGCCTGCCAAAAATGTTTTATTCATATTAGTCTACGTTTGGTACTTCCTCTACTGGCATCTCCACACCAAGTTTCAGCCATACATTCACCGCACTTCCTGCACGAATTTTTTTTCCAGTAAGGTACTTAGGCATCTGCTTAAACACCTGAGCATTCAGGGTATCACCTTTAGAAATAACAGAAGCGTCATACAGCGGGAAATCTAGATTTAAAGACAATGCTCCTAGACTAGATTTCACTTCATCTAAGCTCATTCCATAAAGATTTGGCAGAGATACTTTAGTAGATTTTCTCTCACTTACTACGAGTTTAATCTTTTCTCCCATGCCTACTAAATCTCCATCCCTTAGCTCTATCTCACCATAATACGCCCCTAGAACTACATTATCAAACTCTCCCGGCTGGTACTTAGTTTCTATTTCAAAACCTTTACTTAGCATCTTTGTCTTGGCTATTTCTAGTGGCTCACCCACCTTGAACCTAACGGGCTTTTGTGGTGGAATAGTACGGTAGACCTTTAAATAAATCTCTCTCTCTGATTTAACAAAAGAACTGTCTGCAGGAATCTGAGCGTAAACCATGCCCGCCTTCCCTTTAACGAAGGTGGAGTCTATGAGCTTGTAAGATAAAGTAGACTCTTTAAGCTTAGAAATAGCCTCGTTCAAAGTCATTCCCTCTACTTCAGGAACTAACACCTTCTCTCCATGCTTGGTGTAAAACCTAAGAGAAATCCAGGCCACAGCAACCAACAGCAGCGCGAATATTCCTGCCTTAACTAGTGTTCTAACGAACGTTTTACTGAAGATGTACTTAATTAAATTCAAACTTTAGAGTTAGATTATTTAGCTATAACGAATCAAAATTCAGGAAATTGACTAAACTACTCTTAAATAGCAGCCATTCTTTTCTCTAGAGAAGTATCAAACGTATGCTTGGCTTCATTAATAAAACCAAAATGATCTCCATCTACATGAATCTTTCCTTTAGTAACATGCCCTAGTAGCGTGCAGCTTATTCCTTGTTCTCCTATATAGTCTAAGAAATTATCCTCATCCTCCTCTACTAGTGAAACTAAGATTCTTCCCTGAGCTTCACCGAATAAAAAGGCATCCATTCTTATTTCAGAATCTGAAACTATATCAAATCCTAAAAGACTTGGCATCCCCATCTCTACGAGCGCTGTATATAAACCACCATCACTCACATCATGTGCTGCATTAATAAAGTTGTTTTCTATCAATCCTCTTACACATGCTTGAATTTTCACTTCTTCCTCTAAGTTGAAGTAAGGCGCAGGAGAATTTTTCACTTCTAAAAGCGTAGATAAATATTCACTAGACCCTAAACAATTTTGAGAATCTCCCAACATGAAAATCAGGTCTCCTTTATATTTAAAATCTAAGCTAGTATGAAGAGACTTGTCCTTCATCACCCCTAACATTCCTATCGTAGGCGTAGGAAATACCGGACTGGCCGAACCGTCTTCTTTAGCTGTTTGGTTATAGAAACTTACATTTCCACCTGTCACTGGTGTTCCGAATGCTAGACAGGCTTTACTCATTCCTTTAATAGCTCCTTCAAACTGCCAGTAAACCTCTGGATTATATGGATTTCCGAAATTCAAACAATTCGTTATGGCAGAAGGCACAGCTCCTGTACAAGAAATATTTCTAGCAGCTTCAGCCACGGCTATTTGAGTTCCTATCTCTGGGTCGTTGTTTACATATCTAGCGTTGCAATCAACCGTTAACGCGATTGCTTTATTCGTTCCCTTGATATTTACTATCCCTGCATCCGAAGGTTTATTCGTACACATGTTTGCTGTTCCTACCATAGTATCATACTGCTCCCAAACCCATCTTTTGGATGCAATGTTTGGTAAACCTAATAAGGCTGAAGCTATCCTTTTAATCCTATCCATATCAGGAACCTCAATATCATCTAGATTGAATTTAAGATTCTCAGCATAATAAGCTGGCTCTTTAGACTCTCTATCATAAACAGGAGCTCCTCCTCCTAGAACTAATGAGTGAGCTGAAACCTCAGCCACTACCTCTCCTTTCATAGAGAACGTCACCATATCACCTTCTACTACTTCTCCTATCTCTACCGCATGAAGATCCCACTTCTCGAAGATATCTTCTACTATTTTTTCTTTTCCCTTATGCACTACCACCAACATTCTCTCCTGAGACTCACTTAGTAAAATCTCGAAAGGCTTCATATCCTCCTGTCTCTTGGGAACTTTATCCAAATCGATTTTCATTCCTACTTTTCCGGCAGCACTCATCTCTGTAGAAGAACACGTAATTCCTGCAGCACCCATATCTTGCATACCCACTACAGCATCCGTTTCAGCTAACTCTAAGGAAGCTTCTAACAATAATTTCTCTTGGAATGGATCACCTACTTGAACAGATGGTAAATCATTTGCAGAATCTGCAGTAATGTCTTTAGAGGCGAATGAAGCGCCCTGAATTCCGTCTTTTCCTGTAGCAGAACCTACAATATATACTGAGTTACCTGGCCCTTTGGCAGTGGCAGAAATAATTTTATCCGTAGATAAAATCCCTGCGCTCATGGCATTCACTAATGGATTTGTTTGGTAAGATTCATCGAAGAATACTTCTCCTCCCACTACAGGAATTCCGAAAGCATTTCCGTAATCGCCTATTCCTTTCACTACTCCTTCGAGTAACCACTTCGTTTTTTCGTTATTCAGCTTACCGAATCTTAACGAGTTCAACTGAGCGATAGGACGAGCGCCCATAGTGAATATATCTCTATTTATTCCACCCACACCTGTAGCAGCTCCTTGATAAGGCTCTATGGCAGAGGGGTGATTATGACTCTCTATTTTAAAAGCACATCCTAATCCATCTCCAATATCTACAACACCCGCATTTTCTTCACCTGCTTCTACGAGCATGTGAGGCCCTTTTTTAGGCAATGTTTTTAACCATTTAATAGAATTCTTATAAGAACAGTGCTCACTCCACATTACGGAATAGATACACATCTCAGTGAAATTAGGGGTTCTACCCATAATTTCTTTGATCATCTCAAACTCTTCAGGTCTTAGACCCATTTCTATTGCCTGCTCTAATGTAGCTTCAGCTACTGAAGTAGATACTACGCTCATATGAAAGTGCTTTTTTATTGCGTTGCAAAGATACTAGTTCAACTCAGAGAAAACAGTATAGTTTTCCTCTGATTTTCGTGTATTTTCCACAGTAGTTTCATCTATCCTAAATCCAGCAAATACAAAAGATTTAAAACTGACTCGCTCCGCACATAATTTTCTTCATTCCGAGGTCACTAATCCAGACCAGCCTCTTGCTTTTTCGCGATTTTCATGCCGCTGAAAACAGGCAACTATTGCTTAGATGACCTAAGCCCTCAAAAGAGTAAATGATACTGGCCAAGGAAGCAGATCAAACACACCAACCTTTTTAGCACAAACTAATCGGAATTAAGGTTCTGAAAAGGTTTTGACTAACCAAATACCACCCTCACTTCACCCCCTAAAATTGTGTTCTTCCTAGATGGTTTATCCATAGTTAAGAGTAGATTTGTTTTATGAGAGCATTATTGCAACGCGTTTCTGAGGCTAGCGTAGTCATTTCTAACCAGCAAGTGGCAGCTATAACCCGCGGGATTTTAATCCTAGTAGGAATAGAAGCCGAAGACGGAAAAGACGACCTAGAATGGCTAGCTAAGAAAATCACTCAACTAAGAATTTTCTCAGACAAGGACGATAAAATGAACTTGGATATTAAAGATGTTAATGGAGAAATTATAGTCGTAAGCCAGTTTACGTTACACGCCAAAACCAAGAAAGGAAACAGACCTTCATACATCAAAGCTGCTAGACCAGAAGTAGCTATCCCTCTTTACGAAGATTTCAAAAATCAACTGGCTTCGGCTTTAGGAAAAGCAATACAATCAGGAGAATTCGGAGCCGACATGAAAGTCTCTCTAACCAATGATGGTCCAGTAACCATCTGGCTAGATTCAAAGAATAAAGAATAGGTTAATTATTAATTCGCACACCACTCTCTAAGAGCTCTGCAGAAACGAATTATAGACTAACCCCATTCATTTAATCAAAAACCTCATAACAAATGACCATAAAGGAAGCTCAAGAGAAAACTGACGACTGGATAAAAACATACGGAGTAAGGTATTTCAATGAATTAACCAACATGGCTATTCTTACCGAGGAAGTAGGTGAAGTAGCTAGAATTATCTCTAGAAGATATGGGGAACAATCTGAAAAAGAATCAGATAAGAATAAAGACCTCGGTGACGAAATGGCTGACGTCTTATGGGTTTTAATGTGCCTAGCCAATCAAACCGGCATAGACCTTACTGAAGCTTTAGAGAAAAATTTTCATAAAAAAACCTCTCGAGATTCTGAGAGGCACATAAATAACGATAAATTATAGAAAAGCACTCACCGCTTCTTTGATAGAACTCTTTACCTCTAACCAGTCCAAATCAATTAAAGAAATTGGATTAGGTGTTTTCTCAGCATCAGCAAAATACACTGCAGACCTCAAAACAAAACCGATCTCGTGGTCATCATACTTTTCCCCATACCAATCAAGAACTTCTCTTACCTGGTACCTTTTTAAAATTTCATGGACATCATAAAAATCTTTTTTAGTACCTCTGTTTGCCATTGCACTCCACTTCATGCAGATGTTATCTTTCTCAGACATCAAAGTGATGTTATCGAACACTTCCGAGGAGTTCAGCAGAGGATATTCATAACTTAATAAATCGATTTTAATTTGATCCACTTGAAGTAAAAGGCACTTTTCTCGAATCTCAAAATAAACCACTGAGCTTTGACTGAATTCTGTGGCTATTTCTTTTTTTATGACTTGGACATCAAAAGCGACACTACTAAACAAATCAATGTCGTCTGACATTCTATGACCGTACCTAAGAGCTAACGCTGTTCCTCCACCAAGCATAAATGAACCCAACGAATTTAGAGCTTGCAGCCTAGTTAGTATTTCCAGTGTTTCTGGAAGGATTGTCTGTTTTTGTAACATTGAAATTCTTCTTCGTTTTCTTCAACTATACATGAGGCAAAAGCTAATGTTCGCTGACTCATGTAACGAGCAGTCAATAAAGCTTCTTTTATCTCCGAGCGAGTGTATTTTTTAAATAGGAGTCGTAAATCTGATAACGAACCTCTTTCCATTACCCTTAGAATAAACCAGTCTTTATGTTCTTCAAAATCAACTTCTGATTTTTTCACATCCCAAAAAAGCATTTCTGAAAAATCCATTTCTATAAAGATAACAATTAACCCTTTACCTCCTCTGGTATTTCACAAACCGGAATCGGCTGCATTTTATGCTGATTAGCTCTGTTTAGTTTTTGAAATAAGTCCATAACCACTTTTTGACGACCTTCCAGAACACCTGTATCTTCATTCATTCTGAGATATTCCATTGCCCACTCCAGCTCTACATAAGAAGCTCCTATCTGATCTTCATCCGTTCTTCCATCATCCCACAATCCATCTGTGGGAGCAGCTTTTACAATATCTTCTATTACCCCTATTTCTTTTCCTAATGCCCAAACCTCTGTTTTATACAAATCAGCTATTGGACTTAAATCTACTCCTCCATCGCCATATTTAGTATAAAATCCTACCCCGAAATCTTCTACTTTATTTCCTGTTCCAGCCACTAATAATTTATGATGACCAGCCACAGCATATAAAGTGGTCATTCTAAGTCTAGCACGAGCATTCGCCATAGTTAGATGACCCTGTATATCTTTAGGGAGCGTGTTTTCTATAGCCTTAAAAGATTCTGTTAAATCTATAACCGACCCTTTTACATTAAGGAAGTTTTCTTCTAGCCAAGCGATGTGCCTCGTGCTCAAATCAAACTGAGACGAATTCTGATAAATCGGCATATTAAACACCAAGACCTTCTTACCCGTCATGGCACATAGAGTAGATGTAACCGCAGAATCTATTCCTCCACTAACACCTACCACAAAACCATCTAAACCAGCCTTAGAAGCATAACCCTCCAGCCAATCAGTAATGTGCTCTGCTACTTTCTTCGCATTCATTTAAAAAAGAATTCCAGCTGTTACCACGAAGCTATTCGTGATAGATTTTAAATCAAACGTATCATAATTTCTTCCACCATCCGAAACAGCGTCTAAATCAAAGGAGGGATTCCCGTCATCATTTGGCTTAATTCCTTTCTCTTTCGACTTAAACACATTGGTAAAACCATTGTTGTATGTTATCCCAAACATTAATGAAGTGTTTCCACTTAAAGAGTAATCTACTCCAGCTCCTATTATTAAAGACGCTCTTACAGGCAATATATCATCAGAAATATCTAAACCCTCCTCTTCTATCTCTCCTTTGTCAATAGTGAATCCATCAACACCCTCATCTTTCCATTCAGAGTTCGGAGTCTCGGAATCTTCTACAAGCTGACTTCTGAAGCTTGTAATGTCATCTACTGTAGCTTTAGTAGCAAAACCTAACCCTAATCCAAACTGCCCCCAATAGGTAATATATCCGATTTCATCTGTGCGCAGCTTTAGTGTAAGAGGGATTTCAATGTACTTAAGCTTATACTTTCTGTTTTTAGCAACTATAAATTTCTGGTCTCCAACATCAGAAGCACGGTCCTCTTCAGTAAAATAAGACACTTGACCTCCGCTTCCTAGAATAGAAACCCCAGTTCCAAATGCATATCTCTCCGAGAACATAATGTCAGCGACCAAACCGAACGTTCCTCTTACCAAGACTCCCTTACTAGTCATGTCTGTAGACTTTGGAGACATCCAACTAACATTAGGATCCACCTTAAACCCAAATTTAAACTTTTTGAAATCACTCCCTTCCTGAGAGAAACCCTGCACTGCCATTAGCACCGCTACCAATAAAATTGAAATTCCTTTCATCTTCATTTATTTTAATTTTAACAATAGATGAAACTTTAGTTCACATCTACGATTGAATTTTATTTTCTAATTGAGCGAATCTATATCTTCGCCAAAATATTTCGTTGAGCAAAAGAGTTACTCTTCAAAAACAAAGCCAAATCTAGTATTTATTATGAGGAAATATTTATTCGTATTTATTTTAATTCCACTTTGTTTGTTGAATTCCTGTGAAGCTGACAGGCTAACCATAAACGTGTCCGATTCATCTATAAGATTAGACGTAAAAAGACTAGATAAGGCACTACTCCCTATAGACACTAGCAATATAATAGCCAAACATACCCAGTTAAAAGAGGAGTTTGGTGACTTTGCAGATGTTTTCTTCAGATACATGCTACAAACCAACGGCCTAAAAGACCTGAGCACGCTTCCTTCCATGGCCAACGAACAAGTTTACCCGTTAGTCATGACTGTTCAAGAAGGAATTCTAAGCATGGAGGACGAGATTGTTTACCAAATGGAATTACTCGAAGATGGATTTAAACACCTTAATTATTACTTTCCAGAGGCGACTACTCCAGATATAGTACTTATGAATTCGTGGTTTCAATATGGGATTTTTACTACTGATTCTGTGCTTGCTGTAGGTTTAGATTTTTTTATCAGTGACACTATTATCAAAAAAAACTACCCTCCGCAGCTTTATTCGTACATGAAAAAAGACATGCAGCCAGATTACATAGCAGTAAACGCTATGTATGGCTGGCTACATTACCAAGTACATCCAATAACTGGAGACGAAAGCACCCTATTAGACCACATGGTGTATAAAGGAAAAGTGCGCTATCTGCTAGAAGCCATGTTTCCTATGGAAAAAGAATCCACCATCATGAATTACTCAGAAGAAGAGCTAGCTTGGTGTTACAAAAAACAATTAGCCGTTTGGAGAGAACTCACTAAGGTGAATGAAAAAAATCAAGCCACCATCTACGAGAAAAAGAAAAGCGAAATAAGCAAATGGGTCGCTCCAGGACCTTTCACCTCCGCTCTTTCTGAAGAGGCAACAGACAGAATGGGAGAATGGGTGGGACTGCAGATGGCAAGAGACTATATGAGAGAAAATCCAGAAACGAGTATTCCCGACATGCTCCAACAGAATTCAAGAAAATTTTTAAAGTATTATAATCCGAAAAGATAAATTATGGCTGAAGGAATCGTTAAAACCAGTGAGATAAAAATAACAGTAGGACTAGATGAAAATCAAGTTCCTGAAAAAATAAATTGGACTGCCAGTGATGGGGGAATAGATGGCCCATGCAATGCATTTATGCTCTCTGTTTGGGACCCTAAAGAAAACAACACACTGCGTATTGATCTTTGGAATAAAGAAATGAAAGTGGACGACATGAAGAAATTTGCACACCAGACCTTAGCTACTATGGCAGAAACTTTTGAGAGAGCCACAGGTGAAAAAGAAGCGGCAAAAATGCTTACTGATTTTTCCAGAAAATTCGCGGAGGAGCTGAAGCTGATTGGGTAATCCTTTATTATAATGGACGTTTAGTTGATGGTAAAAGTAGAAAGGACAACTCTAAACTTTAATTTTATTTTTAGACTTAAACCTTCTCTTTAGAATCTACCACCCTTCGTTAACACTGCTTATAAAAGACAGGAGTTCTTCTTTTCCTTCGTGCTTTTCGGCAGAAGAAACAAATACTGTTGGCATTTCCTCCCAAACTTTAAGCATCGTAGATTTATAATTTTCCAAGAAAGATTTCTTCTCTGCTGATTTCAATTTGTCTGTTTTGGTGAAAACAATGACAAAAGGAATTTCATTCTCTCCTAACCATTCCATAAACTCAAGATCTATTTTCTGAGGCTCGAGCCTGCTATCTATCAGTACAAAAGTGCAGAGTAGATTCTGCCTATTTTTCAAAAAACTAGTGATAAATCCCATCCACTTACTTTTCAGCTTGACAGGGACTTTGGCAAATCCATACCCCGGCAAATCCACCAAATACCAAGGGTCTTCGGTCTTGCTATTTATAACGAAATGATTAATCAGCTGAGTCTTTCCCGGTCTCTGGGAAGTCTTGGCTAGATTTTTTTCATTGCAAAGCATATTTATCAAGGAACTCTTACCTACGTTACTTCTCCCTATAAAGGCGTACTCGGGCTTATCTGGAACTGGACATTTATTAATGTCTTTATTACTTATAACGAAACTAGCAGATTTAATGATCATGGAAGGCGTTTGAGGTTGGGGATTATAGGTCTAGAAGCTGGGGTTTAAAAAAGTATAACGTATTTAATCTCTTTTTTAAATTTTATTCTCCTTCATCCATCCATCCAAGTATTCGTTGAATTCTAAAGGATGCTCCATCATAGGTGCATGACCGCAGTTATCTATCCAGTACAAAGAACTGTTTTCCATTTTCTCATGAAACTCTTCAGCCACTTCAGGTGGAGTAATAGTATCGTTCTTTCCCCAAATCAAGCATACAGGCATCTTCATGTGCTGGATGTCTTTCCCCATGTTATGACGTATCGCAGACTTAGCTATAGCCAATACACGAATCACTTTATTTCTATCATTTACCATAGCGAAACATTCATCTACCAACTCATCATTAGCATGCTTAGGGTCGTAGAATGTAACTGCTACTTTTTTACGGATAAACTCCTTATCTTCTCTTCTGGGAAATGAATTACCAAAAGCATTTTCATACAAGCCACTGCTGGCTGTAAGAATCAGAGAACTTACTTTCTCAGGGTTAGCTTCAGTAAACACCAGTGCTATGTGCCCTCCCAGAGAGTTACCTAAAAGATTGACTTTGTCTATTCCCTTGAAAAGTAAAAACTCCTTCAGAAACTTGGCCAAATTCTTAACGTTCGTATTGATAATAGGAAGCTCATACAACGGTAGCATAGGTATGATTACTGTGTATCTATCCTTGAAATGCTCGATGACATGCTCGTAATTACTTAAAGCACCAAAAAGACCATGAAGCAGCACCAAATTTGGTCCTGAACCTTCTTCTAGGTACTTAAATTTTCCGTCTTCTTTTAATTCGTAATCCATATTATCTCAAATGTAATCAAATTCATTTGCGCTGCCATTATTCTCCTAAAAAAACCTATTCAACACTCTTCAACACCCCGCTGTTAGCCGAATCTTAAACGGTTTGTTGACAACTATGAAATTCCGCTTCGCGCCACATGGTTGTACACAGCATCATCCAACTTTTCCACAAAGTGGGAAAAAGTGGTAGAAAGTGTCACATTGTGGTAAATTCATCCTATTTTTACACTCCAATGTTTAAAATATGTTGAATCTACTAGGTGAATATGACTGCAAAGTCGACTCAAAAGGTCGGCTTATGTTTCCGGCTAAGCTAAGAAAGCAGCTGGAGCCTGTGCTTAGTCATGGATTAGTAATCAACAGAGACATCTTCGCAAAGTGTCTAGTCCTCTATCCAAAGCCAGAGTGGGATAAGGTGAATGAGGAGATGAACAGATTAAGCAGATATAACCGCTCTCACCAACAATTTCAGAGAAGATTTATGAATGGAGCCACGGCTATCGAGCTCGATTCTGCAGGAAGAATGCTAATCCCTGCCTCTTTACTTGAGTATGCCGGTATAGACCCTAAGAACACTAAAGAAGTAAAAGTAAACGGCATTGGTCAGAAGATAGAAATGTGGAGTAAGCCCGCTTTCGAAGCAGAAATCCTGAATCAAGGTGATGATTTTGGAGATCTAGCCGAAGATGTTCGTAAAGACATAGACGACAGTAGCCAATCTAAATTAAACTAAGAATAGAAAGCATGGAGAACGAGGCCTATCACGTACCGGTATTGCTTCAACCCTCCATAGATGGTTTGAACATAAATCCAAACGGGACTTATGTGGACGTCACCTTCGGTGGAGGCGGGCATTCAATTGAAATTTTGAAATTACTTGATAAAGGAAAACTTATCGCCTTTGACCAAGATCCCGATGCTAAAAAGAATCTTCCAGAAGATGACAGAATACTCTTCGTAGACCAGAATTTTAGGTTTATGAGAAACTTTCTTCAGTTCAATGGAATTACTCATGTAGACGGAATCTTAGCAGATTTAGGCGTGAGCTCTCACCAGTTCAATGTAGATACCAGAGGTTTTTCTACCAGAACAGATGGGCCACTAGACATGAGAATGAGCCAAAACGGTGAAAAGACCGCTGAGCACATAGTCATGACTTACACTGAGGACAAACTGAAACAAATGTTTTGGCTTTACGGAGAATTAAAAAACGCAGGAAAAATAGCTCGTCAGCTCCTTCTGAAAAGAGAGGAGATGAAAATAGACACTACAGAAAAGCTAAAGGAAGCGCTTCTCCCAGTTACTCCCAGATATGATGACTATCGCTTTCTAGCACAAGTTTTCCAAGCACTAAGAATAGAAGTAAACGAGGAGCTTACAGCACTAGAGGAGCTTCTTATTCAAAGCCTAGAGGTGTTAGCCCCCGATGGAAGGCTGGTAGTTATCTCCTACCACAGTTTAGAGGACCGGATGGTGAAAAACATCATGCGCTCCGGAAACTTAAAAGGACAACAAGAAAAAGATTTCTTCGGAAATCTAATAAGACCGCTAGAACCCGTGAATCGGAAGCCGCTGGTACCAGACTCAAGTGAAATCGAAAGAAACAACAGAGCACGAAGCGCTAAGCTAAGAGTAGCGCAAAGGAATAAATGAACAGGATTAAGAAACAAAAGAAACCTAAACAAACCAAAAAGAAGTCAAAAATGGCCAAAGGTGTCAGCTGGCTGCTTAATGGCGAGTTTTTAGTGAAAGGTGGCGTGAACCAAATGCCGTTCATCCTTTTCCTTACTGGGATTTTCTTGTTCCATATCTGGTGGGTGTATTATTCAGAAAACACCATTAGAAATATTTCCGATAAGACAAAAGAGTTACACGAAGTAAAATCAGAATACAACACAGTCATTTCGAATGAAGAAAGCAAAACACAGCTTTCCAATATGCTTAAAAGCTCAGAAATTATTGATTTAAAAAAACCTATGCACAGCCCCGAGATTCTGGTAACTAACCCATGAAAAATGTTAAAAACATAGCGATTAAAGTTTGGGTCATGTACATGCTCATCTCACTCCTAGGGGTAAGCATAGCTGTGAAGGTTTTTGCTATCCAGTTCTTCGCAGAAGAATCTTGGGAAGTTCAAGCACAAGAATCTGCGGTGCAAAAAAGAGAAATTCAACCTACCAGAGGACAGATTTTTTCAGCAGACAAATTACTTCTCGCTACATCTATTTCAGAATTTGATGTAAGATGGGATAGTCAGGCAGGTTCTATGGATGAAGAAAATCTCAGACTCTATATAGACTCCGCTAGTTATGCATTAGCTCAGCTCTTTCCTGAAAAGACTCAGGAAGAAGTAAGAACTGATTTCCAATCAGCTATTCAAGGAAAGAACCGTTACCAGCTCATAAAGCGTGATATTGATTTTCTTCAAAAGAAGGAAATACAGAAAATGCCATTTTTCAACTTAGGACGGTTCAAAAGCGGTTTCATCTTCGAAGAAAAAAGAAAAAGAGAAAAACCACTAGGCAAACTTGCCAATAGAACTATTGGAATTCACAGAGAAAACCAAAAAGTAGGAATAGAACGTGCTTATGATCTTGAGCTTTCCGGCATAACAGGATACAGACTTGAAGAGAAGTTAGCTGGAAACGTATGGAAGCCTATTTCAGATGACTACATACAGAGACCAGTTGAAGGAGCAGATGTAATCAGTTCTATACATTCAGAAGTACAAGACGTAGCTACTACATCATTAGAGAATATGCTCCAAAGACACAATTGTGACTGGGGCGTAGCTATAGTTATGGAAGTAGAAACAGGCTACATAAAAGCCATGGCTAACCTTACCAAGTTTGAAGACGCCAGCGGAAACATCAGCTACCAAGAAAGAATGAATCAAAGCATTCTTACTCGAACTGAACCTGGCTCAACCTTCAAACTAGCCTCTCTTCTAGCCGCTATAGATGACGGTCTTATAGATATCACTGACTCTGTAGACACCGGAGACGGGACACATCAGTTCTATGAAGAAACCATGAGAGATTCCGACTGGAAAGAGGGAGGACTAGGAACTATAAGTATTCAAGAAGCATTCGAAAAAAGTTCAAACGTAGGCTGTGCACTAGCCATGCAGCGCGCTTATAAGAAAAACCCGCAGCAATACCTAGACAAGCTTTCTTCTATGGGTCTTTATAATCCGCTCAATTTAAATTTCAAAGGAGAACAACCACCTATCATTAAATCCTCTACTGGAGACAAAAGATGGTCAGGGGTAAGCTTGACTCAAATGGCCATAGGTTATGAGGTCCAATACTCGCCACTTCAAACGCTTTCATTCTATAACACTATAGCCAATAACGGAAGAATGATGAAGCCGCTCTTTGCTCAGGCTCTTTCTAGAAGAGGTGAAGTCTTTCAAACCATAGAACCAGAAGTTCTACAAGAAAAAATATTAAGTAACAGTACTATTCGTGACGCACACATCATGATGAAAGGTGTGGTAGAAAAGGGAACCGCTGAAAGAGTTCTTAAAAATGACTCTTATTCAATGTCCGGTAAAACAGGGACAGCATGGGCAGCAGTAGATGGTTCCTATATCAACAAAAAATATCAAGCTTCTTTCTGTGGATACTTCCCAGCTGAGAAGCCTAAATACTCCTGTATAGTCGTGGTCTTTAATCCACAGAATGGAGTTTACTATGGAAGCGCTCTAGCTGCTCCGGTATTTAAAGACATCGCAGACATGATGTACGCAAAGGAATTCTTCAAGTCAGAATTAGTAAGCGACAAAATAGTAGACACTTCGCTTCCAGCCTCTAAAGATGGACACCAGACAGAGATTACACAAGTCTACAACGATTTAGGCATGAATTACAGCAGCTCCTCACAGGATGCTTCATGGGTTTTCACAGAAACAGGAGAGACACAAGTAAAAGTAAAACCAAAGACCATAAAAAAGGACGTAATGCCCTACGTAGTAGGAATGGGATTAAAAGATGCGCTCTACCTCTTAGAAGCACAGGGACTTCGCGTGAATATCTCTGGGCATGGGACGGTAAAAAAACAAAGTATTAAGTCAGGAACTAGCCTGGCCAATACAAGCTTGGTAAGCTTAGAAATGAGTCATAACAACTAACGTGGATACGCTAAAAGACATATTATATAAAGCAGGCTCCGTAAAGATACAGGGAGATACCGCTGTTTCTGTAAAAGGATTAACAGCAGATTCTCGTGCGGTGCAAAAGGACTGGATATTCATAGCCGTAAAAGGAACACAAGTAGATGGACATCTCTATATAGATAAAGCCATCGAACTAGGCGCATCTGTGATTATATGTGTGACCATGCCGTTGACGTTCACTCCCAACATAACCTACGTTCAGGTAGAAGATTCCTCTCATGCAGTAGGAATCTGTGCCGCTAATTATTATGACAATCCCTCTGAAAATATAAAAATCGTAGGTATCACAGGTACCAATGGAAAAACCACGGTTACCACTCTCCTATTTAATCTATTCACTTCTCTAGGATACACAGTAGGCTTAATATCTACAGTAGTAAATAAAATAGGCGACAGAGAAATACCTTCTACACATACCACTCCAGACCCAGTTTCTCTTCAGGCACTATTAGCCGAAATGGTAGCTGCCGGAAGCGAGTATTGTTTTATGGAAGTAAGCTCCCATGCATTGGTTCAGAAAAGAACTGCAGGAATAGACTTCACAGGAGCATTGTTTACCAATATCTCCCATGACCATTTAGATTACCACTCCACTTTCAAGGAATACATCTACGCCAAGAAATTATTATTTGACGGTTTAGGGAAAAACGCGTTTGCCATCTTTAATGAAGATGACCAAAACGGAGAGGTTATGGTACAAAATTGCAACGCTCGGAAAAGAAGTTTCGCTCTTAAAACCATGGCCGACTATAAAGCCAGGATTTTAGAAAACCTCATCTCTGGACTGCACCTTTCTATAGATGGAAATGAGATGTACTCTCAATTAATAGGTCAGTTTAACGCCTCTAACCTTCTAGCCGTTTATGCCATATCGCAAGAGTTAGAACAAGAAAAATTTGATGTGCTCACCAAGCTCTCTTCGCTGAATTCTGTAGAAGGAAGGTTTCAGCAAACGACCAGCGAAAAGCACATCATGGCTGTGGTGGATTACGCACACACGCCTGATGCTTTAATGAATGTGCTCAAAACCATTAAGACCTTAAGAACAGGTAATGAGCAAGTAATTACTGTAGTAGGCTGTGGAGGAGATAGAGACAAGACCAAGCGCCCTGAGATGGCCAAAATAGCCGCAGAGTTTAGTGATAAAGTAGTGCTAACCTCAGACAACCCGCGCTCAGAAGAACCAGACGAAATTATAAAAGACATGGCGGCAGGATTAGACCCTGTAGCGCTGGCTAAGACACTTCAAATTTCTAATAGAAAAGAAGCCATAAAACTTGCATGCACACTCGCTCAACCGGATGACATCATTCTTATCGCTGGAAAAGGCCATGAAAAATACCAAGACATCAAAGGCGTAAAGCACCCATTCGATGACTTAGAAACGGTAGAAACCACATTTAAACTACTAAATAAGTAATGCTATATCACCTATTTGATTACCTAAATGAAACCTACGACCTAGCGGGAGCTGGACTATTTAAGTTCCTCTCGTTCAGAGCCGCTTTGGTGATAATCACATCACTTACTATTTCTATGTTCTTCGGTAAAAGTTTAATTAACTGGATCAGAGATAAGCAAGTAGGAGAAACCATAAGAGACCTAGGTTTAGATGGCCAAATGGAAAAATCTGGCACGCCTACCATGGGTGGAATAATCATTCTTCTGGCTATTCTGGTTCCTACCATCCTGTTTGCCGATTTAACCAATACGTACATCCAAGTAATGCTAGTAGCCACAGTGTGGTTTGGTGCCATCGGTTTTGTGGATGACTACATCAAAGTATTTAAAAAGAACAAGAAAGGACTAGCAGGAAAATTCAAGATAGCTGGACAGGTAGTAGGTGGAATCATAATAGGTACTATGCTCTACCTCAGTCCAGATGTAACTATCAAAGAGAAAATAACAGACACCGCTACACCAAGCATAGAACAAGTGATTTCACAAGCAGAAGGAACTACTAATCCTGATGTATGGAAAGAATCCAAATCTTTTAAGACCACGATTCCTTTCGTAAAAGATAACGAATTTGATTATATCTGGTTAATAAGCTGGTTCGGAGACTCAGCCAAAGATTTGCTTTGGTTGGTCTTCATACCCGTAGTCATCGTTATAGTTACAGCCGTTTCTAATGGAGCCAATATGACTGATGGTCTGGATGGATTAGCCACAGGAACCTCAGCCATAATAGGACTAACCTTAGTGATTTTCGCATACGTATCAGGGAATTACATCTTCGCAGATTACTTGAATATTATGTACATACCGCACTCAGGCGAGCTCGTGATTTTCGGGTCTGCCTTCGTGGGAGCATGCATCGGGTTTTTATGGTATAACTCCTACCCTGCCCAAGTATTCATGGGAGATACCGGAAGCTTAGCTCTTGGTGGGATAATCGCTGTATTCGCTATAGCCATTAGAAAAGAATTATTGATTCCTCTATTGTGTGGAATATTCCTAATAGAGAATCTCTCGGTAGTGCTCCAGGTTTCCTACTTCAAATACACTAAAAAGACCACTGGAGAAGGAAAGAGAATATTCAAAATGGCACCCCTTCACCACCATTACCAAAAACTAGGATTTCATGAATCCAAAATCGTTTCGCGGTTTTGGATCGTAGGAATAATGCTAGCCGTACTCACCATTGTTACACTGAAAATTAGATAAGAAAGAACCTTGAATAAGAATAAAAACATAGTGATTTTAGGCGGTGGCGAAAGCGGCACTGGTGCAGCCATCTTGGCCAAGAAGCATGGCTATGCTGTATTCCTATCTGACTATGGTTTTATAAAGGAAAAATATAAAGAAATGCTTTCGGAACAGCAGATAACATGGGAAGAAGGAAAACACACGCAGACTGAGATGAAAGATGCCACAGAGGTGGTTAAAAGCCCAGGCATCCCAGAAAGCTCACCTATCGTAACCTATTTCCTAGAGCAGGGGATTCCTGTGATTTCCGAAATCGAATTTGCAGCGCGCTACACTCAAGGAAAACTAATAGGAATAACGGGTACTAACGGTAAAACGACCACCACACTTCTCACTTACCACATCCTAAAAAATGCGGGTGTAAGTGTAGGAATAGCAGGAAACGTAGGGCAGAGTTTAGCGTTGCAATTAGCTACTGGAGACAAAG